>Ga0207693_10004276_pt1 | contig 12112 bp, 10 predicted proteins | sample LARL81metaG_FD_184347 | JGI IMG/M metagenome (GOLD analysis project Ga0207693, IMG submission 184347) | Corn, switchgrass and miscanthus rhizosphere microbial communities from Kellogg Biological Station, Michigan, USA - LAR L8-1 metaG... | ecosystem: Host-associated > Plants > Roots >...
CACCTATCGGCCGGGCGCGATGGACACCTCGCTTGTCTCTACCGACAACATAAACAATCCGCGGACGATGAACGCGATATACAGCCTGGGCGATCGGCTTGCGCAGGCGCTGCGCTGGGGGCGCGAGACGCTGGCTGACGGACAGCTCAACAACAAGCAGTTCAACAACTATCTGAGCAGCGGTCCGCTGACCCAGTTCTTCCAGAAACCCAACATCTCGTGGACGCCGCGCGTCTTGAAGGATGGTTCGGATTCCGTCGGCGCGCTGGGTGCGCTGAACCGTGTCTACTTGAACATTGGCCTATTCAGCGAGGAATGGCTGCTGCACTTCAATCCCGTCATCGGCGGCAAGCCGATCTCACCGATCGAAATCACATCCGCCGAGAAGAACTCGAGCTACTGGCAGGCGACAGAGGCCTGGACCCCGCATACAGCCTGGTTCTTCCTGCAGACTGCGAAACCAGACCGGCTGAAAGACGCGCCAGGTGGCGCAAAATACCTGACCGCGGACTCGGCCGTGCTGGATCGAGGCAAGACGGTGTTCGCCGAGACCTGCGCGCGCTGTCATTCCAGCAAGGCGCCGAAGCCTGCCGTTGGATTGGATCCATCCGGATGCGCCGGGCCAGGCTACCTGCAGTGCTGGAACAACTATTGGGCCTGGACCAAGACGGAAGACTACAAGAAGCAGATGCGCGCCATCGTCAACGCCCCCGACTTCCTCGAAGGCAACTTCCTGTCCACCGAAGCGCGCGTACCGGTGACACTGCTGCAAACCAACGCGTGCAGTCCGCTGGCGACCAATGCACTGGCCCACAACATCTGGGACAACTTCTCGTCGCAGTCTTACAAGACGCTCCCTTCGGTCGGCACAATCACGGTGCATGACCCGTTCACCGGCAAGCCATGGCAGTACAAGATGCCGGCAGGCGGACGTGGCTATACGCGCCCGCCATCGCTGATCAGTCTGTGGTCGACGGCGCCATTCCTGCTGAACAACACCGTAGGGCGGGATGCATACGAGCAGGACCCCTCGGTCGATTCGCGCATGCGCGTGTTCCAGGCATCGATCGAGCAGATGCTGTGGCCAGACAAACGGCAGCATGATCCCGCGCTCGGCAATCAAAATGATCCAATCTACCTCATCGATCGTACGACGCAGGACAGCAACATCATCATCCCCGCAGACTACGTGCCGGAAACGCTGCGCCCCGCCTCTGCCAAGCTGCACAAGCTGCTGCCCACCCTGTTCGGCGCCGATGGCAGCATCACGATCGGTCCGTTCCCCAAGGGTCTGCCAGTGAACCTGCTCTCGAACCTGCAGCCGCTGTCGGAGAGCGATCATCTGATCGACCGCGTGCGCCACACAGAGGATCTGGTGCAGTTGCTGGTGGATCTGAAGCTCTATCTGCTGACGTTGCCGTCCAACGCGACAGACGAGCAGAAGGTCACCGCGATCGGGAGAAAAATGGGATCGGCGCTGCTGGCGCTGAACAAATGCCCGGATTTCGAGGTGAACCGCGGGCACTACTTCGGCACGGGCATGGCCGCGGGCGAACCAGCACTCAGTGACAGCGACAAGCGCGCCCTGATTGAGTTTCTCAAGACGTTCTAGCCGCCCGTGATGGACGACTGCGACTACGTCATCGTCGGCTCGGGCGCCGGCGGCGGCACTCTGGCGGCGCGGCTGGCCGAGGCTGGCAAGCGCGTCGTGGTGTTGGAGGCTGGTGGCGACACGCGCGACGGCCCAGGGTTGCCCGAGGACTATGACGTTCCCGCATTCCATCCTCTGGCATCGGAAAATCCAGCTTTGCGCTGGGACTTCTTCGTGCAGCACTATGCCGATGCGGCGCGGCAGCGACGAGACCGCAAGCTGCAGTCGGAAGGCATTTACTATCCGCGTGCCGGCACACTCGGCGGCTGCACCGCACATAACGCGATGATCGTGACCGCGCCGCCCGATTCCGATTGGGACGGGATCGCTGCGCTGACCGGTGACGCATCCTGGCGTGCACCGTTCATGCGGCGTTATTTCCAACGGCTCGAGGCGTGCCGCTATCATCCTGTGTGGCGCGCGCTGTCGCGGTTGGGCCTGAACCCGACGGGACATGGCTGGGACGGCTGGTTGCCGACTGAATGCGCCATGCCGTGGCAGGTGTTCGAGGACCGGCGACTGCTCGCGACTCTCATCGAGTCTGCGTTCGGGGTTTTGCATGGTTCATCGCGCCTGATGCGAACATTGCGACGCCTGTTTCAGTCACGACTTGATCCAAACGATCGGCGACTGTTGCGCCGCAACGCCGATGGACTGTGTTTCACGCCACTCAGCAGCGACCGGCATCAAAGGGTGGGAACGCGCGAGCGCCTGCTTGATGTCGCAGCGCGCCATCCGGATCGACTACGGATCGAGCTGAATGCGCTGGCGACACGCGTGCTGTTCGATGCCGACAATCGTGCCGTCGCTGTGGAGTATCTGAAGGGCAACCGACTTTATCGCGCGCACCCGGGGGCCTCTGATGACCCAGGCGAACGACGGGTCGTCCACGCCGGGCGCGAGGTGATCCTTGCAGGAGGCGCATTCAACACGCCGCAACTGTTGATGCTATCCGGTATCGGTCCACGCGATACGCTGGGCCGTCACGGCGTACCGGTACGATTGGAACTATCCGGCGTCGGTCGCAACCTGCAGGATCGCTACGAGATCGGCGTGGTAAACCGGATGGCAAAGCCATGGCGCGTGCTGGACGGCGCGAACTTCACACGCGACGACCCGCTCTTCGCCGACTGGTCGCGATATCGCACGGGCATGTACGTATCCAACGGCGCAGCGCTCGCGGTGTCGCTGCGGTCACAGCCGCATCTACGCGTTCCGGACCTGTTCTGCATGGGGTTGCTGGCAAAGTTCGAGGGATATTTTCCTGGTTATTCTCGCGTCATCGCGCAGCATCACGACTACCTCACCTGGGCGATCCTGAAGGCACATACCAACAATCGTGCCGGCGAGGTCACACTGCGTTCGCCCGATCCGCGCGACACGCCGCTGGTCAACTTCCGCTATTTCGAGGAAGGCAGCGACACGATGGGCGAAGACCTGAAGGCCGTGGTGGCAGCGCTGCGCGTCGTTCGGCGGATGACACAGGAACCAAGGGAGTGCGGGCTGATCGAGCGGGAGGAACTGCCGGGCGAATCAGTGCTGACCGACGAACAGCTCGCCGATTACGTCCGCGACAACGCATGGGGCCACCACGCTTCCTGCTCGTGCGCGATCGGGCCGCGTGAAGCGAGTGGGGTGCTCGACAGCCGGTTGCGCGTGCATGGCGTCGAACGTCTGCGTGTTGTGGACGCCTCGGTATTCCCGCGTATTCCCGGCTTCTTTATCGTGGGCGCCGTTTACATGGTGGCGGAGAAGGCGGCGGATATGATCCTGGAAGCCACCTAACTGGCAAGGTATCGCAACGCCCGCGACACCGTCAGAACTGCAGCGTGAAGTCGATGAGCCGAGCCTTGTCCCAGTACACCTTTCCCAGATACAGCCCCGGTGGCTGGATCAGCCTGATCTCGTCCCGTATCCAGTGCGCAACCAACGATGTGTCGGAGTAGTCGAGCACGATGCATTCCTTGCCATCGAGCCAACTCGGCGCCTTGTAAACCTTGGCAATGATTGCGTTGAGGCCGAACGGCCCGATGCGATTGCGCAGCAGACCTGCCTTCGAGTCGAACACCTTGCCTTGCCAAGCGAACACGCTGACGAATTTGGCGATCTCCGGGCTGAACGCGGTGCCAGGGGCCACGATGGCGGTGCCATCTGCCTGTCCGTCCGGAATCGGGCCGGCCTCGCTCTTGGTGAACAGCGCATCGAGCTCCGTCTGCGACATTTTGAGCAGCTGCGATACGTCGTACGGCATGGTGTCCTCCCTTGACGCGCGCGGAATCTACGCTCGCAACAATCATAGTGCAATCACTCGCCTTGCCTTGTCGGACGAGTTGGACTTTCGCGACCAATATAGCACACCAACAATGCGGGCTGTGACCTCCATCACAGCCTGCCGGATTGACCCTGCGGCTCGCCGTCCAGCATAGTCGTCCCATGAAAGTCTTCGTCTTCGATCTGCTCGCATACGGCGAACATCTGGACCATCTGAAGGTCGGCAACGAGCTACCCTACCCCCTATCGTCGCGTCATTTCCGATCCGACGTGGCCGTGCGCACATACGCGGAACACCTCGACGCCTGGGAGGAGATCGACCGTCTCGGTTACGACGGCCTCGGCTTCAACGAACACCACTGCTCTCCCTACGGCCTGATGAATTCGCCGAACCTGATGGCTGCGTCCGCCGCGCAACGCACGAAGCGCGTGAAGCTGCTGATTTACGGCAACCTGCTGCCGCTTCACGAACCGCTCCGCCTGGCGGAGGAGCTGGCGATGATCGATTGCCTGTCCAATGGCAGACTGATCTCCGGCTTCGCCCGCGGTATCCCGCGCGAATATCAGGTGCACAACGTCGCGCTCTCAGACTCGCGCGCCCGATTTGAGGAAGCCCACGAGATCATCACGCGAGCCTGGACCGAGGATGTCTTCTCCCATCAGGGAAGGTTTTGGTCGTATCGGGATGTCGCACTATGGCCGCGACCAGTACAGCGGCCGCATCCGGAAATCTGGATACCGATAGTCGGCAGCAAGGAATCCATCGAGTTCGCCGCGAAGCACAACATCCGCATCACGCCAGGGCTGGTTCCCGGCGGACTACAGGACGACATCATCCGCTACTACGCAAAATGTCTCGAGGCGCACGGACATGCGATCACGCCCGACCATCTGTCGCTCGGCCTGTCGGTCTATGTCGCTGACAGCAAGGCGCAGGCAGTGAAGGAATGTGGCCCTTATCTGCTCTACTTCAATCGCACGCTGTTCAGCCACGGCAACTTCACCGAGACGAGCCTGCAACGGCAGCACGGATACTCATCCGATGCCTCGACCGACTATGTGCGTCCGGAAAACCTGCATGCCGCACAGCACGCGCGGGAGGATTTCCGCAATACGACGATGGAGGACGTGGCGCGCATGGCTGAACGCATGCCCTGGGGCACACCGCAGGAAGTGGCCGAACGCATCATAGCGCTGGGCAATCACACCGGCGCGAATACGGTGCAGGTAGGCTTCAACCGCGGCGCCATGCCGCAGGAGATGTTCCTGGAGCAGATCCGCCGCTTCGCCCGCGAAGTGCTGCCAATCGTGCAGGCGCATCAGGTGACGCGCGGTTCGATGTGACCAACACGGACTGAAATGCGGCATGCGGATCGCTGTCACAGGCGGATTAGGGCGACTAGGACGTTACGTTGTGCGCGAACTGGCGGAGCATGCTGTGCGCGTGCTCGACATCGGCTCAGCGACCGACTGTCACCAAGCCGATCTTCGCGACATCGAGGCGTTGCGTGCGGGGCTGCGTGACATCGATGTAGTCCTGCATCTTGGCGGTATCGACCGGTCGGTCGCTGCGGATGATGCGGCGACCATGCAGGTGAACGCGACGGGCACCTGGAATCTGTTTGAGGCCAGCCTTCAGATGGGTGTTCGCCGGGTGATCCATTGCTCCAGCAGCTCGGTGCTTGGACTGGATCGCAGCAATCCAAAGATGCCGCCGTGCTATCTGCCGATCGACGAGGCGCATCCGCTACGTCCGACCGATGCTTATGGTCTCAGCAAGGCGTGCGGAGAACGGATAGCGGAAGCGTTCTCACGGCGTGGCCTGGAGGTGATCATCATCCGCCCCTGCTTTGTCGCGTTTCCGGATATGGCCGATTTCATGGCGGGCAAACCCGGACCGGAGGGCCGCTCCGAACCGATGCCATATCTGCGAACCTTTGTCGGACCCGAGGACTGCGCGCGCGGGTTTGCTGCCGCAGCGACGGCAGATTATGCCGGTTGCGAGACTTTCTTCCTCGCTGCGGCCGAGACATTTGCGGACGAACCGACCGTCGCCCGGCTGCAGGCGCTGTACGGTGTGCAGATCCCTCTGCGCGATCCAACGCTCTATCAGCGGTTCCCTTGCGCATCACCGATCAGCCACGCAGCGGCATTCAAGCGGCTCGGCTGGAGTCCATCGGCACACTGGACGGCGGGCACAATCACGGCTTGACTGCTTCCCCATAGCGTAGGGAGGTGCTGCATGAACCTGACCAATCAGGTAGCCCTTGTGACCGGTGGCGGCCAGGGCATCGGCAAAGCATCGGCACTTGCCCTTGCGGAAGCCGGAGCCCATGTCGTCGTCGCCGACATCGACCACCAGAAGGCCGAGGCCACTGCGGATGCCATCATGTCGTCGCAACGCCGGGCGCATGCCGTGCAGGCCGACGTTGGCGACGTGCAGAATATCGACCGCATGGTGCGTCAGGCGCTGGAGCATTTCGGCCAGATCGACATCCTGCTGAACAATGCGGGTGTGACACGCCGCGCCGACATCATGGATGTGACCGAGGCTGACTGGGACCGCATCCATCGCGTCAACGCGAAGGGCGTGTTCTTCTGTCTACAGCGCGTGGCGCGGGAAATGATTCCGCGTCGCAGCGGTCGGATCATCAACATCGCCTCGATCGCCGGGAAAGGCTACGAGGGCACGTCCAACGCGGCCTATGCCGCGAGCAAGGGCGCAGTGATCAGCCTGACAAAGATAGCCGCCCACCAACTGGGCAAGCACAACATCAACGTCAATTCTGTCTGCCCAGGCGTGACGCGCACCGCACTGTCAGACGCGAACCTGAGCGTGCGCGCTCAGCAGGAAGGCGTCAGCGTCGAGGAAATGGAGCGTCGCCGCGCCGCGGTGATCCCGCTGAAACGCGCGAACGACCCGGAGGACATCGCCGCCATGGTCGTGTTCCTGGCGTCACCCGGAGCACGCAATATCACCGGTCAGTCGTTCAACGTCGATGGCGGCCTGATTCCCGATTGAACACAGGAGGCGTCCAATGAGCGTCGCAGACCCCAATCAGCTTATCCTCACTGGCGAGAACCCGTTCATCAGACTGAGCGAGACGGACGGTGCGCCCTTCACCACCAATGCCAGCTTCTGGCGCATCATCTTCTGCCCGGCGGGACCGGGCCATGTGCTCTATATCAAGAGCGAACTGACGAATGAAGGCATGCGGATCTACTCCGACAACATCGAAATGGCGCGGTGGCTGCAATCGACCGTGCAAGGCATGCTGAATGCCGAGACGGCGGATGCGGCGATTCCCGTCACCGAAGCTGTGTTCTCCAAATCGGGCGATCCCCGCTACTTCTGGACCGAGCGCGCCGTGACACGAGACGAGGAGATCGCGCTGACCTGGTACAACATCGGCGAGCCGCTGCTGATCCATACTCAACCGAATGCCGAGCCGGGACGACCGTACGGTGTGTGCACGGTCCTGATTCCGGCACTGGGTGCGCGGCTGACGCGAAACGGCGTTCAGGCGGTCGGCCAGCCGTGGAAGCGCGAGCGCGAGGGTCGGCCGTTCAGCACGTGCGCGCTGGCATTCTCGGAAAGCTGGACCGCTTCGCCCTAGGTAACGGGGGCTGCGAGCCGAGGTCCACGCTACGGTACCACGATAAGGCCTTGGCACCGCTCGCCAAACGAGCGCATTCGAGCTTTAGCCGCACCAGGAATTTCGGGAGCTAGGCGACGCTGCTGTCCCGCCATGATCGCATTCCCTCGGTAGTAACGGTTCATTCACGATACGATCTCAACGCCTCGTTAACCTCTTGGCGGTCCCGAAGGCTGGGGCCAGCCCATAAGGTGACGGGCGAAGGAGGGATCCGTGAGCGAAGCCAAGATGCGCGAGTTGCTGGTCGACAGCATGAAGTCGCGGGCCCTGTTCTACTACGCCTTCTATAAGGAGTTCAGTGCCGAATTCGGCGCCGCCAAGGCCGAGGAGGTGATGAAGCGGGCGATCTACAAGCGCGGCCTCGAGATCGGCAAGCGCTTCGCCCGGTTCGCTCCAGACGACATGACGGGGCTGAAGACCGCGTTCCTCGAGAAGGTTCCCGATCCGGAGGCGACCTTCAACCCGAAGCTTGAGCGCTGCGATGCCCAGGGCATCGACATCCTCCTGCAAGGCTGTCCCCTCAAGGAGGCCTGGAAGGAAGCGGGCCTGAGCGACGCCGAGGTAGCAAAGATGTGCAGCATCGCCGGGCGCGTCGACAACGGCACCTTCGAGGGCGCCGGCTTCGGCTTCAGTGCCGATACCTGGCAACCGGGCCGCTCCGGCTGCTGCCACCTCCACATCCGCCCAGGCAAGTAAGGACATCACCATGATCAGAAATTCCCTGAGAGCTCTCGCTCTCATGGCGCTTGCTGCAGGCGTCGCACTCGGCAGCCTCCCAGCCGCGGCTCAGACCAGGAAGATCGTTCTGGGCTACGAACTGCCGCTGAGCGGTGACAGCTCGCACTATGGCGAAGTCTTCCGCAACGCCGCCGACCTGATGCTGGAGGACTTCAAGGCGTCTGGCGGTCTGCCCGGCGCGGACATCGTCATCCGCTACGAAGACAGCAAGAACGACGCACGCGAGGCACGCAACATCGCTCAGATGTTCGTCGACGACAAATCCGTGGTTGGCGTGCTGGGCGACTTCTCCAGCACCGTCTCGATGGCAGTCGGTGAAATCTATGCCAAGGCCGGCATGCCCCAGCTGTCGCAGACGGCCTCCCATCCCGACTTCATCAAGATCAGCAAATGGCAGTTTCGCAACGTCACGACGCAGGCCTACGAGGGTCCCTTCAACGCCGCCTGGATGCGAGAGCAAGGTCATGCCAAGGTCGCTGTCGTGGCGATCCAGAACGACTGGGGCCTCTCGGCGGCCGAGAGTTTCGCCAACGCCTTTAAGGCGAAGGGCGGCAGCATCACCTCGATCGAGTACTTCAATCCGGGGGTGCGCGACTTCCGCTCGATTCTGACCAAGATCAACCGTGCGGCACCCGACGGCATCTACCTCTGCATGTTCTACGAAGAGGGCGCGTCATTTCTCGAGCAGCGTCAGCAGCTCAGGGTCGCCGCCCCGGTATTCGCCGCCAGCTCGCTCTACAACGAGCAGCTCTTGCAGCTTGCCGGGTCGGCGGTGGACGGGCTGATGCTGTCGAGTACCTTCGTGCCGACCAATCCGGACCCCAGGGTCCAGTCCTTTGTCACCCGCTACACCGAGAAGTACGGCCAGACCCCGAGCCAGTTCGCGGGCCAGGCGTTTGACGCCGTCGGCATCGTGCTCGCCGCTATCAAGAAGGTCGGACCGACCGTGACGCGGGACACCTTGCGAGACGCCCTCGCCGGTACAACCGACTATCCCGGCGTTACCGGGGTGACCACCTTCGATCCCCAGACGCGCGAGCCAGCCAAGACTCTGGCCCGCATGATAGTGACCAACGGCAAGTACTCAGTCATCAGGTAACCTGCCACGTCACCGCCGCCGCAAGCGCCACGCCGATGATTGACATCTACTTCGTTCAGCAGATCATCAATGGGCTCAGCATCGGCCTCGTCTACGCCCTCATAGCGATCGGATTCACGCTGATCTTCGGGGTGCTGAACGTCGTCAACTTCGCGCACGGCGAGGTCTACACAATCGGTGCCTTCGCCGGACTCATGCTGATCACCTGGATCGCTCCACCCGTATTGGCGATCGTGCTGATGGTGCTTGCCGCCGGCGCGTTTGTCGGCATCGGTCTCGAGCGCCTCGCCTTCAGGCCGTTTCGCCGCTTCCGTGACGAAGCCTCGCTGAAGTCGCGCGCCATGAGGGAGGCGACGCTGCTGTCCTCCCTCGCCGTCTCGATCACCGCTCGCGAGGTGATGAACCTCGCCTTCGGCTCGCAGATGCAGACGATCCCGCACGCCTATCTGCTGCAGCGGCCGATCGTCTTCGGCCAGCTCAGCATCACGGTCGGAGATCTCGTGATCTTCGTGGCCTCGGCGCTGATGCTCGCGAGCCTCCAGTTCATGCTGTTCCGTACTCGCATCGGGCTGTCGATCCGGGCCGTCTCGAACTCACCACTCGGCGCTCGCTACGTTGGCATCGACACCGACCGCGCGATCGTCGCCACGTTCGCGATCGGCTCCATGCTGGGTGCGGCGGCCGGCATCCTGGTCGGCCTCTACGACGGCATGATCACGCCGCAGATGGGTTTCGCCCCAGGCATCAAGGCATTCGTTGCGATGGTGATGGGCGGCTTGAGCAGCATTCCGGGCGCGGTGATCTGCGCTCTCATTCTCGGCGTCTCGGAGAGTGTCGCCACGGAGTTCCTGGCATCAGGCTGGAAGGATCTCGTGTCCTATAGCTTCCTCATCGTCACCCTTGTCTTCTTCCCGCAGGGACTCTTTGGCGTCGGCCGTGAGCGCGCGTAAGAACGTCTCGGGCCCGACAATTCCGCCGGCCGTGCTCAAGGCCATGCTGGCCATCTTTCTCTTCATCATCGTACCAGTTGCGCTATCATGGATCGGCGGCGGTTACCTCTTCCAGGTTGCGACGACCACACTCATCTTTATCATCCTGGCGAGCAGCCTCAACCTCGTCACAGGGACGGCCGGCCTTCTCTCACTCGGCCATGCCGGCTTCTACGGCATCGGCGCCTATGCCGCAGCACTTCTCTCCACGAGGCTCGGCCTGTCCTTCCTCGCGACCCTGCCGCTCGCCGGCGTCGCGGCGGGAGCGGTCGGCGTACTGGTCGCGCTGCCGACAATGCGTCTCGTCAGCATCTATTTCGCGGTGGCGACACTCGGCATTGGTGAGATGATCTACGTGATCCTACTCAATTGGACGGGCTTCACGCACGGACCGATGGGCATCCGTGGCATCCCGCCGATCGATCTGCTCGGCTGGCAGCCGGGTACGCCGCTCTTCGACTACTTGGTAGTCGCCGCGGTCACCGCGCTGTCGCTCTGGGCGATGTCACGTCTGATGCACTCCTACTACGGCAACGCGCTGCGCGCGGTGCGCGAGGACGACCAGTGTGCCGATGCGATGGGCCTCAACGTCGTACGCCTCAAGATCGAGGCGTTCGGCGTCAGCTGCTTCTTCGCCGGCATAGCAGGCGCGCTGTTCTGCCACACGGCCGGGTTCATCAGCCCTGACCAGTTCCGCTTTGCGGAATCGATCAACATACTTGCGATGGTCGTCGTGGGTGGGCTTGGCAGCCTGCCCGGAGCGGTCATCGGCGCCGCACTGCTCATCATCCTGCCCGAAGCCCTACGCAGCTTCGGCGACTTCCGCATGATTGCCATCGGCTCGATCATGTTCCTCAGCATCCTGCTGCAACCGAAGGGCCTGCTCGGCGAGGCCTCCGCGCTGGATCTGCTGCGCCGTCAGTTCGGCCAAGGCTGGAGCGGCAACTTCGCAACCCGTGTGGGCTGGCGATGATGAACGAGCGGCTGCTCGAAATCCGCGGCGTCACCCACCTCTTCGACGGATTGACCGCGGTCAACTCGGTGACCACTCACGTCGCCCACAATGAGCTCGTCGGGCTGATAGGACCGAACGGCGCCGGCAAGACGACTCTCTTCAACCTCATCTCCGGCTTCATCACGCCGAGCGAGGGCGAGATCCGCTTCGCCGGGCGCTCGCTGGCGGGAATGAAGCCGCACCGGATTGCCCGCCTGGGCATCGGCCGCACCTTCCAGAACCTGCGCATACTGCCCAACATGACCGTGTTCGATAACGTCTCGATCGGCGCGCTCGCCGCCTTCGGCCATACACCGTGGCAGGCACTCGCTGGTGGTGGCGGCACCGTATCGCGGCGAATCAGCGAGCTGACGCGCGACGTACTCGACCAGGTTGCGCTGTCGGACCAGGCCGGTGTGCTCGCCGCCAACCTTTCCTACGGCCGCCGCAAATACCTGGAGATCGCGCGCGCCCTGGCGACACGGCCGAACCTGCTCATCCTCGACGAGCCGGCGGCTGGGCTGAACGACACGGAGACCACCGAACTCGCCGACTTTATCGTTGGTCTTGTCAGCCAGGGGATAACCGTGCTGCTGGTCGAGCACCGCATGTCGCTGGTCATGAGCATCTGTCACCGCGTGATCGTGCTCGCCTCAGGCTCCAAGATCGCCGATGCCGATCCGGCGACGGTGCAACGCGACCCGGTCGTCCTCG
>Ga0207693_10004278_pt1 | contig 12109 bp, 9 predicted proteins | sample LARL81metaG_FD_184347 | JGI IMG/M metagenome (GOLD analysis project Ga0207693, IMG submission 184347) | Corn, switchgrass and miscanthus rhizosphere microbial communities from Kellogg Biological Station, Michigan, USA - LAR L8-1 metaG... | ecosystem: Host-associated > Plants > Roots >...
TTTTCGCGGTGTTCGTCTGCGTCGCTGTCGGCCTTTCGATCACCGCCGCGGTCGGCATGATGCTCGTTGGCACCCTCAATCTGATTTCGGTTTATTTTGCCGTTCTGTTCGTCGGACTGGGGGTCGATTTCGGCATCCAGTTCAGCGTGCGCTACCGCGCCGAGCGCCACAACACCGACGATTTGCATGAGGCGCTGTTGCAGACCGGCCGGCGCGCCGGCGCGCCGCTGACGCTGGCGGCGCTGGCGACCGCAGCCGGCTTCTTGTCGTTCCTGCCCACCGTCTACAAAGGCGTGTCCGAACTCGGGCTGATCGCCGGCATCGGCATGTTGATCGCATTTGCCACCAGCATCACGCTGTTGCCGGCACTGTTGAGCGTGCTCAAGCCACCGGGCGAAGCGGAACAGCTCGGTTATGCGGCGCTGGCGCCGGTCGATCGTTTCCTGGAACGCCATCGCGTGGCGATCCTGATTGCGACCGCGGTTGTGGTGACCGCCGGATTGCCTCTGCTCTATTGGCTGCGGTTTGATTTCAATCCGGTCAATTTGCGCAGCCCCCATACCGAGGCGGTATCGACCTATCTGTCGCTGAAGAACGATCCCGACAGCGGCTTTAACGACATCCAGGTGCTGGAATCGTCGCTCGAGGCGGCCGATCGGGTTGCGGCGAAACTGCGCGCCTTGCCCGAGGTCGCGCGGGCGACGACGTTGTCGAATCTTATCCCTGCCGATCAGCAGCAAAAGCTGCCGCTGATCCAGAACGCGGCAAAGGTGTTGCTGCCTTTGCTCAATCCGACGGCGCCGAGCCCGCCGCCGACCGATGCGCAGAACGTCAGTATGATGGGCTCGACGGTTGACGCCCTCAAACGGCTGGCCGGCAACGGCACTGGCGCCGGCGCGCTCGCCGCGCGCCGCCTCGCCGACGCCATGACAGCGCTGTCGAAGGCCGACCCCGCGGTGCGTCAGCGCGTGCAGGACATAGTCGTGCAGCCGCTGCGGGTCGCGCTCGACGATTTGCGCACTCTATTGACCGCGCACGAGATCACGCGCGCCAATCTGCCGCCCGAGCTGGTGCGGGAATGGGTGACATCGGACGGCCGCGCGCGCATCGACGTGGCGCCGAGCGGCGATTCCAGCAACAATGAAGTGCTGCAAAATTTCGCTCGCGCGGTGCAGGCGGTCGCGCCCGAGGCGACCGAGGGGCCGATTTCGATCCTCGAAGCGCGGCGTGAGGTGGTGATCGCGTTCCTCGAAGCCGGTGCCTGCGCGCTATTGTCGATCGGCATCTTGCTGTGGATCACACTGCGCCGGTTCGGCGATGTGCTGCTCACCTTGGTGCCGCTCCTGCTCGCGGGCGTGGTTACGCTCGAAATCTGCGTGCTGATCGACCTGCCGCTGAATTTCGCCAATATCATTGCTTTGCCGCTACTGCTCGGCGTCGGCGTAGCCTTCAAGATCTACTACATCATGGCCTGGCGCGAAGGGCAGACCAACCTGCTGCAATCGGTGCTCACGCGGGCGGTGACGTTTTCCGCCGCCACCACTGCAACCGCGTTCGGCTCGCTGTGGTTTTCCAGCCATCCCGGCACCTCCAGCATGGGCAAGCTGCTCGCGATCTCGCTGTTGACGACGATGGCCGCCGCGGCCCTGTTTCAACCGGTGCTGATGGGCAAGCCGCGTGAGGTCGAGCCGGGGGATTAAATGGGTATCCCGGGCGCAGCGCAGCATGAAATGATGCGCTGCTGACCCGGGATCTTAACAGGCTCAGAGCCCAGGACGATCTCGGATCTGCGGCGCACCGCTTACGCGCTGCACCGCGTCCGGGAAAAGCTGAAACTACTTAGAACCTACTGCCCGACGGTGCTGCGCAATTGCAGCGGCGCTTCGGATTTGTGCGGCGGAGCTGCGGCTCCCGGTTTGCGCGGCGCTTGCGCTTGCGCCGGCGCGACCTTGTGGATGTATTGCGGATTCGCCGACGGATCGAGCGTGCTGTAGGCGGAATCGGGTAGACGCGTCCAATATTGGTTCTGCCCGAGCAATTCGAAACCGATATAGCCGCGTAGGACCAATGTCTGGCCGTCAGGCGTGACCTTCATCGTCGCTTTGTAGATTTTGCCGTCGCGCGGATCGAGGATCGTACCGCCGCCATATTTATTTTCGCCTTCCGGGTTCATGCCGCGGATGATCTCCAATCCGAGCCAGGTCTGATCTTTACGATCGTCCTTGCACTTGTCGCAAATCGCGTTCGGATCTTCGCCCGGCTTGAGAAACATTTTGGCGATGATGCCGTCGAAAACGCCGTTGTGATCGTCGATCAAAAACCAGCCGGTCGGCTGTTTGGTGTCAGAATCGACGGCTTGCCACAGGCCGACTGGCGACCATTGGCCGGCATTTGGCGCAGATGCATTCGGCGCGGAAACACTCTGCGCCATGGCGGAGCCAGCGAACGGCGCCAAAGCCGCAACAGCGAGCACCAATCTCATTCGCATCATTCGAGCTCCGATACTCATTCGAGCTGCCAAAGGCTTTCGGGCGCTGTTGCCGCCATTCAATCGTGAATTTTTCTCAACGCGAGATCAATAATTGAGATATCGCCGCCACTGGACCGATGCAATGGGCTCGCTATGCGGGTCACGCGCATAGATGCGGCCATATGACACCGCGTATTTTGTTAGACGGCAGCGCAATAGTGCGGCGGAAGAGTGATGCAATAAGAGTGACACCGCCAAACGCGGTAAAGTCACTTGCGGCTTCGGGATACCGAAGCGCGCGTCGGGGGCGGGGGCGCCGTGGACAAAAGCTGGGTGGATTGCGACCGCGCGACGGTCAAGCGCCGCTATGATCGCTTGACCAAATTCATTCCGCTGTTCGATCGTTTATTGTTTCTACCGCCGGGGCTGCGGCGGCGCGCCGTCGAACATTTGCGGTTACGCGCCGGCGAGCGCGCACTCGAAATTGGCTGCGGCACCGGAATTGGCCTTGCCTATTTGTCCGACGCGGTCGGACCGGGCGGGCGAGTCTATGGCGTCGATCTTTCTCCCGGCATGTTGTAACGGGCGCGGACGCGCAGCGCCGGCGAGCGCCGGCGCAATGTCGCACTTTACGAATGCGACGCCGGCGACTTTGTCGCGCCGGAGCCGCTCGACGGCGTGTTGTTCTGCCTGTTCTACAACACCATACCGCACCACCGGGCGGTATTGCGCCGCGCCTGGAAGGCGCTGCGGCCGGGCGATCGGCTTGTCATTATGGATGCCCGGCTGCCGTCCGGGCGTTCCGCCAAATGGCTGCTGCCGTTCAGCCTGTGGTTGATGAAACACACGATGCTGGGCAACCCGCTCATCCAACCCTGGCGTGAACTCGCGGCGCTCTGCGATGATTTCCAGATGCGAAAGTGCCTGTTCGGCTCGTATTACATCTGCCGGGCGGTCAAGCCGTCGACCGAACCGGCCGCGGGCGCCGAGGCGTCGCATGGTGAAGCCGCGATCGATCCCGCTTATCGCATCGCGGCAGAGTGAGCCGCCGCGATCGCCCCCACCGGCCTGATCGGCGCCGTATTCGCGGCCCGCTTGCCCGCCCGCGCTCCTTGTCGGCCTGCCTGAACTGCCGCTACAATTCATTGGCCGCCGCGTCTGGTCGCGGCGCGGCGCAATCGGCGCGAGCAAATACATCGTGAAAATGCAAATCAAGACGATCGAAGCCATTGCCGTCAGTCTGCCGATGAAAAAGCCGGTGCAGATGGCCGGCGAGACGGTGGCGCAGGCGGAGAACGTGTTCGTCCGCGTCGAATCCGATGCCGGCGCGATCGGTTGGGGCGAAGCCGCGGCGGCGCCGACCATGACCGGAGAAACCATCGCCGGCATGATGGCGGCGATTGAACTGATGCGGCCCAAGCTCATCGGCCGCGCGGCTTACGATTTCGCCGGAGCGACCGCGGCCATGGACGCGCAGCTCTACGGCAATAGCGGCGCCAAGGCCGCGATCGACATGGCGCTGCACGACCTAGTCGGACGCGCCAGCGGGCGTCCAGTCTATGCTTTGTTCGGCGCCAAACAGCGCAGCCGCATTGCGGTGCTCGCGGTCATCGGATCGGAAGATGCGGCGGCCGATTTGCGCGACGCGCAAGCGCGCTGGAACGCGGGCTACCGCGCCTTCAAGATCAAGGTCGGCTTAAGCTCGCCCGAGGCCGACGCTGTGCGCACGATGATGCTGTGTCAGGCGCTCAAAGGCCAAGCGCAGGGCGGTGAAACATGCTTGGTTTCGGCCGACGCCAATCAGGGCTTTTCCGTCGATGGCGCGCTCACTTTTGTGCGCGGCATCGGCGATTGCGGGCTCGATTTTTTCGAACAGCCGGTCAGTGCCCACGATCTCGATGGCATGAGCCGGATCGCCGCGGCCACCAAGGTGCCGATCGGCGCCGACGAGGGCATTCACTCGCTCGACGACATCGTCCGGCATCATGAGCGCAAGGCCGCGCGCGGCGTCAGTCTCAAGGCGATCAAGCTCGGCGGACTGTCGGCGCTGTTTGCGGCAAGCCGGCTATGCGCGCAGCTTGGCATGCAGGTCAATATTTCGTGCAAGACCGGCGAGACGAGCCTCGCCTCGGCAGCCGCCGTGCACTTGGCCGCGGTGGCGCCGGCGATTGCCTGGGGGCTCACCGTCACCTCGAGCGGCCTTGCCGAGGACGTCACGGCAACGCCGTTACGCATCGACGGCGGACATGTCGAAGTGCCGGAGCAGCCCGCGCTCGGCATCGACATCGACGAGCATCGGCTGCGGCGCCGCCAGCACGAATTCAAACGCGTGGCGTAACGCATGATCCCGAAAAGTGGGAACCGGTTTTCGGATAAGATCATGCGCAAAGATACCCAATAACACAGTGAGACCCGATGAACGACGAGACAGCGCCGGAGCGCCCGTATCGCTTCATCGGTAAGCCGCTGCCGCGCAAAGAGGACGAGCGGCTCGTCACCGGCGCGGGCCGCTTCACCGACGATTTCAACCTCGACGGTCAGGCCTATGCGGCGATGGTGCGCTCACCGCATCCGCATGCGCGCATCGCTGCGATCGATATCGCGGCGGCAAAAGCCATGCCAGGCGTGCTCGGCATCTTCACCGGCGTCGATTGCGCCGCCGAAGGTTTGGCGCCGATTCCGCACGATCCGGTGCCAAAGACCAAATACGATATGAGGCTCACCGGGCCCGGCGGCGGCGCGGTGTTCGCCGGTCCGCATGTGCTGTTGCCGGCGGATCGCGTGCGCCATGTCGGTGAAGCTGTAGCGATGGTCGTCGCCGCCACCAAGTCCCAAGCGATGGACGCCACCGAAGCGGTCGTCGTGCGCTATGAGGAACTGCCATTCGTGCTGCATTCCGAGGATGCCATGGCCGCAGGCGCGCCAGCGCTGTGGGACGAGGCGGCCAACAATATCTGTGTCGATAGTTCTTTCGGCGATGCCGCGGCGACCGAACAGGCCTTTGCCCGCGCCGCGCATGTCGTGAGCCGCAAATTCCACGTCGGCCGGGTCACCGGCGTGCCGCTCGAGCCGCGCGCCGCGCTCGGCGTCTACGGCGCCGCGACCGGCCGCTACACGCTCTATGCCGGCTCGGGCGGCGCCGTGCGGCAAAAGCGCGAACTCACAACCGTACTCGGCATCGCGCCCGAGAGTTTGCGCGTCTTGTCCTTCGATGTCGGCGGCAATTTCGGCACCCGCAACCGCGTCTTTGTCGAATTTGGGCTGGTGCTGTGGGCGGCGAAGAAACTCGGCCTCCCGGTGAAATTCACCGCAACGCGCGCCGAAGCCTTCTTGAGTGATTACCAGGGCCGCGATCTCGTCACCGAAGTCGCGCTGGCGCTGGACAAAGACGGCCGCATACTCGCGATGCGCGCTACCAATATCAGCAATGTCGGTGCGCATTGCGTTTCGCTGTCGCCGTTGAGCAAAGGGGCAGGGCTCATCCCCGGCTCCTACGCCATTCCGGCGGCGCATTTACGCGCGTTCGCGGTCTTTACCAACACCATGCCGACACAGGCCTATCGCAGTTCCGGGCGGCCGGAAGTGACCTACGCGATCGAGCGCCTGGTCGACATCGCCGCCGATGAGCTCGGCGAGGTACTTAAGCTGGATCGCGTCGCGCTTCGGCGCAAGAATCTGATCCGGCCGCAAGCGATGCCTTATCGCAATGCCGTCGGCATGGTCTATGACAGCGGCCGCTATCAGGAGAACATGGCGTGGGCGATGGAGGTCGCCGACTGGAAGGGCTTTGCCGCGCGCCGCCGCGAGGCCCGGCGCCGCGGCAAATTGCTTGGATTGGGGCTTGCCAATTACGTCGAGTCCTCGATCGGCGCGCCGCGCGAGCAAGCGCGGATCAAGGTACAGCCGGAAGGCCGCGTCGACGTGATCATCGGAACCCAGCCATCCGGCCAGGGTCACGAGACCAGCTTCGCGCAGGTCGTTTCCGACCTTTTGTTTGTGCCGAGCGAGGCCGTGCGTATCATCCTCGGCGATACAGACATCGTTGAGGTCGGCGGCGGCTCGCATTCCGGCCGCTCGATGCGCCACGCCGCCACCGTGTTTTCGATAGCCGCGGTCGAACTGATCGGCAAAGGCAAAGAGGTCGCCGCGCTGGTGATGAGCACTGCGCCGGAGAATGTGTCGTTCAACGACGGCCGCTTCGCCGCGCGCGACACCAACCGGACTTTCGATTTCTTCGAATTGGCGCGTGAGGCGGCGCAGCTTGCACTTCCGGAAAACTTAAAAGACGGCATCGCGGTCGTGACCGACAACGAGATGCACGAGCCGGTTTTTCCCAATGGCACCGCGATCTGCGAGGTCGAGATCGATCCGGACACCGGCGAGATGAAAATCAGCCGCTATGCCTCGGTCGACGATGTCGGGCGCTGCATCAATCCGCTCATCGTCCACGGCCAGACTCACGGCGCGATTGCGCAAGGCGTCGGCCAGGCGATGTCCGAGCAGATTTATCTCGATCCGGATTCCGGCCAGCCGCTGACCGGTTCGCTGATGGATTACGCCATGCCGCGTGCCGATACGCTGCCGGCCTTCGCCGTCGGAATCGCCGAAGTGCTATCGCCGACCAATCCGCTCGGCATCAAGGCCGGTGGCGAAGGCGGCACCACCGCAGCGCCGGCGGCGGTCGTCAGCGCCATTCTCGATGCGCTGCGCCCGCTCCGGGTGCGTGAGATCAAGATGCCGGCGACGCCTTATGCGATCTGGTCGGCGATCCAGAAGGCGAAGGCAGAGAAGGCGGTCGAATAATTGCTATGCCCGCGCCGCTGCTCGCGCTTGAACAAGTCGTCAAACGCTTCGGCGCGATCGTCGTCGCCGAGCGCATCGACCTTCAGCTCTTGGAGGGCGAGGCGCTCGGCATTATCGGTCCGAACGGCGCCGGCAAGACGACGCTGTTCGGCATCATCAGCGGCACCATCGCGCCGGATTCCGGGCGCGTGGTTTATGCCGGGCGCGACATCACGCATCTGCCGCCAGCGCAGCGCTGCGTGCTCGGCATCGGCCGCTCGTTCCAGATTCCGCAGCCGTTTTCCGGCATGAGCGTGTTCGAAAATCTCGTTGTCGCGGCGGCATTCGGCGGCGGCCGGCGCGAGCGCGACGCTTACGAAAGCTGCATGGCGATCCTCAAGCGCTGCGGCTTGGCCGGCAAAGCCAATCGGCTGGCCGGCACGCTCACCTTGCTCGACCGCAAGCGGCTCGAACTGGCGCGCGCGCTGGCATCCGAGCCCAAGGTGCTACTGCTCGACGAGGTCGCCGGCGGCCTTACCGAGCACGAATGCCAGGCGCTGATCGTGCTCATTGGCGAGATCAAACAAAACGGCGTGGCGATCGTGTGGATCGAGCATGTCGTGCATGCTTTGCTCGCCAGCATCGACCGGCTGCTCGTCCTGCATAATGGCGCGTTCATCGCCGACGGCGATCCGCGGGCGGTGATCAGGAGTCCGCAAGTCGCCGAAATCTATATGGGAATAGAAGCCGATGCCTGAGGCGCTGCTCGCGGTACGCGATCTCGAAGCGTTTTATGGCGACTTCCAGGCGCTGTTCGGCGTCTCGATCGAAGTCGCGCGCGGCGAAGCGGTCGCCGTGATCGGCGCCAATGGCGCCGGCAAGAGCACGCTGCTCAAATCGATCGCCGGACTTTTGCGCGCGCGGACTGATGCGATCACTTTCGTCGGCGAGCTGATCGGCGGCATGCCGGCTTACGCGGTGGCCGCGCGCGGCATCGCGCTGGTGCCGGAGGGCAGGGGCCTTTTTCCCTCACTGAGCGTCGAAGAAAACCTTCTGATCGGCGGCCAGCTCGGCCGCCCGGGCGCCTGGACATTACGGCGCGTGTACGAATTGTTCCCCGCTCTCGGCGCGCGCCGCAAACTGCCGAGCACGGCGCTCTCCGGCGGCCAGCAGCAGATGGCTGCGCTTGGCCGCGCGCTGATGGCCAATCCGCAACTGTTGTTGTGCGACGAGATCAGTCTCGGCCTGGCGCCGATCGTGGTGCGCGAAATCTATGCGCGGCTGCCGGCGGTGCGCGCCGAGGGCACCGCTATCGTGCTCGTTGAACAGGACGTGGTGCAGGCGCTCGCCGCGGCTTCGCGCGTTTATTGTCTGCAGGAGGGACGGGTGGCGCTTGCCGGCGCGGCGAAGGATCTGACGCGCGAGGCAATCGCTGCTGCCTATTTCGGGGTGTGAGGTTGGAGAGGGCAGGGGCGCGATCTCCCTCTCCCCGCGTGCGGGGAGAGGGTGGGGGTGAGGGGGCTTTTCCGCTTTGCTCAAAAGCGCGGCCGCGCCCCCGGATTGCTGTGCAATCCGACCTCTCCCCGCGCACCGGGGAGAGGTGAGGATATCGCCATGGAATGGATCAACGTCATCCTCCAAGGCGTCCTGGTTGGCGGACTCTATGCGATGTTCGCCGCCGGGCTGTCGCTGATCTTCGGCGTCATGCGGCTCGTCAATATCGCGCATGGCGATCTCATCGTGCTCGCCGCCTATGTGGCGCTGGTGGTGGCGCAGACACTCGGTATCGGCCCGCTCACCGCGCTTATTATCGTCGTGCCGGTCATGGCCGCGATCGGCTACGCGCTGCAATGGTTCGTGCTCAACCGCACGCTCGGCGAGGATCTCCTGCCGCCGCTTCTGGTCACCTTCGGGCTTTCGGTGATCATTCAGAACGGCCTCCTCACGTTGTTCACAGCCGACAGCGTCAAATTGCAGGCCGGCCCGATCGAAGTCGCAACCATTCGCCTCGCCGAAGGCCTCTATGTCGGCGTGCTGCCGCTCCTGCAATTCGCCGTCGCGGTCGCCATTATCGCCGGCCTGCAACTTATTTTTTATCGCACCGCGATCGGGCGCGCCTTCCGCGCCACCGCCGATGATCCCGCGGTCGCGCAGCTCATGGGCCTCGACAATCGCCATGTGTTTGCGCTTGCCATGGCGCTCTCGCTCGCGGTGGTCGCGATTGCCGGGGTGTTTCTTGCGGTTCGCGCCAATTTCGATCCCTCGCAGGGCCCGGCTCGGTTAATTTTCGGTTTTGAAGCCGTGATTATCGGCGGGCTCGGCAGCCTGTGGGGCACGCTCGCCGGCGGACTGATCCTCGGCGTCGCGCAAGCGGTCGGCGCTCATCTCGATCCCGGCTGGCAAATTCTTGCCGGGCATATCGCGTTTCTGATCGTGCTCGCGGCGCGGCCGCAGGGCCTGTTTCCCAAGGTGCGGACATGACGGTCCGGGTTGCTTTCGGCGCGCGCGGCAATCGGATCGGCGCGGTGCTGGGCGCGATCGCCTTTGCGGCGCTCGCCGCGGCGCCGTGGTGGGGCGGGCGCGACGATCTGCAGCTCTTGTCGGAAATCTACGCCTATGTCGCGCTGGCGAGCTTATGGAATCTGCTCGCCGGTTATGCCGGGCTGGTCTCGGTCGGCCAGCAGGCCTATGTCGGTCTCGGCGCCTATACGCTGTTCGCGCTTGCGATCCTGTTCGGCGTTTCGCCGCTATGGGCGATCCCGCTCGCCGGTCTCATCGCCGCCGGCCTGTCGATTCCGGTGGCGCTTCTGGTATTCCGACTGCGCGGCCATTATTTCGCGATCGGCACCTGGATCGTCGCAGAAATCTTTCGCCTCACCGCTTCGCAAGTCGCCGCGCTCGGCGGCGGCTCCGGCACCAGCCTGCCCGCCGCCGTCGTCATCGCCATCGCGCCCACACGTCAGCTGCGCGACTTCACCATGTACTGGATCGCGCTCCTGCTCGCCGTCGCGGTCGTTGCGCTGATCGTGCGGCTCCTGCGCTCGCGCTATGGGCTCGCACTGAAAGCGATGCGCGACGCCGAGCTCGCGGCTGCCTGCAGCGGCGTCGACGTCTACCGCACCAAATTTCTGGTTTACGTCGTCACCGCGCTGGCCACCGCGATGCTCGGCGCGCTGATTTTCCTGCAGAAGCTCCGCATCTCGCCCGACGCCGCGTTCTCCGTCAACGACTGGACCGCCTTCGTCATCTTCATCACCGTGATCGGCGGTATTGGCCGCATCGAAGGTCCGATCATCGGCACGCTCGTGTTCTTCGCGCTGCGCCAGACGCTTGCCGATCTCGGCACTATCTATCTGATGATGCTGGGCCTGGTCGCGATCGTGATCATGCTGGCGGCGCCAAAGGGCATCTGGGGCATGATCGTGGAGCGGCTCGGCTGGCAGCTTTTCCCGCTGGAGCGAACAGTGCTATCTGGAGAGCCGCAACAGCGATAGCAATGGCGGCCAGGTGCCGGCAGGGAGGAAAGCAAAGCTTATGGCCAATAAGATCATTATCAGTTGCGCGGTCACCGGCTCGATCCACACCCCGACCATGTCGGAGGCGCTGCCGATCACGCCCGATCAGATCGCCACCCAGGCGATCGATGCCGCGCAGGCCGGCGCCGCGATCCTGCACCTGCATGCCCGCGATCCGAAGGACGGCCGCCCGTCGCCCGAGCCGAATGTGTTCATGCAGTTTCTGCCGCGGATCAAGCAGGCGACCGACGCGGTGGTTAACATCACCACCGGCGGCGCGGTGACGATGACGGTCGACGAACGCATATCGGCAGCTAAGCAATTGTCGCCGGAAATGTGCTCGCTCAATATGGGCTCGATGAATTTCGCGCTTTATCCGATGGCGCGGCGCTACAAGACCTGGAAATACGATTGGGAAGAGGCGTATCTGAAGAATTCCGACGCCTATATTTTTCCCAACACATTTCGCGACATCGAAAAGGTCTACAAGACGCTCGGCGAAGGCCACGGCGTGAAGTTCGAGCACGAATGCTACGATACGGGGCACCTGTACAATCTGGCCCATTGTATCGACCGCGGCCTGTTCAAGCCGCCGGTGTTCCTGCAGTTGATCTTCGGCATTCTCGGCGGCATCGGCGCCGATCTCGACAATCTTTTCTTCATGAAGCGCACCGCCGACCGGCTGCTCGGCAACGATTATCTGTGGTCGGTGCTGGCCGGTGGCCGCCATCAGATGAATTTCTGCACGGCAGCTTCGATGATCGGCGGCAATGTGCGCGTCGGCCTGGAGGATTCGCTCTATATCGGGCCGGGCAAGCTCGCCAAGAGCAATGCCGAACAGGTCGCCAAGATCCGCCGCATCGTCGAGGATCTCGGCTGCGAAATCGCGACGCCGAACGAAGCGCGCACCATGCTGGGTCTCAAAGGCGCGGACCGAGTGAAGTTTTAATTGCTCGTCATTGCGAGGAGCGCAGCGACGAAGCAATCCAGGTCGTAGACGCTGGCTGGATTGCTTCGCTTCGCTCGCAATGACGAGGCGAGGGTTCCCATGAACGCCATCGATCTGAAAAACCGCAGCGCGATCGTCACCGGCGGCGCCCGCGGCATCGGTTTTGCCATCGCCAAGCGCATGCTCGCCTCCGGCGCCACGGTGGTGCTGTGGGACGTCGATGCGGCAGCGCTCGATGCAGCCGGCGCGGCGTTGCAGGGCCAAGGTAACGAAGATGGCCGCGTTCACGCCGCCGTAGTCGACGTCACCGATGCCGCCGCGATCGCGCGCGCAGTTGCTGCCGATCTTCGCGAGTGCGGCAAGATCGACATCCTGGTCAACAATGCCGGCATC
>Ga0207693_10004279_pt1 | contig 12103 bp, 13 predicted proteins | sample LARL81metaG_FD_184347 | JGI IMG/M metagenome (GOLD analysis project Ga0207693, IMG submission 184347) | Corn, switchgrass and miscanthus rhizosphere microbial communities from Kellogg Biological Station, Michigan, USA - LAR L8-1 metaG... | ecosystem: Host-associated > Plants > Roots >...
CCCCGGGCTTCACCGAGAGATTGACGCGGTCCAGCGCCTGCACTTCCCCGTGCCGAGACGGGAAGTGGATCGACAGGTTCTCGACCGTCAGCATGCTCAGCGCCGCTCTCGCGCATCGATCATGTCGCGCAATCCGTCGCCGAGAAGGTTCAGCGACAGCACCACCACCACCAGGGCGAGACCCGGGAACAGCGCCACCCACCACTCGCCGGTTATGATGAAGCTCGCCCCCTCCGCGACCATGATACCCCATTCAGGCGTCGGCGGACGGATGCCGAGACCGATGAAGGAGAGCGACGCCGCATTGAGCATCGCCCAGCCCATGGTCAGCGTCATCTGCACGGCGAGCTGGGGTAGGGCGGTGGGGAAGAGGTGATAGGCCAGCACCCGGAGCGGCCCATTTCCGGCAATGCGCGCAGCTTCAACGAAGCCAGCCTCCCGGCGCTGATTGATCTCAGCTCGCACCGTGCGGGCGTAGAATGGAACGTTCACGATGGCAGTTGCGTAGATGATGTTCTCCATGCTGCTGCCAAGTGCTGCAACAATTCCCATCGCCAGGATGAACAGCGGGAAAGCCATGATCGTGTCGACGATCCACATGACGATGCGGTCCGTCCAGCCGCCGAAGTAGCCGGCGAAACTTCCAAGCGCGCTGCCGGCAACCAGGGCGATTGCCACGGCACTGATCGGTATGAAGAGATCGAGACGCGCCGCATAGATGATCCGCGTGCAGATGTCCCGTCCGACCTGATCGGTCCCGCACGGGATTTGCCACATCGGCGGACGCAGCGAGCGCGCCGCGTCCGTTGCGAGAGGGTCCTGCACCGCGAGTGAGGGGCCCACCAATGCCAGCAAGCAGAATGCTGCAAGGAAGCCCGCGGTCGCTGTTGTCAACGGGTCGCGCCGAAAGCCGTCGCGCAGTGCCTCGGCGAATGCCATTTCAGTCGCCAAGCCGCACGCGCACGTCGATTACTCCATACAGAATATCGATGGCGATGTTGATAAGGACATAGAGTGTCGCAACGGCCAGCACGAAACCTTGCACGGCGGCATAATCGGAAGCGACCAGCGCCTCGAGCGCATAGGAGCCGATGCCCGGCCAGGAGAAAACCTTTTCGATGACGACGTTGGCACTGATCAGGAACGAGAACACAAACCCTGCCGTAGTCAGCACCGGCAGCATCGCGTTGCGCAACGCATAGACGTAGATGAGCTTCCAACGCGGCAGATCGAACCCCCGGGCCGCCCGGATGAAATCGCTCGACAGCACGGCCAGCATCGCCCCGCGCGTGACGCGGGTCAGCGGACCGATACCCGCGATCGCCAGTGCCAGTGCAGGCAGCACGAGGTGGGCGGCAGCATCGCGCAGAACGGCCCAGTCGCGGGCAAGCGAGGCATCGATGATCATGAAGCCGGTGCGCTCGGGCGGCGGGAATGCCATCGGTGCGAGCCGCCCCAGAGGGGCGGGAGCAAGCCCCAGCAGGTAGTAGAAAAGGAACACAAGCAATAGCGCAGTGAAAAAGGCGGGCATGGCCAGCGCGCTCGTCGAGACCACGCGGCAGACGTGGTCCATGGCGCTGCCCTTTTGCCGCGCCCCAACAATCCCCAGGGGCACCGCAATCAGCAGCGCCAACGTTGTCGAAGCGATCGTAAGCTCGAGCGTTGCCGGCAGTCGCGTGGAGAGGTCCTGAACAACCGATTGGCCCGTGACGAGCGAACGCCCGAAGTTGCCATGCGCGAGATCGCCAAGATAGGCGAAGAACTGCGCATAGAGGGGCTGATCGAGCAGCAGTGTCCGGCGCAAATCCGCAATTGCTTCGGGCGTCGGGGCAGCGCCAGCGAAATAAACGGCAGGATCACCCGGAAGAAGACGCGTCAACGCGAACGATACGAGGATCACACCCGCAAGCGCCGGCATCCGCAGCACGAGCCGCGAGAGCATTGTCCAGACCACAGACGTCATAATGTGGAGAAACCGCGCGCAACCCTCCGCTTAGCCTCGAACCAGCGTCGTGGCATCCACCTGTCGATGGAACATGTAGGTATACCCCGAAATGTCGGGCTGCATGACCACCTCGAGCAGCGGCTGGTAGAGCGGGATCACCGGCACGTCCGTGATGGCGACCCTTACGAACTGCTTGACGAGGGACGCATAGGCAGCTCCGTCACGCTCCTGGCGGGCGGCATCGAGCAGCTTGTCCATCTCCGCGCTCTTGTAGCTCGAAAGGTTCCATACCGTGTTCTGCCCGTGCCAGACCCAACGGAAGAAGAAGTCGGGATCGTCGAACCACGCCCCGAACAGGTCGATGGCCATCGGCCAGACCTTCTGATTGCGTCGGGCCGGAAAATCGGGAAGCTTCTCGATGGTGAGTCTGATGCCGAGCTTGCCGAGCTCGTCCTGGATCACGAGCGCGGCCGGCTCGTCGGTGGTGGCTACCTGCGCATCGAAGAAGAGCTTTGTCTCGAAGCCGGAGCTCAAACCGGCATCCTTCAGCAGCGCCTTCGCCTTGTCGGGATCGTGCGTGTAGGGAAACGGCTGAGGCCAGGAGGCATCCACAGGCGTGTCGGTCTTGGCGCCGAACATGGGTTGCGCGCGCCCAAAAACGGCGCTGTCGATCACTTTCTGGTACGGGATGCTGAAGGCGATCGCCTGGCGCACGCGGACGTCGTCGAAGGGCTTGATGACAGTAGAGAGCGCCAGATACTTGAGCGTGTTCGCCATCGGTGCTGACTGCAGCTTGAATTTCTTCGTCGCTTCTATGTCCGCGATCTCACGCGGCGGCAGGTCCGGCGAAATGTCGGCATCGCCCTTCTCGATGAGCGCTCTCCGCGTGCCGGCGGCCGAAACGTTGCGGTACATCGCCCGCTGAATCTTGGACAGCTTACCGCCCTTCCACCCGTCGAACCGGGCGAGCACCACCTGCTCGCTGGACTTGAAGGATTCAACCTTGAAGGCACCCGAGCCCGCGCTGTTGTTCTTTGTCCATTCCAGCGCCCATGGATCGGACGCGGTCACGTTCTTCTTGCACAATTCGCTATTATAGATGCTTGGCACGACGATCGCGAGCGATGGCATCGTGAGCTTGTCGGGACGCAGGAATTTCACACGGAAGGTGTAGTCGTCGACCATCTCGAACTGATCGACGGATGACAGTGAGCCCTGCTCCATCTGTCGCTGCGGGAAGCCTCCGACCTTGACGAAGCGGTCGAACGACCACTTCACGTCGTTGGCGCGCACGGGCGTGCCGTCATGGAAGGTTGCGTCGCGGCGCAGTTTGAAGGTCACGGAGCTGTTGTCAGGCGCGAGCTCCCAGCTTTCCGCAAGCTGAGGCTCGAGCTTGAAGTAGTCGTAACTGCTGACGCCGTTGGGAAGCATTTTGGTTCCGAACGTAATGAGCCGGTCGTAGGTCATCCAGACGAGGCCGTAGGCGGCGCGATTGGCACCAACCGTGTGCGTGTCGAGACTGTTCGCGTTCATCTCGGAGACGATAAGGACCCGATCATTCGATCCTTGGGCCAGCACCCGCGCGTTGAAGAGGGTCGAGGTGGCCCCGATGCCGGCAACCTGGAGGAAAGCACGTCGATGCATGTTGGAAACGTCCCTCAGTGGTGTCCTGGTCGGCACAGACGCAACTCCGGGCGAGCAGGACCGAGTCATTCCGCTCGCCATGAGCTTGAGGGCGTGTTTGGCCCGAGTCAAGAAACGGGAATGCCCGCCTTTAAGGCATGATGGTTGCAAAACTTGCGGGGGCTTGTTTGCGCATGTCCCTTTTTCGCAAAACCGGTTCCCACTTCTGCGGGACATGCGTTAGCACAGCTTCGGGTATCCGAGATCGCGGGCCTCCGTCTCGTAGCTTAGCAGATTCACGTAGGCCGATTGGTCTGGAATGGGAACGATATCCTTCAACAGAAGCCCTGCGCGCACATTTGCCCACTCATCAGCTCGGGCTACGCGAAAAATTGCTTCTCGCAGCGCTTCCTGAAGCTCCGCCGGAGCACTGCCCGCCGTTACAAAGGGTATGGAGGGGCTGGGCGGCGTTGCCGCCAAAATGCGCGTTGCGGCTGTCACCGATGGACGATGGCGCATCATGAAGGCGTAAGTAACGCAGTCGACGCAGGTCGCATCGATTTCGCCTTTTGCAACGCGCTCAACGTTGCCTGGATGGCTGTGCGTTTCCGCAATCGAGCCGAAAAAGGGTTTGCCGCCGGCGATGTCGGCAATCGCCCGGCGCGGCAGGTTCATGCCCGAGTTCGAGTGTCGGCTGTTGAACGCGAACCGGCGGCCGCGGAGATCTTCGAGTCCGCTGAAGGGGGCATCCTTGCCGACAATGAACACACCGCGATGCGTTGGCCCATCGCAATATTCGTTCGCATAGACTGGAGCCGCAAGCAGCACGGCTTGCCCCCGATAGATGGTCTGCAACGGGTATCCGCAAACCTGCGTGAAAAGCGTATCCGATTCGATCTCAGAGGGCACCGGGCGACGTTCGAAGTCGAGCCTATCGGGCAGCTCCCTGACGCCAAACCTTTCGAGCTCAGTCTGCAGCGCATTCCAGAAGGCGGCATTCTGCGGCCGCATCTCCGGCAGGTTGTACATTGGCAGGCTTACCCTGGCGCAGGATATGCGAGAAACTTCAAGTCCAACCATCTCGTCCCCAAAGTTGCTGTTTGTACGCGCGAGCCGGCGAAGCGGCTGAGGGGCGGTAGCATATCCGGATCACGTTGAACCCAACAATTTCAATTGTCTATGAGCTCGCACCTTTATTCAGTGCGGCGCACCCGACACGATTCGAACGTGCGGCCTCCACCTTCGCAGGGTGGAGCTCAATCCAGCTGAGCTACGGGTGCATTCTGTTTTCGCCTGCTCCGGCCGACCAACGACGTCAGAAGCCAATCTCTCGCCCAGCGAGAAGCCCTCGCCATATTCCGCTCGCGGGCCGACGGCCTTGATTGGACCTACATCAGTCCGCCCACAACCATCGTTCCGGGAAATCGAACACAATGTGGCTCACGTGCCGGAAACGAATTCCGTTGCGGCCCGTGGTGTGCGATCGACCGTTAGTTTGAAGATGTCATTTCTCGCGTAGTGGCCTATCACGTCGAAATCAATCTTGCCGCGGATGATCTGATCCGTGTCCAGCTCGGCTATCAGAATGGTCTCGCCTTCGTAATGCGGACCCGCAAGCACGTTTCCGAGAGGATCAATGATGACACTGCCTCCTCGCATGAGGACTTCGTCTCCATTGTCCGACAGTTTGTTGTTCATAGTTTCCGGAAAATCGCGTCTCTTCAGGTACTGGCAGGCCGATAGCACAAAGCAACGACCTTCCATCGCGATGTGACGCGCAGTCGATAGCCAAGTGTCCCTGTCATCGGCGGTAGGCATGCAATAGATCGCTACATGCTGAGCATACATGGCGGCCCGAAGAAGCGGCATGTAGTTTTCCCAGCAAATGACAGCGCCGATATTGCCCCACGGGGTTTCAACGACGGGCATGGTGGATCCATCGCCGAATCCCCAGCACAGCCGCTCCAATGCCGTCGGCATAAGTTTGCGGTGTTTTCCCAGAAGATCGCCGTTCGGCCCGAAATAGAGCACGCTGCAGTACAGTGTGCCGGCGTCGCGCTCGATCACGCCGATGACGAGAAAGAGAGCCGCACCCTTTGCCGCCATCCCGAGATGCTCGGTCTCGGGTCCGGGCACGACTATGGATTCGTTGTAGTAGGCGAGGAAGTCGTCGCGGCCGGCCGCGGTACGGGCGCCGAGATAAATATGAAAATCGGCGCCTTTCGGGTATCCGCCGATGAATGCCTCAGGGAAAACCGCGACGTTTGCGCCACGCGAACCACATTGAGCGATCAACGCCTCGGCTTTTTCGAGAGTTGTCGAAGTCCCCTGACGAGAGGTTCCGTCCTGAACGACAGCTGCCCGAAACTTTGCCATTGGACGATCTCCTGCGCCCCGCAATGGTCGAACGATCTCGACAACCCTGGGCCGTCAGTTGTTGTCCCGGGAAGATCTGGAGCACGTTTCAATACATATCGGGACCGACGGCTCCAATGCCACAAATGCCACTGATCCGGCCATGGACCGGGATTCGGTTCGGCGGCTGGGTTCTTGTGCGCCAACGTCTCGCAGGCGTTCGGCCCACAACGATCCGACCAAGCCGGGCGAACGCGATCCTGGAATGGTCTGTGGGCGCTTCTAACTTCGAATTGCACGCCTGATCGATTGAGGCGGTTGCCCGAAGATGCGGATGAATGCCCGTCTCATGTTTTCCGAGCCACCGAAGCCGACAGCCTCTGCGATGCGCTCGACAGGTTCGGTAGTCGTCTCTATGCGGCCGCGGGCGAGATCGGCGCGGAGCCGTTCCACCACGCGCGCGGGTGTTGTGCCGGTCTGCGCCCGGAATGCACGACTGAACTGCCGCAGGCTCATGCCAGCCGCCTCCGCCAAACGCTCGACGGTGAGCACTTCGGCGATGTGATCGCGCGCATAGCCGAGAGTAGCGGCAATCCGGTCATTCTTCGGTGCCAGATCGACGGAAGCTGCGAATTGCGATTGTCCGCCATGGCGACGATGGTAGACGACAAGGTGCTGTGCCACGCCTTTAGCGACGGCGAAACCATGGTCCTCCTCGATCAAAGCCAACGCAAGATCGATGCCGGCCGTGATGCCTGCCGAAGTCCATACGTAGCCGTCCCGACAGAAGATGCGATCTGCCTCGACCCGGACCGATGGGTACTCTCGCTGAAGGCGGGCCGTAAATCGCCAGTGCGTCGTCGCTCGACGCCCGTCCAACAGTCCAGCCGCTGCGAGGGTGAATGCACCTGTGCAGACGCTCGCAACGCGCCGGCATCGGTTCGATGCCTTCACGATACGGCTCAGCGTGCCGGCGGATAAAGCCGGATCGATCCGTCCGCCGACGACAACGAGCGTATCGAGCACTGTATTATCGAGCGGCGCAGCGGCAGTGGCCAAGCCAAGGCTGTTCGTCACGACACCCCCCTCGGCCGCGAGGACACGGACCCGATAGGCCGGACTTTCGAGCTGGTCATTTGCCGCTTCAAACGCGGCTGCCGGACCGGCGAGGTCAAGCATCTGAAACCCTGGAGAAACGAAGAAGCCGATCGTGTTCATGGCCGAATAATAGGGAAGTATGACCTTTCGGTCATACAGTCTCAGCGGTAGCTTGTCCAGCAGGAGGACAGGCGATGTCAGAGCTGCCGCTGTATGACGGCGTGACCCGACCCGACTTCGCTGGCCCGCACCAGTTTCTCTCGCGCACGCCCGACCTGGACATTCGAGCGGCTTCGTTGGGAGGGCAATCGATCACAGCGGACCGCCTCACGTTCTCGACCTTGGCCGCCGTCGAGTCGTCCGACGTGCTTTTCGTGCCTGGCGGCGGCTGCATCGCTGAGGTCCCGAGCATGCGCGACGGTCGGGTCTTTCTGATCCCCATCAGAACGCAAGTCGCTGCACGGTCGATTGGGGTTCCCGCAATGCCGTCGGTCGCACAAATCAGGCCTGTCTATCTCACCCATGGAGCGAGATGTGAGCTAAAGCGAAAAGTCCGGCTTCAGCGAAGCGCTGACAGTCGGCCAACAGTTGGATTTGAATCTACCCGACAGCCGCGCCGTTCGGGATGCCTACGAACAGGCACAAGCTGAATCGCAGCCCTGGCTCTTCAACCATGTTGCGCGCTCGTGGCTCTATGGCGCCAAGCTGGCACATCATCGCGCGCTCAAACCCGATGCCGAGTTGGTAGCCGTGTCCGTGCTTCTGCATGATCTTGGCCTCGCGCGCGGAGGCGCTCCTGATCGTCGCTTCGAGATCGTAGGAGCCGAGCTCGGTCGCGCCTTTGCGCTCGCGCATGACATGGGGGAACGCCGTGCGGAGGTGGTTTGGGACTCGATCGCGCTGCATACCATCGCATCGATCGCGCAGCATAAGGGAACCGACGTCGCTTGCTGTCAGAGCGGCATTTCGTGTGACTTCGGCGGCGTTGGTTATCAGCAGCTGAGCGACGACGATAGGAAGGTCATTCTGTCAGCCTACCCCCGTCTCAACATGAAGAAGATGCTGACGACGTGCCTTTGCGACATACCGAAAAATCATCCGAATACAACAAGGGACAACTTCATTGCGGACTTCGGCTTGAAATACGTTCCGGGATATACGCGCATGTCATCAGTCGACTTTTTACATCAAGCACCTTTTGTCGAGTAGGAATCACAACGCTGGCGAGAAGCGACGTTGCAGGGAAGCGACCGGGCATGATCAGCAGAGATGATGATTGGTCTTGCTCGTCGTTCGGCCTCGTTTGGCCGCTGTTTCGATGACTGACCATCTCGCGCCACGGCCCATTTCTGGGCCGATTCTCCGAAGGCCGCCATGTCGACTGTCGTCGCGCCCGCACCATTGAAGCTTGCACGGTTGCGGACACCGATCGTGCTGATCGCGATCGGCTGCGTCATCGCGTTCGCGCGCCTTGTCTCCGCCGCGCGAAAACGCAGGTTATGACAGCACGACTCTAGATTTGGTCAAGGCGATTAGCCTTGATCCGAGACCGTACTACGAGCGCGACAGAGCTTTCCAAATGAAAGGTGAGTTGCAGATGTCAACGAAGGAAAATAAGAATGGGTACTCACGAGACGCCTCGCGTGATAACCTTCTATGACTGGCGAGTTGGGAGGACAAAATGCGCGCGATCGTATCGGCAGCAACGCTGTGCGCCTTCGTGGCAACTCCGGCGACAGCTGCCGACGAAGCCATGACGCGGGTCTTCGCCTGCAAGGGCGACGATGCTGCGATGGAAGTCTATATTCCGCAATCCGTAGTGCAGGGTTTAGGCGTCGCCAATGTGAAACTCGACCGGCCGGTCATCGGCGCCTACACGCTCGATCTGACCGACGCCGGCAAAGGCAAAGGTCTCGAACCGGTTCGTGTCAGCTTGAGCGGCGACAAGAAATTCGTAATCGTCGATCAGTACACGCGCAAGCTCCCTGCCACCCGAATTCCGGTCGGCGGCGGAACCGTAAACTTCGACAATCGCTTCGGCACCAATGCGAAATGCGATGCGTTCAATCAGAAATAAGGGGAGCCTACGCGAGGCGATGGGCGCTGACCATGTGCCGGCTACAAGCCTAATTCGACAGCCGCTCGAGAATAAGAACGTAAAGGTCCGATTTCGGCGTGCACATCAGGGCCGGCAGGCTGCGCCCATTAGCAGTGTCGACGACGACGCGCTTGGAGAGCGTTCCCGACATCCCGACCGTGGGCGACTTTGTGCCGGGCTTCGAGACGAGCGCATGGGGCGGCATCGGCGCGCCGAAGGACACGCCGGGCGAGATCATCGACAAGCTCAACAGAGAGATCAACGCTGCGCTCGCCGATCCCAAAATGAACGCACGCCTTGCCGACCTCGGCGGCTTGGTCCTTCCCCTCTCGCCCGCCGAATACGGAAGGCGCATCGCAGAAGAAACCGAGAAGTGGGGGAAGGTGATCAAGTTCTCGGGCGCGAAGGCCGACTGATCCGACGATCGTGTCGACCCGGCGTCCCGACATCGGAATGATGCATCGATGTCGGAGATGGATAAGTCTTGGCGGATGAAGCGATGCAGTTATTTACCAAAATAAACATTTGGCTTGCGGCTTTCAGCAATAAGGTCGGTGTTCAATGGACTTGAAGGGAAAGGTCGCTTTAGTAACCGGGGCTTCGAGCGGCATAGGCAAGGCAATTGCTGTTGCCTTGGCACACAAGCGCACACACGTTCTTGTGCACTATGGCAGGAACAAAGCAGGCGCGCAGGAGACCCTCAAGCAGGTTGAAAAGTTTTCAACCGGCACCCTATATCGAGCCGACCTTATGAATCCAAAAAAGGTAACATCATTGATCGATGAAATAAAACGAGCAACTCAGGCCGTGGATCTGTTGGTGAACAACGCTGGCGACGCGCGTCCGGGAGAAATTGGCGACGAAAGCGTGTGGGACTATGAGTACAAGAATATCTTGCTCTCTGCTGTTCACATGAGTCATGAGTTTCTGTCGCTGGCCTCTTCGGACAGTAGCGGCCAAATTTAGGTCAGGCGAGCGGCGGCCTAATTGTTACGGCTAGCCCATGGCAAGGTGTTCATTGCGAGCTGATTATCAGGCTGGCGGCGCGGCATCGACTGCCAGCCGTGTATCCAATTCGGTTCATGGTGACGAGCGGCGGTTTGATTTCCTATGGCACTGATTTGGTCGATCACTTTCGGCTCGCGGCCGGCTACGTCGACCGCATTCTCAAAGGCGAAAAGCCGGCCGACCTACCTGTGCAGCGTCGCTGCGACAAAGAAACGACCTCGCCCGCAGATTTAGCGAGAGTTGTGCGTCCCGCGGCTAAGGCACAGTTGAACGAGGTAGCAATTAGCTCCGACGTTTTTTTATTTTAACGCGGGATGCCGAAGTCGTTCTGGAGGCTGCCAGCGGGCGCTAGCGGCGCTGCGCCGCCAATCATAACGGTGCTGGCGCTCGCGGACTTTCCTTCTGGTTCGGTCTTTGTTGTCCTCTGCGGATGTGAAGCCTGCCGTTCGGCCGCGGTAACGTTCACTCCGCCGGCCCAGTTTGGTGCTGCCGAGGCGACCTGCACTTGCGCGGGTCTCTGTGCGGCAGAATTGAAGCTGGACAAGCGTGCGGAGCTGAATCCCGGAGACGGTTCGGTCGGTGGGTGAACGTGGCCGGGGATGGTACCTGACGCTGTCCGAATGTCGCTGCCCGGGCCGCCGTTTGCTCTCACTGCCGCCAGGAACGTGGCATTCATCCCGCCTTGCCCCCCGGTTGTGGTCGCAACTGCAGGTACTCCGCGAATGACAAGCTGCGCGAACTGCGCCTCATCCTGCCGCGCTTTGTTGTGAACGGCCAATGCGATCTCCTGCGGCACACTGTAGGCCGGACACGGCTCGGCGGGGCTGAACTTGCCGGATGGTTGCGCATCGAACACGTAGTGGCGGTCGCAGACATCGACCTTGGGCTCTTGCCGCATAACCTCAAAGTGGTCGTATCCTTCCTTGAGCATTCGCCAGAAAGCCATGTGCGACGAGTTGCGATGCCTTGCCATATTGAGCGGTGTCATTCGGAACGGGTACGCCTGGACTTGGAATGACTTCTGACCACCGAAGAAGGCTTCGCGCGCAAGCGCATAGATTTCGCCAATCTGTTCGTCGGTCATGGCGTAGCAGCCCGCCGAGGAGCAATCGCCATGGATCATCAGGAATTGACCGGTTCGCCCATTCGCCTGATCGTAGACGTTCGGAAATCCGGTATTGATGGCGAGGTAGTTGCTAGAATTTGGATTCATCAGACCGGGGGTAATCGTATAAAAGCCCTCAGGAGCCTGCCGGTCCCCTTGTTGAAACTTCGGTCCTAAGTCGCCGGACCACCGGCAGATCGGATAGGTTCTCAGCAAAGAGAAGAGTCCGGTTTTGTCGACTTTCCATACTTCGAGCTCCGATTCTTCCTTGAAGATCCGGACAAGGATCGGCGACCCCTTCGCCATATCGCGGCTCTCGAGATCGGCGATCAAGCGCTCGGAGAGTGGCCGCATGTGGCGCCCATTTACCGGACCGGTACTCTCCGTGTTGCAACCGCCCAACGCTACTGCGGACGCAATCGCACTCAATAGGAAAATCGAACGCAAAACAGGCTGACTATGCAATACCAATCCCCCGACCAGACAGGCTTGCCCAAGCCTTGCTCACCCGCGGTATTGCCTCCGCCGGGTAGAAAACGAGGCATCACTCCTAGCCCATAAATTGAGAAACACCAGGGCCAACACCTCAGCAATCGTCACAGCAGCAATAATTGGAAAACAAAGACTTTATTCTTCGCCCTCTGAGATCCACCGACGCATTCACGCTGGCACCTCGTTACCGTCGGAGCCGGAGCCCGCCCGTTGCCTTCGCATTTAACCATAAAGTCACTGCACAATTGCAACCCACGCCGTTTAGTTGGGCGCGCCCCCAGGCCACTTACAGCAGCTCCCGATGAAACCGGATCACCTTTGTAGGGTGGGCAAAGGCGCGCGCGCCGAGTCGTTTCGACTTGCGAGCTTGACCCCGCGC
>Ga0207693_10004282_pt1 | contig 12094 bp, 10 predicted proteins | sample LARL81metaG_FD_184347 | JGI IMG/M metagenome (GOLD analysis project Ga0207693, IMG submission 184347) | Corn, switchgrass and miscanthus rhizosphere microbial communities from Kellogg Biological Station, Michigan, USA - LAR L8-1 metaG... | ecosystem: Host-associated > Plants > Roots >...
CTGCGCCAAGTCCGCGCCTGTATCACACACCATCGAGCTCTGAGAGTTTCAGGGTCACATAACCACCCCAACGGGGTGGCTCGTGCTTCAAGCTCGATCGCGCGGGCAACGAGACTGTGCTCTACAGTTTCACGGGAGGAACAGACGGCTCACTGCCCGCGGGCGGCGTAGTTCGCGACCCGGCGGGCGACCTGTACGGCACAACTACCAGGGGCGGCACGTTCGATGCTGGAGTTGTCTTTAAAGTTGATCCCACCGGAACCTTCAACGTGCTCTACAGCTTTACTGGCGGTGCGGACGGGGGAGCGCCCTCGGCTGGCCTCGTCCTCGATCCTGCGGGCAACTTGTACGGCACGGCGATCGCCGGCGGCGCCTCCGGTCAGGGAGTCGTCTTTCGGATCGACACGGCTAACCAGGAAACCGTCCTGCACAGCTTCAGTGGGACCGGCGGAGAGGGCCCGTACGGTGGGCTGGTGCGAGACCCGGCCGGCAATCTGTACGGTACGACCTACTTCGGTGGCGCGCAATCCGAGGGAGTAGTCTATGGCCTGCGACCTGACGGGACGTTCCGTGTGCTGCATAGTTTTACAGGTGGCGCCGATGGAGCTGATCCTACGGCCGGCTTGTTGTTTTATAAAGGCGCGATCTACGGAACCACCCCCTACGGAGGCGCCCATCTAGCGGGAGTGGTGTTCAAAATCAGTCTGAAGTGATCGGTCGCCTTATTTCCCTTGCATCCGGGTGACGACGAGATTGCCATTGTCGTCACCCGCAAACGCGACTTAACTCCGACCCTGATAAGAAACGCCTCGGAGGCGGCGCTGTCGGTCGCCGAAGTTGCCGCACCCCGACGACTTCGTGCAGGCATAGAGGCCCTTGGAATGCAGGTGCCGTAAATTTGCTTAGCCTCAGATTCGAGTTCCGCCGCGATTGTGACTTCGCCGGGCCGACGTTGCGATTGTTCTTTGCCATGGCTTGTATCCAGCCTTCCTCGGGGCAAACTCCGTCATCCGGAGCTTAACTGTCGAAAGCAGGGCATTTCACAAGCGTGCGCTTGTTCTTCGCCAAAATCAGGGTTGATGAGTGCTATGGAGATTTCTCAACAGTTAAGGCCGCCGACGACACGGCTGCTTGGCTGGGCGGTGTTTTCAGAGGCCAGCCAAAGGACTCGTTGGCAGGTCGTAAACTGAGCGTCGCGCAAGAACAATAACCGCTCCAGCAATGGGCTGATCTGCATAGTTAGTATCGCGGTGCTCTTTCGCTGGAAAGTGCCGGAGCCGATTCTTATTGCCTGCGCAGCCGTCGCAGGTTTGATGCTGAACAAAGTCTAGAGTCAGGCACTAATAGCCACACGCAGGCTTCATGATGCACAGGATGGGATGCCCGCTCCTATACCCGTTCACCTTCAGGCTATTTTCAGTCACGATGGATCAGTATATTGCTTCGTTCAGTGTTTTAAATCTCTGTCGCGCCACATGACCATCCATCGCACAAAACTCATCATCACATTCTTGGTCATCTTTGAACTATCCGAAGCAGGTTTGACACAGGCGACGAAGCGTGACAGGCAGATGATCGAAGCTATACGGATCGCTCAAGCAGTTCGCGTGGATAGTTCACCCAAGATGGATGGCACCCTTGATGATCCGCTGTGGCAGCAAGCGGTTCCAATTAAGGATTTCCGGCAAAAGGAACCGTATGAGGGACAGCCCGCAACCGAGAGCACAGAGGTCAGAATTCTCTATACGCACAAGGAAATCTACTTCGGGGTTGCTTGTCACGACTCAGCGCCTCACGGAATTGTCGCGACTCAGCTACGTCGGGATGTGACACAGGAACTGGACGACTATTTCGAGATCGTAATTGATTCCCGACATGACCGCCGTAATGCTTATGTGTTTCAGATTAATCCACTCGGCACTCAGCGCGATGCGCTGGTAACCGATGAACAAGTCAGCGATATTTACGGCAACACACAGGACGGCGATCCGGGCTGGGACGGGGTGTGGACTTCGGAAGCAAGAATCAGCGCAGACGGATGGACGGCAACGGTCGAAATTCCGTTTTCGACATTGAACTTCATGCGTTCCAGAGACGTGGTTTGGGGAGTCAACTTTAAGAGATTCGTTCGCCGCAAGAACGAAGAAGACCTTTGGAGCGGCTGGCGGCGAACCTTCGGCGCGACAAAAATAAGCCAAGCCGGAGAATTGCACGGGATCACCGAAATCGGCAGCGGTCGCCTCTTCATCATTAAACCTTATGCTCTTGGAGGATTTAATCATCTACCACCGAATGCGACGGCGAGCGGTCTCACAGCAGGCACAAGTGCGCTCTACACGGGAGGCGTCGATATTAAGATCGGGTTACGCTCCAACATGGTTGCAAACCTGACCGGAAACACGGATTTTGCCGACAGCGATGTGGACGTTCAACAGTTCAACCTCACCCCCTATAAGTTGTTCTACCCAGAGAAACGGCAGTTCTTCTTAGAAAACGCTGGAGTGTTTTCTTTTCCCATGAGCATCGGTGAGAGCGCCGATCAACTTTTCTTCAGCCGTCAGATCGGAATTGATCCCGTGACGGGACAGCAGGTTCCCATTAACGGGGGAGGCAAGTTGACCGGGGCGCTTGATGGCTTTGAATTGGGCGTCATGGATGTGAGCACGAGATCTTCCGGGCAAAATCCGTATGCCAACTTTGCTGTTGCGCGTGTAAAGCGATCTCTTGGTAGCAGCGGTTCGTACATTGGTGCAATGGGAATCGACAAACGCTTCGGAAACCCGGCTGGCAACTTCAATGAGACTGGTGGAATTGATGGAAGAGCGGTTCTCTTAAAAAATCTAGTGCTCACTGGATTCGCAGCGGAAACTCGAACACCGGGATTGTCAGGCGGGCAGACGAACCTTGGCGCAGGGGTAGTTTACCGATCCAACTGGCTGGACTTTGAAGCCGATCACCGGAAGATCGGCCCGAACTTCAACCCCGCGGTTGGATTTCTCGAACGGACTGACTGCGTTTGTGACTTTGCAGACGCAAATTTCAAGGTTCGCCCAGACTTTGCAGGCGTACGAGAACTCAACTTTGAGAGCTTCATTTACCACGCCCCGGACACGCACGGCGCGGTGCAGACACAAGAATGGCAGGCGACCTTTCGTGCCAACTTCCACAATGGCTCCTACACCGACGATGACATCGTAGATGTCTTCGCTCAGCGGCTTACCACTCCATTCAATATCTACAAGAGCGTCTTCATCCCCGTTGGCGTGTACAACTGGACACGGCACCAGCTTACGTATGGCTCAGCGCAAGACCGAAGGTGGACGGTCAACTTCTTCGAGCGGTTCGGCGGGTACTACAACGGAACCCTGAACGAAGCTCGCATTCGGAGTACATATCGAGCAAACGAGCGATTAGCATTCAGCTTCAGCGAGCAATGGAATCGTTTCAGGCTTCCCGTTGCGAATGGAGACTTCTCGGTTGTCTTCGGTGCGCTGGAGACCGATTACGCGTTCTCACGCTTTCTGTCGCTCTCCACCGTACTTCAGATGGACACGTCCAACGATCAAGGTGTCAGCGCCAACATCCGCCTGCGCTGGAACTACCGTCCCGACAGCGATCTATACGTGATCTATACGGCAGGACAGCAATTCGCGAGCTTGGCAGCCGCCAACCCTGTGCAGCTTTACCAACACCGCTTCGTCGTCAAGTACACTTACTCGTTTCGACCATGAACGCCGAAACAGGTTTGGCTGCCGCATCAGGCGCACAGTTAACCATGCACCGAAAACTACATCGGATGCCAAGCAAAAGCCGGGCCACCATTTCGGAACACCGGGATTGTCCATGAAGAAGTAGCGGACGAAGTCAAAGACGCCGTGACCAATCAGAACCGCGACAACTAACCAATAGTTCCCCTTGAAGCCGAGAACCGCGAATAACACGAAAACGCCTGCAACGATGCTTTCAATGACTAGCGTGCGCGTAGAAGCACCCATCACAGCGAACAAGGCATAGTAGGACGCAATCACGATTAGTACCGTTGAATACAATGCACGGTCGCGTTCAAACCCAACGACAAAAGAAAAAACAGCCACAGCCAAGATTAGGATTACACCGATCCGGTATCCATTTTCCAGCCCTCCAGTGGGTGCGGCTCGCACCCTTCGTAAACCGCTAATCAAAACTTCCGACCGTAGTTGCATTCATTTCTCAACGGACATTCGGTGCAGCGCGGCTTTGACCGCTTGCATAGTTCTTGACCGTGCTGCCGGAGCAACTGATGTGCCCGGATCAGCGAATCGTAGTCTCTGGGGAGTTGTCCATGTATCGCGTCCTGAGCCAATCGGTATGTCGCTGAATAATTCTTCTGCTCCTCGGCAAACCCAACTCGACACAGCACTCGCAACCCATTCGAATCCAGTGCCATCACTGGAGAGGAACGAGTAAGCAAGAGTATTTTTTCCGCCCCCGGATCGCCGATGCCGGGAAATCTCTTCAAGGCTTTCTTCGCTTGCGGGAGCGGCTTCTTGAGTACCGCTCGTAGGTCGCTGTCGAATTCTTCATACGCGATTTTCGCAATCGTGAGAAGTTTTTCCGCGCTGACGTCCGGGAGTATGCCAGCTTTGCCGACAGCAGCTAGAGCGGTGTGCTTGGCAGCGAGAATCTGCTGCGGGCGTGTTCCAATGTCTCGTTTGAGTGCCGCGAACGCTGCTGCCCGACGCTCGTCGCTCGCCAGATACGCGATGTTCTCCCAGATGATCAGCTCCAGCGGGTCAGTCGAGGGGGGTGGGGCAGGATCGCCATAATGTTGTTCAAGGGTATTAACGAGCTTAGAAAATGTCATCATTGCGCTGCCAATCAAATCCCTAATTCCCGTTAGCAAGCCGCCCGCGCCAAACTGAACTAACAGGGTGCGAATCCCTACATCCTGCCTATTGACGTTTGCATCGAAGCTACACTTGTACGTGTCCGAAGTCGGCATGAATTTTACTTGTTGGCGATGAATCCGCTCTTTCGGCATTTATAAGGAACTTCAATGACTCGACCCAAAACAAAAATACTTGTGGATGGCGGCGACCCGCAGGAGACCCGGCCAGAATCGTCGCATCGGGCTAGAGGGCGATTGTTCGGGCTATAATTGCGCGCAGACATGGCCCTTCCCGTTGGCATGAAGCTCGGACCGTACGAAATCCTCGCTCCGCTCGGCGCCGGTGGAATGGGAGAGGTGTATCGCGCTCGCGACACTCGCCTCGAACGCGACGTCGCCGTAAAGGTCCTTCCCTCCGATCTTTCGTCCGACCCAAATCTTCGCCAGCGTTTGGAACGCGAAGCCAAGGCAGTCTCCAAGCTCTCCCACCCGCACATCTGCACGCTGCACGACATCGGTCACCAGAGCGGCATTGACTTCCTCGTCATGGAACTGGTGGAAGGCGAAACGCTCGAGCGGAGGCTGGTGAAGGGAGCCTTGCCGCCGGCACAGACCATCCGCATCGCGGCGCAAGTTGCCGATGCTCTCGGCAAGGCCCACAAGCTGGGTTTTGTGCATCGCGACCTCAAACCCGCCAACGTCATGTTGACGAAGGGCGGCGCCATGTTGATGGACTTTGGATTGGCTAAGCAATCCGCGACCGCATCTCTGGCAAATGCCTTGACCGAAATGACGATGGACCAGGCCAGGCTCACCAGCGAGGGCATGCTAGTCGGAACATTCCAATACATGGCACCGGAGCAATTGGAAGGCAAAGAAGCAGATACTCGTGCCGACATCTTCGCACTAGGCGAATTGATCTACGAAATGGCCACCGGCATGCCCGCGTTTACCGGCAAGAGCAGGGCGAGTTTGATTGCATCAATCCTGACCTCTGAACCTCCGCCATTGGAGACCTTGCAGCCTATGACGCCGGTCTCGCTCGGTCGAGTCGTGAAGAAGTGTCTGGCAAAGGACCCCGACGAGCGCTGGCAGAGTGCCAGCGATCTGGCCGCGGAATTGAAGTGGATTGCGGAAGCTGGTTCGCAGTCGGCCCAGTCAATCCCGCAGCCAGTTCAGCGCACGAGGCATGAGCGCTGGATTTGGGGCTCTGCCGTGGCCATTCTACTTGCGGCGCTGGCTGGCTTGTACTTCCGCACTTCTCCCAAGCCCACGCAGCCCACGTGGTCGAATATTTTGGCCCCGGAGAACACTACCTTGGCGTACTTTGCCGGGCCGGTGACGGTTTCCCATGACGGACGCAGTCTCGCCTTCGTGGCTACCGTTCCCGGGGGACAGGATATGTTATGGGTACGTCCCTTCGCTGGACTCAAAGCCCAGGAGTTGGCGGGCACCGAAGGCGCGTCGAATCCGTTTTGGTCGCCCGACGATCACTCCATCGGATTCTTTTCCCGAGGAAAACTCAAAACCATTGACGCTTCCGGCGGGCCGGTCTTGATGGTCTGCGATGTCGCCGGTTCGCGCGGTGGCACATGGAGTCAGAACGGCACCATCTTGTTTTCCGCAACCTGGGGTGTTGTCCAGCGGGTTCCAAGCTCTGGAGGCAGTCCCACCCCGATCACAAAGCTAGACCAGTCGCTCGGTGAACTCAGCCACCGCTGGCCCTATTTCCTGCCTGATGGACGACATTACTTTTTCAGCGCCGCCAACTTTTCAGGGGGAACGGCCGAGGCAGCGTCAGTCTATTTAGGAGATTTGGACTCAAACCAGACCAAGCTGTTGTTTCATGCCCGCTCCAATGCAGTCTATGCCCCGGGCCATATTTTATTTGTGCGCGACCGAATCTTGATGGCTCAGCCCTTTGATGAGAAACGACTGGAGATCCAAGGTCAACCATTCCCCATCGCCGAGCAGATCCAGTACGACGAACTTCCCTGGCGGGGGGTGTTTTCCAGTTCTTCGAATGGCGTCATTGCCTATCAGGGAGGAAACACCGGAGCCAACTCTCGCCTGGTCATGCTCGATCGCACAGGCAAGGAGATCCGAAGCATCGGGACACCCGGGGATTTCAGCGTCAGCCGGATTTCTCCCGACGGGCGGCGTCTGGCGGTGGTCATGTTGGACTCCAGTGTCCGGAATTACAAATTGTGGATTTTTGATTTGTTTCGAGATAAGCAGATTCGCCTCACCTTCGGTCCCGTTCGGACCGCCTTCCCGGTCTGGGCGCCTGACGGCGGCTCCGTCGTCTTCGGTTCAAACACGCGGGGAGCCTACCAACTGGTGGAACAGCCCTCGGATAGCACAGGGAGTGAACACACCATACTGGACTCCGAAATGAGCAAGTACGCCACTTCGTGGTCGGCAGACGGCCGGTTTCTCGCCTACAACACCACCACGAAAGGAAGCTCTCTGACGGAGCTATGGGTTCTTCCTCTTTTCGGGGCACGCAAGCCATACCCCTTTCTCCAAGATGGCTTTAATGTGGGGCAAGGCCAGTTCTCTCCCGACGGACGGTGGATGGCATACAGTTCGGACGAATCAGGCAAGCCTGAGGTTTACGTAACGCGGTTTCCCGGCGGAGGTACCAAGTGGCAGATCTCGCAAGCTGGCGGTACCAGCCCCAGATGGCGGAGAGATGGCAAGGAACTTTTCTACTTGGCTCAAGATGCGGACTTGATGTCAGCGGAAGTGGATGGCAATGGCCCGATTTTTCAAGCGGGTGCGGTGCAACGGCTCTTTCACGTGTTGCTGAAGACCGGGGCATCGAGGTTGGATCTCAATCCTACGAATGAGCAGATCGGCTATGACGCTGCCCCTGACGGGAAGTGGTTCGTCGCAAACGCACCCCCGTTGGGTAGTCCGCCTCCAATTACGCTCATCACCAACTGGACGCCGGGAAAATAATGCTCACTGTCGGAACTAAACCCTCGTTACGTTGACCCCGTTGACCGGAACCGTCAAGCTGAGCAGTTCTCGTCATTTTCAGAACATCTGATCCACGCCTTCAGGCAAATCTGACAAGTCTGCCCTGTTAGGGCGATAGTGCCCGAGTCACGGGTAATGCCTTCCTAATCTCGTAAGAGAAGGTTTCCCGACCACAAGTCGAGCGATTGTTTACAAGCGTTCCTGTGTCGGTGACTCGGGAGGCGACGTTTGATGTCGCACCACGGCAATCTCAACGTTAGAAATGTGTAGGTTCCTAATTCGGCGCTTTGCGGCGAGTTGTTCTTGCCAACTCCCGTTATAGGCTTGCCGTCTGCAGACTATGCTAGACAGAGGTTCAACCTTGACGTGTTCTGAGTAGATGCGACATACGCTCCTGGGAGGCAGATATCCGCTGTGCTTCTGACCTCAAGCCCGTCGTTAATTCCCTTCGCGAGATCCAGTTTCGCGCTTTCAAGAAGGCGCTACTCGACGTCACTGGAATGAAATACTCCGCTCTGTCTACTTTTAGCCACAGACAAAAAACATGCATCGATTCCAGTCGGAGCGACCTCAACGCACACTTGCGTTGCCCGATTCGTGGGTCGCCCACCGACTTCTCGATCATCCGGACTACCTTCCTTACGAATGGGCCTTCGCTCAAGCGGGCATTCTTATGTTTTCCCGAAACAATGCTCACTTCAGCGCAAGCTAGCCTCTTGCCGCGGTCCCGCACCGCGATCTGGTGAGCATTGAGGTGTTTCCGATCAAGAACTACGGCGCGCTGGAGACGGGCGTGCACGGGTTGCACCTTGCCACAAATGTTCTGCTTGATGGCGGTTACCAGTTGTTCGCGCGTCATTGGCCCGCCGCCGGTCTGGTCATGGTAGAACTCCAGATGTTCGGGAAAGCCACGTCCAGCGAATGGGCCAAGGGAATCGAGGTACGGCTCCGTGAAAGATCGCCAGCCTACGCCGTGCACAACTTACCGCTGAAGCTCAGCACGTTTGTGTACGTTTTCGGCCTCTTCGGCTGCAGCAAGGTTCTGCCTAATTTTAGGGCTGTCCGCACCAGCAGCAATTAGATAGTTACACGCGACTTCTGCGTCCTGCCAGTTATTCGTCTGTCCACACAAGGCATCACTTAATGACTTGAGATTGTCGCGTGCCACATCCAGACCGTGATCAGCCGCTTTACGGAACCAACGCATCGCTTCGGATTGGTCCTTTGTTACTCCGAGGCCAATCGCGTAAGAATAGCCAACCTGATTCTCTGCACTTGCAAAACCCTGATCAGCGGCCATACGGAACCAACGCATCGCTTCCGAATGGTCCTTCATCACTCCCAATCCGTTGTAGTACAGACGGCCAAGGTTGGCTTGTGCAAGTGTGAGCCCCTCAGAGGCGGCTTTCTGGTACCAATACACTGCTAGATCCAAATTCTTTTCCACTCCGAGACCATTCTCGTAGCAGTAGCCAACAGAATTTTCAGCATCCGTAAACGATTGATTTGCAGACTTCAAATACCAATGCATCGCTTCCGAGTAGTCCTTCGCAACGCCCAGGCCATTGAAGTACAAATTGGCAACGTTCCTTTGCGCCATCGCATGCCCCTGATCGGCAGCCTTGCGGTACCACTTCATCGCTTCGAACAGACTTTGTTCCACGCTCAGACCATGCGCGTAAAGATAGCCGATACTATTCTCAGCTTCGGCGTTGCCTTGATCGGCAGCCTTGCGGTACCAACGCATCGCTTCGGATAGATCTTTTTTTACTCCAAGCCCGTTCTCGTAAGATAGTCCGACAAAGTCTTCCGCGATCGCATTCCCTTGATCCGCGGCCTTGCGATACCAGCGCATCGCTTCCGAATCATCTCTTGTAGTACCTGCGCCGTAGTGAAACAGTTCTCCTATTGCTTCTTGAGCATCTGGAAGTCCCTGATCCGCAGCCTTGCGAAGTAACTTCATAGCTTCGGCGTAGTGGTGAGAGTTCGCGAGTTCCACTCCTCTTTCGTATTGTTCTTTCGGGTTAGTGGCGTTGACAAGAGGGCAGCAGACTACACCAAATGCTAGAACACACAGAACTACTATCGTCGCGGACGAGTTGACGGGCATCGAAGTGGCCTCGGTTCATAAGTCGCACGAGAGGGTGACTGCAACAACTGAGATCCGACCAGACATCTCAATCGTTTTACGGAAACAAATTAAAAAGGAATGCCCAAGCCGTGCGACGAATCGCGGCATTCTACTTTCGAAGGCTTGCGATGTCAACGGCATGTTAGAGCCGCGTTTGAGGCAGTTAGAGTCAGGTTTAGGGGTGAGGTCCAATCCTGAAAAAGAAGGACCGATGTACTGCAAGCCTCATGCAGTCGCAAGAGCTCGCATGGCCCGTGCGCGAGACATGTAGACGCTTCGGATCACGCCTAAGATCAGCGCCATCAGGGCCGGTGCTGGAAGAAACTCGAGTAGTGTCACAGCGGCTACGGCAGTAGGCGACGGCGGAGCAGTAAGGCGACGGCCTCCGCTTACAGTCAATTTGGATGTGCGCCCCTGGCATCGAAATGGACTTCTGGGGTGGGCGGATCCTGTGTTTGCGGTTGGGACTTCGGGCACCGTCACACAGCAGGTCCGGAAGTCTCGCGCCTGCGTTTTCCGCTTCGACGGTCGGGTTTTATTCCTGCGCTGGCTAGGCGTCCTGTTTCGCAGGATCGACGATCCGCGCTTCGCTGTGCGTTTCTGCATCGCGGGAATCGCCTTCGTAGAATCGCGGTCCGAGGAGTCGTATGTCAGCACTTGCCGCAGTGCACGGGCGAGTTCGTCTGGCAGCGGATGTGCCGGAAATCGTTTCCAGTAACCTGAAACGGGTTACGTTTGTGCCCCCAACACCCGAGCCATTCCAAAAATACGAAACACATTGCAGACTGTCTTTGACGCCTAGTCACGGAGCATCAATGTTCAGCCTCAAGGAAACTGCGGACGGCAAGTTCATCTATCGTTGTCACGGGTGCGACTCGGAAACTGAACTCATGGCGCTCGACCAAATGATGGCTGCGGACCAAGCAGTCGCATATTCTCAAACACACAAATGTACAGCTGCCGCTCCTGCTGCTGAAAAATCTCCGAAGGCCAGCTAGGAGCTTGTTTTTTTACCGATGTCGGGATGCGAAGACCCCAAACATCATCTCCGATCCGAAAGCATTCCTCCCTAGACTTCACGTACTGAAGGATGCAGCACATGCGCCCCCATTACGTCCGTGCCGACGTATCTGAGTCGATATTCCAGTCCGGGAACGTCATGAGTTAAGAATTGGCCATGAAATGGCTTTCCCTGGTGCTGCTCGTCAGCATGGCGTCCGCACAGCAACACTGTAGGAAAATCGATATCGACAAATCTAGTGGCTTCTGCACGGTGCCCGATCCGGCGCTGACACCGGGCGAGATGGACCAGTCGCTTGCCTGTGTGTCGAATGCTGACCGACCTCGCAGCATCACGAATTCCGAAAAAGACGCAATACTCCGTGCTTACGGATATCCAGCAAATACAAAGAAATCCACGGGCGAGTTTGATCACTGGTTCCCGCATTGGATGGGCGGGTCAGATGGCCCGAACAACATCTGGTTCGAGCCGCACGCAGGCAAGTTCGGATCGCGCACGAAGGATAAGGTCGAACTCCTGCTTTGGCGAAAAGTGTGCGTGGACAAAACAATGACGCTCGATAAGGCGAAGACCGCGTATCTGGAGGGATGGACAGAACTTCTTCCACAGGAGTGAGGAGACTTCGCTACTGCATGCTCAAGAAGCAGCTAAGCATGAATATCTGACACAGGATGTCCTACGCAAGCCTCGACAAATCGGCGAATGTGAATATCAGGCTTGGTCGTGTTTGCGCCGAATACCATGCGGAGATACTGGAATCCTGCCAAACCAGAACCACTGATGCGCAGCACGGTGTAGTCGCTAGGTTGCGCTCGAACTGCCCAATTCTGCAGGTTTGACAATTGTTCCGCAGAAGAGCCTGTGCCGCTCACGGTCACTAGCCATTTCACTAGAACGTGTAAAACGCCCATGTTCTCGAAAACAATGAGGCGTCAAGCGGACTTCTTCTGTGGCAAGCTGAACGGAAGCACCTTCCCGTATTCCTCCGGCCGTATCCACTTCTGAGCCTTTCTTCTGAAGCTGCTAGGTACGAAGAATTCAATGATCGTCGCCATAAATCACCCCCACACTTGTAAAAACAAGACTGAGG
>Ga0207693_10004284_pt1 | contig 12093 bp, 10 predicted proteins | sample LARL81metaG_FD_184347 | JGI IMG/M metagenome (GOLD analysis project Ga0207693, IMG submission 184347) | Corn, switchgrass and miscanthus rhizosphere microbial communities from Kellogg Biological Station, Michigan, USA - LAR L8-1 metaG... | ecosystem: Host-associated > Plants > Roots >...
GCACTACATCGTCGAGCAGCCGATCACGTTCGCTTCGCTGTCGGCCGGAGTGCTCCTCGGCGAGATGCTTCCCGTGAAGATCCCCCGCCGGGGCAATGATGAGATGCTCACGCTCTCGACGGCGTTTTCGATGGCGCTGCTCCTCGCCGGTGGTCTCGGCCCGGCGCTGATTGCGCAGGGCATCGGCTCGGTCATCCAGGACGTCGCCTCGGGCAAGGTGGGGTGGCGGTCCCGGTTCAACCTCGGCCAGTACACGATCGCACTGATCGTCGCCATGCTCGCGATGAAGGCGACCTCGAGCATCTCGGGCATCCCCTCGGTTCATCCGCTGGACTCCAGCCAGCTTCCCGCGCTGCTGATCGGCTCCGCCGTCTTCTTCCTGGTCAACACCGCCGTCGTCAACCTTGCGATCGCGATCTACCAGGAAGTCTCGGTCATCCACTACTTCCGTAACAACTTCGGGTTCGTGGTCGTGGCCGGCGGCGCGATGCTGTGCCTGGCGCCGATCGTCGTCGCGGCGATCTCGTTCTCGGTCCTGCTGGTGCCGCTGTTTCTGGCCCCGGTCGTCGCCATCCACCACGCCGTCTGGCAAGGCGCGCGCAACGAGCACGCCGCGCGGCACGATCCATTGACCGGCCTGCCCAACCGAACCGCGTTTCGCGAGACGGTGGAGGACACGCTGAGGTCCGACGCCAAATCTTCCTGTTTGCTGCTCGTCGACCTCGACCGCTTCAAGGAGGTCAACGACACGCTCGGTCATCGATACGGCGACCTGCTCCTCCAGCAGGTCGCTGAGCGTTTCCGGGAGCAGCTCGGCCGCGGCGACCAGATCGCGCGGCTCGGCGGCGATGAGTTTGCGATCTTCAGCCACGGCCGCGACCGCGACTCGTCGCTAGCTCTGGCGCAGTCGATCGCGACCGCGCTGCGGTCGGCCTTCGAGCTTGAGCACATCGAGGTCGACGCCCAGGCCAGCGTCGGGATCGCGCTCTACCCGGAGGACGGCACCGACGTCGAAACGCTCGTTCAGAAGGCCGACGTCGCGATGTACCGCGCCAAGGGCGCCCACGTCGACTTCGCCCTGTACGACGAGCGCCACGACCACAACAGCCCCGCGCGGCTCGCGCTGACAGCGGCGCTGCGCACCGCGGTCGAGACCGAGGGCCTGATCGTCTGGTATCAGCCGGTGCTGGACCTGAACACGGGCGACGTCCTGTCGGTCGAGGCGCTCGTTCGCTGGCAGCACCCCGAGCTCGGGCTGCTGACCCCGGCCTCGTTCCTCGAGATCGCCGAGCTGACCAACCTGATCAAGCCGCTGACGCAGCGGGTGCTCGACACCTCGCTCGCCCAGGTCGCCAAGTGGCGTGAGCAGGACATCGACGTCGTGGTCGCGGTCAACGTGTCGACCCGAGTGCTCGTCGACGAGAACTTCCCGCGGCTCGTGGTCGAGTCGCTGCGCAACGCCGGCGTTCCGGCAAACCGCCTCAAGCTCGAGATCACCGAGAGCACGCTGATCGCCGACCCGGTGACGGCGCGCGCGGTGCTGCGCGAGCTCGACCGCCTCGGCATCGAGATCTCGATCGACGACTTCGGGACGGGCTACTCGTCGCTGGCCTACCTCGCCGACCTGCCGGTGTCGGAGATCAAGATCGACCAGTCGTTCGTCAGCCGGATGGCGGCAGGCTCGAGTGAGACGATCATCGTCAGCTCGACGATCGACCTTGCCCACCACCTGGGCCTGCGCGCGATCGCCGAAGGCGTCGAAGACGCCACGCTGCTGCCCCAGCTCAAGGCGCTCGGCTGCGACGGCGTTCAGGGCTACGAGATCTCTAAGCCGCTGGCAGCCGACGACGCAACCCGGTGGCTGACCGATCACAACCAGCCGACCGCGGTGCAGGACACAGTGAGGTACGCGGCATGATCCTGTTCGGCCTCGCCGCGCTGTGTCTGATCAGCGTCCCGCTGACCGGCGGCAAGCTTTCGCGCCTCGCCAAGCTGCAGCTGCGGTGGCTGTGGACGGCGCCGCTGGCGCTTTTTCTGCAGGTCGTGATCACCGTGATCGTGCCTGACGGCCACCACACGCTTCACTCGGCCGTGCACGTGCTCACGTACGCGCTGCTGTGCGCATTCCTGTGGGCGAACATGAAGATCCCCGGGGTTCGCGTGATCGCGACGGGCGCGGCACTGAACCTGATCGCGATCATGGCCAACAAGGGCGTGATGCCAGCATCGAGGACCGCCGAGCGCATCGCCGGCGAGGTCCAGAGTGCCGGCTACCACAACGCCACGCCGGTGGCGCACCCGCACTTGATGTGGCTGGGTGACCTGATACCGGTACCCGGGCCGTTGCCCAATGTGCTCAGCATCGGCGACTGCATCATCTTCGCCGGCATGCTCGTGCTCCTGCATCGCACCTGCGGCCGGGCCGCCGCGACGCGGGATCTCGCACTCGAACAGTAGGATCTCCCGCTTCCCTAGTACACGCTTCCCCAATTTCGGGCCACGTGTACGCGCGATCGTCGGGCGGCGGGTCGGGTCGCCGGAAGAGGAGGAGTTGCAATGAAGCTGTTCACACGCACCGCGCTGGTGCTGACCTCGCTGGCCGTGTTGGCCGCGGGCGCGGGCGCCGCCAACGCCAAGACCAGGGCCGCCAAGTCTCCGCCGGTGGCCCCCGGGACCCGTTATCTGGCACTCGGTGACTCGGTCACGTTCGGCTACATGGAGGCCACTGTCGTCCCGGCCCCCAACTACCACAACGCGGCGACCTTCTTCGGCTACCCGGAGATCGCCGGCGCCGCCCTACACCTGAAGGTCGCCAACGCGGCCTGCTCGGGCGAGACGAGCTCGAGCCTGATCAACCCCAAGGCGCAGAGCAACGGCTGTGAGAACAGCCCCGGGAACCCCAGCGTCGGCTACCGGACGCAGTTCCCGTTGCACGTCAAGTACAAAGGCTCACAGCTCGCGTTCGCCCTCTCCTATCTGAAGGCGCACAAGAACGTCTCGCTTGTGTCGCTGATGATCGGTGCCAACGACTTCTTCGTCTGCCAGGAGACCAGCTCCGACGGCTGCGCCACCACCGCCGAGCAGAACGCGGTCGCCGCCAAGGTCACGTCAAACATCCACACGATCCTCGGCTCGATCCGCAAGAAGGCGCACTACACCGGGCAGATCGCGATCGTCAACTACTACTCGCTCAACTATTCCGTGCCGGCGGTGAACGCCCAGTCCCAGCTGCTCAACAAGACGCAGGACGCCGCCGCGAAGCCCTACCACGTGGTCATCGCCGACGGCTACGGCGAGCTGCAGAAGGCCGCCGCGCACTTCGGCGGGAGGACCTGCCAGGCCGGATTGATCACCGAGCTCAACAACACTCCCGGAACGTGCGGGATTCACCCCAGCTACGCCGGGCAGTCGCTGCTGGCGCTGTCGCTCGAGAAGGCGATCACGCTCTGACGCCCGCGAGCGCGACCAAGCTCTGAGATAGTGTTCGCATGCCGAACGAAGCAGGGCCCGTTCGGCAGGCGAGCATGAGCCCGACCCAATCGCGCAACTCAGACTTCGTGCAGTCGCTGGAGCGCGGGCTGGCGGTGATCCGTGCGTTCGACGCCGAACACCGTGAGCTCGCGCTCAGCGACGTGGCCCGCGCGACCGGGCTCACGCGCGCGGCGGCACGCCGGTTCCTGCTGACGCTCGTCAAGCTCGGCTACGTGAACTTCGCCGACGGGCGTTTTTCCCTGCGCCCGCGCGTGCTCGAGCTGGGCTACGCGTACCTATCGAGCCTGACCCTGCCCGAGGTCGCCCAGCCGCACATGGAGGCGCTGGTCGCAAAGGTCAACGAGTCCTCCTCGATCTCGGTCCTCGACGATCTCGAGGTCGTCTACGTGGTGCGCGTGCCCACGCGCAGGATCATGAGCATCACGCTGTCGGTCGGAACGCGCCTGCCCGCGTACGCGACGTCGATGGGTCGCGTGCTGCTTGCGAACCTGCCCGAGGAAGATCTCGAGGAGCGTCTGTCCCGAATCGAGATCCGCCCGCTGACCGCGCGCACGGTCAAGGGCAAGGACGAACTGCGAGCGATCCTGGAGGCGACGCGCAAGCAGGGCTACGCCGCGACCGATCAGGAGCTCGAGGAGGGGCTGCGCTCGCTGGCGGTCCCGATCCGCGACGCAAGCGAGGTCGTGGTCGCGGCGCTGAACGTCTCGGTGCACGCCAGCCGCGCGTCGATGGCGGTGCTGCGGCGCGACTTCCTTCCGTTCGCGCGCCAGGCGGTCGCAGGGATCCAGGCCGACCTGACGGGCGCGCGCGCCTTCAGACGCTGAAGAAGACGGTCTCGCCCTCGCCCTGGATTCGCAGGTCGATCGCGTACCCGCCGGCGACCGGCTGCGCGAGCAGCGTCGCGCGCCGATCGGCCGGAACGCTTGCCAGAACGGGGTCGGCGGCGTTGGCCTGCGCCTCGTCAGCGAAGTAGATGCGCGTGATGACACGGTTGAGCATCCCGCGCGCGAACAGCGATACCGCGATGTGAGGGGCTTGCGTGGCCCCGCTGAGCCCCTGCACGGGACCGGGCTTGATCGTCACGATCTCGAACCTTCCATCTCCGTCCTCAAGCCCATACCGCGCAAAGCCCCGGAACCCCTCGAGCTGCGAGCGCCCGCCATATTCGTGCATGTCGGCAAAGCGACCTTCGGGATCGGCCTGCCAGGTCTCGAGCAGGAAGTCGGGGACTGGCGTGCCCTCGCCGTCGTACACGGTTCCCCGGATCCGGATGGCGCCCGGCGTGTCGACCGGGACCGCGTCGGGCCCGACGTCCCACGGAAGGCCGATCGCAAAGTACGGCCCAACTGTCTGCGACGGGGTGAGCTCGAAGATCAAAACGCCTCCTCGAACGGCGTCGCGCCCGGTCCGCGCAGGTAGATGTCGAAGTAGTAAGCCGCGGCCCAGTTCGGCTGGGTGTCGTGGATCGAGAACGTTGAGATCATCCGCTCCCGAGCCCGCTCGTCGGCGACCGAGTTGAAGATCGGGTCATACGGGAAGAACGGGTCCCCGGGGAAGTACATCTGCGTTACGAGTCGCTGCGCGAACGCCCGGCCCATCAGCGAGAAGTGGATGTGGGCGGGGCGCCAGGCGTTGTAGTGGTTACCCCAGGGGTAGGGGCCCGGCTTGATCGTCGTGAACGAGTAGCGCCCCTCGTCGTCGGTGACGCAGCGACCGGCGCCCGAGAAGTTGGGGTCAAGCGGCGCGGGCCATCTGTCCCAACGATGCAGGTAGCGACCGGCGGCGTTGGCCTGCCAGACCTCGACCAACGTGCCGCGCAGCGGCTTGCCCTCGGTGTCGAACACGCGCCCGGTGACGGTGATCCGCTCGCCGATCGGCTCGCCCGTGTGCTGGCGGGTGAGGTCATTGTCGTACTCGCCGACAATCCGTTCCGCGGTCAGCTGTGGCCCGGTGACCTCGGTGATCGTCTGCGGCAGATAGATCAGGGGTTGCCTGGGGTGGCGCAACGACGTCGACTTGTAGCCCGGGTAGTCCATCGGCGGATGGGCGCCCTCGGGCTCGCGCACGTAAGACGTCGGGGTTTCCGAGATCGGGTCGTAGATCTCGCGCTCGGCCTGAGCCTCGTTCTCGAGCTGGTCAGTCATCTATGCCTCCAGTACTACCGCCAAGCCTTGGCCGACGCCGATGCAGATAGCAGCCACTCCATAACCACCGCCCCGGCGCTTGAGCTCGTGCGCGAGCGAGCCGAGGATGCGCACTCCCGACGCCCCGAGCGGATGCCCCAGCGCAATAGCGCCGCCATTGGGATTCACCTTGTCGGGGTCCAGATCCTTCCATTGCGACATGTCCGCGAGACATTGAGACGCAAATGCCTCGTTTAATTCCACCACAGATACGTCATTCCAGCCGATTCCAGCGCGCTTGAGCGCCATGTTCGCGGCTTCCACAGGCGCGATCCCGAACACGTCGGGATCAACGGCAGCGACCCCGCGCGACACCACGCGCGCAATCGGCTCACGGCCAACTGCGCGCGCGCCGTCCTCGTTGGCGAGAAGCATCGCTCCGGCGCCGTCGTTCAGCGGCGAGGAGTTGCCTGCGGTTACTGTGCCGTCCTTGGCGAACGCCGGCTTGAGCTTGGCGAGCTTCTCGAGTGACGTGTCGCGCCGCATCGTCTCGTCGCGCTCGAGCTCGGTGCCTTGGACTGGCACCACCCATTCGCCGTAGAAGCCTGCGTCCCAAGCGGCCGCGGCGCGCTGGTGGCTGCGAAGCGCGAACTCGTCCTGGGCCTCCCGGGAGATCTCGTAGATGCGGGCAAGCTTCTCGGCACTCTCGCCCAGTGAGATCGTCCACTGCTCTGGCATCTCCGGGTTGACCATCCGCCACCCCAACGTGCTCGAGTGAAGCTGCTCGTGCCCGCGCGGGAATGCGCGCTCGGGCTTGAGCAGGATCCAAGGCGCGCGGCTCATCGATTCAACGCCGCCGACGAGGACGATCGACGCATCGCCACCCTCGATCGTCCGGCTTGCCTGCATCGCGGCATCGAGGCTCGACCCGCACAGCCGGTTGATCGTCGCGCCGGGGATGCTCGTGGGAAGGCCGGCGAGCAGAACCGCCATCCGCGCGACGTTGCGGTTGTCCTCGCCCGCGCCGTTGGCGTCGCCGAACAGCACGTCGTCGATCAGGGCCGGGTCAAGCTCCGGCGAGCGGCCCAGCAGCGCACGCACGGCATGCGCGCCGAGGTCGTCGGGGCGCACATTCGCCAAGCCCCCGCCGTAGCGGCCGAACGGGGTGCGTACGGCATCGAGGACGTAGGCTGCGCTCATCTGCTGGTGAGGGTGCGCAGCGCCGCGAGCTCTTGCTCGGTGGGGGTCGGCGTGACCTGCAGGTCGGGCGCGATCCTCAGCTCCCAGCCCGTGTTCTCGCGCACGTCCTCGACGCTGACGCCGGGATGAATCTCGGCGAGCACCAGCTCCTTGCTGTCGGGATCAGGCTCCATGACGCCCATGTCGGTGATCACCGCGGTGGGCCCGCGCCCGCGGAATCCGAGCCGCTCGCGCGCACCCGGTCCGTCGCCGAATCCAACCGTAGTCACGAAGTCCAGCCGGTCCACGAGCGTGCGCTTGGCATGCGGGCAGATCACCATCACCTCGCCGCACGAGGCGGCGATCTCGGGCGCCCCGCCGGCTCCGGGCAGCCGGGTCTTCGGGTGCTCGTAGTCACCGATCACCGTCGAGTTCAGGTTCGCGTAGCGGTCGACCTGCGCGGCGCCGAGGAACGCGACGTCGATTCGCCCTGGACCGATCCAGTAGTTGAACATCTCGGGCACCGAGACGACGCTGTCGGCCGTCTGCGCGAGCTCCCCGTCGCCGATCGACAGCGGCACGTGCTCGGGCTTAGCGCCGATCGTGCCCGACTCGTACACGAGCACGAGATCCGGGTTGTGCACGAGCCGCGCCAGCAACGCCGCCGTCGATGGACGGCCAACCCCGATGAAAACCGATCCGACTCCCGACAGGCGCCGCGCGGCCACGACGGTCTGCACCTCGCCGGCGGAAACCTTGGAGTCAGTCGTAGCCGTCAAGCGGGTCCTTTCGTTCGCATCGAGAACAGACGGGCAGAGAGCGCACTCTACTGAGCAGCTACCGTGCGCTGCGCGATGCCCAGAAGCACTAAGGTCGTGATCGTAGGAGCCTGAGCGCGCCCGTGTCGCTGCGCCGCGGCGGCGTCAGCAGCCGTCCACGTCACAGGACTCGCCGCCCGTGACGACGCTGACCGGTGAGCGGTTCTCCCAACCCTTGCGCAGAAGCTCGAGAAGCGCCTCCGGCGGATGCGCACCCGACGCGCCGATCGCGCGGTCGACGACGAACGTCGGCACCGCGCTGATGCCAAACCCGCCGGCGGTGCGCTCGTCGTCGCGGACCTCGTCGGCGTAGCGTCCGCTCGCCAGGGCCTCGCGGACCTCGTCCTCGTCGAGCCCTACCTCGACAGCCAGCCGGACGAGCGTGTCGCGGTCGCTCATGAGCTCGCCCTCGGTGAAATACGCGCGCAGGAGGCGCTCTTTCATCTGATCCTGGAGTCCGTTTGCGCCGGCGAGATGCACGACGCGGTGCGCGTCGAAGGTCGTGCCGCTGCGCGCGATGTCGAAGCGGAAGTCCAGGCCCTCGCCGGCCGCCGTCGCGGTCATCTGCTGCTCCATGTTGCGGGCCTGCTCGACGGACATGCCGTACTTCTCGGCCAGGCGCGCGGCGCGGTCGCCCTCGCGCTCGGCGGGCGCCGACGGATCGAGTTCGAAGCTGCGCCAGGTCACACGGACGTCGTCGCGGTGCTCGAACTGCGCGAGTGCGGCTTCGAACCGGCGCTTTCCGACGTAACACCACGGACAGGCGATGTCAGACCAGATTTCCACGTCCACGAGCAGCACTCCTTAGTTGTGTCGGCAACTAATACCAGTGTAGCGGGACGGTACTGGCACCTTTTGTTGACGCCCCGCCCTACAATCCGCCCGCAGCGCGGAGAGGCAACGATCAGCAGCAGGGGTGTGATGTGATGAGAAGACGGGTTTTGATTGGTCTCGTCGTCGGCTTGACCGCGGGCGTTCTCGCGCCGGTGGCGTCGGCATCGGTGACCCCGGCGCTGACGCTGAACCAGAGCGGCGGCACGCGGGCAGCCTCGACGGTGCCGCTGGGGATGAACCTCAGCTTTTCCCCGAGTGGGAGCGACTCTCCAAAGGACCTGACCATCGGCCTGCCACCAGGCCTGCTCGCCGACGCCTCGGTCAACGGCGGCGCGTGCCTGAAGAGCTCCACGCCGAGCGCGGCATGCCAGGTCGGCAGCGGGACCGTGAGTGCGGCCGGCCTCGGGCTGCTGCCCGTGACCGGCCAGGTCGCGTTCGACCTCGTCGCACCGCCCAAGCCGGGCGACCTGGCGGGGCTCGCGCTGCTGGTGACGCTGCTCGGACAGACCTCCCAGCTCGGCTCGCCGGGCGAGATCGCCGTACGTCCAGCGACCGACCCCGCGGGCTTCGGGCTGAACATCTCGTTCGCCAACGTGCCGAATACCTACGACTCCCTGCCGATCCAGGTGCGGTCGATGAGCACCACCCTCAGTGGCGTGCGGATGCCGGCGAGCTGCCCGGCGACCCCCGCAAACGTCACGGTCACGACGGACTCATATTCCGATTCGACTCCGCACACGGCGTCGGCGCCGCTGCAGGTCACAGGCTGCTCGGCGCTGCCGTTCACGCCTTCCTTCCAAGTCACGGCGACCAAGGACGCCGGCGACTCCGGCACGCAGGTGATCAGCGACATCACCCAGCCTGCGAGCCCCGCTCAGGCGACCCCGCAGTCCGTGTCGCTCGCGCTGCCGGCAGCCGTGCTCACGCCCAACGCCCATGCGGTGCTCTCCGGAGGGCTGTTGTGCGCCAACCCCGCATCCGGCACGTGCAAGACGATCGGAACCGCGACGGCGGCCTCGCCGCTCTATCCCGTGCCGCTGACCGGCACCGACTACCTGACCGGAACGCTGGCCGCGCTGAAGATCGTGATCGTGTTCCCGCCCCCGTTCGCGCTGACGCTCGCCGGCGCGGTCGACGTCCTGCACAACACGACCACGTTCACGGGCCTGCCCGACATCCCGCTGTCCGACCTCAAGGTGACGCTGGCCGGCGGCGCGAACGCGGCGTTCGCCGCGTTCTGCTCACCCGCGTCGGGGACCGCCAGCAGCACGCTCATCTCCCAGTCCGGGATGCATACCACCGTCGCGTCTCCGTTCACGGTCGCGGGTTGCAGTGGTTCGCAGAGCGGCGCGTCCGGCTCCGGCTCGGGCTCCAAGTCCAGCCCAGCCGGCCGGGCCGGGATCATCACCGCTGCGGTGACGGGATTGGCGAGCGGACACCCCACCCTGAGCTTCAAGCTGACGGCGGGTAAGAACGCCAAGCTCAAGTCGTTCTCGGTCAAGCTTCCGCGCGGACTGAGCTTCGTGCGCCATCGCATCCACGGACGCCTGAAGCTCCTCGGGGTGGCGCTCAAGGGCGCCAAGGTCAAGTCGCTGTCGCTGAAGCGCGGCGCGCTGCTGGTGACGCTGCGCGCGCCGGTCAACACGTTGTCGGCGAAGATCGGCCCGCGCGCTTTGAAGGAGAGCGCGGCGCTGCGCAGCGCGGCCAAGCATCACCGGCTCAAGCGGCTGCAGTTGACGGTCCTGCTCACGAACACGGCCGGCAAGCGGACCACGTCAAAGCTGCCACTGAAGACCGGCTAGGCGAACGCGTGCCGGTGAGAGAATCCTCCGGCGTGAGCGCTGAGCAGGGCACCGAAGACGACTACTACCGGCTCGACGACACCCTGTCGGGATCCGAGCGCGAGCTGCGAGACCGGATTCGTGCATTCGCCAATCACCACGTGCTCCCGGTGATCAACGAATACTGGGAGCGGGCCGAGTTTCCGTTCGAGCTGGTCGGAAAGCTTGCCGAACTGCAGGTTGCGGGCACCACGATCGAGGGTCACGGATGTCCCGGGATGTCGCGCTTGGCCGCCGGGATCGTGGCCCGCGAGCTGGCGCGCGCCGACGGCAGCATCAACACGTTCTTCGGAGTGCATTCCGGACTTGCGATGGGGACGATCGATCTCCTCGGCAGCGACGAGCAGAAAGCCAGGTGGCTTCCGCCGATGGCCCGGCTCGAGAAGATCGGCGCGTTCGGCCTGACCGAGCCCGAGCACGGCTCGGACTCGGTGGCGTTGGAGACCACCGCCCGGCGTGAGCGCGACGAGTACGTTCTCAACGGCGCCAAGCGGTGGATCGGCAACGCCTCGATCGCCGACGTAACCGTGATCTGGGCGCGCGACGAGCAGGGCGACGTCGGCGGCTACCTCGTGCCCAAAGGCACTGCGGGCTTTGATCCCAGCCGCGTGATCGAGGGAAAGATCGGAAAGCGCGCGGTGTTGCAGGCCGAGATCTCACTCGACGAGGTGCGCGTTCCAGCCGAGAACAAGCTCGCGCACGCCACCAGCTTCGACGATGCCACCCGTGTCCTCAACCAGACCCGCGGCGGGGCCGCGTGGGAATGTGTCGGGCACGCCATGGCGTGCGTTCGCGCGGCCGTCGACTACGCGCGCGAGCGCTCTCAGTTCGGTCAGCCGATCGCCGGCTTTCAGCTGGTGCAGAGCAAGCTCGCGACGATGGTCGCGGAGACCACCGCGATGCAGCTCGTGTGCTTTCGCCTGGCCGAGCTGCAGCAGGCGGGCGAGATGACCGGGGCGATGGCGTCGCTGGCCAAGCTGCACAACGTACGTAAGGCGAAGCTGGTGTGCTCGGAGGCGAGGGACATACTCGGTGGCAACGGACTGCTGCTCGAGAACCACGTCGCCCGCCACCTAACCGACCTCGAGATCGTCGACACCTACGAGGGCACTGACTCGATTCAGTCGCTGATCGTCGGACGCGACGTGACCGGGATCTCGGCGTTCACGTGAGCGCGACCGGCTCGGTCACTTCAGATACGGGCCGATCAGCGACAGATCGGCCTCGCCCAGACGGTCGCTCGCCGATGCGCGCTGATGCCAGAACGGATAGATCAACGGCGGACGGCTCACCCGCTCGAGGCGCTCGTGCTCCTCGGCCGAGAGCTCGAGCGATGCCGCTGCGAGGTTGTCGGCGAGCTGCTCCTCGGTCCGCGCGCCGATCACAAGGCTGGTGACGCCGGGGCGCGTCAGTAGCCATGCGAGCGCTACCTGTGCGGCCGATACGCCGTGGGCCTCGGCCACCTCCACGAGCACCTCGATCGTGTCGTAGAGCTTGTCCTCGTCGTACACCGGCGGCTCGCTCCACTCGCTCGCGTGGCGCGCGCCCTCCGGCGGCGGCTGCCCGCGCCGGTACTTGCCCGACATCAGGCCTCCCGCGAGCGGGCTCCAGATCAGTAGGCCCAGCCCCTGGTCGATCGCCGACGGCACGATCTCGTACTCCGCCGATCGCTCCTGCAGCGACAGGTACACCTGTTGGCTGACGAATCGCGGCAGGTGCTCACGCGCGGCGATCCCGAGCGCCTTGGTCACCTGCCAACCGGCGAAATTCGAGCAGCCGACGTAGCGGACCTTGCCGCTCTGTAGC
>Ga0207693_10004285_pt1 | contig 12092 bp, 13 predicted proteins | sample LARL81metaG_FD_184347 | JGI IMG/M metagenome (GOLD analysis project Ga0207693, IMG submission 184347) | Corn, switchgrass and miscanthus rhizosphere microbial communities from Kellogg Biological Station, Michigan, USA - LAR L8-1 metaG... | ecosystem: Host-associated > Plants > Roots >...
CCACCACGGAAAACGATCCGGCGCGCGCCCACAACCTTGCCGTAAAGGCACGGCTGCTCTCGGACGACTTAGTCAAACAGCGATAGCGTTTCGTCGCGCGCACCGCCCAGTACCAAACCGAGAACAATCTTATTCATGGCTGCCAGCTCCCTCTTGAGAGATGATGACCCGCGCTTTGCTCACCTGCTATCCTTCCGCGCATGACTCTTTCCGTTTGCATCATCACGCTGAATGAAGAGGCGAACATTGCCCGTACGCTGAAAAGCGTAAAAGACATTGCCGACGAGATCATTCTGGTGGATTCGGGCAGCACCGACGCTACCGTGAGCCTGGCGCGGCAATTTGGCGCGAAAGTATTTGTGGAGCCATGGAAAGGGTTTGCGCGGCAGAAGAATTCGGCGCTGGAGAAAGCAACGTGCGACTGGATCCTCTCGCTGGACGCCGATGAAGAAGTCAGTCCGGAACTGGCCGCCAGCATCAAGGCGCTGTTGACCTCGGGCACGCCGCAATCTGCCGGATACACGATGAACCGCCGCAATTTGTACTTTGGCAAGTGGATCAGGCGTAGCGGCTACTATCCCGATCCCAAGCTAAGGCTGATCCGGCGCGGCGCGGCGACATTTGAACTGCGCGACGTGCATGAAGACATGAAGATGGCGGGCCAACTGGGCCACCTGAAGGGCGACATGATCCACCACGCCTATCCAACGCTCGATAGTTTTATCGAGCACGCCAACCGGTATTCGTCACTGGGCGCGGACATGGTGGCGCGCGAGCGCAAGGTCGGGTTCAGCGTGGTGAATATCGTCTTGCGTCCGATGGTCAGATTTATCTGGGCATATTTTTTCCGCGGCGGCTTTCTGGACGGACGCGAAGGCCTGCTGGTGCTGATGAACCACGCAGCGTACGTGAGCTGGAAGTATGCCAAGGCGTGGGAGAGGTCGAGGAAGATTGGGTAATGGGTAATTTGGTAAATGGGTAATTGAAAAATCAAAATCTCACCACGGAGGCACGGAGACACGGAGAAAACCGGGGACGGCGCCGAAACCCACCCGATCTGCGCGAAAAATAACGGCTCTACGACAGGTTGTTTATCAAGACGTGTGGTGCGAAGGCAAACCACGGTAACGGCTGCCCTCGGATTTTCTCCAGCGTTTCCCAACAAAAGGGAGGCATAATGGAGCCGTCCCCCGCAAAAAACATTATGGAGTGCTTATGAAGCATCGCTCGCTCAGAGTTTGCGCGCTTTTGTTGCTGGCCTGTGGCGTGGCCGCAGCCCAAAACCCAGTGCCGGCCGCCGCTAGCCAGAGAGTAGTGGAGAAAGCGCGGCTGGCCTATTACAACCTGCGGACCGCCGGGCTGGACGAATTTCGCGCCACCATCAAGCCGAACTGGTCGCTGGTGCTCAAGGACCAGTTGAACGCGGACCGTGAAAAAGGCGAGGCGGCGGTGAAGCTTTTGAATGGGCTGCATTTCTCCATGCTGCTGGATAAGGACGGCAAGGTGACGGTGACGCACCACACTGATACCGACCCGGCCAATGAACAGCAGCGCCAGGGCTTTGACCAGATCTATTCCGGAATGGACCAGACCATCACCGGATTCTTTACCACGTGGTCAGTGTTTATGCTCAGCCCTCCGCTGCCGGCAGCCAACAGCGAGTATCAACTGGAAGACCTGGGCGCGCAGTACCGGATTTCCTACAAAGACGGCGCTTCCGACGTGGTCACCACCATGGGCAAGGACATGATCATTACTGAGGTGAAGGAAAATTCCGCGAACTACATCAGCTCAATAAAGCCGCAGCTTACACGCACCGCAAAAGGATTTGTTCTTTCCGGATATAGCGCGGACTACACGCCGACTTCCGGCCAGGGCGTGGTGAAGCTAGACCTGAAGATTGTGAACCAGATGGTGAACGGGCTGCAATTGCCGGCGTACCTGGTGCTCGATAGCGTACTTGACGGGGCCCCGACCCACATAGAACTGGCCTTCTCCGAGCATCAGGTGACGAGCCACTGAGCAGCGGCGCGGGTACAAAAGCCAAGATCGGTGAGCCCAAGCGGTTTGGAGCGAAGCGATTTTGTCCAAGACTACAAGGCGGCGAAGCCCGTCCACGCGCTGAGCCGCCCGAAACAGGCGCAGAAGCTATCTGTCGAGAATTGATCAGTTCTAGCGGTTTGGAGCGCAGCGACAGAAACTACGACAGGTGCAAGAGCCACAGGGTGTAGCTGCCGATTTCGTGCCAGGCCGATTCCTGTCGCCGCCAGAAGCTCTGCGGATGAGAATTAGGACGCGGCGCTCCGTAGGCCGTTATGCCTTCACGCTGCAGCATCTTCTTGATGCGGAAAATGTGGTAGCCATCACTCACAGCCAGGCAGGAATGCATGCTGTTGACATACATAATGGTGCTCACGCGGCGAGCGGATTCGGCTGTGTCGTCGCTTTGGGTCTCCGCAATGAGCTGGCTGTCAGGGATGCCGAGGGTCTTCAGGTACTCGCGGCCAACCACGCCTTCACTGAAGCGGGGATCGCCGCCGGAGCCGCCGGTAATGATCACCATGGGCGCCAGACCACGATGGTAAAGCTGTGCCGCCCGGTCGAGCCGCGCTTTGTACACGGGCGATGGCCGCCCGTCATACTCAGCCGCGCCGAATACGACGATTGCGTCCGCGGGGCGCGCTTCATCGCGGCCGGCTTGCCGCACGATGCGCCAGTACACCACCGTCGCATAGCAGACAGGCAGCAGGACCAGGAGCCACAGCAGCCATTTCTTCCAACGCGTGGAGGCCATTCAGTTCATGACTCAGCCAAGCCGGATGAACTCAGCCAGATCGCTTTCAGGAATTGCGCCCTGCCGCAGAATGCCGATATGGCCAGGATCGCTCATGTTGATGATGGTGGAAGCCACGTCACGCGGGCTGGGACCGCCGTCCACGATCATGCTGATGCGGGTGCCCAGTTGCTGCCGCACTCCTTCCGCGGTGGTGCACTCGCTGGCCCCGCTGATGTTAGCCGAAGTTGCGGTAATGGGCACGCCGGCCGCGCGGATCACTTCCACCGCAATGCGCGAAGCCGGCACGCGCAGCGCAACGTTGCCGGTATTCGCCGTCACCTTCAGCGGCAGCCGCGACGACGCTTTCACGATGATCGTCAGGGGTCCGGGCCAGTATTTGCGGGTGATGGCGTAAAACACGTCGGGCAGAGGACGCGCCAGGTATTCAGCCTGCTCCACGCTTTCAATCAGCAGAGAAAGCGGTTTGTGGCGGCTGCGCGTCTTCACATCGTAAATCAGGTCTACGGCGCGCAGGTTCAGGGGATCGGCCGCCAGCCCATAAAACGTGTCCGTGGGCATGCCGACGACCTGCCCTTGCTTGATGCGGTCAGCCACATAGGAAACCAGACGCATGTCCGGCGTATCAGGATTGATTTTAAGAATTTCGGCTGGCAATACTCGCTCCCCCAGAGCTCAGCAATTCTCGACCATAATGTTATGACGTCTCCGCGCAACGCGTTGCGGCAAAACCGGGCGCCAGACGCCATGACAAACGACTAAGAATAAACCAGCTTGGCCAGAAAACATAGGCCCAGGCTTTCATCTCTCGATCACGCGATTCAGTATGATGGCAGTCACATGAATGTTCCTAAAGAAGTTGAAAGCCGCCTGCGCCGCGTAAGCAGCCGCCAGAACGCGCTGGTCAAAGACCTGCGCAAAGCCCTCAGCCAGGGCGAGCCAACGGCGGAAGGCTATCTGGCGGTGGAAGGCGTCCGCATGATTGAAGAGGCCATCCGCAGCGGGCTGCGCTTTCAGGCGGTGCTATTCAGCGAGGCCGGCTCCGGCCATGCCACGCGCCTGCTGCCGCAGATCGGCAGCCAGGTTGAGGTCCTGCTGCTGCCCGACGAGGTCTTTCAGAGCGCTGTGAGCACGGAGTCGCCTCAGGGCGTGGCCGCTCTGGTGAAACTCCGCCCGCATAAATTTGAAGACCTGATGGAGTCCGGTTCCGATCCGCTGCTCGTCGGCGTGGCCGGTCTTCAGGACCCGGGAAACCTTGGAACGATCATTCGCTCGGCCGAGGCCTTCGGCGCGCGCGCTGTGCTGCTGGGAGAAAAGACGGTCAGCCATTTCAACCCCAAGGCCGTGCGCGGCTCCGCGGGATCGTTGTTTCGCCAACCGCTTATCCGAGTGAAACTTGGTGAGAGTATCGCGCTCCTGAAGCAGCAAGGCGTGCGCGTTCTGGCCACGTCGTCGCACAAAGGCAAGCCGCTGCATGAAGCCGACTTCACCGGCGCTGCAATGATCGTGGTGGGCAATGAAGGCGCAGGCGTTCCGGCGGAAATTCTGTCTTTGGCCGATGAACTTGTCACGATCCCACATTCGCCGCGCGTGGAATCGCTCAATGCTGGCATCGCAGCATCAATCTTGTTGTATGAAGCGGCAAGGCAGAGAGGAAGTAAGATCGGGTGATCGCGCGTGATCGGGTGATCGGGAAACGAATGACTCTAGACAAACATCGCGAATTAAGTATCCGAACAAAGGATTTTGCTCTGCGAATCATTAAATTGGCTGAGGCACTGCCGAGAACTCGTGCGGCAAACGTCATCAGTAACCAAATTCTAAGATCCGCTACAAGCATTGCTGCCAATTATCGTGCTTGTGGGCGCGCCCGCTCCAAAGCTGAATTCATAGCTAAAAATCGGAATTGTGATCGAGGAAGCTGATGAAACTGTACTTTGGCTTGGAACTCCTGGCTGAAAGTAAGATCATTCCTGCGATAAGGCTTGAGAGGTTTAATGGCGGAGGCAAATCAATTGTTGTCAATTTTTTTCCGCTTCCGGGTGGTGTCCTATTAGGACACTACCCGCTTCCGGAAGGACAGCTAAGAATGACCGCAAGAATTAAACCTCGCGTATTGATTTTCCGATCACGTGCGATCACCCGATCTCCCGATCACCCGATCTTTCCATGAGCTTGTTTCAGTCCATCACGGATTCTCCCCAGGGCAAAGGCGCGCGGCCTCTGGCTGACCGCATGCGTCCGCGCACCCTGGACGAGTTTGTCGGCCAGGAGCACATCGTCGGGCCGGGCAAGCCGCTGCGTCTGCAGATTGAGCGCGACGATCCTGGCTCCATCATCTTCTGGGGACCGCCGGGCACGGGCAAGACCACGCTGGCGCAGATCATCGCGCATGTCACCAAAGCTGAGTTCATCGAATTTTCCGCCGTGCTCTCCGGAATCAAGGAAATCAAGCAGGTGATGGCCGATGCGGAAAAGGCCCGCGCTTACGGCACACGCACGATTCTCTTCATCGACGAAATTCACCGCTTCAACCGCGCACAGCAAGACGCTTTTCTTCCGCACGTGGAGCGCGGCAATATCCGGCTCATCGGCGCGACCACTGAGAACCCGTCGTTTGAGATCAACGGCGCATTGCTCTCGCGCTGCCGTGTTTACATCCTGAACCAACTCACTGAAGAGCAGATCGTGGTGTTGCTGCGGCGTGCTCTGGAAGATACCGAGCGCGGCCTGGGCAAGATGAATTTGCGCGCCGCCGACGAAGTCCTGCAACAGATCGCCGCTTATTCCAGCGGCGATGCCCGCTCCGCGTACAACGTGCTTGAAGTCGCTGCCGCCACCGCTGGTGAAAATGGCGAGATCACGGAGCAAATCATTAAAGACACGCTGCAAAAACGCGTGCTGCTCTATGACAAGTCCGGCGAAGAGCATTACAACCTGATTTCCGCGCTGCACAAATCTGTGCGCAACAGTGATGCCGATGCGTCGCTCTATTGGCTCGGTCGCATGCTTGAGTCGGGGGAGGACCCGCTATACATTGCGCGCCGCGTGGTGCGCATGGCTTCTGAAGATATCGGCCTGGCTGCGCCGGAAGCGCTGAATCTCTGCCTCTCGGCCAAAGATGCCATCGATTTTCTTGGCATGCCGGAAGCCGCGCTGGCACTGGCGCAGGCCGTGGTCTATCTGGCGCTGGCGCCGAAGTCGAACGCGCTGTACACCGCCTATGGCGCTGTTCTGGAAGACGTGGAAAAGACCGCAGCCGAGCCCGTGCCGCTGCACATCCGCAATGCGGTAACAAAATTGATGAAGCAGGTCGGCTACGGCAAGGGCTACCAGTACGCGCATGACCTCGAAGAGAAAGTCGCCGACATGGAGTGCATGCCCGATAATCTTCGCGGCCGCGAATACTACCATCCGACACAGGAAGGCCGGGAAAAACTGCTGGCCCAGCGGATGGAAGAAATCAAGCTGAGAAAAGAAGAGCTGCGCCGGGCCGAGAGCAAGAATAGTAAGAAAAAGATAAAACATTTGCACAGCAGAGGTGACGACGAAGCTGAGGATTCGAAATAACGCCTCCATTCCGGGCAGAAGTACCATGCGAAGGGGGCTTTGGGCTGCTCCAACTCCAATCGCGCAAGAGCGGTGCGGAAATTTTAAAAACTGTCCGAATCTATCTTTACAAGCGACCTGCCCAAGGCTATAGTAGCGCGCCATGGCCGACACAATTTTCTGTAGTACATGTGGGACATCCCTGGATGCCCAAGCGCGGTTCTGTTCCAAGTGCGGAAACGTCACGGCGTCTGTAGCTACACCCGTGCCCTCTCAGCCGGGTGCATTGGCCGCAGCAGCACCGGCAATGGCCGCGCCTCCTCCACAACCCATGGCGATGTCTGCGGCAGCTTCGGCAACGGCTCCGCCACCATCTCAACCAATGGCAATGTCCGCAGTTCCCCCGGCAATGCCGCCGCAATATGGCGCCATGCCACAGGCCTACGCTCAGCCGCCAGGCTACGTCGCCACCGGTGCTCTGCCTTACGCCGGCTTTTGGATGCGCGTGGGGGCGTACCTGCTGGACGTATTGATCCTGTTTATACCGCTGGGCATACTGTCGCTGCTCCCGATTTTGGGCATTATCCTCAACATCGTGGGCATTTGGCTTTATTTCGCGCTGCAGGAGAGCTCGGAACGCCAAGCGACGATTGGCAAGCGCGCATTGAACATTTACGTCACTGACCTGCAAGGGCGCCGGATCTCGTTCGGACAAGCCACTGGCAGGCACTTCGGCAAGATCATCTCCAGCCTCATTCTTGGCATTGGATATATGATGGCGGGCTTCACGGCCCAGAAGCAGGGCCTGCATGACATAATGGCAAGCACTTTAGTGAAACGGAGATAGCGCCGCAAGGATTTGCCCGATCCGATTTCAGCGGAAGCGCGCCCGGTGCTCCTTCAGAATGCACCGGTCCATCACCACAAAGATCCCTGCCTTGCGCGCCTTCTCCGCGGCTTCTTCGTGGATAACGCCTTCCTGCAGCCAGATCGCCGGCACTTTCAGCCGGATGGCTTCGTCCACCACATCCGGCACGAACTCTGACCGTCGAAACACATCAACCATATCGATCTTCTCCGGCACGTCGGCCAGTGAAGCAACGGCCTTTTCGCCCAACGCGCCTTTGATGGAAGGGTTGACCGGGATAATGCGGTAGCCCGCGGTCTGCATGTAGGCGCTCACGCCATAACTTGGACGCAGCGGGCTGTCAGACAGGCCCACCACGGCAATCGTCTTGGTGCGCTTTAGCAGTTCGCCAATTTCGTCGGTTGCAGTTGTCTTTACCATGGTCTCCACCGGCACTCGTCTCCCCAGAACAGCATTGTATTGAGAAGCATGGAACCAGGCCAAAGGTTTGTCATTGACGGCCATCACATCGTCCATGCCCAGATTGTGCGCTAACTCTTTCCGCCGCGCGTCGCCTTCTCCCCATATAACTTGGCCGCCACTTTGCGGATGGTATCCGGCACGTTCTTGTTGTGCCGCAGGCTTTTCAGGTCATAGACCATCAGCGTCTTGATCAGCGTAAGAGAAATATCCAGCGGGCACTTGGGATTGTTCACCAGGTTACGCACCACCGGGTAAAGCTTTATAAACCGCCGCTGCCGCGCGATCTCGCGAAACACATTCTCTTGCAGGTTTTTCGACCCGGCATAGGATTCCACTTCAGCATCTGTCACTTTGGGCGAAGCAAGCACCGCATTTTGCACCAGACGTGCTGTGTCCCGGATCAGGATTGCGCGATCTTCCCTGTCTCCTATAAAGCCAAGCTTGATACGCTGGCCCACGTTCAGCCGGCCAATCTTCTGCAGCACAGTAACGCGTTTCTGCTCTGCGGCGTCAAACTCGTCCAGCACTGCCGCAGCCGGCGGAGCCGGAACCTGTACCTGCTGTGGCGGACCGGAAGCAGGCGACGCCGATTCATCCGCGCCGGCAATGGCGGCCTCCGGCGGCGTCTCGTCTTCCTTCACCAGCTCAAAGGGCTTGCCTTCTTCCGCGGCGATCTCTGAAGCATGCTCCTGCTCAAAGGCCTTGTGCGCCGCTTCCACCTCCGGACTTGTCTCCGCCGCGTCCACCAGTTCCTGCGGTGCAGCCTCGTGCTCTACCGGTTTGGCGATACTGCTTCGCAGCGCCTCGGCTTCCGCGGGCGTCACGTATTCATTCGCGGACAACGCTTCCACCACCGATGGCAGCGCCCGCGCTCGCGCGCTGGCCAGCAGCATGTTCACAACTTCACGCGATCCGTCTCCAGCCAGCTCCATCAATAGGTTTTCCGGGATTGCCGGGTTCTCGATCAAGGTAGGCATCAGCCCGGGCCGCCGGTTTTGCTCCTGCCAGAAATACAGCAGCACATCAGGCGCGGTTGTTTCTCTGCTGAGAACGTCCATGGCTGACTGCGCGTCCCAGCGCGCCAGCGTCATGCGCGCATCCTGGCCAAACAGGGCATTGTTTGTCAGATAGACCAGGACTTCCAGCGTCTCGTCCGTTGAAATGGGCAAAGAGCCCAGCGCGGCAGAGCGCATCACATTCACAGGCACAGCATTCTTCTTTATCAGTTCAAGAATAGGCGCCATAGTCAGTATTTAGTATCTAGTAGTTAGTACTTGGTATTTAGCTTTGCCTGACCGATCCATGCCGATCTGGAATTGGCGATACAATCGCGAGCTACGGCTAAATACTAACTACTGTTCCCATCCCGCCGCGCAACCAGAAATGCCCGGATAAACGGTTTCAGGTCGCCATCCAGCACACGGTCCACGTCCCCAACCTCCACTTTTGTGCGATGGTCCTTGATCAATCTGTAGGGATGCAATACGTACGAGCGTATCTGAGAGCCAAAATCAATGTCCAGCTTGGAATCTTCCAGCTTCTTGCTGATGGCCCGCTTTTTCTCCAGCTCATATTCATAGAGCTTAGACCTCAGCATCTTCATGGCGCGCTCGCGGTTCTTGTGCTGTGAACGCTCGTTTTGGCACGCCACCACAATGTTTGTGGGGATGTGCGTAATGCGTACCGCGGAATCGGTCGTGTTCACGTGCTGGCCGCCCTTGCCGCCGGATCGATACGTATCAATCCGCAGGTCTTCCAGCTTGATGTCCACCTGGATGGAATCATCGATTTCCGGCGAGACGAAAACGCTGGCAAAAGACGTATGGCGTCGCTTGGCCTGGTCAAAGGGCGAAATCCGCACCAGCCGGTGGACGCCAATCTCACTCAGCAGCTGCCCGTATGCATAATCGCCGGTCACGGTAAACGTCGCAGACTTGATGCCGGCCTCTTCCGCAGGCTGATACTCGTTTACCTCAGTGCTGAAGCCCTGGCGCTCCGCCCAGCGCAGGTAAAGGCGCAAAAGCATCTCCGCCCAATCCTGTGATTCCGTGCCGCCGGCGCCGGGGTGGATGGTGACAATGGCGTTGCGCATGTCGTGCTCGCCGGACATCAGCGTCTGCGTTTCCAGTTTGTCGGCAACTTCGCGCAGCTGGTCGATTTCCTTGCGCAATTCTTCCATCACGGCTTCGCCTTCGCGCGCCAGGTCAAAGTATGCCTGGATATCGTCCACGCGCCGCGCCAGATCGGCGTCCATGGCCAGCGATTCTTCCAGACGGCGGCGCTGACGCATCAATACCTGCGACTTCTCCTGGTCAGCCCACACGTTGGGATCGCCGACCTTCTTTTCGATTTCAGCTAGTTGCTCGCGGAGTGAGGGAGCGTCAAAGATAGCTCCGCAGATCGCGCACTTTGTCGCGCACGGCGGTGTATTCGCGTTCTAACTCTTCGACCATAAGTTTTATGCGGGGCGGGCCTCAATCATGGTGCGCGCGCGGTAGCGCCAGCGCACAAACACCGCCAATAATGAGATTACCACACATGCCCAGGCAAACAAGTCGCCGTAGCGGCTGTAGAACGTGCTTTCATTCTGCAGCTCAAAAGGGGCCACCAGGGCGGTGCGGACATTGCGCGGCGACTGCTTTATCACCCGCCCCAGTGGATCAATGGAGGCCGTGGTTCCGTTGTTGGTGGCCAGCAGGATCCAGCGGTAATTCTCCACCGCCCGCATTCTTGCCATCTGCAAATGTTGCGCCGGTGCGCCCGTCTCCCCATACCAGAGGTCATCGGAAATGTTGATGAGCACCTGCGCGCCGTTGGCGGTGAACTCACGCACCTCATCGGGAAAAACCGACTCATAGCAGATAAATATCCCGGCATGCGTCCCGCCCAGATCAAAGACTTTGCGCTGGGTGCCGCGGGCAAAGTCGCCCACCTCCCGCGTCAGCTTGCTGGCGAAGAAGAGCAGGTTTTGAAATGGAACATATTCCCCGAACGGCACCAGGTGAATCTTGTCGTAACGTCCAACCATATTGCCGTGGGGGTCCATCACCAGCGCGGAATTAAGGAGTTGCTGGTGTCCCGCGGCTTCCTGTGTCTCACCCAGGCTGCCCACCACCAGATATGAATTTTTGTCCTGCGCCATGGTCACCAGCCAATGTTGCAGGCGCGGATCGGCGATAAAAAATGGCGCTGGAGACTCCGGCCAGATAATCAGTCCGGGATCGCCGGCCGCCTGCTCGGGTGTGGCATCCACGCTCGCCTTCACAAGGTCGCCAATGGTCTGGTCAAAGTAACTCGGTGTCCATTCCGGCTGGTCCAGCAATGGGACATTTTCCTGCACCAGCACGGCATGATGCGTCGCCGGTAAAGATGCTGGCTTGGCAAAGACGCCGATTTGCAGGGCGATGGCCGCGGCTACCGCCGTGATCAGCAGGTTCTTGCGGCGCTGGCCATAAAGCAGGAGCGCCGCCACAAGCGCGCAATTCACCAGCATCACGGCGAAAGATAGCCCATATACGCCTGTGGTCTGGGCAATCCGGGCAAACGGAATATTATCCACCTGGGAGCCCCCCAGCAGGTTCCAGGGGAAGCCGGTAATGCGGTCGCGAAAAAACTCAATCGCCACCCAGAACACTGGCGCCATCAGCAGCGGTCTGCGGTTCCCTACGTTGGAGCGGCGCGCCATCAGCACCACCAGCAATCCAAACAAAGCGTGGTGCAGTCCCATGCCAAACGCTGCGGCCAGCGTGATCGGGGCGGCCAGGAGCCAGTGCAGGCCGCCAAAGCCGGTCATCACGGGAAAAACCCAGTAGCATGTTCCCAGGTACCATACGATCCCGCTAAGCCACGCGATCAAAAACCCCTGCCAAGGGGTAAACGGCCTCAGGGAACGGCCTTCGGAATCGAACATCTCGCCTTCCCCGCCGCGGCCGCGCAGCAGCGCATAGAGCAAGGGGACCATCGCCACCCAGCACAGGTAATACAGATTGAGGTTGGGAAACACGAGTATCTGCAACGCGCTGGAGAGCAGCGCGAGGACCCAGGCTCTGGAGGGAATGTTGCGCACTGAGCACTGATTTTAACAAACCTCAGGTTCTACTTTGATTCCTCTCAGGCACAGGACTACAATGCCAACAGTGAACTTCCTGGCGCACCACATTTTGCCGGTCTTTCAGTACCTGTTTATTGCGGGGCTGATCGGCGCTGTGCCGGTGATTATTATTACGGCCATTAAAACGGCCCAGAGCATGTTGGAAGAAGACTAAAGGTCAGGCATCGAATCGGGATTTTGAGAAATCAGCACGGCCCCTGCGAACAGGCACAGCATTGAGCCATTGTTGGTAGCGGCCGTTATTACTTTTCTAAAATGTCAGCAGGCTCAGGAGCTGTCCCACCAATTTCGAACCGGGTCCGCATCGT
>Ga0207693_10004286_pt1 | contig 12092 bp, 14 predicted proteins | sample LARL81metaG_FD_184347 | JGI IMG/M metagenome (GOLD analysis project Ga0207693, IMG submission 184347) | Corn, switchgrass and miscanthus rhizosphere microbial communities from Kellogg Biological Station, Michigan, USA - LAR L8-1 metaG... | ecosystem: Host-associated > Plants > Roots >...
AGCTGCAATACGTGCACGCAGCAAGTTTGGAATCGCGATCGCAGCGATGATCAGAATGATCGCAACCACGATCAGCAACTCGATAAGTGAAAAACCCTTTTGTTTCCGCATCGTTCTATGTCTCCTATAAGGTTTGGCAAACCAAACATAGCTGATTGAAAGCAGCTGATCCTCCAAATAACGGGTTGGCGGTCGCTACCTTGGTAATGATTCACAAGTCGCTTATCCTCTAATAGTTAGGGCTTAGCTTAGAAACTTCTGACTTCCGTGGCTGATCGCTGGGGACGACGAAAGGGCGGGGGTTGACAGATTTTGTCATGTGGTGTGCCACAAATCGTCCGAGTCGAGAGGAATCATACTGCGAGGATTAGTAATTTTTTGGGCGAATGAACCGACGATCGCAACCCTGCCGCCTGTATGAGACCACCTTTCCAGTAGGACAGCCTGGACGTTCAACTCCTGGGCAATGTGGTGGGCATGTATCTGCGCGCGTTGGTAACGGAAGACCGAGCTCCACGCCACTATTCGCAAATAGGCAAGCTGAGCAATGGTGTTAATAATGCTCTCGGTAATGTCGTGGCTCCGGTAGTCTGGGACGGATCTCAAGACTTCGGTAGCGGCTTTTACTACGCCTGCTCCCTGTTAACGCGGAGCTTATGTAAGCGTGATGAACCCGAACTAGCGGAAACAATTGCGGGCAGGACGTCGGGACTGACTAGTTTTCTTTCTCTCGCAATATTTCAATCATGGGTCAATGGACGCTCCTAGCGAGCTGCAGTGCGAGATCCACTCTTAACCGGGGCAGGGTGCACGTAGGCGAGAGCGTACTCCGTGCCGGGTTGCTGATGTTGGCCGGTTGTGTCTGGCTTAGAGTCGTGGGTATCGTTACTAGAGTAACTTGACCACGTTTGATTTGGACCTATAGATTGCGACTTTGTGGGTTCGTGCACCCGGCAATCATGGCAGACTCGATGTCGCTTAAATGGCTCCTCTGGATCAGCTTATACCTGATCCTGGGTATCTTTGTGCCCTGGGCGACATCAATTGCGTGGGCTCACCAGCACAACAGTAATCTGCGGCCCCGACCCAAGCAACTGTTCGAGCGCGGAGAATTAGGGCTTATTGGCCTAGTGCTTGGAATCTCGGTAATCTGGGATCTCCTACAATCTCAGTACATGCCACAAACCAGAGCACTCGGCGCAGTCCTATTGGCGGTGAGTGGCACCATGGCTGGAGCGGTGTGGATCGAGACCTACTGCAGAGAATCGAACGGCGTGCGCCTCAACCCTGAAAGAGCTTGGCGCGACTCCCGTAACTTGGCGTTTCTCGTATTCAGCATGGCTGCTGTGATTGAAATCTTATTGGATCGTTTTGCAAAAGTGGCGGCCTCATGAGTGCCCCCGCTCCAGCCCTGGCTGAGGCACGCCGCACCGTAACGGTACGGCTTGCGGATGCGGCCATCGCTATAACGTATCTCTCCTTGGTTTTTGGCTTTCTGCTCGTCTTTTTCCCGATATCGTTCGCACAGATAATACAAAACAGTTGGATGAAGGGCAATCTCACGGTGGCAATGATGGTAATTACGCTATCGATTGACGCATGCCTTTACGTCCGCATCGCATATCGGCTGTCGGCCAATCCGACGGTTCTCGCGGCTCTATGCCTAGGCTCCCTGCCAATTATTGTTGCGGTGGGACTCAGCTTCTGTCTTCAAGGTGCCGTCGACTACACACTTTCGGGAGACCTGCCGAATCTGCAAGCTCGTATCGGCGAGGAAATACTCGCCCATACCTACTTGGGATTGGTGGCCGGCATTTTTCTGCCTTTCCTGGCGCTCCGGCTTCTGCAACAACTCAAAGCAGCAAAGTCGAATCGCGAAACTGAATCTCCTTCGCGGAAAACGGCTCCAGCAACGTCCTGAGCATCCCAAATATGGTGAGTTTTCGCTCGACGCCTCATTAGGTAGGTAGAGACCCCTTTCACTCCTACCACTCGCGCACTAAGATGTGAAGCAAATCTTCAAACCCAAATTTTCATAGAACACAAAACCATCACCTACTTTCGACTGCGAATCTGATTTTTTTCACCCAAGGCGAACAAGATTATGAAAGAACACTTTTTTCGATCCTAAGTCGCGGGGCGAGGCAACTTGTGAGGAGGAACCTTGACTGACGGCATGGCTGTCTTCAGCCCCCCGCGCAGTCGTTACCTTGGTAAGAAAAATGATCTGTATCGTGTGAGAATGCTGGATCGCCGGTGTCACAATTACCCGACCTTCAGATCTTGGCTTTAACTATGTCGAAGCCGTACTGTTCATTAGTAGCACTTCGCTGCGCTACCATTCTTGCGTTATTTCTCGGGGCAGGACTTGAAGCATTCAAACAAGCTGGCGTTCCAAGTCGGCTAGTTTGGCAAGCTCACGGCGCTATCATCTTGCTCTGCGCTTCTGTTGTTTTTCTCTTAAATTTAGGATTGCTCTGCCGCGAAAACACGAATCGTGAGAAATTCTCTGAGACCCTGCTCCACAGGCTCCCGATGATTGCTTTTGTCTTCGATGGTGCCGGGAGATTTAGGCATTGGAATTCTAAGTTTGAAGCGCTGCTTGGCTACAGCCCCCAAGAGCTTGCTGACCTCACAGCAGTAGACATAATCGCAAGAAATCAGCGAGCAACCGTACAGCAAATCATCGCAGCGGCATTCAGGACGGGAACAGGTGAGGGGGAATCGATTTTGGTTGCAAAAGACTCTACCTTGATACCCTGTCGTCTTACGGGTGTTCGCATCGTTCTCCATGACATACCCTATGTCCTTGGAATCGCCGCCGATCTCAGAAATCTCAAACAAGCGGAAGAATCCGTACTTAGGCTAGCCTCCATCGTGGAGTTCTCGGAAGATGCCATCATCGGGGAAACCACACTTGGCGTGATCACGAGTTGGAACCGAGCAGCTGAGAAGATGTATGGCTACACGATGGCGGAAGCGGTAGGACGAAATTCGTCGTTCCTTTTGCCCTCCGAAAGACAAGCTGAAATGCGAGCCAGGTTAGGTAACGTCGAGCCGATACAGAGCTTCGAGACCCAACGGCTCACGAAGGCGGGGTCCGTGCTGGACATATCTCTATCGCTTTCGCAGATAAAGGATGCGACCGGACGAATTATCGGAGCATCGACGATTGCACGCGACATCACCGCGCGCAAAGCTGCGGAAAAACAGCTTCAATTCTTGGCTTATTACGACGCTCTTACGGGACTTCCCAATCGAACTCTTCTTGAAGATCGACTGGCCAAGGCGCTCGCGGGGGCGCGTCGGAAAAAGGACAGAGTAGCGATCCTGTTCCTCGACCTCGATCTATTCAAAAACGTCAACGACTCGCTCGGGCACTCGGCCGGCGACCACTTACTGCAAGAGGTTGCAGAACGCCTCAAGACATGGGGGCGCGATCAGGACTCAATAGCCCGGATGGGTGGGGACGAATTCGTCCTCGTGCTGAATGACATTAAGGATACGCCCGATGCCGCGGTAGCCGCTGAGCGGCTCATGGATGCGATGACCGCTGAATTCGTCGTTCAGGGCCGCTCACTACATATTGGTTGTAGTCTGGGCATTAGCATCTTCCCCGAACACGGCGCGGACGGCGAAACCTTGATCAAGAATGCCGATGCGGCCATGTATAGAGCCAAAGATTATGGACGTAACAACTTTCAATTTTTCACCAACGACATGAATGCTCAGGTCATGGAGCGATTGACCTTGGAGAACAGCTTGCGACTGGCACTTGCCAAAAAGGAACTTTTTCTGGTGTATCAGCCGCAATTGGATATAGCCAGTGGAACGATCACCGGGCTGGAAGCGCTCCTCCGCTGGCAACACTCGGATTTGGGTCTCGTGCCACCTGACAAATTCATCCGGATCGCTGAGAACAGCGGTCTGATTGCGCCTATCGGCGAATGGGTTTTGAGAACAGCCTGCACGCAGGCCCGAAAATGGCAAGATGAAGGTATTCCTGCGGTAACGGTAGCCGTGAATGTATCAGCGGTCCAGTTTCGTCAAGAGAATTTCTGCGAACTCATAAGCAAAGTGCTCCAGGAGACTGGCCTCGCTGCGCGACACCTCGAACTGGAACTGACGGAAAGCCTCCTGCTATCAAGCGCGGACCTTACGCTTTCGCTTCTTCGGAAACTGAAGGCCACGGGGGTTATGCTGTCGATTGACGACTTTGGCACAGGCTATTCCAGCTTCGGCTACTTGAGACAATTTCAGGTCAACAAGCTCAAAATCGACCGCTCATTTATCCGGGATGTTGCTGTAAAAGCTGATGATGCAGCGATCACAGCCGCAATAATCGGCTTGGCGAAGAACCTGAATCTCAAGGTGATTGCCGAAGGTGTCGAAAACGAAGCACAAATGTCATTCCTGCGGGGACATCGGTGTGACGAAGTTCAGGGCTACTACATCAGCAAGCCTTTAGCGGTTGACAAAGTCTCCGACAAACTGCGGGGCACAGCGATCGCTTTGTCTGCAAACCATGGGGCGTGATTGAGCTGCGCGAAACAAACCGCCCTTGTCCATACAGGGGGTGCGTATTGATTTATCAGGGAACATTCGTCCCATCGCCCTCCGAGCGGCGCGCTAATATCAGGGGCGCCTCATGCAAGGGGATAAAGACATATTTCAGCTTGCCGACTAGAAGTCTTAATTACTTCGGTCACTTTTTCTCGTTAAGGCACGAAGGCTACAATTAAATCTCATGCATTTGGAGTCGCTGCTTCTTACCCGAGATCTTGAGATCGTCCGTGTCCTCCAGCCTGCCCTTGAAAAGCTCTCCATTAATGTTGAAATTTGTCGAGGTATCAGCTCCGGTCAGGAAATACTTTCTACCGAAAAGTTTGACGCGGTGATTGTCGATTGTGATGACTTGGACGGAGGATTACGGGTGATCGAAAGCCTCCGTAAGACCCCCAGCAATAAGGATTCTGTCTCCTTCGCGATTCTGAATGGAAAGACTACGACACAACAAGCGTTCCAATTGGGGGCGAACTTTGTCCTGCAGAAACCCATCGCCACCTTAAACGCAATGCGTTGTTTTCACACTGCTCTCAATTTTATGATTCGCGAGCAACGACGTTATTTCCGTCATCCGGTAGAAATACCAGCTATGCTCGAGTCTAGCGAAGGCCAAAAGGTGAAGGTAACGATCACCAACATCAGTGAAGACGGGATGGCTATCTTTTTCCGTGGGGATTTTCCTCGGGGTAGCATCTCCGCGAAGTTTAAGTTGCCTACCATCGCTGATCCCTTGGAACCAGGAGTACAAGTTGCGTGGATGGATGACTCTGGCCGTATGGGTCTGCGATTCGTCAATTTTTCCGGCTGCTCTCGAAAGCAACTCGAGCAGTGGCTGACCGAACAGTGCCAAAAACCGGCCAACGGCCAAACTAATTCAATTCGGTACCATTCCGTTACCACCTGCGACACATGCAACTGATCTCGATTGTCCCGAGAATTGGACTTGGGGAATGCTCACGCCGCAGCATCCTATCAATCACAATTTTACAAATCCCGAAGTACTAAGACACATTGCTGTCGCTGCAACTTCTCAAGGCAGAGATCCTGCCTCATGAATGTCGGCTCGACGTTGAACGGATACGCATCTGCACGCGGGACTTGCAAGATAAAAACTTTGTGCGCCGCATAAAACGTAGGTGTTACGCGAATCCTATAGACGATCTAGCTAGCGACGTATAGAGGCAGAGTTTGGTTTCGGTCCAACTTGCCAGACTGTCAGCTGCCGTTTTAACGCTGGCAACGAGAAGCCGAAGCTTTTTTCAAACTCGTAACCCGGAGTTGGGCACTTCACCCCCAGATCAAGAGCCATTGATCACTCTCCAGATGCGTGCGAGCCGCATCCCAGCATGATGTTTGGACGTCTGTTCAATGTACTGTCGGGTTTTGATGTTGCTATCGAAGCTCTGTCAGTGCTGGCAAATCAGGTTAGGGTAAGAGTTTCAGGCTAATCGCCTGGAAGTGGCCAAGCAACAATTCCTGGTTCTCAGACGACACATTCTTGAATCGCACTCCGATCCCGAATCCTGGCGAAGTGCTTGCCACCTCCCCACTTAACCGAACCTTCGTTTCTCGCAACCACAATCCGAGTTCCAACTTCGTGTCCGCTGGCAGCGCAAGAGGCATTTCTATAAAGCAGCCGCCCAAGCTCAAATCCGAAACCCTGGCCCGAACCACGGGCTGCCCCACGGGGTGCAATTCCGCAGAGATGGAGCACTTCACTCGAGCACTTTGACGCCGATCCTTGCCGACAAAACGGAAGTCGTCCAGCGCTTCGGATGGCAACGGAAAATCCCAAAACGGCTTATCGGGAGTCAGATTAAGCAGTCCCATTTGACCATCCTTCAGCGATCCGGGATCGTCCGCCCACTTCACCCGAAAATGGATCCTGTTCTTTCCATAGGTAAGTCCGATAATTTCCTCGACGTTTACGCGGACTCGAACGCCAGTGAGCTTCACACCATTCTGACTGACATCAACCGTAGTCGCCTTCTCGGAGAATATCTTTCCTGCAGCATCAGTCCCAAAAATGCGAACCGACACGGCGACGGGTTTTCGCGGTTCACGACGCTGGCCCATCTATCCCAATGCCTTTCAGCTGGGCACGATAATCCAGAACCGCGCTTTCCAACCAGTCACCCGAAAATCCGCGACGGTTCTAGTAAGCGCTGGTCCGCCCAAGCCCAAGCCATCGGCCGAAGCCGTGAAGGGGACGCCGTGGGCGACGATGGCTTCGGATTACGCGAAGCAGCCACGCATATTGCTACCTTCGCAAGCCTTGTCAAGAGTCCGCCTCATGCTTTGCAGGCCCTCAGCTTTATAGCCCAATGCTTTATCGGCACTTCAACGTCGGGAGACCGCATTTTACGCAGGATCTCAATGCCGTGGAGAGACTCGACAGCTCTAATCCCAATGTGTCGGAAACGCGTCGAAGAGGGCTGGAGTTTGATCTCTCTGCAACTCAAAGAAAAATCTAAACTGGCGCCGAATCTGAAATATTCGATTGTTTCTTTAGCGCCGGTGCTATTGGGCTCCATTTGCGGTTCTATGGTTCATCATCAAGAATGACATCAGGCCGCACTAGGTCTCCCTAGACCTGTTGCCGGTCTTGGCGGGGTGTTGGGTAATACTTGCAATATGGATCACACTTCACAAAGGTCTGGGTAGCATATTGCTAGGGGAAGACCTTTGGCCTCTGGTTGGTTGTGGCTTGGATTGGCACCAAAAAAGATGAGCCTTGCCGTTTGGTCTGAGTCTCGGGTGCACGCTCGTAACTTGCCACGATTACCAACGAGTGGTCACCGACCGTGGCATCACATAAGTCCAGCTTATTTTGTGGCGTCCACACTCGTTCATGGGCCGGTAAGCGTTCGGTTAACGCCCTCGAGTAATCTCGTGCGGCCAGGGCCCGGCTGCCATAGTCAGCAGCCATGACATACTTTCCCCAAGCAAATCCTGCTCAACCTGCTCCTCGTTTGAAGCTTGATGACCCGTTCCCGTAGCGATTCGCGTAGCGGGTACAACCTCGGTTCGAGGCAAAATTGTACGAGCTCTCTGCCACAGGAGGGTTGCTAGCCCTGGCGAAGCCGCTTGACCAGGGCGAGTTCGTGGAGCTCGCGTTCCCAACGAACAATGGTGCTGTTCAGAGTATGGCGGAGATCCTCGAGCCAAAAGTGAAGACGAGCTCAGGATGTCTGCAGCCCTTTCGGTGCGAGTTCAGGAACAGATCGACTCAGTCTGACCTAATCTCGGCGAATGACAGCCCTAGACTCTTCTCGAAGTTGGCAACCGCTTCTGTGAGTTTTCATCATCGAAGCTGCCAGATTTAGAATTCGCTGTACCGCGTCCTCAGTGCTCACCCCGCGAGCATGAATGTTCGAGATGAGGTTGCGATCGGCGTCGGTGTCAGAAGTTTTCGGACGGTATGCCATGTAGGCTGACAGGCTTTCAGCGGTTGCCAATCCCGGTCGCTCGCCGATCAGGAGGACTGCAACCTTCGGGACCAGCAAGTCGCCGATCTGGTTGAGAATTCCTACCCGGCAGTGGCGAATCACAAATATTCGACCGAGACTCCAGCCTCGAGTTTCTGCTCCCTCACAGAGGGGCGGCACGAGCCGAGGAATTTGCATGGCAACCGCAGTTACTGACAGCCCATCGCCGATCACGACTTGCAAATCGTGACCCGTAGTGCAATTGCCGATTACCTCCGCACGCGACTTGTCACTCAGAAGACGGCCCAGATCAGGACGCAAAATGTACTCATCCTTGCTCGTTGCCCGCGAACAGACTTCCAACAAATTCCAATTCCGAATGAACTCGTCCCCGAGATCCCGCAGGAGATTCAACTCAGCGCGTACGGCATCACGGGCGCCCGCATGCGCCTCGCGCAGCTCCATTTGAGTATTGGTTCGATATGCCGCCCCGCTCCGCCCTGCTAGCAGGCGCGCCGGGGTCTGTGCCCGCACCTTTTTAACGATCTCAGCCAGCTCGAGCTCAGGCGAGTCGTGCTCGGGTAAGTTGTGGGGCGGCGCGAGTCTGTCTTCCTCCGCAGCCATTTAGACAATTTCCTCCAGAGATGATTCCAACCCCCGCATTAGTCGACGCCGTGCGGACGAGTCGAGGGACGCTGGTTCGGTACCAAGGTAAATTCCCATATTCTGCAGCCACGAGAGAAACTCTGGTGCAGGATGCAACTGGAACAGGCGTCGCGCTGCCAAGGCGTCGTGATAGCTGGTGGATTGGTAGTTTAACATCACGTCGTCGGAACACGGCACTCCCATAAAGTAGTTGCAGCCCGCAGTGGTCAAAAGTAGCAGCAGATTGTCAGCCGAGTTTTGATCGGCGGCCGCATGATTCGTGTAACAGACATCGCAACCCATCGGTAAACCGAGCAACTTACCCATGAAATGATCCTCAAGCCCGGCGCGGATAATCTGCCTCTCGTCGCACAAATACTCAGGCCCGATGAAGCCGACGACGCTATTGACGAGGAAAGGCTTGAAGACCCGTGCGACTCCGTAGGCTCTCGCTTCGAGGGTCAACTGATCGATTCCATGATGAGCCTCGGCAGACAGAGCGCTGCCCTGGCCGGTTTCGAAATACATCACGTCGTTCCCGGCCCAGTGAGCATCCCGTGTCCGATGATGCTCAAGAACTTTTTCGCCGCCCTCACGCAGAAGATTCAAACTGATTCCGAAACTGCGGTTGGCCGCTTCTGTACCCGCTACAGACTGAAAAAGAAGATCTACCGGCGCCCCCCGATCAAGTGCGGCTAGCTGAGTCGTGATATGCGCCAGGCAACAGGTCTGGGTAGGGATCTCGTACGCGTCCACCAGGCGATTCAATGCCAGTAGAATCGAACTGACCGTCTCCACTGAGTCAGTGGCGGGATTCACACCGATAACCGCGTCTCCACATCCGTAAAGCAGTCCTTCGAATGCCGCCAGAAGGATCCCGCCAATGTCGTCGGCCGGGTGATTGGGTTGCACGCGAATGCCCAACACCCCACGCTGTCCCATCGTATTGCGGCAACGTGTAATATTGCGAATCTTCGCAGCTGCGAGTACCAGATCCTTGTTGCTCATCAGTTTGGTTACGGCGGCCGCAATTTCAGGGATGACGGCCCATTGCAGTCCCTGGAGATCAAGGCCGGTAGTTCCGTCGTCCAGGAGGAACTCGCGAAACTCCCCGACGGTCATGCTTCCGATTCGATGGAAAGCATTCTGATCGAACGTCTCCAGGATGAGGCGGCTGACGTCGTCCTGAGACGGGTCGATCAGAGGCCGATGCAGTATTTCTCCCAGGGTCAAGTCCGCAAGCTTGCGTTTTGCCGCGACTCGCTCTCGTTCGGATCGTGCGGCAACGCCGGCCAATTGATCGCCGGACTTTTCCTCGTTGGCTTTGGCGAACAGTTCGCGGATGTCGGAGAAGTCGAATTGTTCAATCATGGTGACTGCCCCGCTCGAACAGACCATGTTACCGAAAAAGTCGTGAGTGCCGCGACGGCGGGAGCAACATCATCGATTGATTTCAAGTTTTACCCCCATCTTTCGCAGCAAGGACTCCTCGTCATGCAATTTCATAAGGGCTTTGTGATGAGTGGCCGTGTAGCAGAACCGTCCCAGAAAGTTGCGGTGATTCGTAGAGGGGGTGTGATGTGGCAAAAATGGGAGCTAATGAGCAACCGACTGAGATCTTCGTCTCATAGATTTGTTCTCAGCAATGTAGGTAAGCAAAGGTCTCGCGTCGTTTGAAAGCCAGATTTTTTAACCACGGTAGGGACGCTACTCCCCTCTTCTGTGAAGAAAATCCAAGTGAGGAACTGCCAACTTTTTTCCTATCTGTTGTGGCCACCAATTCTCGGTCATGATTCGCGGAAAGGAGGTTCCTACCGGGATTATATGGTGCGAACGCAATTTCCAAAACAAAGGGAGGCGCGAGCGCGAGCAGGTCGGTTTTAGGTTTCATTTATACATATTGCCGCTCCTGATGCCGTATTGCCTTGTAACGCTCGAACGCTCTACGATCGTCCTCCAACCCGAGCACTGAGCGCAACGTACAACCGCGGAAGGTGTGAGCCAGCATCTGCGGAGCATGGCGAATAACGAACCAAGGATCGTGCACAAGGGCCGCGGGCATATGGCGAATCTTCATCCAGCGCTCAGCCTTCCAGCGAAGGTACTCGACCACTTCCGCCGCTACGTGCTCCGTGCGGACAACCGCGGTAGTACCATCGTATTCCTCCAGTCGCTGATTCATGATCAGGCCGCGCTCCCGGAACTCTTCCGTCATGGGCGTTCGAGGATAAGGTGTGGGGTGCTGGATGTAGGGCCAGTCCACGTAGCGGCGGGCGAACGCAAGGTTGGCTTCTATGAATTCCTGAGTATCCTCTGGATTCCCGACGATCAGGCCTCCGACTACGAACATCTTGTTTTGGCGCAGGTAGTCGATCGCCTTCACTGAGGCATTGCCGACATGCTGCCCACCGTCGCGCTCCGTGTTCTTCGCTGTGGCGCGCAGGAACTGGAGGTCGCCTTCCAGTATGTTTTCGATCCCCAGAAAAACGTAGCGGAATCCCGCCTCGTGCATCAGGGGAGCAAGTGTTTTGCCATGGCTGGCAATGGCCGAGGTCATGGCCTGGACAAAGTAGTCCAGCTTGTTCAACCCAGCTTCGATGATGGCATGGCAGAGCGCCTCGAAACGATGCACGTTGAGCGTGATGTTATCGTCCACCAGGAAAATGGTGCGGGCGCCGTGGTTTCGGGCGTCAGTAATGTCAGCCAGGATGCGTTTGAAGTTGTAGGCGTGAAAGTTGCGGCCCCGCATTTCGATGATCGAGCAGAAACTGCAGTCGTAGGTGCAACCGCGCGAGGTCTCGATCACATCCACTTGGCGTCCAAGCAGTGTATAGCCTTGGAGCACGCGGGATTTACGATTGGGCAGGCGGATCTCATCGTCTTCTAACCGATGCACCGGTCGGCTGGAGTTGTGGAACCACCGATCGCCGGCGCGGTACGAAAGGCCGGAGATCCGACCGAAATCCCCACGCTGCTCCAAGGCACGCAAAAGTTCGCGAAACGTGACTTCGCCTTCGCCGCGCACAATGAAATCCACATCCATTCCTTCATACGCTTCGCTGGCGAGACTCGGGTCGTAACCGCCCACCACGACTTTCACAGCGGGCTTGTGCGCACGCACCAGATTGATGATGCGCCCAGCAGTCCGGCGTTGGAAGGTCATCACGGAAAGCCCGACTACGTCGGGATTAAACTCACGAACCAGCCTAGTGACCGTGTCCCGCACATGACGATGGCTGAGAATCAAATCGGCAACTGCAACTTGGTGGTGGGCATCGACGTTTCCTGCGAGTGAGGTCAAGGCACCGTTCGGCATGCGAACGGCGATAGGTGGCATATGCTCGAAGTAGTCGGGCATGGAAAGCAGAAGGACGTTCATTCAGTCCCCTCCCGATTGTGGGCCTACCTTATTGTGGTGCGCGATGTTTTGGCGAACCACAGCTAGACCGCCGT
>Ga0207693_10004287_pt1 | contig 12087 bp, 11 predicted proteins | sample LARL81metaG_FD_184347 | JGI IMG/M metagenome (GOLD analysis project Ga0207693, IMG submission 184347) | Corn, switchgrass and miscanthus rhizosphere microbial communities from Kellogg Biological Station, Michigan, USA - LAR L8-1 metaG... | ecosystem: Host-associated > Plants > Roots >...
GCCGCGGGGTGCGGCGGTGGCGTATTTGCCCACGCGGGAACAACGTCTTCAAGGCGGCTGCTGGCGGAACAACCGGCAAGCAGCGCCGTGAAAACCAAAATTGCAACGATGCGCATGAGGATGAGACCCCGCACTTAGATGCGCACCCCAATGCGGAAAAATTAGGACCGGTTCCGGCGTGCTCCCGCCAAGCGCGGGCCGGAAGTTCCTCTCGTACTCGTGAACGGCGGTGCATGGAATCGATCAGGTTTGCCGCTAGGCTGTGCTCCGCATCGGAGGCAGACCATGAGCAGTGTAACCCGTCCCAATCAAAGCACCCGCGGCGCGATGGTTCCCGATCAGCCGTGGATCGACCGCTCCGCCGCGGCCTGCAGCGACCTCGTCTGCCTGCTGGGACGCATTCTGATCGGCGGCATTTTCGTTCAGAGCGGGTTTGGGAAACTGATGGGACTCGACGCATTCGCCGCCGGCTTGGCGAGGAACGGTATACCCGGCGCTGTCGCGCAGGTGCTGGCGCCGATCGGCGCGGCTGTTGAGTTCGTCGGCGGCCTCGCCATCGTCTTTGGACTGATGACGCGCTACGCCGCAGTGCTGATGATTCTGTTCGTGATCGTCGCGACGCTGATCTCGCACCGGTTCTGGGTGCTGCAGGGCACCGAGCGCCGCACGCAATCGGTCCAATTCGCCAAGAATGCGGCGATTATCGGTGGTTTTCTCTTCGTTTTCGCCACCGGCGCGGGCCGCGTGAGCCTCGATCGCTGGTGGCGTCGTGTCGAGTAGGCGCGCTACTCGCTTTTGCCACCGAGTTGCTTGAGCTTGGCGAACACGGCATCGACGTCGAGCTCGTCGCCCGGCTTCTTGTTCTGCTCCGGTTCGGGCTCGCGGCGCACGGTGGTCTCGGCGGCCGGCAGCAGCGTGGCGCCTTGCGCCTCGGCGTCCACCGGCTTCTCCTTGGCGGCGCGCTGAACCTCGAGATCGAGATCGATCTGCGAGCACAGGCCGAGCGTAACCGGATCCATCGGCTGCAGATTCGAGGCGTTCCAGTGGGTGCGCTCGCGGATCGCCTGAATGGTCGACTTGGTGGTGCCGACGAGCCGCATGATCTGACTGTCCTTGACCTCGGGATGATTGCGCACCAGCCAGAGGATGGCGTTCGGACGATCCTGGCGGCGCGAGACGGGCGTGTAGCGCGGGCCTTTCTTTCGCTTGGCCTCGGGCAGGCGGACCTTGGGATCGAGTAGCTTGAGCCGGTAATTCGGGTCGGCGACGCCCTTCTCGATCTCCTCGCGGCTGAGCTGCCCGGTGAGCACGGGATCGAGGCCCTTGATGCCCTGCGCCGCATCGCCGTCGGCGATCGCCTTCACCTCGAGCGGGTGCAGCTTGCAGAAGTCGGCGACCTGATCGAAGGAGAGCGCGGTGTTCTCGACCAGCCACACGGCGGTCGCTTTCGGCATCAGCGGTACGGCTCCCATGGCTAAATCTCCTCTGTGCTCCGCCCACCCTTTCGGGCGAAGCTTGGTGTCATCGGCGATGACGGAAGTGAACGGAATATAGGCATTCGCCCACCCGCGGCGCAATGGGGCTCAGCGATAGCATAAACGAACGCACTCTACCCCCGCGTCGGGTCGAGCACGATCTTGCCCGTCGCCTCGCCCGATTCGACCAAACGATGCGCCTCGGCGGCGCGCGACAGCGGGAGAATGCGCTCGATCTGCGCCTTCACCTTGCCTTCGGCGGCGGCGGCGAAGCATTTCGGCACGTCGGATCGCCGATAGCCCGGCCGTCCCTTGATGGTGATGCGCTTGTGGTAGAGATGGGAAAAATCGATGGCGACATTGGGCCCCCCGTGCGCGCCGGCGGTGACGAGCCGGCCGTCGAAACCGAGCGCGTGGAAGGCGCTCGGCAGCACCTTGGGATTGGCAATGTTGTCGTAGAGCACGTCGACGCCCTTGCCGCCGGTCAGGCGCATGACCTCGGCTTGCAAGTCGGCGAGATTGTAGTTCACGCCGTGATCGGCGCCGAGCGCGAGGCCGATCGCGACACGCGCATCAGAACCGGCGGCCGCGATCACGTTGGCGCCGATAACGTTCTTGGCGATCTGAATGCCGATCGAGCCGAGATTGCCGCCCGCGCCCATGATCAGCACACTCTCCCCGGCTTTGAGCTCAGCGATGTTGACGAGCAGATTCCAGGCGGTCGGCACGTGGCGCATGATCACGGCGGCGTGGTGAAAGTCGAGCCCGTCGGGAAGTTCGATCGCCGCGCAGGCCGGCACCGCGACCATCTCGGCAAAGCCGCCGGGGCGTTTGATGCCCATCATTCCGGTTGGCCCCTCGTAGCCGGCGCCATCCTCGGAGCAAATGTCGAGCGGCATGATGCCGGCGGCGGCGACCCGCATTCCCTTTCGCCAGCGCGTGACGGCGGATCCGACCGCATCGACGACGCCGGCGCAATCGACGCCCGGGATGAGCGGAAGGATGGCTCCGCGAGCGCGCTCGTTACCCGCCCGCAAGCTCACGTCGAGCACGCGATTGACGGTGGCGGCGTGGACGCGGATGCGAATCTCGCCCGCGCGCGGCTCGGGGTCCAGCACGGTCTCGTATTCGAGCACGTCCGGCGGGCCATAGCGGTGCATCACGATCGCTTTCATGCGGAGCCTTGAGTCATCACACCGAGTCGAACGGTGTGTATCCACGTGTTCGTGTTGGGCAGAGCAAGTCCTATATGGCCGGGAACGAACCCCGGCCATGGCGAAACAGAACTAGCAAGCATCGCAGCCAAAGACCAATTGCGGTATCTTCTTGCGCCATCCTAAAGTGCCGCGTGCCGCTGGGAACGAGGAACGAAACCGGGCAGGATCCATGGATGCGAACGGCAAATGCGCATGCGCCGAACTAATCCAATCCTGGGGACTCTATCGCGATCAAGGCAAGTGGCCGCAGCTGCTCGCGACCTTCGTGCCGGAGGGCGAGATTGCGGTCTCCTGGTTCAGCGGAACCTTTCGCGAATTCGTCGACCGCTGCCGGCAGAGCTTCGAGGCGGGACAGCGCTCCAAACATCTGATCTTTCCCTCCCTCGTGCGCGTCGCGGGCGAGCGCGCGTGCGCCGAGACCAACATCGTGATTCTGGTGCGCCAGAAGATCGCGGACGTGCTTGCTGACCTGACGTCCTACGCGCGGTTTGTCGATCGCTTGGAGCGAAGGGACGGACGTTGGGCGATCGTGGAGCGCGCGGCCGTCTATGAGCGCGACCGGCTCGACCCGGTCGAGCCGTCGGCGAATGTCGAGAAGCTGTTCGCGGCGGCCGATTTTTCGTCCTATCCCGCCGCTTACCGGTACATGGCGGCTCGCCTCAAAGCCGCGGGTCGCGCGCTGGCGCCGGTCGTGCATTACGATGGCGCCCCACATACTGCACAATTGTACGCGCGCTACGAGGCGTGGCTCGGCGCCAGCCGACAGACGCGCAGCGACGCATAGTTCGCAGTGCGAGGAACCGGTCGAGTTGCCGATAAAACCGCCGCGGACCGGAGTGCCACGGCCTCGCTTGACAGAAGGCGAGGAGCAGCCCATGTCGAGTGGCGCAGCAATGCGTCGAACGAGGTCCGCATGACTGGAGCCGCAACCGAGGAGAGGCCTGCGCTGAAGGTTTTGCTGTGCTCGCCGCGCGGCTTCTGCGCCGGGGTCGTGCGCGCCATCGACACGGTCGAGCGGGCGCTCGCCCGCTACGGTGCACCGGTCTACGTGCGCCACGAGATCGTGCATAACCGGTACGTAGTGGAGAGCCTCAAGGCCAAGGGCGCTATCTTCGTCGAGGAGCTCGACGAGATTCCGGACACCGACGCGCCTGTCATTTTCTCGGCCCATGGCGTGCCGAAATCGATTCCCTCAGAGGCGCAAAGGCGCGCTCTGTTCGCGCTCGACGCCACCTGTCCGCTAGTGACGAAGGTGCACCGCGAGGCCGAGATCCACCACAAACGCGGCCGCGAGATCGTGCTGATCGGCCACGCCGATCACCCCGAGGTAGTCGGAACAGTTGGGCAGCTTCCCCCCGGCGCGATCACGTTAGTGCAGTCGGTCGAGGAGGTCGCACGTTTCGCGCCGCGCGATTCCGCCCGTCTCGCCTATGTGACGCAAACCACGCTTTCCGTCGACGATACCGCGGGCATCGTGGCAGCGCTCAAAGCGCGCTTTCCGCACATTCACGGTCCGCACAAGGAAGACATCTGCTATGCCACCACCAACCGGCAGGAAGTGGTCAAGAAGGTGGCGCCCATGGTCGAGGCCATGGTGGTGGTCGGTTCGCCCAACTCATCCAATACTCAACGCCTCAGGGAAGTCGCCGAACGCGCCGGCTGCCCGCGCGCGGCGCTTGTGCAGCGCGCCGCGGATATCGATTGGTCGCTTTTCGGCTCGATCGCGAGCCTCGGCGTCACAGCCGGCGCGTCCGCACCCGAGGTGTTGGTGGAGGAGGTCATCGGCGCCTTTGCCGAGCGCTATACGGTGAAGGTGGAGACCGTCACCACCGCCGACGAAGACATGTTCTTCCCGTTGCCGCGCGTGTTGCGAGGACCGGAGGCGGCGGAATGAGTTCGCGCGCGGCGCAGGCGAAGTTGAATCATCCGCGTTCTTAAAATCTCCACGTTTGGAAAATCCGCATTCATCGCGTTTCCACCGAGCTCCGAGTCTGCATTTGCTGTCGCCCGCAAGCGGGCTGACGCATGAGGGATGATCCGTGGCCGTCTACACCGATGTGGTGGCGGAAGAGCTTGGCGCTTTTCTCGCTGGTTACGATCTCGGGGAACTTCTCGCCTACAAGGGCATCGCGGAAGGCGTGGAGAACTCGAACTTCCTCGTCCACACCACCCGCGGCTATTTCATCCTCACGCTGTACGAAAGGCGGGTGGCAGCCGAGGACCTCCCGTTCTTTCTCGCATTGATGGAGCATCTGCACGCGCACGGCATCAGCTGCCCGCAACCCGTCAAGAACAAGCGGGGCGAGGTGCTCGGCCGGATCGCCGGCCGTCCGGCGGCGGTGGTCACGTTCCTCGACGGGATGTGGATCCGGCGGCCATCGCCGGCCCACTGCGGCGCGCTCGGCGAAGCGCTGGCACGGCTCCATCTCGCCGGGCTCGATTTCAAGCACAGCCGCATCAACGCGCTTTCCGTCGGCGGCTGGCGATCCCTCTACGAGAATTGCAGCGAACGCGCGAACGAAGTGCAACCCGACTTGAAGCGGTTTCTCGCCGCCGAGCTTTCGCATCTCGAGAATGCGTGGCCGTCGAGATTGCCGCAGGGCGTCATTCACGCTGACCTCTTTCCCGACAACGTATTCTTTCTCGGCAGCAAGCTGTCCGGGCTGATTGACTTCTATTTCGCCTGCACGGACACGCTCGCCTATGACGTTGCGATTTGCCTCAACGCCTGGTGCTTCGAGAGCGACCATTCCTACAACGTGACCAAGGGCAGAAGCCTGCTGCAGGCCTATGCGCAGGTGCGCAAGCTTTCCCACGAGGAGCGCGGCGCGCTGCCGCTGCTCGCCCGCGGCGCGGCCTTGCGTTTTCTGTTGACGCGGCTGGTCGACTGGTTCGACGTGCCGCCTGGGGCGCTGGTGCGGCCCAAGGATCCGTTCGAATATTACCGCAAGCTGCGCTTCCATCAGGCGATCGGAAGCGCGCGAGATTACGGCATCGACCAATGAGCGGGCAATGAGCGAGCCGCACGTCGTCGTCTACACCGATGGCGCCTGCTCCGGCAATCCGGGGCCGGGCGGCTGGGGCGCGATCCTGGCCTTCGGCGATCATGAGAAGGAGTTGAAGGGCGGCGAGGCTCACACCACCAACAACCGCATGGAATTGATGGCGGCGATCGCCGCGCTCGAGGCGCTCAAGCGGCCGTGCTTGGTCGACATTCACACCGACAGCCAATACCTGCGCAACGGCATCATGTCATGGATCAACCAGTGGAAGGGCAACGGCTGGCGCACCTCCGACAGAAAGCCGGTGAAAAATGTCGATCTTTGGCAGCGGCTCGATGCGCTGTTGGCGCGCCACCGCGTGCGTTGGCATTGGGTGCGCGGCCATGCCGGCGACGTTCGCAACGAGCGCGCCGACCGATTGGCGCGCGACGGGCTCGAGGAGGCGCGTTCACGCGCCCCCACGCGCCGCCCTACGGCGTCCGCAGGCGACTAGCGCCGAAAACGGATGTCGGAATGATTCTAAAGCTGCTTGAGCAAAGCGTCGCCGCCCGAGACCTCGACCTTGCCCGGCGCTTCTTCGACATTGAGCTTCTTCACCACGCCGTCCTCGACCAGCATGGCGTATCGTTTCGAGCGCGTGCCGAGCCCATTGCCCGAACCGTCGAAGGTCAAGTCGAGCGCCTTGGCGAACTCGCCGTTGCCGTCGGCCAGAAAATCGAGCTTTTCGGCGGCGCATGCCTTCCTCCAGGCATCCATCACGAACACGTCGTTGACCGAGGTCACGGCAATGGTGTTGACGCCCTTCGCCCTAATGGCGTCGGCGTTCTGCACGATCGAGGGGACGTGCATCTTATGACAGGTGCCGGTGAAGGCTCCGGGCACCGCGAATAGGGCGACTTTCTTGCCCTTGAAGATTTCGTCGGTGGTCTTCCACGCCGGCCCCTCCGACGTCATCACGCGAAACTTCGTCTCGGGCACTCGATCTCCGACCTTGATGGGCATGATCCTCGTCCTCTCGCTTACAGGTGAAGGCTTGCTTTTCCGCTTCGCTCGCGCCGCTCGAAAGCTCCGCCGCAGGGTACGGCGCCCGCCCAAATTAGCGCGCCCGGCGAATTAGTCGAGACGGGTCACCACCTCGATTGCGGCTTCGTTCGCGACTGCGGTAAGGGCGATGGCAGCGCCGTGGTATGTCGCGCCAGGCGGTGCGCCATCGAGATCGAACGCGAAGCGTTGCAGGCCTTTGGGCGCGCCATCGACCGCCACCGGCACCGGCAGCGCCCACTCCGGCGTCGGACCTTCGGCGAAGAGCGCGATCGCCGCTGCCGGCGGCGCTGCCACGTCGACGAGAATGCGCGCTCGACCGCCGGCCTCCTCGCGCCGAACCGATTTGATGGCAAGCGCCGCGCCTTCGCCCAGCGCGGACTTGTGCGGAAGGCGTGCCTCGGCCGCGGCGAGCGCGGCGTCATGCGAGGAAGGACCGCCGCTCAGCGTCAACTCAGCCTTGCCTTCGGCCGGGACGCACAGCATCTCGCACACCGCATAGTCGAGCTTGAGACGCAGCTTGACCGGCTCGGCGCTGTTTTGCGGTACGACCGCCAGCGGCAGGATGACGTCGCCGGTATATCCGATCGCCACCAGACCTTGTTCGGGGATGCGTTGTGGCGCGGGCCAGAGCACCTCGACCGACTTGACGTTCTGCGATCCCGCAAAATCGAAGCGTGGCGGCACGCCGGCATCGCCCGGATAACGCCAGTACGTGTGCCATCCGTTCTTGAGCCTGATCTCGATTCCGGCGCGGGTCGGCGCTCGCTCCGGCGTCGCTGAGGAACCCGCAATCAGGCGCATGGCACTACGGGCGTCGCCGTCCCAACGCGAAGCGTCATCGCCGGCGGTCGCGTTGCCGGCGGCGAGGAGGCTCATCGCCCAGATGGCGATTGCACGGGGCGCGGCGGTCCGCCGCAGCCGATTGAAGCCGATGGTCATGCTGGCTCGATCTAGGAGCGAAACTTTTGCTGCGCCACTGAATTCATCGTGAGCGGGTGGTGAGTGGAACGGACCGGCGCGCGAAGGTGCATGGAAACATACATAAAAACGACACACGCCTACCGCGCGTGTCTGCAATCATGGCACAAACCATGCATGGACATTCGGGCTCACGTCGTTTGCAATCCACGCTCAATCAGGTAGCATTTCGCCATGAAGTTGCCTCGCAAGACAAGTGTGCAAGACGATGGCGACGCGTTGGCCGGCGACGACTTTGACGCGCCTCGGCCGCGGGGGAGGAGCGCGCATAAACCGGCAAAATCCAAGCAGCCGGGCAAGAGTTCCAAGCGCGGCTATCTCGACGGGCAGATGCTGATCGCGATGCCGTCGATGGGCGATGACCGATTCGTTCGCAGCGTTATTTATGTTTGCGCGCACTCGACCGAGGGCGCGATGGGCATCGTGGTCAACCAGCCGGCGGCGCATATCAGCTTTGCCGACCTTCTGGTGCAGCTTGAGGTCATCCCGGCGGCGGAGCTGATCAAGCTTCCGAGAGAGGCGGGGGGCGTGAAGGTGCTCAAGGGCGGACCGGTTGATACCCAGCGCGGGTTCGTGCTGCATTCCAGCGACTTCTTCATCGAGAACGCCACGTTGCCGATCGACGAAGGCATCTGCCTGACCGCAACATTGGACATCCTCAAGGCCATTGCCCGCGGGGAGGGGCCGCAAAGCGCCATTCTTGCCCTCGGCTATGCCGGTTGGGCGCCGGGCCAACTCGAGAACGAGATCCAGCATAACGGCTGGCTGCATTGCGCGGCCGACGCCGAGTTGATCTTCGGCCAAGACACCGGCGGCAAATACGAGAAGGCACTGAGGAAGATCGGGATCGATCTTGGTATGCTCTCGAGCGAGGCGGGGCACGCCTAGCAAACGCGAGTACTATTGAACGCCCTGCTTGCCGAGCGCCAGCTCACTCTCTTCGCTCGCACCGTCGTCCTGCAGCAGCGCCTTGGCGTCGTCGCCGCTCATTGGCTCGCCGAAACAAACGCCCTGCGCATACTCGCACCCGAGCTGATAGAGCTCGACCGCATCCGAATCGGTTTCGGCGCCTTGGGCGATGACTTCCATGCCGAGATCGTGCGCGAGCGCGACGAGCGAGCGCAGGATGACGGGACGCGCCCCCTTGCCATTCGTGCGTACGAACGAGTGGCCGATCTTGATGGTGTCGAACGGAAACCGCTGCAGATAGGCGAGCGAGGCGTGACCGCTGCCAAAGTCGCCGAGCGTCAAGCCGGCGCCGACGTCGCGAATACGCTGCAGCATCTGCGCCGTATGCTCCGGATTTTCCATGACCAGCGATTCCGTGAGTTCGAGCTTCAGCGTGCCGCGCGCAAGTCCTGCGCGGGCGATCACCGTGCGCAGATCGTGGACGAGATCCTGCCGCAGCAGCTGCCGCGACGACAGATTGACGCTGACGAACAGCGGATCGCGCCGGCGCACGGCGCGTTGCCAGCCGCTCAGCTGGCGGGCGGCACGCTCGGTCACGAACATGCCGAGATCGACAATCAGGCCAACCTCCTCGGCCATGGCGATGAATTCGGCGGACGAAGCGCGGGCCACCTTGGGATGGCGCCAGCGCGGCATCGCCTCAAAGCCGGCGACGGAGCGGTCCTCGAGGCGCACGATAGGCTGATAGAGGATCGTGATTTCCTCGCGCTCGAACGCCCGCCGCAACTCGGATTCTAGCGTCACCCGGTCGCTTTGCCGCGCCCGCATGGATGGCTTGAACACTTCGATGCGGTCGCCGCCGATACGCTTGGCGTGGTACATCGCAAGCTCGGCGTCCTTGAGCACCTCCTCGGTTCGGCGCGGCTCGCCGTCGCCGAGGGCAATGCCGATCGATGCGGTAAGAAACAGCTCGCGATCGTTGAAGGTGACGGGCGCGCGTAGACCTTTGCGCAGCGTCTCGGCGAAACCGATGATGCGCTCGGTTTCACGCTCCGATAAGAGGATGAGCGCGAATTGGTCGCCCGCGAGCCGGGCCAGCGTGTCCTGCGGTTTGAGCAGCCGGCCGAGCCGCCGCGCCAAGGTCAGCAGGATCGAATCGCCCACGGCAATGCCGACGGAATCGTTGACCTGCTTGAAGCGATCGAGATCGATCACCATCACCGTCGGCTTGATCGCGGGATCGGCCTTGGCAAATGCGAGCACCCCCTCCAATCGGTCGAGGAACAACTCGCGATTGGGCAGGCCGGTCAGATTGTCGTGCACCGCGTCGTGCAGGAGCCGCTCCTCCGCGTTTTTGAACTCGGTGACGTCGGTGAGCGTGCCCACGAGGCGCACCACCTCGCCATCGGACCCCACGACCGGCCGCGCCTTGAGCGCGAACCACAGGTAGTGGCCATCCGGCGTGCGCAGCCGGAAGTCCTGGCTCAGCCGCCCCCGGCGCTGCTCGAGCACGCTGTCGAGCACGGCACGGAAGCGGTCGCGGTCGAGCGGATGCAACACGTCGAGCCAGCCTGCGGCCGGGCCCTCGAGCGCGCCGCGTTTGAGGCCGAGCAGCGCTTCGGTTTCCGGACTGGTGAAGACCTTGTCGGCAGAGACGTCCCAGTCCCAAATCATGTCGCCGGCGCCGGTGAGCGCGAGTGCGCGGCGCTCGACATCGGACACGATCCCGGTCGTCACCCCGCCGGCGAAGGCGTGCTGCATCACCGTAAAGCCGATCAGCATCACGATTAGAACAAGCCCGCCGAGCAGGGCCGGGCCGATGATGTCATTGGTGATGACCCCGGTCACGGCCAGCGCCGCCGTGATCACCCAGAGCACGAGCAGGAGCCAGGTCGGGATCAACAGCACGGCGCGGTCGAAGCCGTGGAGCGAAAGATAGACCACGAGGGCGAAGCCGAGCAGAGCGACGGCAAAGAGCGAGACGCGCGCGATTCCCGACGCGATCGGCGGCTCGTACAGCGCAAGCGCGACCAGCGCGGCGAGAAACGCGAGCCAGGCTAGCGTAATGTGGGCATAGCGCACGTGCCAGCGGTTGAGGTTGAGATAGGCGAACAGAAACACGACCAGCGTCGCTGCCAGGATCGCCTCGCCCGATGCGCGCCAGATTTGCTCGGAGTCGGCCGAGAGCGCGAAGACTCTCCCCCAGAAGCCGAAATCGATGCCGATATAAACGAGCACGGCCCAGCCGAGCGCGGCGGCGGCGGGGAACATGATGCTGCCCTTGACCACGAACAGAATGGTCAAGAACAGCGCCAGCAATCCGGCGATGCCGATGACGATGCCGTGGTAGAGCGTGATGCTGTTGACCTTGTCCTTGTAGGCTTCGGGTTGCCACAGGTAGAGCTGGTTGAGCTTGTCCCCGCGCAGCTCGAGCACGTAGGTCATGACGCTGCCGGGATCGAGCGTGATGCGGAAGATATCCGCGGTGGCGCTGTCTTGGCGTTCGGGGCGCTCACCGCTGGAGGTGATGCTGGCGACCCGGGAGCGGCCGAGATCGGGCCAAAACACGCCCGAGCCGACCATTCGGTAATGCGGCACGACGATCAGCCGCTCGATCTGCTCGTCGCCAGAATTGGCGAGCGCGAACACCGCCCAATTGGTGTTCCCCTCGCGCGCGCGCACGTCCATGCGACGAATGATGCCGTCGGGTCCCGGTGCGGCGGAGACCAGCAGGCGGTCGGCCTCGGTGCGATGGCGCTCGGCGGAGTCGGTGAGGTCGATGGCCTGCGCGTCGGTGCGCACGTTGATCGCCTCAACCGCACGCGCGGGAGAGAGGCCAACCGCGGCCACGGTCAGCACCGCCGCGAGGCAGGCGCGCACGAAATGCAACCGACGTCCTCCCAACCCTATCGATCCTCGCCGAGCTTCGCCCGACTGACGCCATTCCGCGAGCGCCCAAGCGAGTGAACTTTACGTTGATTTACGTCGATTTCGCGGCCCGCCCGGCGCCGCGCGCGCCGCGCAAGGGGGTTGCGGCGCGATCAGTTGAAGGCAAAAATAGCCGTAATTTCAATGGCTTGAAATGGCAAGCACGATCTTGCCGATATGCGCGCTCGTCTCCATGCGCCTATGCGCGGCAGAGGCCTCGGTGAGCGGGAACGTGCTGTCGATCAACGGCTTTACCCGCCCCGCCGCAATCAGTGGCAGCACGCGCTGCTCCACGGCGCGCGTGATCGCGCCCTTGTCGGCGATCGAGCGCGCCCGCAGGGTCGAGCCGGTGTGGGTGAGCCGCTTGAGCATGATGCGGCGGAAGTCGACGGTTGCCTTGGAGCTTGCTTGGAAAGCGATTTGCACCACACGGCCTTCCACGGCAGCGGCCTCGTAGTTGCGCTCGATATAATCGCCTCCGACCATGTCGAGGATGACGTCGGCACCCCTGCCGCCGGTCGCGGCCTTGGTGGC
>Ga0207693_10004291_pt1 | contig 12083 bp, 11 predicted proteins | sample LARL81metaG_FD_184347 | JGI IMG/M metagenome (GOLD analysis project Ga0207693, IMG submission 184347) | Corn, switchgrass and miscanthus rhizosphere microbial communities from Kellogg Biological Station, Michigan, USA - LAR L8-1 metaG... | ecosystem: Host-associated > Plants > Roots >...
CGCTTCTCGCCTTCCTTCGTCTCGTACGACCGCTGCCGCAGCCGCCCCGAGACGATCACCCGCATCCCGCGGGTCAGCGACTCGGCCACGTTCTCCGCCGCCTGCCGCCATACGTTACAGGTCAGGAACAGGCTGTCCCCGTCCTTCCACTCACCGGTGGTGTTATCCCGGAACCGGGGCGTAGAGGCCACCCGGAACTTCGCCACCGGCTGCCCCGCCGGGGTGAACCGCAGTTCCGGGTCGTCCACGAGGTTCCCCGCGATCGTGATCTGGGTGTCGCCTGCTGCCATCTCTCAACTCTCCGTACATACTCTGGGTACCTGGCGCTCTTCGTGACACTCCTATCCTGCCTCCCGCCACTGACATTTCCGGCGGCGTTGCGGCTGGTGCGGAAACACCAGCCAGTTCTGGCCGCTCCGGGGCAGGTGAAGTAGCGTCAGTAAGATGCTGCTCACTGCCGAGGGCGCCGTCCTGCTGCTGATCGACCTGCAGGAGCGGCTCATGCCCGTTATCCACGATCACGAGGCCGTCGTGGCCCGGGCCGTGCGGCTCGCCGAGGCCGCGACGCTGCTCGACGTGCCGGTCCGCGCCACCGAGCAGTACCCCGCCGGGCTGGGCCGGACGGTGCCGCCGCTGGCCGGGTACCCGCAGCAGATCATGACCAAGACGACGTTCTCCGCAGCCGGCGACCCGGGCTTCGCCGCGCTGCTGCCCGCCGCTAGCGAGATCGTGGTGGCCGGGGTCGAGGCGCACGTGTGCGTCCTGCAGACCGTGCTCGACCTGCTCGCGGCCGGGCGCCGGGTGATCCTGGCGGCGGACGCCACCGGCTCGCGCGATCCGGCCGACCGGGGCGCCGCCCTGGACCGGGCCCGGCAGCACGGCGCGGAGATCGCGACGTCGGAGATGGTGCTGTTCGAGTGGCTGCGCGACGCCCGCCATCCAAGGTTCCGCGAGGTGCACAAGCTCGTCACGTAGCCTGCCGCCTCCGCTACGGTGAGGCCATGTACCCCGGGGTCAGCAAACCACCCGGGCCGCTGGCCCTGGTCGGCAGCGGCGAGTACCTGCCGGTGATGGCCAAGGTCGAGGGCGCCCTGATCGAGGGCCGCCCGTCCCGTTACGTCCAGATCCCCACCGCCGCGGCCCCCGAGGGACCGGCGCGGCTGCGGTACTGGCTCGACCTGGGTGCGGCCCAGGCCGAACGACTGGGTGTGGAGCAGGTCCCCGTGGTCGTCAGGACCCGCGACGAAGCCGACTCCGGCGACCTGGCCGCCCTGATCCACGGCGCCGGCCTGGTCTACCTGTCCGGCGGCCACCCGCAGTTCCTGGCCCGCACCCTGCGCGGCACCCGGGTCTGGGCCGCCATCGAAGCCGCCTGGCGAGCAGGCGCGGCGCTGGCCGGCTGCTCGGCCGGGGCCATCGCGCTCACCGACTGGGTCCCGGCGGTCCGCACCCCGGCCGCCGAACCCGACCCTGGCCTGGCCGCCCTGCCGCACCTGCGTGTCCTGCCGCACTTCGACCGGATGACGGCCCGGGCGCCGGACCTGGCGGCCCGGGCCGCGGCCGGGGCGCCGCCCGGTACCACGGTGCTCGGGATCGACGAGGACACCGCGCTGGTCTCCTGGTCCGGCGACGGCCGCCGCTGGCAGGTGCAGGGCCGGCAGCAGGCCTGGCTCCTGGACGGCGGCCCGGGCCGCCCGTTCCCGTCCGGCGCCATCATCGAGACCTAGGCCGGCCCGGGCGACGCCTGATCGACGGCGCTCTGGAGCACCAGCCGGAGCACCAGCGCCAGCGGCGGCCACCCGGCGTGGCCGCGCCGGGTCACGGCGTAGGACCGCAGGATCACCTCGGGCTGCCGCAGTCGCCGCACCGTCACCCCGCGGGCCGCGGGCCCGGTGACCGGGAGCAGGCCGACCCCCAGGCCCGCCACGATCATGTCGCGGACCAGGTCCAGGCTGTCGGCGCGCTGGGTGATGCGCGGCTCGAACCCGGCCAGCGAGGCGACCAGGCGGATCACTTCCTCATCGGCGGTGTTGCGCGAGTTCACGATCCAGTCGTGCTCCCGGTACCGGCCGAACACCTCCACCGCGGTCCCGCGCGGTCCCGGCCCGGACGGCGTGCCCAGGCCCCACGGCGTGCGGCCGAGCGGCTGGCTGTCCAGGCTGCGGCCGAACCTGGCCGGTGCCAGGCTGTAGTCGTACGTCAGCGCCAGGTCCACCTCGTCCGCGGCCAGCAGGGCCAGCGCCTCCGCTGGCTCGGCCTCGTGGATGTGCAGCCGCACGTCCGGCCCGGGCAGGATCCGGGCCACCGGCAGCAGAACCTGCCGGACCGCCGAGGCGAACGCCGCCGCCCGCACCGTCCCGGCCGGGGCCGCGGCCGGGTCCAGGTCGCGCCGGGCCGCCTCGACCGCGGCCAGGATGGTGATCGCGTGCCCGGCCAGCCGCCGCCCGGCCGGGGTCAGCCGCACCCGCCGCCCGTCGGGCTCGATCAGCGGGGTGCCCGCCTCCCGGGCCAGCGCCGCGATCTGCTGCGAGACCGTCGACGTGGTGACGTGCATGGCCTCGCCGACCTCGCGCATCGAGCCGAGGCGCGACAGTTCGAGCAGCAGCTCGAGGCGGTGCGGGTCCACGAGAAGATCATTCATGATTCATGAACGGTATGTCCATCAATATCACGTGGACGCGGACAATCCCGCTCGTATTCACTGGCACCATGACTCGCAGCATGGGCCCGGCCCGGGCCGGCACGCTGATGGCGGTGGGTTCGATGACCCTCGTCCAGCTCGGCCTTGCCCTGTCCGTCCCGCTGTTCGGCGAGATCGGACCGCTGCGGGTGGTCTGGCTGCGGCTGGCCTGGGGCGCGGTGATCCTGCTGGTCGCGGTCCGGCCGCGGCCGTGGCGGTTCCGCCGCCCGATCCTGCTCGCGACGGTCGCCCTGGGCGTGGTGACCGCGGGGGTGACGATCCTGTTCATGGCGGCCCTGGCCCGGCTGCCGCTCGGCACGGCCAGCGCGCTGGAATTCCTCGGCCCGCTCGGCGTGGCCGTCGCCCGAGCCGGCGGTGGACAGGGCGCGGCCCGCCGGCTGCTCTGGCCGGGCCTGGCCGCAGCGGGCGTGCTGGTGCTGACCCACCCGTGGCAGGGCGCCGCCAGCCTGCCCGGCGTCGCCTGCGCGCTCGGCGCCGCGGCCTGCTGGGCCGCGTACATCCTGCTCACCCAGGCGGTCGGTGACGAGGTGGCGGGCCTGCAGGGGCTGGCCGTATCGATCCCGGTGGCCGCGCTGGTCACCACCGCGCTGGCCGGCCCCGGTATCGGGCCGGCGCTGACCCCGCACCTGCTGCTGGCCGGCCTCGGCCTGGCCCTGCTGCTGCCGGTCGTGCCGTTCAGCCTGGAGATGTGCGCGCTGCGGCGGCTTACCACGGCGGCGTTCGGCACCCTGATGTGCCTGGAGCCCGCGCTGGCCCTGCTGGCCGGGCTGGTGCTGCTCGGCCAGGTGCCGGGGGCCTGGTCGCTGGCTGGCGTCGCCCTCGTGGTGGCGGCTGGCCTCGGGGCCGAACGGACCGGCGCCAGGCCGGCGCCGCACGCTGAGCTGAGCCCGCAGGAAAATCCGGCCCAGGACCCGGAGGGCCGAGTCGCCGGCGACGAACCGATGGCCTGGCCGCGGAACCCGCACGTGCAGGCGCTGGCCCGCGAGGCGGGCCGCGCCTAGAGCAGGCGGAGCTGGCGCTCCGCGGGCCGGCGCGGCCGCGGCGCGGACCCGGCCAGCCGGGGCGGGACCGGGTCGAGCGCGGCCAGGAACGAGGACCGGCCCGTCGCCTGGCCCGTGCCGTCACCGGCACCGTACCTGGTCCGGCGGGCCGCGGCGGACAGCAGCAGCCGCTCCCGGGCCCGGGTCATGCCGACGAACAGCAGCCGCCGCTCTTCCGCGGCCTCCTCCGCGGTGAGCGGGGCGGCGCCGGGCAGGCGCAGCGGCAGCAGGCCGCGCTCGCAGCCGGCCAGGAACACCACGTCGAACTCCAGGCCCTTGGCGCCGTGCAGGGTCAGCAGCGTGACCGCCTCGGCCCGCGGATCCAGCGCATCCGTCTCCGCGCCCACCGAGATCTCGGCCAGGAACCGCTCCAGGTCATCGCCGCACCGCCGGGCCAGCGGGAGCAGCAGCTCGCCCGCGGCGCGGACGTCCGTGACCGTCGCGTCCCTCTCGCCGCGCGCCGCGGCCAGGGCGCGCACCGCCGCCGTGACCTGCCTGGCCACGTCGGCCGCCCCGGCCAGGTCAGCAGAGACCAGGCGCATCTCGCGCACCACCTCGGCCACGCCGGGCCGGCGGGCTAGCCGGTCGTGCGACCGCTTCTGGTACGGCAGCCCGGCCCGGGTCAGCGCTTGGGCCAGCGGCCCGGCCTGCGCGTCGGTCCGGTACAGCACGGCGATGTCGGTCAGCCCGAGCTTGCCGTGCTCGTGGCCGTCGGCCCGGCCGCTGTCCAGACTATGAAAAGAGGCCCCGCCGAGGAGCCGGTCGATGGTGGCGGCGATCCAGGCCGCCTCGGCGTGCTCGTCGCCCGCCTCGTCGTAGGTGACCGCGTCGGCGGAACCCTCCCGGGCGGCGACCGCGGTCCGGCCCGGCACTAGCGTGGCCGGGGCGATGGCCGCCATGGCGGCCGTCACGATGGCGGGCTCGGAACGGTAGTTCCTGGTCAGCTCCACTGTGGTGGCGCCGGGGAAGTCGGCCGCGAACCGGCCGAAGATGCCCACGTCGGCGCCGCGGAAACCGTAGATGGCCTGGTCCGGGTCGCCGATCGCGGTCAGCCCGGCCGGGTCGGCGATCAGCCGGAGCAGCTCGTGCTGGGCCGGGTCGATGTCCTGGTACTCGTCCACGCTGACGTACGGCCACCGGGCGCGCAGCCCGGCCACGGCGGCCGGGTCGTCGCGGAGTACGGCCGTGGCCAGCTCGACCAGGCCGTCGAAGTCGACCAGGTCCCGTTCGATCAGCGCCTGGCGCAGGCCGGCGTCGCCCTCGGCGACCAGCCTGCGGCCGTCCCGCTCCGAGCCGGTCAGCTCCGCCGCGACCTGGAGCACGGCGGCCTCATCGGCCACCCGGAACGCGGGGGACAGCCCGGCCGCGGCCGGGTGCTCGCGCAGGATGCGCAGGCCCAGGCCGTGGAACGTGGTCACGGCGGGCTGGCCCTGAGCGTCCTTCCCTGAACATAGGGCGGCCAGCCGGTCCTGCACCTCCTGGGCCGCCCGGCGGGTGAACGTAACGGCCAGGAAGCCTGCCGCGGGCCGGCCGCGGTCGACGATCTGGTGCGCGATCCGGTAGGTCAGCGTGCGGGTCTTGCCGCTGCCCGGCCCGGCGATGATCAGCAGCGGCCCGTCCGCGCCGGCCGCGGCGCGCTGGTCCGGGTCAAGCCCGTCGAGCAGCATTCCCGTCGCGGACGGGGCGGGCACCATCCCGGACATGGCCCCGGGTATAGGCCCGGGTATGGGCACTGCGGCGGCCTCCCGGCCGGGCGCGGGCCGCGTGGCCGGGCGGGAGACCCGTCCTCGTTCGGTATCTTTCTTCCTTCTGGTCTCGACGCCGGCCATGCTGAACAGGGCCACCCCGTCCAGTTCGTCCGGCTGGAACAGGCGGATCGTGCCGTACTCGCCGTCGTAGCCCGCGTCCCTGATGACCTCGCCGCGGCGCAGCCGGCCGATGCCCTCGCTGAGCCGTGTCCCGCCGACCCGGCGCAGGTCGTCGAGCGGGACGTCGCGCAGGATGCTCAGCTCGGGGCCGAGCGCGGCGACCAGCCGGCCGATCTCGCCGGTCACCTTCTTGCTCTTCGGCCCGGTGGCCAGGATCTCGCCCATGATCTCGGGCAGCTGGATCAGGTTGGTGAAACCGGCGGCGCCCGGCGGGCGGTACCCCGGCGGGCGGTCGGCGAGCTCAGCCACCCGGTGCAGCACGCCGACGGTTAGCGGCTTTCCGCACCGCGGGCAGATGGTGCCGAGCTCCCGGGTCTGCTCGGGCTCGACCCGGACATCGCACTTGCGGTGTCCGTCCAGGTGATACTTGCCCTCCTCGGGGAAGAACTCGACTGTGCCGGCCAGGCCCTGGCCGGTGCGCAGCGCCGCCGCGACGGAGAAATAGTCCAGCTCGGTGTCGAACACCGTGGCCTCCCGGCCGAGCATCGGCGGGGAGTGCGCATCGGAGTTGCTGACCAGCCGGTACGCGTCCAGCGAGGAGCAGGCCCAGTTCATCGGCGGGTCCGAGGACAGCCCGGTCTCCACCGCGAAGATACGGTCGGCCAGGTCGGCGTAGCAGTCCCGTACCGCGTCGAAGCCGGACTTGGAGCCGAGCACCGCGAACCAGGGTGTCCAGACGTGCGCCGGCACCAGGAAGCAGTCCGGGCCCGCGGACAGCGTGATGTCGAGCAGGTCCCGCGAGTCGAGCCCGAGGATGGGCCGGCCGTCCGAGGCCAGGTTGCCGATCTTGGCTAGCGCCGCGGTGATCCGGTCCGCCGCCTCGAAGCTCGGCGCGTAGAGAAGGTGGTGCACCTTCCTGGTCCGGTCGTCTCGCCGGTAGATGGTGGAGATCTCGACCGAGAGCATGAACCTGACGTCGCCCGCGCAGCTGGCCGGAGAGTCACGGAGGAGCCGTTTCTCCAGCTCCGGCCGGATCCGGAACAGCCCGGGCTCGGCCGGTAGCAAGGTCTGCTTCAGCTCGTCCGCCCACGCCGGGTGGGTGAAGTCACCGGTGCCGAGCAGCCGCAGGCCCTTGCGCAGCGCCCACCAGGACAGGTGCTCGATGTCGCAGTCCTTGCTGCACGCGCGCGAGAACTTCGAGTGGATATGGAGGTCGGCATGGAACATGGCGGATCTGATCCTGCCACGAGGCACCGACAATCGCGTGCCGTTTGCCCGGCGCCCGCCCGCGGGCAGGCGCCGGGCCCGGCGGCCCCCTCATACGTCTCTAGTCGGTCACGGCCGGATAGGCCGTGCGGGGCAGCCGCCGGCGGGTAGCGCGAGTCCGGTCGGCCAGCACGGCCGCGACGGCCGCAACCAGGGCGGTCGCCACCGCGATCACGGCGATCTGCCAGCCCGGCATGCCCCCCACCACCACGGTGTGGATCACGGTGGCCGGAGCTCTTCACGGCGCACCATGCTAGCCAGCCGGTTATGTTACTGGTGAGAGGGAGGAGGGCCGATCCGTGTCACTCGCCTGGGTGCCGTACGCCGACCGGGCCGAAGCCGAACGCCGCCTGGGCGGCATCCCCGCCGGAATCGAGCTCGACTTCTACCGGGCGGACGGGGACGACCTGCCCGCCAGCATCGACGAGGTCGCGTTCTACGTCCTGCCGTACATGAAGGGCCCGGCCGTCCTGGACCGCGCCGCGGACATGCCCAAGCTCCGGGTGGTGCAGACGCTCACCGCCGGCTACGAGGAGTTCCTCCCGGCGGTGCCGCCGTCGGTGACGCTGTGCAACGCGGCCGGGCTGCACGACACCAGCACGGCCGAACTCGCCGTCGCCCTCGCCCTGGCCAGCGGCCGGCACCTGGACGACTTCGCCCGCCACCAGAGCGCCTGCGTCTGGCGGTTCGAGTTCGGCCGGGCCCTGGCCGACCAGCGCACCCTGATCGTCGGCTACGGGCACATCGGCCAGGCCATCGAGCGCCGGCTGAGCGGCTTCGAGGTCGCCTCGGTTACCCGGGTGGCGCGCCGCGGCCGCCCCGGCCCCCCGCCGGTGCGCCCGATCGAGGACCTGCCCCGGCTGCTGCCCGAGGCCGACATCGTGTTCCTGATCGCGCCGCACACCCCGCAGACCGAGGGCATGATCGGCGCCCGCGAGCTGGCGCTGATGCCGGACGGCGCGCTGCTGGTCAACGTGGCCCGCGGCAAGCTGGTAGACACGGACGCGCTGGTGGCCGAGCTGGCCACGGGCCGGATCCGGGCCGCGCTCGACGTGACAGAACCGGAGCCGCTGCCGGCCGGTCACCCGCTCTGGCGGCAGCCCGGGGTGCTGATCTCGCCGCACGTGGGCGGCGCGAGTTCGGCCTTCTTCCCGCGCGCGGACCGGATGATCGCCGCGCAGCTGAGCCGCTTCGCCGCCGGGCGGCCGCTGGAGAACGTCGTCCGCGGCCCCGGCGACGGGTCGGCCTAGGCCGCCAGCCCAGCCAGCCCGGCCAGGTCCGCGTACCGCCCCTGCCCGGCCAGGAGGCTGGCGTGGTCGCCCGCCTCGGCGATCCGGCCGTGGTCCAGCACGACGATCTGGTCGGCGTGGCGCACGGTGGAGAGCCGGTGCGCGATGGTGATGGTGGTGCGGCCCCGGGCCAGGGCGTCGAACGCCTGCTGGACGGCCCGTTCGGTCTCGGTGTCCAGCGCGCTGGTGGCCTCGTCGAGCACGAGCACGCGCGGATCGCGGAGCAGGGTCCGGGCGATGGCGATGCGCTGCTTCTCCCCGCCGGAGAAGCGGTGCCCGCGCGAGCCCACCATGGTGTCGTACCCATCGGGCAGGCTGGCGATCAGGTCGTGGATCTGCGCCGCCCGCGCCGCCGCCTCGATCTCCGGATCGGTAGCGTCCGGCTTGGCGTAGCGCAGGTTCTCCCGCACGGTGGTGTGCAGCAGGTACGTCTCCTGGCTGACCACGCCCACGATGGCGGCCAGGTCGGCCAGCCGCATGTCCCGGATGTCCACCCCGTCGACGGTGACGCGGCCGCGGCTCGGGTCGTACAGCCGCGCGACCAGCGAGCCGAGCGTGGTCTTGCCCGAGCCGGTCTCGCCGACCAGGGCCAGCGTACGGCCGGCCGGGACGTCCAGGTCGATGCCGGACAGCGCGGGCCGGTCGGCGCCCGGGTACGTGAAATCGACGTTCTCGAAGCGGACGTGCCCGGTGATGCGGCCTGGGTCGACAGGAACCGGATGGGCCGGGTCGTTCACCTCGACCGGCAGGTCCAGGTACTCGAAGATCCGCGCGAACAGGGCCAGCGAGCTGATCACCGAGACGCTGGTGCCGAGCAGCCCGGTGATCGGCCGGAACAGGCCGTTCTGCAAGGTGGTGAAGGCGACCAGGGTGCCGATGCTGACCGTGCCGGCCGTGACCGGCAGGCCGGCCGCCAGGTAGATGACCGCGGGGACGGCGGCGAAGATGATGGTGAGCGAGGACATCCGCCAGCGCCCGGCCAGCTGGGAGCGGAGCTCCAGGTCGATCAGCCGGGCCGAGGAGGCGGTGAACCGGCGTACCAGCGCCGGGCCGGCGCCCATCGTCTTGGCCAGCTGCACGCCGTTGACGGACAGGCCTTCCTCGATGGTGACGTTGAGGTCGGCCAGCTCGCCCTGCTGCTGAGCGGTGATGGCCCGGCGCATCTTGGCGACCTTGCGGGTCAGGTAGATGGCCGGCGGCATGACCACGAGCGAGATAAGGGAGAGCCGCCAGGACAGCGCGACCATGGCGACCGCCGTGGCTACCGCGGTGGTGAGGTTCGAGGCGATGGAGGTGGCGGTCGAGGTCACGACCGACTCCATGCCGCCGATGTCGTTCTGGATACGGGACTGGACCTCGCCGGACCTGGTCCGGGTGAAGAAGGCGATCGACTGCCGCTGCAAGTGCGTGAAGACGCTGGTGCGCAGCTCGTGCATGATGTGCTGGCCCACCTTGGTGGAGATCCAGGTCTGCACGACGCCGAACGCCGAGGTGAGGGCGGCGACCGCGACCATCGCGATGACCAGCCAGGCCAGCAGCCGGACGTCCCGCTCCGGCAGCGCCTTGTCGATGACGGCGCGAAGCAGGAACGGCGAGGCCAGCCCGACCAGCGAGGAGGCCACGATGATGGCGGTGACGACGCCCAGCGGCCACCGGTACGGGCCGAACAGCCGCCCGATGCGCCGCAGCGACACCTCGTGCGCCTGCTCCTTCTCCGCCGCCGTGACGGCCCGCGGCCCGCGGCCGTGAGTATCTCGGTTCCTGTGCGATGCGGCCAAGAGCTACGTCCTTCCTGAGGGTCACATTATACTGAGGTTACCTCATTGTGAGGCTACAGCACATAAAGCTGCTAGTCTATTCCCCGTGACCCAGGACGAGGCGCGGGCGCAGGACGCGGCCGACGACGCGCTGGCCGAGGCCTTCTGGGCGGTCGCCCGCCAGCTCCGCGAGCGGTCCCAGGAGACGCTGGCGCCGTGGGACATCACCCCGGCGCACCTGCGCGCCCTGCGCGCGCTGCGGCGGCACGGGCCGATGCGGCTCTCCGCGCTGTCCGAGCACCTGCAGATCGCGCCCCGTTCGGCGACCGAGGTGGTGGACGCGCTGGAGGCCCGCGGCCTCGTCCGGCGCCACGCCGACCCCGGCGACCGGCGCGCCACCCTGGTCGAGGTGACCGAGCACGGCGCCGCCATCCTGGCCGAGATCCGCGCCGCCCGCGGCGCCGAAGCCGGCCGGGTCTTCGGCCGGCTGAGTGCCGCTGACCGCGCCGACCTGGCCCGCCTCCTCAGCCAACTGCGGGATTGAGCGTCTTCAGCAGCACGTCAAGTACCGGGCCTTCTCCCTCGGGCCGCGTCCGCCCCGCCTTGCGCCAGCCCCACGCGCGGAACGCGGTCTGCGCCGCGCTGGCCGCGGGCAGCACGGTCAGCGTGGCCCGTTCCTCCGGCCGCCCGGCCAGGATGAGGTCGTGCAGGTCCCGGGCGATGCCCTGGCGGCGCCACGACGCGCGCACCAGCAGGTCGGTCAGCGCGAAGGTCCGGCCCGGGTGCTCGGCGGTGACCTCGGCCGGCAGCGGGGTGGTCAGGTCCCGCCACCACGAGGTGGACGGCCGCAGCGGCATCCCGGCCGCGTACCCGACCAGGTAACCGCCGTGCCGGGCCTCGGCCAGGACGAAGCCGGGCTGGCGCCGCCGGACCCGGAACCGGACCGGGTACCCGGTGGCGTCACCGCCCTGCCGGTAGGGCGGATCGGCGTACACCTCGGCGTGCAGATCCTCGAACTCCGCCGCCCGCGCGGCCGCCTCCCCGCCGTCGAGCAGCAGGTAGGTGAGGCCGGTGCCGGACACGTTCCCAGGTCTATCAAGGCCGAACGGATGGTGAGATCACCGCCCCGGTTCACCCTCGAGCCCCGCTGGGTCAAGCAGGCCGACGTCGAGCCCGGCCAGCCGGGCCGGATCGGCGATGACGTCGATCACGGTGATCTTGTCGCCCGAGTAGGTGAAGGCCAGCGCGACGACGAGCCGCCCGCGCGGCGCCATGACCAGGCCCGGGGTCCCGTTGACCAGGGCGACCCGCCCGTACTCGGCCCGGGCCGAGGCGGCCCGCGCGCCCCCGGCCACGGCGGCCGCGCCGCGGACGGTCACCGGCACGCCGGACGGCGAGGCGGTCGCGTCGGCCCGCAGTTCCACGTCCGGATCGAGCACCGCGATCAGCGCGGTCAGGTCGCCGCCGCGCGCGGCGGCCAGGAACGCCTCGGCCACCTCGCGCTGCCGGCGCTGCCGTGCGCCGGGCACCGGGTCGCTGCCCTGGATCCGGCGGCGGGCCCGGCTGGCCAGCTGGCGGGCCGCGGCCGGTGACCGGCCGGTAATCGCGGCGATCTCGCCGAACGGCAAGCCGAACGTGTCGTGCAGGACGAACGCGACCCGCTCGGCGGGCGGAAGCGTGTCCAGCACGACCAGCAGCGCCAGCCCGACCGAGTCGGCCAGCATGGCCTCCTGCTCCGGGCCGTGCTCATTCCCGGGCCCATCCCCGGCCACCATCGCCTCGTCCGGGTCCATCGGTTCCTCCCGCCGCGACTTGCGCGACCGCAGCATGTCCAGGCACACCCGGGCGGTGATGGTGGTGAACCAGCCCTCGAGGTTGGCCACCGCGTCCGCGCCCCCTCCAGTCGCGGCGCGCGCCACGTGCAGCCAGGCCTCCTGCAACGCGTCGTCGGCGTCGCTGAGCGAGCCGAGCATCCGGTAGGCCATCGCTCGCAGCCGGGGACGGCTCGCCTCGAACCGGCCGGCCAGCCGGAGCTCGGATTCGTCGTCCATTGGTCACATTCTCCCCGTCGCGTCCGTCATTTACCCTGACGTATCGGGCCGCCCGGATGTGACCGGCCGCCCTAGTTCCCCGGCCCGTAGAGCCCGAAGATGAGCCGCTGG
>Ga0207693_10004292_pt1 | contig 12083 bp, 8 predicted proteins | sample LARL81metaG_FD_184347 | JGI IMG/M metagenome (GOLD analysis project Ga0207693, IMG submission 184347) | Corn, switchgrass and miscanthus rhizosphere microbial communities from Kellogg Biological Station, Michigan, USA - LAR L8-1 metaG... | ecosystem: Host-associated > Plants > Roots >...
TTCGATCACAACGTTGTCGCTCTTTGCGCCCGCGGCCGGATGCAGATCGGCGCCACCGGCAGGAACGTGAATGCGCAGGCCGTCCGCAACAATGCTCCTGATCCTTCCAGGTTTGCGAAACAAGCCCATCAAGGTGCTTTCAATCGTCAACCTGCGGATGGTGATGACAGGGTCCTGGGACGTAAGACCGCTCGTGGAAGCGATGGGACGAAACGTTACCTCGTCGGCAATGCATCCGGGATACGGGAAGAAAGTGCTGCGAAAGCCGCGCATCTCCACGCGAGTAGAGGATGCCTGCTCCAGCCGTTTGATCATGGCTTCCCGGGTGAAGGGCCAGTTGGCCGCCAGCAATCCCAGCAAGATGCCAGCCAACGCTACAATTCCCGCCAACCCCCAGCGAACATATTTGCCACGAGTTGTGGCCGTGACTTTTGTTTCAGGCGGTGCGGTTGTTGTTGGCATGGCTGATTAGTTGGATGCAGAAGACGGGCAGGTCTCAGCCAGCCACTCTCTTTACTTGTGGAAGAAGCTCCGCTTCACTCTCTCTGCCAGGGCGGAGCTGTCGCCTTGTTCTGCCAACTCCACGGCATTTTCTTGAGAGCCTCAAGGAAATCGATAAATTCGCCCTGATCAAGCGACCGGAAGACGCCGCCTTCACGGGCACGAATAAAGCTTCCGCCATCCGGGACAAGGCACTTCATCGCGTCCGCGATGGTTTTATGTTTGTGCCCGCAGGAATAAACGCCGTCGTCCCTGGTAAAACAAACCACATACGTAATACCCGCCATGGCCGAAGAGCATAACACACGTTATATAATGGCACGTTATATCGGTGTAGATTTTCTATGGCACGGCGCACGATTCTTATTCGGTGGATTCACGCTCACCCTTCGGCGAACGCCTCCGTGCCCTGCGCACGCAACGCGGTATTTCCCAGGAGAAGCTTTGCCAGATGATCAAGGCGCACCGGAACTTTGTGGGTTACGTTGAGAGAGGACAGGAGAATGTCTGTCTCGATAATATCCTGAAGCTTGCGCGCGCCCTTAAAGTCAAGCCGGCAGAGCTCTTTGATTCCTACGAGTAGTCGAAATCAATGAGGCGTTGCGGGTTGAGATGAACTGCCTTCTCCCGGACATGCCGCTCCGCTCGCTGCCCACTCTTTTACCTTCGCCAAAAACTCATCCTGCGGCATGGGAACAGGAGCGCGTCCTTCGCCCGGATGCCAGGCCCAGAGCACTAACGGCGTGTTCATGTGCCGCACGATCTCATCCACGCTGCGATGGCCGTTGGCCGCGGAATTTTTGAACAGTTCACAAAGCTGCCGATCGCTCAGTCCCTCCCAGATCATCGTCTCACGCGGCGTTGGCAAATGCCAGCCGGGGGCTCCGGGCGGCATGTGCTCTCCTTGAAGATTATGGTCCTGATGGCAGGTGCTGCATTTCAACCCGGCTACTCCCTCTCCATAGAGACCGCGCCGGACGTTCATCGTATGCCGGTGTCCATCGTCGCCTTGCCGGGGAAAGTCTCCGCTGGAATGGCAATTCATGCAACGCTGATGCCGCAGCACCGGCACGATCGCTGCAAACGCCGCTGCGGACGCGGACGCGTCGCGTGCCGCGGTTCCCGTGGAATGCTGCCCATCTTTTTGCTTCGCTGCCGCGTGGAGCGCCCGCTGGCAGATCAGGCCGCACGTTGCAAGCGCAAGCATCAGCACCAATGGAAGCCTATAGCGTCTCATTCGCAGCCTCACTTGCCTTGGCGCGCAGCGCGGCCCGCACGCGCTCAGCGGTAAACGGCACTTCACGCAATCGGATGCCTGTCGCATCAAAAATCGCGTTGCCCAGGACTGCCGGCGCCAGGGTGATGGCGGTTTCGCCCGCGCCGGTAGCCGGAGCGTCAGTACGGTTGATCAATGTGATCTCGACCGCAGGCGCTTCAAAGTCAAGATAAAGACTGTTGTAGCTCTCCCAATCGATGGATGTCACCCGCTTGTCGTCCCATTTAACTTCCTCCTGCAGCGCCCGGCTGGTTCCCTGCAGAATGCCGCCTTCCGTCTGGTTCCGCAGCCCATCAGGATTGGAAATGGGACCGCAATCCAGCGCCACGGTAAAACGTTTTGGGATCACGCGGCCGCTTTCCAGGTCCACGCTGACTTCAGCCACCGCCGCCGCATAGCCATTGTTGCCTTCATAGACCACGCATGCAATTCCGCGGCCTGTGACGGTTCCGCTACGGGGAAGGTTGGGTTTAGGTGACGAACGGGCTTCCCAGTGCGCAGCCTTTGCCGCCGCTTTCACGCAATCGATGAGCCGCGCGTCACTCAAATGTTGCAGCCTGAAGGCGACCGGGTCCGCTTTGGCGCGTGCGCAGAGCTCGTCCATAAAACACTCATGCGCAAAGGTATTCTGGATGCGCAAGGGCGAGCGCAGCGGCCCGGTAAAAAATGGCGAAGCAACGGTGTGAGTAAGCACGCGCTCACTTCGCACGGTCCCCGCGCCGTTGCACTTGCCGTTCACGCATCCGGCAATGTAAGAAGGAGCGGCGTTGCTGCGGTTGCGCAGTTCATTGCGCGGCTCCGCCGCCGGCCGTGGCTTTATCTCTTCCGGCGCATCTCCCATCAGCATTCCGCTCACCACGTTTCCGGGCCGATCATAGCCAGGCCTTCCGCCTTTTGAAGCCGCCCAGGTTTCGCAGTCCCAGGCAAGGATCGTCTGGCCCTCGCCAAGGCCGGCGCGCTGCTCGATCACGCAGGCGGAGCCAAAGTTTTCCCACGCCATTTCATCCTGGCGTGAAAGCTGTACGCGCACCGGCTTGCCTGCTGCCTGGGACAACAGCGCGGCGTCCATGGAAACTGCATCGGCGCCGTTGAGCCCGTAGCACCCTGGACCTCTCACGTAGACCACGCGCACGCTTTCGAGCGGCAGCCCCAGAATTTTTGCCACGACGCTTCGCGTGGGATAAACAGACTGCGTCGCAGACCACACGGTCGCTCCGTCCGGCTTTACGTCCGCCACGGCGCATGATGCCCCGACCGATCCGTGCATCTGGTAGGGATAAACGTACGTCGCCCGGACCACGGCAGGCGCCGTTGCCAGCCGTTGCTCCACGTCTTTCGAATCCACCAGCAGTGTGTCCTGCGATGGCTGCTTGCGCATGCTCTCAAAAAACGTCTTCTGTTCCGGAAGGCCCGCGCCGGGATTCCATTTCACCTTGAGCTGGCGCGCAGCCTGCACAGCCTGCCACTGCTTTTCCGCAATTACGCCGACGAAATTATTGCGCGTCACCACTCTCACGAATCCCGCAATGTGCTTTACTGATTCCTCATCCACGCTCGCGACTGTGGCCCCGACCTCCGGAGGCCGCACCACGCGGCCATGCAACATGCCCGGGACCCGCACGTTGTGCACAAATTCAAATTGGCCCGTCATGAGCGCGGCTGTCTCCAGCGCGCGCACCGGCTTTCCGAGCACCGTCCATTGCGCAGGCGATCGCCGTTTGGCGGTGGTGCTCAAAGGAAGGTTGAACCGCTTGCTGCCGATGAGCTCCGCATACGTGATTTTGCGTCCGCTTTTTCCGGTGATCACGCCATCGGCCACCGTGAGCTCGCCGGCGGGCTCACCAAACCGGACGGCAGCCATATCGATTAGCGCTTCCCGCGCGGTCGCCGCCGCCTGCGCCAGGTTGTCCGAGTTAAAATTCGTCGGAGTGGACTGGCTTCCCGATGTGGTTCCCTGGTCTGGCGCCACGGACGTGTCGCACTGAATCAGCTTGACCCGGTTGAGAGGCACGCACAGTTCTTCCGCGACCAGTTGCGTCTGCACGGTGAACATGCCTTGTCCAAAATCGCACTTTCCGGTGTACGCGGTCACTGTCCCGTCGGCTGCTACGGCGATCCAGGAATCAAGCTTCTTGGGATCTACGTGAGAGAGGTGGGTATCGAACGGGCCTTGCGCAAAGGCAAACGGAGGGACCATTTGCGCGGCGCTGAAACTTACCACCAGCGCGCCCGAGGTCTTTAGGAAGTCACGGCGCGAGACGAGGAAGGCATGGCGTGAGAGGCTCATGCTTTCCTCGCGCCGGCATATTTTCTTATTGCCCGCAGCATGCGCAGGTGCGTGAAGCAGCGGCACAGCACGCCGCCCAGCGCTTCGCCGATTTCCTTGTCGGAGGCGTGCGGTTTTTTGTCCAGGACGGCTTTCGCCGTCAGGATGACGCCGCTCAGGCAAAATCCGCACTGCGCCGCCCCTTCGTCGATGAAAGCCTGCTGGAGCGGGTGAGGCTTCTCCGGTGTGCCCAGGCCCTCCAGCGACGTAACTTCATCCTGCCCGACGGCGCTCACCGGCATCACGCAGGACCGCACTACCTGGCCGCGCAGAATCACCGTGCACGCGCCGCACTGGGCCATGCCGCATCCAAACTTCGGCCCGCGCAGCCCAATTTCATCGCTCAGAACATAGAGCAACGGCGTCTCAGGTTCCAGTTCCACCGTGTGCAGCTTGCCATTCACTTTCAGGGAAATCTTGCCCATGGCAACCTCTTGAGCGCAATCTAAGGGATCAATTCTAATCTCACATTCCCTTGTTTGTAGATGCGCGAAAGAGTCGGTGGGAAAAATCAAGTGCGGTGGCGGTTTTCAAGTGAGGCGATTGGCGGCGTGTGGGCCGCCAGCGAAATCCTGAATGAGAGCAATGGGGTTGAAGAAACCCTGAAGATTCAGGCGGGGAGGGGGATTCGAATTACCAGTGCCTAAGATTCCTGCTGAACTCAGGCGCGACGGCCGCGGCAGAGAGCAGGCAAACGGTGCATCCACTCATCACGCGCAGTACCGGCTGCGTTGAAAGCTCCGCTGGAATCGTTCGTATTCGATGTCTTGATAGCGGTATGCGTCTTTGAAAGATGTAAATCTCTACTCCATCCTCAAGGCCAACGTAGGCTCTATCTTTGTTGCCCGCCGCGCGGGAATCAGCGCGGCTACCAGGACCGCTGTTGTGAGAACTGCAGTGGTAGTCGCCAACACCATTGGATCGTGCGGCGTGACTCCAAATAAGCGGCTGGCCATCACGCGACCGCCAGAGATAGTGAAAGGAATGCCGATTGCCAAGGCGATGCCAAGCTGCACCAGGGTGCTGGTCAGAATCAATCTGAGTATGTCCCTGCGGTCAGCGCCCATGGCCATACGAATGCCAATCTCGCCGGTGCGCCGCTCGACAGAATAGGAGGTCACTCCATAAAGCCCGATCGAAGCCAGGACCAAGGCCAGGATGCCGAGGATCGACGTCAGCTTCGCGATCATATCCTGTTGCTTGAAATTCGCGTCCACTTGAGCGGCAAAGGTCTGAAAATCAATGACTGCAAGGTCAGGATTAATCCGGAGAAGCGCGCGGCGCAATTCTCCTTCAAGTCCTTGCACGTTGCCGCCGGTCTTTATTTCAATCGCATTCAGATAGAAGGAGCTGTCTTCAAACACGCGGTAGAGCGGAGCATCGCTATGGACGGTCTGTCCCTGGGCCAGGAAGTACATGGGACGCAGTTTGCCCATAGGTCCCCAGTAATTCGTATCTTCGGTAACTCCCACGATTTCGAAAGCGCCGGAGTGTTCCTTGCGGTCACCGAAGTGCCTTCCGATGGCGCGGCCGTCCTTGAAATACTTTTTTACGAACAAACGATTGACCACCGCGACGGGGCGCACCGCCGGGGTATCTTGCTCGTTGATTGCGCGGCCTTCCAAGACCTTGGTGCCGATGGTATCGAAATATCCGGGACTCACGCGCAGAAAGGAAGCGCCGTGCTCGGTGGTTCCGGGCGCCAACGGCGGTTCGCCTTCGATAAACACCGTCTCGCTCCAATTTTGCCCTTCCATTGGGCTGTAAATCGAAAAGCTGGCGTGCTGAATGCCTGGAACTACGCTCAAATCATCACGCAACTGACGATAAAGGGTTTCCAACTGCGCCGGCTTATAACCCGCCATCTGCGGATCTATATGCAGGATGTAGCGATTGGTGGTGTCGAAGCCGAAGCTCTGATTTCGCATATTGCTGAGGCTGCGGATCATCAACCCGGCGGCACACAGCAGGATGAGCGAGAGGGCGGCTTGCGCGATGACCAAAACTTTCTGCCCCCACGCGGCATTTCTTCCCGTGGAGCGATGGGCGCTGCGCAACGCCTCCACAGGATCTACCCGGCTGGAGATCCAGGCGGGCGCAATTCCAAAAAGGATGCCGGTCAGCAGCGAAACCACAAAAGCAAATGCCAACACCGGCAAAGAAGGCGTGGCGTTGATGGGGACATATTCGTTTCCGAATGCCAGGGTAAGAATCATGCGGATGCCCGCAAAAGCGATGGCAATTCCGGCCAAGCCGCCCATCACAGCCAACACGATGCTCTCAACCAGGGCCTGACCCACCAACACACGGGGCGCGGCGCCCAGGGCCGAGCGGACCAAAGTCTGTTGCTTGCGCGCGGTGGCCCGCACCAGCATCAGGTTCGCCAGATTGGCGCAAGCAATTAACAGAACGAATGCCGAAGCCAGGACCAGGAGGCGCAGTCCATCCTGATACTCATTGCGCAGGGACTGCACGCCGCCACCGCCGGGCGAGAAGCGCAACGTCTGTTTATCGATCAGCGGTTTCTCGCGTTCTTCCACCTTGCTTACGGGATCCAGCAAAAACTGCCGCAACTCCACCTGCACCTGGGCCTCAACGGATTGCGGGCTGATGCCCGGCTTAAGGCGACCGATGAGATAGAGCCAGTTCCACGATGGTTCGTTCAGAAGAGAGTAGGAGGGTTCCAGAGTCGGCTCAGCCGCCAGCGGAATCCAGAAAGAAGGCGGATTGCTGCGCATGCGGTCGCCGAAGAAGCCGGGAGGCGCAATGCCGACGATTGTTACCTGGCGCGAGTTGATGACAAACGATCCATTGATTACAGAGTAATCTTTCCCAAACCTTTCCTGCCAGGTGCGATAGCTCATGACGGCGACCAGGGGAGCGCCCTTGTCATCGTCCTTACGATTAAGCATGCGGCCAGCGTATCCCTCAATCCCGAAAGCGGAAAAATAGTTTCCGGAGACGTACTCGCCGCTGAAAGTTTCCGATTGGCGATCGTTGCCGGCGCGCCGCACACCAATCAGGCGCTTCCCCGCCTGGAAGGCGGCCAATTCCGCAAAACCGGACGTATTTTCCCGGAAAAGCCGGTACTGTTCAAAGGAGAAAAGAGACCAGTTGTTCTGAAGGCCGCTATCGATGCAGCAGTAATCGACGTTGCCGATGCGCCACAATTCTTCCGGCTTGGCCGCGGGCAGAGATTTTAGCAGCACCGCGTGTACCAGACTGAAAATTGCGGTGGTCGCGCCGATGCCCAGCGCCAGGGTCAGGACCGCCGTGGCCGTAAATCCAGGAGTATTTCTGAACTGCCGCAATGCGTAACGGATATTTTCCAGCAACCGCATAGGTTCTCCTCAGTCCGCCAGCCTGTCTCAGTTTCGCTCCAGCGTCACATGACGAGCGTCAGTTGGAAGTGGCCACACGCTGGCCGTCATGAAAGTAAAAATACGTGTCGGGTTTCGCGCAGGGCGTGGAACCCTCCTTTAGAAGAAGCTCTCCGCCGGCCAGCATAGTTCAGGAAAGCCTTGCCTCTACAAAATCCTAAACACACAATGCTCGTCCTGAAATGAGCGTCAAAGCATAGTATAGATTGCTCCGCACATTCGTGAATTCCCAAAATGGGAATGTTGATGAATCCGGTAAGAGGACAACAAGTAATTGAGGTAGTTGGAAGGGACCGAGAACGGAGGGTATTCGTTGTCTTGGTCTGAGTCGTCCCGGCCGCGGTTGACTGTTTCCGCTTCCTGATTACGGTGGCGTCTGCTGCGAAAGTGCTAACAGCCGTTGCTCACCGTCTGCTGCTTGCGCGTGCGGACCGGCCCCGGCCGGAGCGGCTTCAGCGGACAGCGAAAGGCCGTCCGGCAGTTCATCAATGTGTCGAACAGCGGGCACGCAGTACGCGGCCAAGGCTCCCAACGTCATCAATGTTCCCAGGGTGATGAACATCAGAGCAAAGCCGCGACCTGGCCCGACACCGATAACCGCACCCACCGATCCGGCCAGCCTCCCACCTCTGGCGAGCAGCGGCTCGAATACGTGCTGGGCGAGCGGACCGGCAAGGCAATAACCGATTACAGTTACCGCGTGGAGTAATACCCGCTGCATGGCGAAGCAGCGGCCCTGCAGATCGGCCGGCACTTTGGTCTGCCAGAGCGAATTGATCGATGCGGAGATGGCGGGCAGCATCAGGAATAGAAGAAAGCCGGCGATGGCCACCAGCGCGAAAGAAGTTGAGAGCCCATGTGCAGCGAAGCATATGCCGGCCAACGATGAAAAAGCCAATACTCCGTGGATGTGTTTGCGCGGACCGCCCCACGCTGCCATCGCAATGCTGCCGACCAGCAATCCAGCACCGGTGATAGCGTATTGCAGGCCCAGTCGCGTGGGCCCCGCGAATGACAACAGCAAAGGAGCGATCACGACACAAGCGATAGAAAACCATAATTGGTTTGAGCCGTAGATGGCCAGTAGCCCTACGAGCCCCGGCCTCTCATGCACGTAACGCCAGCCGATGGCGGCCTCCCGCAGGAGGCCCTGCCGGTCCTTTCTGGCCGCGGAGACCGGACGCGGAATACGCGCGACCAGGAGCGTCGCCAGTCCAACCACAAATGTCAGCGCATCAAGTATCAGAATCCCAAGCAGGCTGATCCTGCTGACCAGTACGCCGGCCACAAGTGGCCCGATCATTTCCGCAACTGCCCTGCCCGTCTGCGCCATGCCGTTGATTCTTGGCAACTGGTCTTTGGGCGCGAGCAGAGGAATGCTCGCTGCGAAAGCCGGTGCGCGGAATGAATCAAACAACGACGCAGCTCCCACTGCGAGATAAATGTGCCAGGTCGTCAAATGACCGCTGGCTCCAAGGCCGGCGATCATTAGCATGGTGGCTGCGGAGAGCAAGTCACAGGCAATCATGGTTCGCCGGCGGTCCCACCGGTCCACGAGAACACCGGAAATGGTTGAGACGAGCAGCGCAGGTATGGTCATCGCCACGAACGTCATGGCGAAGTCCGTGGTCGAGCCGGTAGTGCGCAGTACCCAGATCCCCAGCGCGAAGCTCGACAGGCGCGAACCGACAGCTGAGATCAACTGACCAGCCCAGATCAGTAGGAAATCACGTAGTCCTGCCAAGTGGTTCAGGAGCATACTTGGATATCAATGGTGGCGGCCAAAAGACCCTGTCAGTCGCCGGTCCTGGCATGTATAACGCGGAAGGAATCGGGTTTTGTCGCGGCTGCGGCCAAAGACTCCGTCAGCCGTTGTCCCAGCACTTTGATATGAGGAAGTTTCATCATAGAGTGATGGCTTCCAGGCGCGGTCTGCGCGTGGAGCAGATGTGCGGGTACGCAATACTCCCATCCCAGCGACGCGGTGGACAATGGCCATGACGCAGGCTGCTCGCTGGCTACAAAGAGATGTAACGGAATGCCGATTGACTGTGGGCGATAAGCCTCCATTGCACGTGCATGGATGTCCAGGTTACGGCATAACACACGCGCCTCATGCGCAGAAAGATGCTCAAAGTTACTCTGCAGCGCTTGCAACTCCCGATAACGGTTGAACAATTCGTCGAAATCGAGATTGGGGTCGCGCGTGTCGAAGGCCGGCGTCACCGCGCGTCCGGATGATCTTTCCAGCCTCTGTTCCTCGCACAGCTCGATCAGGACCGCTTCGGGGGTTTTCGCGTCATGGTTCCCAGAATTATTGACGCCCGGACAAAACGCGTCCATTAAACCCAGGAATTCCACGCCGTGTCCCTGATCCAGCAATTGCTGTGCGATTTCGTATGCCAGGACGCCGCCAAAAGACCAGCCTGCCAGCCTGTACGGCCCTTGCGCTTGCACTTCCTGCACCAAGGTGACCATGCGCTTTGCCATTGCCTGTATTGTGTACAGTTGCGGCTCATTCTCCGGGACACACGGCAGTCCGTAGATCGGCAATTCCGTGGGCAAGTGCTGCGCCAGCGCGTAAAAATACAACTCGTCACCATAGCCGTCATGCACCAGGAAGAGCGGCGTCTGCGTGCCCTCCCGGATCTTTCGTGCTCCGCGCCGTGACGCGCTCACAGACGTACTCAATAACGAGGTCGCAAATGACTCGATCGTGGGATGATTGAAAATGTCGGCGACTGTCGTCACCATGCCGATCTGCCGCAGCAAGCTGATCACTTTCACGGCAAGTAGCGAATGTCCGCCCACTTCAAAGAAGTTATCGTGTCGGCCCATACGGTCACGTTTCAAGACCTCTGCCCAAATTCGCGCCAGCGTGGTCTCCATCTTGCCCAGGGGCGCCTCATATTCGCGCTTCGGATACGCCTCGCCATCCGGAATCGGCAAGGCTTTGCGGTCAATCTTGCCGTTGGGCGTTAGCGGCAACTTTGGCAGGCATACGTAAGCTGCCGGCACCATGTATTCGGGCAGCAGCGAGCGTAAATACGCGCGCAACGCCTCTGCATCAATTGTCGTTCCCACGGCGCTCTCTTCACTCGATTCAGCCGTTGTCACGTAGGCCACCAGCCGCTTTTCGCCGGGAAGGTCCTCGCGGGCCATAACCACAGCCTCACGCACGCTCGGGTGCCCGGCCAGACGCACCTCGATCTCGCCCAACTCAATACGGAAGCCGCGAATCTTGACTTGGAAATCATTACGACCCAGATACTCAATGGCTCCATCTGCGCGCCACCGCGCCAGGTCTCCTGTGCGATACATGCGGCTCCCCGGCTCAGATGAGAACAGATCAGGTACAAACCGTTCCTGCGTCAGGATTGGGTTTCCCAGATAGCCGCGGGTGACCCCGGCGCCGCCAATGTAAATCTCGCCGGCAACTCCTATCGGCACAGGCCCACCGCTGCCATCGAGAATGTAAACACAGGTGTTCGCAATCGGCCGCCCGATGTGCGCCGCAAACCCGTCTTCACGGTTCATTTCCGCGCAGGTTGAGTAGGTTGTTGTTTCCGTGGGTCCATATAAATTGCAGACCCGCTTCACTTTAGTGGCGGCAAAAATTTCTTCCACCAATGCCCGCTTCAGAGGTTCACCACCTACATTCACCGCCTCTACTGTGCCCGATACCGCATTGTCTTCCATCAGCGTCTTCATCACCGATGGCACTGTATTGATGAGGGTTACATCCACTTTCCCATTTGCCAGATCCAGCGCACTGGATACCACCCGCACGCTCGCACCCTTGGTCAATGGGACAAAGCACTCATAAACTGCCAGATCAAAGTTGAGTGAAGTGGAAAACAGTGTGCGCGCCAGAACATCGGCGCTAAAAGCCCGGTGCGCCCAGCAGATCAGGTTGACAGTATTGCGATGTTCCAGCATCACTCCTTTGGGCTTGCCCGTGGAACCGGAGGTGTAAATCACGTAGGCCAGATGTGCAGGTGTGAGCCCCACGCTGGTGCGTTCTGGATTCGTCCCGGGCTGCGTTTCCCATCTCCTGGCATCACCATCTAATTCGACCACCCTGACTCCGTTCCCTAGTTTTCTTGCCAGCTCTTGCGTGCTCCTGTGCGTGAGCACTGCCGCCGGGCTACTGTCCTTCACCATGAACTGCAATCGCTCTTCCGGATAGTCCGGATCGAGCGGTACGTAGGCTCCCCCTGCTTTGAGCACCGCCAGCAGAGCCACAATCATCTCGATTCCGCGCTCCAGGCAGATACCTACCCGCTCGTCCGGCCCAACGCCAAGGCTTCTCAGATAATGTGCGAGCCGATTGGCTCGCTGGTTCAAGTCGTCATAACTCACCTCCTCGCCCTCGGATACCGCCGCCGTCGCTTGCGGCGTCTGCCTCACCTGCTCTTCAAACAGCTCATGAATGCACTTGTCTTGTGGATAATCCGTGCGCGTCGCATTCCACTCATACAACACCTGCCGCCTCTCCTCTGTTGAGAGGCAGTCACACAACTGGTGATCGGCTTTGGGTTCCCTGGCCAAGGCTTGCAAGACCAGTAGATAGTTGGTCCCTATGCGTTCCACCTGGTTC
>Ga0207693_10004294_pt1 | contig 12078 bp, 9 predicted proteins | sample LARL81metaG_FD_184347 | JGI IMG/M metagenome (GOLD analysis project Ga0207693, IMG submission 184347) | Corn, switchgrass and miscanthus rhizosphere microbial communities from Kellogg Biological Station, Michigan, USA - LAR L8-1 metaG... | ecosystem: Host-associated > Plants > Roots >...
TGGCTGATATGGGCGGTAAGTGCGTGGCCGGAGCGTTCAGTTGCGTAGTATCCAATGAAAAAATCGACTGGCGGACTAGCTGGCGAGCCATCCGAATAGAAGGACGCAGCGAGATGTGCGTCCATGTCCAGATAGTTCGGCTTCCAATCGGAATAATTCTGAGTCGCGTGCCAACCCCGCAGATTGAGCGGCCGACCAATTTCGGCAACCGACGAACCAGGTCGTTCGCTTTCGTGCCACGTAGCCAAGGCCGGACCCGTTGCGCTCAGCACAGCGGCACTCACGAGTGCGACGATAAGCTTCTGTGAAGAATCTTGCGGTGGCGCGATGTCGGCGGGAGCAAAACGTTCATTAATGGGATCGCGAAAGCGAGATCCAAGCAAGAATAACACTAGCAAAATTGCAATGTTGAATCCCCAGCCATAAACGAGATGGTCTGCGCCGACGCCATATTCGTTGCTCGTAAAGTGCGCCAGCAGAATGATGCCGACGATTCTGAGGCCGTTTCCGATCAGTGGCACGGCGACACACGACGCCAGGAACAAAGCCACCTTGTACCATTTCCGAAATGTCAGGTACGCGAAGAGAACCCCCAACGCGACCGTTGCAATCAAAAAACGTAGGCCAGCGCATGCCTCGGCAATCTCAAAGCGTCCGTTCGAAAGCTCTATAAGTGTGCCTTCTGTGTAATGCGGGATGTTGATGAGATTTAGTGTTGAATCGACAAAGACTGTTGCAAGTCGCTGCATTGGACCGATGAGATATTGTCCGGTTGGAACGAGAAAAAGCAGGTAGAGCGTCGGAAACCAAACCAACCGGCAGACGCGCATACCCAGCATTGCAACTATTGCAACCTGGACTAACCCGACCACCGCAAATTGCTGCACTTCGTTGATTGTCGCCAGCCTTCCAAGCCACCACATCAGCACGAGTACGGGTACCGCCCAGAGCGCTCGCAATTCGACCGAGGGCGCAATGTGGGCAAGCCTTTCACGTTTTTCCCACACGAGCCAAAACGAGATCGGCAGTATCAAAAAACAATGCGAGTAGGTGGGATAGATCCACCATACTGATACAGCGTCGCTCACCGACTCGCGGAAGCTGACAAGTATCAATAGGACAAGAGCTGCCAATGCCAAGCCGTGGTCCCGCCAGGATCGCAGGATCAAATTGTTCTGGGCATCGCTAATAACGGCCGTCACGCCCTGGCCCCCGTCGCATTTGGCGTTTGCGGCAACGCAATCGCTATCGGAGGCGGCTCCGTTCTGCAATCGTCTGAAGCTGATCGCTGTCTCAATCCCTCGAGCTCAATATCCAGAGTCGAAAGTATCTGAGCCCAATTGTGGTTCTCTTCAACATAGGCACGGGCTCTATTTGCGACATCGAACCTTTTTGGACTGCGGATTGCGTTGATCACGGCGTCGGCGAAGCGCTCTGGCTCATTCTCCACCCAAAGATGCTCGCCAGGTATCACGTTAAGGGCCCGTGTTGCCTCATAAGTTGCGACAACTGGTTTTTTCATTGCCATCGCTTCCAGAACCTTGTTCTGGACACCCCGTGCGATCAAAAGAGGAGCGACGACAGCCGCGGCCCCCGCGATGAACGGCCTGATATCGTCGACCGCGCCAGTGACCGTAATGTTGCGTCGTGCCACATTGCGCAATATTGCGGGTGGACTCGCGCCGACGAAGTAGATAGTCGCCTTGGGTAGAGCCGCGAAAATGCGCGGTGCAATCTTGTTGGCAAACCAGATAGCGCCTTCGTAGTTGGGACGATAATCCATCCGTCCAGTCATCACGACCGGTATCTCGCCGCTCGGAAAACAGCCCGTTGTGATGCCCGGCGAGAAAAAGTCTAGATCGACGCCGTTGTTCAATGCGCCGATCCGATGAGCACAGTCGGGTACCATCCCTTTGAGCGTTTCGCACTCGAATGCCGACACCAGCAAGGTTCGTCCAAAAGTGCACGTTGCGTCGCATTCGAGCCTTGCAATAGCGCGCGCTTCACGCGCGTAGACCCAGCGAAGCACACCTTTCGACGAGGCGGCATATTGCTGCCACTTGTCGGAGTCCACATCCACCATATCGAAGAGGACTCTGCGAGCATTGATTTTATCATCGCATAAATAGGGAGCCATCGCAGAGCCAAACACGACAATGTTCTCGATATTCTCGCTTGCAACGATTTCCTGGACCCGTTTTGCCAAATGTTGACTTGCAAAATGTGAGGTCGTGATCGGCTTGGCCAAGACGATTGCTTTGGTTGCGCGAAACCACTTCGCGAACCGGCTGATCGGCTCGAAATGGCACGTGCCGCCAGCGATACGCCTGACCTCGTCACAGTATTTGAGATCCTCTTGTGCGTCGACGAAGCACGCAAGATGTACCGGGCCCTTCGCCGCCAAATGCCGGAGCAATGCGAACGAACGGATTTTGTCACCTTTGTCAGGAGGATAGGGAAGGCGATGACACAAGAGAAGCGAAGCTTCGGTCATCTGGACGGTGTTGAACGATTCACAGGGTAGATGCGATCAATGCGCGTCCACCGGAAGTCGCGGAGAAGGCGCGTCAGTCGGTCGTAAGTACGTTCAAGATTGAGATAATGACGGAATTGGGTCTTCAGCGACGTTCCCTTTATGCGGGGCTGGTCCGGGTCGATCTCCCAAGGATGAAAATAAAATGTGCACCGCTGTCTCTCTTTTTCGACAACCGACCTTAGATTGCGCTTGGAGAGAGCATAGGGCAGTAGTCGAAAGTAACCGCCTCCTCCAGACGGCCAATTAATACCCCAACGCCGCATCGTCGTAACTGGAATTTCGATGAAATTGCTATCCTCAAAAGGGTAGAAGGCAAAACGCGGTTGCTCCGGTATTCCGTATAGGTCGTGATGTATCGGAAAGGTACTCGAACTATATTGATAACCCGCCTCCTCCAACGCGTTGAGCGCCCAAAGATTCTTGCGCGTAATCGAAAACGATGTTGCGCGATATCCGCGCACTGCCACGCCGCCAAGATTCTCCAGTAATTCCTTGCTGCGTCGCACGTCGTCCAAAAAAATCGGTCGTGACTGGTGATCGGCGCGAGCGTGATCCATTCCGTGAGACGCTAGTTCATGATCGCCATCAACAATGCGTTTGACGACCTGCGGGTAACGTCGCGCGATCCAGCCAAGTGTGAAAAACGTACCTTTGGTCCCGGAGTCTGAAAAAAGCTGGAGAATGCGGTCAACATTGCGCTCAATTCGGCACTCGCGACTGCCCCATTCCGCTCTTGGAACGTGACGAAAAAACGACTCAACCTGAAAATAGTCTTCCACATCGACGGTCATCGCGTGAAAGGCCGAGTCGCTCAGTGCCGAAACCGGGCGTTTCCGCCAGCCGGCGACAGGATCGTTCTCAACTTGCTCTGGACTCAATCTTGTCTCCGCGCTCAACTCGGACGCTAGGATGCGCCTGATCCACGTATGTTGAAGAAATCCTGAAAGAACCCTCCGGCGCGGCGCATGAATGTCTCTTGCTCGGTTAAACGACGCTCGATTCCGCTTAGCCGCGACGTTAGACTGTCACCGATTGTAACGCGTGGTGTGTTGTCCAATTCAAACTGTGGAAGTTCCTGCTCTGCGCCATTCATCTCGTTGGCGAGATCGGCCGCAACGCGATTTACGTCATCGGCCGAGAAACGGTGCAACTCGTCCAGAAAACCCAGCATCATCAACCGATTGCCGAGCGTATTGATGCGACGTGGAATTCCCCCGGTGTGACGGTGCAGCGCCGTAATGGCGCTCGGTTCGAAGGCCGGATCGCCCTCCCAGCCAACTTTAGCGAGCCGATGGCTCAGATATTTGCCGCACTCTTCCCTGCTCAACGGTCCCAGATGGTAGGAAGCAATGACGCGTTGGCGTAGTTGTTCGAGATCGGGGCTGGCAATAATCCGCCGAAACTGTGGCTGGCCGACCAAGAAGCTCTGAAACGGGGCTGCATTTCCGACTTGAATATTGGACAACATCCGCAACTCTTCGAGCGCGCTTTCCGACAAATTTTGTGCTTCGTCGACCACCAAAAGCGCACGGCGCCCCTGGCGATGCGTGGTCTCGAAAAAACTCTGCAGCTCCAGCAACACGCCGCTCTTGTCAGCGGGAAGATGGCGCAGACCCAGCGCTGCCGCCACCATGCGCAAGAGATCGTGGCCAGAAAGCAGTGTTGTCACGACGTGCGCCGCAACCACTTTCTTGGGATCAACATGGGCAATTAATCGCTTGACGAGGGTGGTTTTACCGGCACCAACGTCTCCAGTGATGACGATAAAACCTTCACCACGTTGAAGCCCGTATGTGAGATGGGCCATGGCCTGGGAGTGTACGCTGCTCTCGAAATAGAACCGTTCGTCGGGCGTTAGCAGGAACGGTTCATCCCGTAGCTTGTAAAACTCCGTGTACATTGTCCGCCCCTCCCTAGGAAGATGCGGACGCAGATGGTGCAGACGGGGCCGCAGCGGTATTGGCGTAACCGTAATAAGCGCGATATTCCGTTTTGTCCCACTTTGGCGCCTTGTTGAACAGCAAGCTCACATTTTTGCATGAAGAGACCGCCTCGAGCGACGTGCGCAGTTGTTGGCGATCTGTCTGATTGGCCGCTACGACCATAATCAACTGATGGACGTAGCTTGCCAGCGTGGCTGGTTCAGGCGACGCCAGCACTGGCGGCGTATCAATCACTATTATTCTGTCATTGTACCGCTTAGAGAGGTCCGCACAAAGATCGAGCATGCGCTTGCTTGAGACAAGTTCTGGACTATCGGCGCGCGCCTTGCCGGAAAATATGACGGCGAGGTTCGGGACTTCCACGCACCGGCACATGACATCGGCAACGCTCCCGGCCGTTCCACTCAAAAGGTCAGTCAAACCTTCTCTCGGCACCGATTTGAAGACATTGCTCACGGTAGGTCTAATGACGTCAGCGTCCAACAACAGAACTTGCATTCCACGTTCTGCCGCCAAACTCAGCGCAAGATTCAGGGACGTAAACGTTTTGCCCTCGCCAGGAAGCGAACTGGTGATCATAACCAGATTGTTGACTGGCACGCGCGTGTCTGGGTCACGTACTTTCTGCAAGAGCTTGCGCTTTATCGCGCGGAACTCGTTGGAAACTACCGACGTCATGTTGTCCGGCGTAATCATTCCATTCTGGCGCAGCACGCGGAAATCTAGATGAACCGGCCGACTCTTGTCGTTGGCAGCCCGCACTCGAACAGGCTCCGCGGTCGGCCGAACTTCCGCACTGACCTGACTTCGGCCTTCATTGGCTTTGGGTTCGATCGTTGGTGGTGCTTTTGTAAAGTGACGTTCTCTTACCGGCAAATCTTCCGCGATCGACGGCTGTTGAACGGCGCGCTCGGCAGGGAGAGTGTCACCCTCTTGCTTTGCAAGCCGTTGTGCCATTCTTTCGATGAGATTGAGGGGTTGCTGAGGTTTGTCCGTCATAGCAGTGCCTGCAAAGTACCACGGAATGTTGCGTCAAGCGCAATGAGGACGATCATATAGCAACCGAACAAGAGCGCGATCGAAGTCGTCATGGCGAAGAGCGTGCGCGACAAGCGAAGCGAATCGCCGAACCGCGCAATGTTTCCCACAACACCAATAACCGGATAGTCGAACTCAGCAGCCAGCTGCTCCTTGATAATGAAGCGGCCTGCATTGATACTGAGTGCGATCGCTGTCGCGAAACCCGCCAGCAGGCCCGCAAGTAGAACACCTGAATTGAGCAGTGGACGATTCGGAGCCACGGGGAACGGAGCCTTTTTGGGTGGTTCCACGACCCGCACCGTAATTGCCGACTGCTGGTCGTTCGCAGCCTGAGAAAGCCTAGCGGACTCGCGGCGTGCCAACAGGTCCTGGTAAGTCTTGTGAAGGAGGTCATAGTCGCGGTCGAGACTGGCGAACTTGGTCTCTACAGCAATGCCCTCAGACGTTGACTTCTTGGAATCGTTGAGCGCGGCCTTCGCGGCAGAGAGTTGGTGCTGCTGGAAGGCGACTTCGGTCATCGCGTCGGAAAGTTTGCTTTGGGTTTGGATATAAATGGGATTTGGAACGGATTGATTGCCACTTCCTTGGACACCCGCTGGCGGCGTTGCAGCGAGCTCTGCTTGCAACTCGGCGATCTGGCGTTTCATGGCCTTTACATCGGGGTGGTCTGCGGTAAAGCGCGATTCAAGTTCCAGAAGCGACTGTTTGGCCTGGGCCAGTTGCTGAAGAAGGCTCCCGCCCGTTCCGGTCGCGACCGTGTTGTCCCTGCCACTACCGACAACGATGGGTCCCGGTCCGTCGATGAAGATCACTCTTGGTATCGCCGCCAGCTGCGACCGGAGGCTGCTGTACCGAGCTTCAGCAGCACCAAGTGCAGATTGCGCAGCTTGAATTTGCGCGCGTGCTTGCTCGGGAGTCGTGAGATTTGACAGAACATCCAAGTTCGCTTCCTTGAAGTTAGCGCGCCGCTGTTCAGCCTGCCTCAGAAGGATTTCGTATTCGGAGATCTTCTGGTCCAAAAATGTTTGCGCTCCCTCAAGATCGCGCCGCTTGTCGCCAATGTTCGAGTCCACAAAGATCGAGAGCAGAGTTTGTGCGACGCTTAGAGATTTATTCGGGTCATTGTTGTTATACGAAATTTGGAAGAGATTTTTGGTTCCAAGCGGTTTGACGGTAATATTGTCCTGCAGCGCCTGTACTTGGTTCGCCAATTCGGCGCTCGAGAGTCTGTCTGCGTCCGCATTGGTTAGGTGCACAACTTGCTCGAGATTTGGACGAGTAAGTAGCGTATTGAGCATGACTGAGACTTGCTGTTCGGGATCGGTCGTGACCGTGAGACCCTTTAGTAGGGGTGCCATCATGGTATCGGTATCAACATAGATCTTAGCGACAGCCTGAAACTGGTTCGGTATGAAAGCGATTGAAGTCCAACCAACTAGGCACACGCCCCAGGCCACCGCTATGGCGATCCAGCGGTAGTGCCAGGCCCCACTCAGATAGGTGCGAAGCTGAAGAATCCAGGGCTGCATATCTCAGGTACCGTGGCGATCAGTTTGTTTCGGCCAAAAAGCTGGCCTTTGTAGGGCGAACCGGCTGGGCTATGGTTAGGTTATTTTATGCCTTTACCGTGTCAATTGTACAAGAAGTTCAAGGAATTGCGGTTAATCCCCGCTCCAAAATAAGACACCGTGACTCCAATCCCACAGGCAGTTGGTTTGACCAATGGTTTGTCTGGAAACTTAACAACCGCTGCTGAGTTCCATCTGCGGTAAATCTAGAACAAGCTCGCCGCGGAAAATGGATGGGCGCTCCCAGTTCTAGAGCGTCAGTTCTGCGCAATTGGCATCAATCATGAACTTGCAAGCCCAGTTCAAATACTGCCACTTGCCATACCAACCATCTACCGGAAATGACCCCTTCACAGCACCGCGAACCTCCGGCGGCCCAGACAAATCGAGCGAGCGTCGAACATAACGATTGGCGGCCATTCCCGCTCTCGTTAGGTCAACGCGATTGTCCAAATTTCCGACGATCAAGAGGCATTCCGCGATCTGCGCCGTTCCAGTCAGACAGACCCACTCGACGGCGGGCATCCAATTCTCAGTCAATCTGCCTGACAACCGTCCGTCGGGTTCGATGGCTTGGATGAGACCCTCGCAACTGAGGCGCGCGGCCTCAAGGTATCTCGTTTCGCGAGTGCGCAGGTATGCCTCAATGACACCTCTTAACGCATAACCCAGCGTGTGCGTCAGTGGGCGCTCATGGTCAGTCAGGCAACACTTGTCAAACCAGCCACTCGATCGTTGGTAGCCAAGTGCCCAATCGACTTGCCGCATGGCCGCTTGCTGGTATCCTCGATTCGGTTCGAGGTTTGCCGCTCGGAACAAGCCGATCGATACGTGGGTTTCATAGACTTTCTCACCCGCAGCGGCAAACGGAGTCTCGAATTTGCGCCAGCTTCCATCACTGCCCTGCGTCGCTACGAGCCAGTCGGCAGCGCGGATCATCGGGCTGCGATAACGTTCGTCGAGCTTCACTCCCTCGGCCAGTCCAATCAGAACCTGACCCGTATCAAACGTGGCGCGAAGTCGAGGCGTTTGATTGACCATTCCACCCTGAAATGCACCGTCGATGAATTGTATCGAGACAAGCCAGTCCAACATACGCTTAGCACGTGAGACAAGCTCACGATTGCCCTTGAGTGACCCGACTGAGATCAGCGTCTCGGCGATATAGCCCGTGGTCTCTGGATACGAGGCTGACCAGCCGTCGATAAGACTAAAGTGCCTAGCGACGCCTCCATCGCATGTAGCGCTTCGATCCTGAGCGACGGCCAGCCAGGCGAGGCCCTCAGCGATAGCACGCTCAGGTCCGGGGTCATCTTTGGGTAGGCCCAGTCGATCAAGGCGTCTGGCGTTACGAGCACGTGACGGCAGAGCGATTTCCGCCAACCATGCCTTTGCCGTCTTGCGAAGCACGTTCTCCATCCAAGCCCCTGAGCTAACTTGACTGCGCTTCGCCAAGAGTCAATTCATTGAGCAAATCTGCCAAAGTCTTCGCCAATGTCCTTGCACTCAAACTTTCATTGAACCAGGAAGATGGCGCTGCTTGACGGTACGGTGCTGCAAAGAATTCCAGAATCTTTTGGTCGCTCTCCACATAAGGTTCGTTGGGGTCGATGGTCGAGTAGGACACGCCGCTTCTAGCGAGGATTCGCTCCACAGGAGAAACCTTAGGGGTATAGGCCAATATAGGCTTTCCATACCGGATGTAGTCTAACAACTTGGAGGGAACCTGAAACGAAGCGTTCTTTGCGTTAATATCCAAAAGGAGCAAATAGTCCGCCTGCGCCGTCTCGAGCATCGCCGTTTTTCGATCGACCAATTGGCCATCTACCTCAAGCTGACCGCGCTTGCACAGTCGTTCGATCAGCTCACTGTATTCTGCAAGGATTGATGACTGGATCGGACCGATCAACTTTATTCTTATCATCGACGCACCAACCCCGAGCCGTTCGAGGGCAGACAGAATTTGTCCGGGATGGCGTTGCCCGTATAGAGCACCAACGTGCGAAAGAACCCGATGTGACCGGCTTGCAACGAAACCAGTTGGTATCTTCTCCTCGGGATCAAAACTGTTCCAAAGCACGGAAACCTTCGACGCAAGCCGCGGATATCGCCGGCGCCAGGCTGAGGCCACCGTATCGGTGTTGGCGGTGAGTCTATCGGCGCCGCGAAAAATTGCACCCTCCACCAGCGCGTCGTACGGATAAAGCCACCTTCGGTCGCGCATGGGATTGTCGATCACCGGATCTTGGAAGTCGGCGACCCAAGGCAAGCCAAACTTCCTCTTGAGCCAAAGTGCAGCCAGGTGAGAAGCCAAAAAGGGTGACGTTGAGACCACCGCCTCGATTTTTCGGCTTCGTATCAATTGCGCAGCGGCAGATGCGGCGAACGGTGCCCAAGGAAGTCGATCATTGTAGGGCGCGCACAATCGCATGAAGGCGCGAGCCAACTTCGACGTGAAGACAACACCAAGAGGTTCATCGCCTACTGGAACGCGATGAACGAACTCGAGTTCGTAGCGCGCCCCTTCGAAGCTCGATGCGACCACAATGGGCTGATAGCCATGCACAGGCAGATAGTCGCAAAGTTGCTTGGGACGCACGGCCGCCGGCGTATTGTCGGGCGGAAATGTGTATGTTAACAGAAGTATCTGTCGCATCAGGGTCGATCGATTTTTCGCAGTGGCATTTCGCTTCTGGCGAGCGCACGGCGCAGACGTCTTACGGCTCTTACCGGATAGTTGAGGCGGGGCCAAACCTCCCGGCAGTACCAGCGCGCGATCGCGAATAGCGGGGACCAAGCGGCGCTTGAAAATTTGAGTTCGTAACCAAGCGATTTCAGATGCCTACCCATGAATGCTTCGGCCACAAATACTTCTCTCAACGTCATTTCACGTTTCCAGCGGGCAATGTTGCTCGCATCGGGTTCTTGCTTGAGATTTGAGTGTATGTGGGCCTCGCGCGCAGGAACGAGGTTGTCCACCTGTCGTTGCCACGACAACATCTGTGGCTCAAACTGCTCGCCCAGAAAATCGCAGATCTCGCGAACGGACTTCTCCGTGTCTAGCACCAGATTCTCGTAGCTAGCTTGGAAAATTCGGCTCGACAGCTCGGTCCGGCTCCAACGTTCATTGAAGTCCATCGACTCTATCCACTCGCGCGTATTCTCGTGCAGCCATGGACCGTACCATTGTCGTAACTGGAATGACTTCGCAACATCTCGGCCATCGCGAATGAAATGAATGAATTTCGCTTCGGGAAAAATGTCAGCCAGCTGGGGCAATATCGCTATGTAGCCGGGCGTCTTGTCGCCCCAGCGAGACTTGTGATCTCTCTCAACATGTTTGCGATAGACCACTTCAGCCACGTCCCGGAGATAGGGAGTCCTGATCTGCGAAACCTCAAATCGGAACTCGTTGGCATCGATGTCCATATCCGGCCATCTGTAGTGGTTGGTCATGATCTGGGCGACGCGTTCAACCTCGTCCGGCAAGAGTGGCCGTTTGAGTTCGAGAAATTCTTGCAGGCGATTGAGATACCAAGTCTCCGGAGGGATGGAGATCCGCGAGTGAGACGCCAGTATCACCCGAAGTAACGTTGTGCCCGATCGCCCTGAGCCCACGATGAAGAAAGGCGCTGTGCTCACAACATCTGCTCTCTTGTCTGCGTCACGCACGGCCGATTAGTCGTTTAAACCGGCGATTAACCGGCTCAAGTTTTTGCAACACAGATGGCAGCGGATCGTCGAAACGAAAATGGGCGTCGATGATCTTTGCGTTGGGACAAATCTCCAACATTGGGTCGGGTGCGCCCGCTGAGCGCGCCTTTCGGTAGGAGACAGAATCACGCCATGCCATTGGAGGATCGATCGACTCGGCGGCGGGGAATGGTCGGCCAAGCTCACCACAATACGCCGCATATGGGATATTTACGCCGTTAAGTGTCGCGACTTCTTCTTGATAATCGGTACGGCCCACGGTGGGTTCCACCATGTAAAATTTATTGTCGCGTTTATCACGTTTGTACTCCATGCTCCCCAACCCGACAAAACCGACGGCCTCGAAAAAGCAATTTGTTAGGACGACGAGTTCATCCGAGACATCCGGTGCCGGGGTGCAACTTGCCGTGCCGCCGACTTGGAGCGGCCATTGACAGATCTTTCTGCCGACAAAAGAAACCGGAGTCGTCCCTAGCAGTCCGCGATACTGAAGACAAAAGTACACGTCACTATCGTCCCCTTCGATCCACTCTTGCATGATGACCTCGTCGACAACGTCGCGCATTCTGAGCCAGAGGTCGGCAGCTTCGCGCGCGCTTGCCACTTTGCTGGCCTTGGAAAATTTGGCGCTGTATTTGACGCTCTTAATTACGGGCTTTATTACACAAGGGAATTGCAGTTCGCTTATCGACCCAGCCGCCAACTCCCCTGATAGCCGAACAGATCGCGGTATGGGGCACTTGAGACTTTCAGCGCAGCGTTGAAACGTTGATTTGTTCATGAGCAGCTGCATCGTGTCCTGGCTCGGCATCGAGAAATGATACGCGCCGGAAAGTTGATCTCGAGCCGCGGAGACCGTTTCAACACTGTCCTCTTGCGTGAGAATTAAGACCGGCTTTTGATCTAGAGTTGCGGCAACGCGCAACAGGGCATCCACAAATGCCTCTCCCGAAAGGGCCGGAACTTCAACTTTCTTGCCGAACCGCGTCCCGGATGTCGGCGTCGACAGATCCGTATCAAGCGCAATGGTCCGTATTCCCACCTTGGCGAAGCTGCGCAGAACGCCGAGGCCGTTGACCTCGATGCCTGCGACAACGGCTATTGGCAACTGCGGCTCACCATGCTCATGCTGCATCCCGGAACTCTCGCCAAATTCACTTTACTTAATGTTTACAGTGATTCACTAAATTGATCGACTGAGGCGGATGACGTCGGTCGCGATCCGCCTAGCACCGTGTCAGGCGGCGACGGCAGGACGACATTCAAAGTCAACAAG
>Ga0207693_10004295_pt1 | contig 12077 bp, 11 predicted proteins | sample LARL81metaG_FD_184347 | JGI IMG/M metagenome (GOLD analysis project Ga0207693, IMG submission 184347) | Corn, switchgrass and miscanthus rhizosphere microbial communities from Kellogg Biological Station, Michigan, USA - LAR L8-1 metaG... | ecosystem: Host-associated > Plants > Roots >...
GACACGATGGGCGACGACCCAGACTACACGGCCTGGACCAGGGACTACGTCGGCCGTCCGGCCGAAGGCCTCGCCACGGCGGTGCAGTCATGACCGCCGGACTGCCGGTCGAGGACCGCGCGCCCGAACTGGTCCCGCTGAACGCCATCTTCGCGACCGACTTCGTCCAGATCCTCGTCCCGGTGACCACCGCCGACACCATGCGCGAAGTCGCCGCGGCGGTCGCGCGCCACGTCGAAGGCAAGCGGGTGCGGGCGTTGCCCTACCCGAAGGTGGTGATCCACAACGGCGCCCGCCTCCCGGACGGGATGACCGTCGCCGAGGCCGGTATCAAGCCGCTCGACCATGTCACGGTCGAGTACGACATCCCGGAGGGGTCATGAAGAACCCGGTAGGCCCGGTGCTGCGGATGGGTGATGAGGTCGACCAGGTCATCGCCGCGATCGAGGACGACAATCCGGACACCGATATCGAGGTCATCGACCGCGGCGCCTACGTCCGGGTGCAGGGCGAGGACCAGATCACGGTGACCCAGGACACCCTGCGCCGGTACCTGGGAGCCGACTACGAGATCAGGTCGTTCGGCGGGATCATGTCCGCCTTCAGGGGCCGCGTCATCACCACCAGCGACACCATCACCTGGCAGAGCATCGCCACCCGCAGCACGGAGAAGAAGGCATGACCGAGACACCACCGCGCAAACCGCGTCCCCGGCGCACCTTCAGCACCTTTGGCGACGTGCGCAAGATGCCGAGCGACTACGAGATCGTCACGCAAGGGCAAAACTGGACGCTGCGGCAGAACCGGCCGTCGGCGTTCGAGCAGAACCCGTCGTCCCCAGCGAACCTGTGGTTCCTCACTTACCGTGACCAGTCGCCGCTGCAGGCCGATGACTGGGAGGCCTACCGCGACCCCGACGCGCTGACGTACCGCGGCTACGTCACCACGCAGGCCCAGGCCGAGGGCACGTTGCAGGGCGCCCTGGAGGCGCACGCCGACGTGCACGCCGACGCCGCCCTGTCGGCCGGCTCGGTCGCCCTGCTGGCGCGGCTGTTCACTCCCTCCCGCTACCTAACCCACGGGATGCAGCAAGCCCAGGCGTATATCGGCTACCTCGCGCCAAGCTCGTACATCACCAACGCGGCCGGGTTCGCCGTCGCCGATCTGCTGCGCCGCGTCACGACCATCGCCTACCGCACCCGCGAGCTGCAGCTCAGCCGGCCCGAGTCGGGCGCCGGAACGGCGGACGCAGATAAGGGAGGGTGGACGCGATAGACGCATCCGTCCCCTATCTGCGTCCGCTTTTGGAACTAGCAGAATCTCGTTAGGCCGACATGCCTAACGGCGAGCTCACACTAAGCTCACGATGCCAAACGTGATCCAGATCACAATCTCGGCACTCGGCTCCTGCATGGCGCGCTGGAATTATGTTTGCTCTCGTGTCCGGCATGGCTTACCGGGAGTTTGTTGATACAAACGGCGTGTCATGGCGGGTCTGGAGCACGGTGCCGTCGGCGGGGTCGCGGCTCCGGGGCGGATTCGACCAGGGCTGGCTAACCTTCGAGCGGACGAGCCCAGACAGCTCCCCCAGCCCCAAACCCCTCAGGCGCCTGGTGCCAATTCCGGCCGATTGGGAGACCGCCCCCGAGAGCCGCCTCGACCTCATGTGCCGGTCCGCCGAAGAGGTCGCGCGCCCAAGCCAGGGGAAGGAACAGCCGGCATCCACGGAATCATCGGATCGCGTGTAACGGGAATACTTTCCCGGTAGGTGCACTCTACCTACAATAGGTCCGCTCTACCGGGGATTCCGATCCAATCTTCAGTGTCTGACAGGCACGCGCGCTTCGACGCGCTGGTACTCCCGCACCTCGACCGCCTTCTCGCTTTCGCCGCGCGCCGAACCAACGTCCGCGCCGACGCCGAGGACGCGGTGCAGGAGGCGTGCGGCCGGGCTTGGCTGGGCCTGGACGAGCTCCGCGACCCGACCAAGGTGCGGGCATGGCTCTATCGCATCCTCCGCGGCGTCCTCAGCGAGACCGAAGAGCGTACCGCCCGTCGCCGGCAGCTCGTTTCGATCACACGCCTCGAGGAGGCACACGACGAGCTCGTGTCGAGCGATAGCGACCTGGTGTTCGACGAGGTCGCGTCACGACTCACGGGCGAGGAGGTTCGGGCCGCGCTGGGGCAGCTGCCCGACGATTTCGCGACTGTCGTCGAGCTGCACGACATCGACGGCTTCAAGTATCACGAGATCGCCGACATCGTTGGCGTCCCAATCGGCACGGTGATGAGCCGGATCTCACGCGGTCGCCGGCTCCTTGCCGGCGCCGTACTGGCAAGCCGAACCGCGGCGAGGGAGTCCGGATTCTCATTGTCACAAGAGCGACATGGTGGTCGGCGAGGTGGTTCGGGAACGACTGGTGGAGGAGGCACGCGATGACTGACTGGACTCCGCTCGCGCCGGGTTCATCAGAGGACCCTGCTGAACGTGCAGCACGCGAGAATCAACACCAGGTCCTGATCGACCTGCTGGGAGCGTACGCCGACGGGGAGCTGCCTCCGGAGACGACGTCTCAAATCGACGCGCACCTCGTGGGGTGCGTGCGCTGCCGGCGTGAGCTCGCCGTGCATCGGGCGATGCGGCGCCGGCTGGGCTTCGAGCCGCCGGTGGCGGCGCCGCCAGCGTTACGGGAACGGATCGTCGCCGCAATTGCATCGACGCCGCTACCGGCGCCGTCGATCGATCCGCGGCCGGCGCGTTTCGCCGCGCTGCGGCGGCCGCTGGTCTTCATTCCTCTCGTGAGCATCATCGCCGCCGGTGCACTGGGCACGGACCTGCTCGTTAGGCAGAGGACGTCACCGGCGGCGGTCGCGCCGCTCACGGAGTCGCCGACGACGATCCCGCTCTTGCAGGATGTGCTGGCGGATTATCGGCGCGTCGTCGCCGGCGATCTTCCGGGTCGCGCGCGCGATCTCGATGCGGTTCGGAGCGCGGTACCCTTCCCGATCGAGCCGCTGCGCGCCCCAGCCGTTAGGCTACTCGCCGCGTGGACGACGGAGCTCGGGCAGGAGCCGGCGGTGGTTCTCGCGTACCGATGGGACGATCGCATCGTGCTGCAGTATGTGGTCTCCGAACAGAGATTCTTCCAGCATCCCGCGCTGCGGCAGGCCGTTGCGGGCGGCGGATTGCTCGCCGCCAACGACGGCACGCAGGGAATTGTCGCGTGGCCAACGTCGTCAGCGGGCGCGTTGCTGATTGCCGACGTGCCGCCGGAAAAGCTCCGTGCGTTGGGGGCGGCGGCGCTACTGGCCGGGAAGGTGGCGCGTGGTGCACCTTAGAGTTGGGATGGCGCGTCGCGCGATCCCGCCGTCTGAGCGCCACCGCGCCGCGCCCCCATCTCGTGAGACTTTCGACCGCCCTTCTCGCCGCGCTGTCCCTCGCCATCGCCACGCCTGTCACCGCGCAGAATCCCCCTCCCCAACCGGTGCGGGATTCGGCACGGCGAGCGCAAGACACGCTATCGCTGGATTCGTTGTTGGCGCGGCTCGAACGCGCCGAAGCGGCCATCGCCATCCTTCGGCAGCAGATCGCCGACGAATCTGAGAGCGCCGTGCAAACGCGCTCGCGATTTCATTTGGAGTTGTCCGCACAGGTGTTGACCAATGCGTTCTTCACGGCGGGGCGCGTGAACAACACCGACGATCCGCAAACGGTGCTCGTGCCCCCTGCTCCCGGCTTGACACCGCCGACGAACTCGGCGCTCGGCGTCACGTTGCGACAGACGCGGCTCGGCGCGGCGACGTCGATCGACAACGTCGCCGGAGCAACGTTTGCCGGTGACATCGATGTCGACTTCTTTGGCGGAGTGCAGAACGGATCCGGCGATCGGCGCCTTTTTCCCGAGCTACGGATGCGAACGGCGCGGGCCCGTCTGCTCTGGCCACACACGGAGCTGATGTTCGGGTCGGACACGCCGCTCATCTCCGACCTCAATCCGCTCAGCCTTGCCGCGGTCGGCATCCCCGACTTTTCGGGAGCGGGCAATCTCTGGAACTGGCTGGGACAGGTCCGTGTCACGCAGGATATCGGCTCGTTAGGCAATGGGCCGGGCCGTCTGCGCTGGGCGATCCAGGGAGCGCTCATGACGCCGTACGCGGCGCAAGTCGTACCTGGAGAACCGGACATCGTCGACGCCGGTGAGCGCTCGAGCCGTCCGGCGATCGAGGGCCGCTTGCGCACGCGATGGGGCGGAGGCGTCAACGGTACCGGCACCGCGTCGACAGTTTCCGGCGCGATGATCGGCTCCTATGGCGGTGAGATCGGCATCGGCGTTCACCATTCCTGGATCGCGACGTCGCCCGGTGTGATGCAGGCGAGCTACGCTGTGGCGCTCGACGGGCACATGCTCATCGCGCCACATGTCGAGCTGCGCGGGGAGGCGTACTCCGGTCGCCTGCTCCGTGGCCTGGGCGGTGGCGCGATCGGTCAGAACTTTGGAACACCGCCCATCGGTGCTCCGCCGAACTCCCTCGGCCCGCCAATTCGCGACAAGGCAGGGTGGGCACAGGTCAACATCCAGCCGCGCGAGGCCATCATCTCCGGCCTGGGCTGCGGAATAGACTCGACCGACCCGCACGACAACCCAACGCGGATTCAGAACACCGTATGCGCGGCGCATGCCGAATGGCGGCCGGTCCAGCCACTCGTGTTCGGCTTCGAGTATCGACAACTGTGGACGCGCTACTCGGACGACACGTACACCGCGCGTCACTTCAACCTCATTTTTGGATTCGAGCTTTAGCAGATGTATAACGTAGGAAAGGCAATCCTGTTCGGCGCGGCGCTGCTCGTACCGCCGGGAGCTGGCCTCCAGGCACAAGCGACCGTCTCGGGCGTGTTGGGACTCGAGGAGCGAAGCGGCGCCGAGCGCGGCGACATTCGCAATGCTGTGATCTACCTCGAGCCGCGAGAGCGCGCGATTCCAGTCAACGACGTCCGGAGCATGCGCTCGCGCGTGATCGCCATGCACGGCCGCGAGTTCTTGCCGCATGTCTCCATCGTTCTCGCGGGCGGAACCGTGGCGTTTCCGAACGAAGACCCGTTCAGCCACAACGTCTTCTCGAATGTCGAGCTGGGGCCATTCGATCTCGGACTCTATCGGCGTGGCACGACGCGGAGCGCGACCTTCGCCCGGCCCGGCGTCTATCCGATCTACTGCAACATTCACTCGATGATGGTGAGCTTCGTCGTCGCGGTGCCGTCACCGTGGGCCACACAGCCTGATGAGAGCGGACGCTTCAGCTTGCGCGGCGTGCCGCCCGGTCGCTACGTGATTCATGCATGGCACGAGCATGGCGCGCGAGAAGCGACGCGCGAGCTTGTCGTTCCCGAGTCGGGGATCGACGGCTTCCCGCTCGTGATCGATGCACGTACTTATGTCGAGGCACCTCACCTGAACAAGTTCGGCCGCCCGTACGCGCTCATTCGCGATGACCGCTACTGAGTCGACAGATCGCATCTCGGCGCGCGATCTGTCGCCGGCCCGCAGCATGGCGGGCCGGGTATTTCTCAGCACGGCCGCGATTGTTTGTGCGGTGCTGTTCGCGACGCTGCTCGTCGCGTCGTACTCGGCGCGGCGCGCGACGCGTGAGGCGGAGCGCCGCAGTCTCGAGCAGGCCGCTGATCTAACGGCGCAGCTGCTCGCGGGGCGTGGCCGCAGTCTCGCCGGCGGTGCGCGTGTCTTTGTTCAGAGCGCTCAGTTCCGTTCGCTCGTCGCCGAGCGGCATCATGATGACATTCTGGATCAGGCGATCGAGGCCTCCACTCAGTTGGGCGCCGACTGGGTGTTCATCACCGACGACCAGGGCACGCTGCTCGCCAAGAGCGACGAGGAGGCGGTGCACGGCGTGGTGATGAGCGGCATTCCACTCGTCGAAGGCGCGCTCGAGGGGCGGACGACGTTCGGCTTCGGGATCTCGCGCGACACGCTACTCTTTCAAACCGTGGCCGTGCCGATCGTCGTGCCAACCGCGGCGCCCATCGGCGTCCTCGTCGCTACCAAGCTTGTGGATCGCCAAATGGCACTGGATGTCCGCGCCGCGACTGGAGCTGACATCGTTTTCTACGCCATCGATTCACGCGGCAAACCCCACGTTGCCGCGACGTCGCTCGACAGCGCCAGTCACGCGGCCGCGGCGCTGCCCGCCGTGGCACCTAACGAGCCGGTCGCCGCGGCGGCGCGGAGTGATTCGTCCATCCCCAGCGCCGGCCCGCGCGCCGCGCGCACGGCGATCATCGGCCGCGCACCATACGCGCTTCAGGGTGCAGCGCTCACGACCGCCGGCGGCGAGATCATCGGCGGCTTCATCGTCGGTCATCCGGAGAGCGCGACATCCGCCCAGCTGGCCGGTATTCGCCGATCGCTACTCATCGCCGGTTTGCTGGGTTTGGTGCTCGCTCTGGGCGCCGCCTGGAGCTCGGCGCGACGCGTGACGCGTCCGACGCGTGCGCTCGCCGTCGCCGCCGCGCACGCCCTCGAGGGTGAATATGACGAAGCAGCGCGCGTTGCCGCCGATGCGACCGCCCGCGCACCGTCGGCGGAAGTCGCGGCGCTCGGTGCCGCGCTGACGGCGTTCCTCCAGGAGCTGCGGGAGAAGCAGGCGCTCGGCGCGCTCGTCGAGCGGACGTCGCCGGCCGAAACGGCGCCTAACGACGATCGCGCCGACTTCGCCGACGACCGCCCGCGCGGCGGACGTGTGCGGGGAGCTTCGCGGACCCGTTCCCCGCTCGCGCCGCAATTGACGGCGCGACCGAGCACACTCACGCTGCCGTCCGGGGCCCTGGCACCAGGTGTCGTCCTAGCGGAACGCTACGAGGTCCAGGACGTCATTGGCGTCGGCGGAACCGGCATCGTCTACCGCGCCATCGATCGCACCCTCGAGGATACGCTCGCGCTCAAGATGCTGCGGCCCGAACTGCTGGCCGATGATCCGCGGGCGCGCGAGGAGCTCAAGCAGGAGATTCGCCTAACGCGGCGCGTGTCACACCGCAATATCGTTCGTACGTACGAGTTCGGCGTGAGCCGGGGCGCGCCGTTCTTCACGATGGAATACGTCGAGGGGACATCGCTCGCCGCGGTTCTCGCTCGGCGCTCGATCCTGCCCGTTCCCGTCGTTCTCGCGCTCGCAAAGCAGCTCATGCGCGCGCTCGATGCTGCCCACGAGCAGGGGGTGATGCACGGCGACGTGAAGCCAGCGAACCTCCTCCTCTCGAACGACGGGTTGCTCAAGGTCACCGACTTCGGCGTGGCGTCGCTGGTTCGCCGCCCGGCGTCGTCGGTCGCATCAAGAAGGCCCGACGAAAGTGGCCCACCTCGGCTTGTCGGTGCCGTCGTCGGGACACCCGAATACATGGCCCCCGAGCTCCTCCTCGGCGGCGCGCCGGATGTGAGCGCGGATCTCTACGCCGCCGGAATGGTCCTCCACGAGTGCCTCACAGGGGCAACGCCCTTCCAAGGAGACACGCCGCGGGGATTTCTCGCCCAGAAGCTCGATACGCCGCGCGAGACCCCCGTCCCCCATCCCGGGCTTGGCAAAGAGCCACGGACGCTCGCGGCGGTCGTCGACCTGATGACCTCGCCCGAGCCCAGCGACCGGCCGCCCTCCGCCGCCGCCGTCTCGGCCCTTCTCACGCGCCTGAGCGATTTCGGAGAAGGACGCGGGAACAGGGAATAGTTCCGCGACTCGTCCCGTCAGCGAAGTCAGGGTTCGCTTCTCTTGCCGAGGCCACCGTGACCGATCTGATGAATCCGGAGAAACTTGCCCGCGACCGCGAGTTCGAGCGCGAGGCATTGCCATGGATCGACGATGTGTACCGGTTTGCTCTCTCCCTCACCCACGACGCCGTTGACGCCGAGGACGTCGTACAAGACACCTTCCTTCGCGCGTACAAGTCGTGGCATACATATGTGCCTGGCAGCGACTGTCGGCGTTGGCTGTTCACGATCTGTCGGAACGTCTTTCTTCGCTCGCTCGAGCGCCGCTCGCCGACGGTGGATTTCGGCGAGACCGAAGCCGAGGCACTCGCGAACGGAGCGATGTACCGCGAGGCGAGCCGAGACACGAGCGATGATCTCTTCTCCCGGCTCGATCTGGGGCCAGCGATCGAACGCGCACTCGCGCGGCTACCCGAGCCCTTCCAGTCGACGCTGGTCCTGGTCGACGTCCAGGATCAACCGTACGAAGCCGCGGCGACGATTCTAGGCATCCCCGTCGGCACCGTGCGATCTCGCCTTTTCCGCGGGCGTCGGTTGATGCAGGAAATGCTGATGACGCACGCGCGTGACGCGGGGTACGCTACGTAAGGCTTAATTGTCATCCTGCGGAGCGAAGCGACGAAGGATCTGCCTTTCGCTGGCGCTCAAAGCAGATCCAGTCATATTTGGAGTCGCGCGCTCCGCACGCTCCCGCTCCTCGCGCCGGTCGCAAAAGCAGATCCTTCGCTAGGCATCACTGTACGCGTGGATCCGGCTTAACAAGGAACGTCTGCGTGTAAGTCTTTCCGCCGGCGGTGAGCCGCGCCGTGAACGTGCCGGCGAGCGGCGTGCCCTGATTGCCTCGTCCACCACCACGACCACCGGCGTTAGGCGACAGCGCAACCGGATTCCACACGACGCGATGCATACCGGCGCCGCTGTTGAATGGCTCCGGCGTCGGACGCCAGAGAGCGGAGACGTTGGGTATGCCGCCGGCACGGCCACCTCGACCACCGCGACCACCCAGATTCGCGTCGGGAGTCGCCTCGGTGGAGAATGTGTGCAACAGCTCGTCGCCGGCACCGAGGATCTGAATCGTGACCGAGCTGGTGGCGGCGGTCTTTAAGTAGTAATCGATGGCCACGCCGTTAGGCGGATTGGTCGCCTGTGGCTCGTCCTTCTGCAGCGGCGTCCCGTTGTCGCCGCCTTGTTGCACGTTGATCGAGTCGCCCGGCTTGAACAGGTATGCATCGGCGGCAAGAATCGCCGGTGTGACCTGGCGGAGTGAGCTGATGTCGTCAACGACCCAGAAACCGCGACCGTGCGTGGCGACGATCAGGTCGTTCTGATAGATCTCGAAGTCACGCACGGACGTCACCGGGAGATTGAGCTGCAGCGGCTCCCAGTTGTCACCGTCGTCCAGCGACATGAACGCGCCGCGCTCCGTGCCCGCGAACAACAACCCGCGGCGAACGGGATCCTCCTTCACGACGTGAACGTAGACTCCCTGCGGGAGGCCGCGCGTGATCTTCTGCCAGGTCTTTCCGAGATCGCGCGTCCGATAGACGTACGGTTCGAAGTCCTGCAACTGATGACGGTCGACGCTCGCGTATGCGACATTGGCGTCGGCGTGCGCGGCCTCGATCGACGTCACGCGACTCCACGGTGTGAGCGCGGGTGGCGTCACGTTCTGCCAAGTGCCGCCATCGTTCGTCGTGAGGTGGATCAAGCCGTCGTCTGTTCCGACCCACAGCATCGGCGCGCGCAACGGCGACGGCGCGACGGCATAGATCACACCACGCTTGCCATTTCGATCGACCTGCGCGGCAGCGGCAGCGTCGAGCGTGGATGGAATACTTGGATTGGGACGCGTCAGGTCCGGGCTGATGAGCGCCCACGTCTTCGCCCCATCGGTTGTCTTGAACAAATACTGATTGGCGTAATACAGCGCCTTCGGATCGGCGCGCGAGAAGACGAGCGGCTGCGTCCAATCGGCGCGGGCTGTTTCGCCCTCCGGCACCGTCGGCTCCGCTGTACCGCGGACGGCGATGTTGTTCGCCAGATCCCAATGCTGACCCGTTCCGCCGAAGATGATGCCGGGATGGAGCGAATCGCCGGCGGTGCAGCCGCTCTCGCCACCGGCGCCGATCGGCTCCCAGTCACGCATCGAAATCTCGGCGAACTTGCCGCGCGACCGCACGGCGACGGCACCCGAATCCTGCTGCGCGCCCGTGACCCAGTATGGAAAGCGATAGTCGACCGACACATGGTAGATTTGTGCCGTTGGCTGGTTCAGCCACGAGCTCCACGTCACGCCACGCGGATCCTCGGCGCGCGCGTTGCGCGTAATGATCGCCCCCTGGTCGCTCGCGACGATCATGGTATTGGGATCATCCGGCGACACCCACGCCTGGTGGTAGTCATCGCCCCCTGGCGAGCCGCGCAGCGCGACCCAGGTGTGTCCACCGTCCATCGACCGGTTCACCGCAACGTTAGGCACGTACACAACGTCGGCGTTTTGCGGATCGACGGTCACCTTCTCGAAGTACCAGCCGCGACCCCAGAGCGCCGAGTCCGACGAGAGCCGCGTCCACGTCTCGCCCGCGTCGTCGGAGCGGAAGAATCCACCCTGCATCGGCAATGGCGGTGGGCCGCCGCGACCACCCACCGGCGTCGCGTTAGGCGGAGCCGGCGCCGCCGCCGCACCCGCCTCCGGCACGAGGCAGTCGACCACAGCGTAGACACGTCGAGAATTGCCCGGCGCGACAGCGATTCCCGTACGCCCGACAGCCTGCGCCGGTAGGCCATTCGTCAACTGCTTCCACGTATCGCCGCCGTCGGTCGACTTGAAGATCCCCCCGCCCGGGCCGTTCGTCGGCGCATAGGTGTACCAGGGCGGCCGACGCGTATTCCACAGGCCGGCGTAGACGACCTTCGAGTTCGTCGGATCGATCACGACCTCGATTGCACCGACGTCAGCATTCTTGAACAACACCTTTTGCCAACTCCGCCCTCCATCGCGCGACCGGAATACCCCGCGCTCAGCACTCGGCGCGTACAGATGCCCAATCGCCGCGACGAACACGACCGAGGGATTCCGCGGGTCGACCGCGATCTTGCCGATGTGCTGCGTGTCGTCGAGGCCGATGTGCGTCCACGTCGCTCCCGCATCGGTCGACTTGTACATGCCATTGCCGAATCCAACCGAGTCGCGCAAGGTCGATTCCCCGCTTCCGACATAGATCACGTCCGGAGACGACGGAGCGACGGTGATCGCGCCGATCGACGCGACGGGCTGCGAATCGAATACGGGCGTCCACACGCGCCCACCATCAATCGACTTCCACACGCCGCCATTCACGGCGCCGAAATAGAACTCGTTAGGCCTTCCCGGAACGCCGGCAGCCGCGGCGACGCGTCCGCCCCGGAAGGGACCGAGCATGCGCCAGTGGAGTCCCGGATAAAGTGGGCCGGCTTGGCGACCACCGGCAGTCGTCAGTTGCTCGAGGGTGAACCGACCGCTCGGGCCAAGGAGGGTCAGAGCGCAGCCGAATTGCCCGGCGCGGACGAGAAAGTCACGTCGCGAGAAGGCATCGGAGGGCATCGTCGCTGGTGATGCAAGGTCGTCGGTCAAGTTGGACACTCCGGTGGGAGGATCGCTCGAGTTGGTAGTTCGAGCAATTACCCACTGCGGTTCCCGCTGTCAAGCGAGTAGCGCTTCAGAATCGTCCTGTTTCGACTCCTTACGGCTGTACCGAGGGCCCCCGTCGCGCTCTCTCGCCGGTCTGTACTTGGTACTGCTGATGCCCGCGCGCTGCGCGATGGATTTCGACTGCCAGCCCTCCGTACGGCAGTCTGCGGTACGGAGTAGTAGGCCCAACGTTAAGGGGCGGCGTTGTCGTCAGGCAGCGCTCGTTAGCGCGCCGGAGAATCGTTCCCAGGTCGCGCGTTCGTCGGCGAGGTGTTTGCGCCCTGCTGCAGTGACTGAATAGACCTTGGCCTTCCGTCCACTCTCGGTCGACGCCCACTCGGCCCGAATCCACCCCCGTTCCTCGAGGCGGTAGAGCGCGGGATAGAGCGAGCCGGCGTTGACGTTCAGGACGTCCTTCGAGATCGCCTGAATGCGGAGCATCAGATCGTAGCCGTTGGTTGGCTCGGCCCGCAACAACTGAAGAACGATGAGATCGAGTGTTCCCTGCAGCAGCGTCGTCTTGGCGCGGGCCATGAACCCTTCACTAGGCAGTCGAGTGGAGGATGGCGTTCGTCCTAGAGACTGTCAATTGGTAATGTGGCGCCCGTGCTCACTCTCGCCCTTCGTCTGGG
>Ga0207693_10004297_pt1 | contig 12071 bp, 12 predicted proteins | sample LARL81metaG_FD_184347 | JGI IMG/M metagenome (GOLD analysis project Ga0207693, IMG submission 184347) | Corn, switchgrass and miscanthus rhizosphere microbial communities from Kellogg Biological Station, Michigan, USA - LAR L8-1 metaG... | ecosystem: Host-associated > Plants > Roots >...
CAGATTGCGTTCATCGCCGATATGAACGGTGATTTTCGCGACGGCTATGGCGCGGTGCCGATGAGCAACTGGCCGCGGCAGCGCGCCTCGGCGGCGATCTGCTATCTGGATTCCGCTGTGCGCCGCCGCGGCAATCTCAGCATCGCCTGCAATGCAGTCGTGAGCGGGCTCGTATTCGAGGGCCGGCGCGTTGCCGGCGTGCGGGCAAGGATCGGCGCCGAGCAAAGGGAATTTTTCGCCCGCGAAATCGTCGTGGCGCTGGGCGGTATCCACTCGCCGGCCTTTCTGTTGCGCGCCGGGATCGGAGCTGGGCCGGCGCTGCGCGATCTCGGAATTGCCGTGCGCGCCGATTTGCCCGCTGTCGGCGAAAACCTGTCGAACCACGCCATCGTCTTTGTCGGGCTTCTGCAAAAGCCCGGCGCGCGGCAATCAAAGCACATTCGGCCCCATCCGATGACGGCGTTCCGTTACTCCTCCGGCCTGCCTGGTGCGCCGGCGGCGGACATGTACATCAACGTGCAATGCAAGACGTCGTGGAGTTCGCTCGGCCATCAGGTCGCAAATCTGGCGCCGTCATTGCTCAAGCCGATGGCGCGCGGGCGCGTGTCGCTGTTGGCGGCCGATGCCGCGGTTCATCCGCTGGTCGAGTTCAATTTCACCGGCCATGAGCTGGATCTGAAGCGCTTCATGGCGGGCTTTCGCCGCTGCGTGGAGATTCTGGCACATGAGGCGGTGTGCGCCATGACGCGGCTGACCTTCCCGGTAAAGTTCGACGATCGATTGCGGCGACTTAATCGCATCACACCCGCGAACAAGGTCAAGAGCGCCGCCGTCGCCGCGCTCATTGATGCCGTGCCGGCACTCGCGCCGCCGATCTTTGCCACGCTGGCCGATCGCAAAGTCGATCTTGCCGCGCTGGTGGCGGATGATGAGGCGCTGGCGGAGCATATCCGGCACAACGTCGCCGGCACGTTTCATCCGATCGGCACCTGCCGCATGGGCAGGTCCGACGATCGTGCGGCGGTAACGGATGCCGCGGGCCGGGTTCACGGCGTGGCCGGGCTCCGCGTGATCGATGCCTCGATCATGCCGACGATCCCGCGCGGCAACACCAATATTCCGACCATCATGGTCGCTGAAAAAATTGCCGCCGAAATGTTGCGCGAACAAACCTGACGCTGGGGCAGCCAGCCCTCAGGCCGCGCCATCAGACCAGTGCTGCACGAGGCGGCAATCAGCCGCGATCGGCAACACTAACGTAAATATGCCCGTCACGGACGGCGACCGGGACCGGGGTGAGGCGCATCGACGGATCGCCCGGATGGCAGCCGGTGGCGAGATCGAATTCATAGCCGTGCCAAGGGCAAACGATATGGCGCTGCTTGCCGAACCGCAGGCCGGCGCTTTTCTTGTCCGGCGTGATCACTTCCTCGACCTGGTTGAAAATCTTGCCCTGACACACCGGCCCGCCGGCATGCGGGCACACGTTCTCGTAGGCGAGCACTTTGCTGCCGGTGCGAAAGATGCCGACCTCGAGCTTGTCGAGGGCGAAGATTCGGTAGTCGCCATCGGCGATGTTAGCCAGTTTGCCAATTTCCACCTCTTGCATCCGAATCTCCGTCTCCAAGTTATGCAGCGCCCCAGCCGCTCGGCTCACGCTACTCGATCCCCTGCGACCGATGAAACCAGATTGCCACGTCGAACATGTTGAGATCGGCGGCACGAATCATGCCGCACGCGGTCACTACCGTTTCGGTTGCGGTCACCGTACCGGGCGTAAACGGCGCCACATCGTGGCCGCGCCGTTCCACTTTGGCGGCATAGATTTTGACCGCTGCGGTCAATACCTGCTGCAGAGCCTTGTCGGTAATGGAATCCGGCGTGCCCCGCTTGAGCGCTTCTCGCGCGCGGGCGCAGAAATCAGCCGCCGCTACGGGCTTAGCCGTCTTTGCGGCGCGTTTGACCGCACGTTTGACCGCACGTTTGACCGTTCTTGGCTTTGTTGGTGCAGGCATTGCCGGCTTAAGCCGTTACCGGCACGCGGCTTGCCGGCGCCGGTTTCGCCCTGGCGAGCTTGTGCTTGGGGACTTCCAAGTTGAACAGCCGAGCAGCATTCAATCCCAAAATGTTACGCTTGGCCCGTTCGCTCAGGAACGGCAGGCTGGTGATCGAATTCGGCAGGTCGAAATCCCAGTGCGGCCAATCGGAAGCAAACAACAGCTGCGTCTCGGCGTGGATTGCATCGAGCGTCGCCTCGGTGAGCTTGAGATTCGAGCGTTCGAGCGGCTGGCTGGTGAAATACATGTCAGCGATGTATTCGCTCGGCCGGCGCTTGAGCAGCGGCGCCTCGGACGACCGCATCATGTATTCGGAATCGAGCCGCTGCATCAGGAACGGTACCCACGCCAGTCCGCTCTCGATCCACAGCACGTTGAGCTTGGGGAAGCGCTCAGGCAGCCCGTTGATGATCCAATTGGTGAGATGAATGAGATTGTAATAGACGAACGAGATTGAGTGCATGGAGATGAACCGGTTGCACTGCTGCATCGACTGGTCGCCCCAGTGGAATCCGGAGTGGAAGGCCAGCGGTTTACCGGTCGCCTGGATCGCCGAGTAAAGCGGCATATAGCTGTCGTGATTGACGGCGCGGAAACGCGTTGACGTCACCGAATAGCCGATGACGCCAGGATTATTGGCGTACATCTCGACCGCTTTCACGCAGGCTTCGGGGTGATTGAACGGCAGATAAAGCATCGCTTTGATGCGCTTGTCCTGCGGCAGGATTTCTTCCGACAGCCATTTGTTGAAGGCGTTGCCGACCACGACCTCGGTCTCGACTTGCGGATGCATGCCCAGCACCAGCATCGGCGTTGGGAACACGACCATGTAGTCGATGCCCATCGAATCCATCGCCCGCTGCACCAGGGTCACCTGGGCGTGGGTCCGACCGCCCGGCACGCTCTCGGCGAGCCGTTGCTGGTGCGGGATGCGCCCGAACACGTCCTGATGCAGAAAGCCCGGCGTGGCGTTGATCAATCCGGGCGGCGAGCCACCACGGTCCTTGAACGCGCGCGCCATCTGCCGATAGACGTCGCTGTCCATGCGGTCGATGATTTCCGACCAGAACGCGGTCTCGGTGACATGCGCGTCGACGTCGACGATGAAGTAGTCGTCGCGCTTCTCCTTGGCTGCATGGGCCAGGATCTCGCGCGTGTCGGTCTGGATGGTGATTTTCGGCAGCTCGCTGACGCGCGCCGCTTTTTTCCCGTTTTTGCCGCCGCCATTGGGCTTCTTGCCGTTCTTGCCGTTGGGCGGCGTTCGCTTGAGCATGGGTTCCCTCCACTGAAGCGAGCGGGCGTGTAAAAGCCGTCGCTGCTGCGCCAAAACTAGCAGAACCCGAAGGCTTTGGCATCGCGGAGTCGGTCCATTGACCGGCCCTGGCGCGACCGCTACGGGAATCACCGAATCTCCGCCGTTTCGGCGGATTGGACCGCGCCGCGGACCACGCCATGGAATGCTCATGAAGCTTCCATCGTTCGATTACGCCTGTCCGGCCACGATCGCCGAAGCCGTTGCGCTTCTGGCCGCGCATCGCGGCGAGGCGAAGCCGATTGCCGGGGGCCAGAGTCTCGTGCCGATGCTGGCGTTTCGCCTGGCTGCACCGACGCTGCTCGTCGATTTGCGCAAGCTTTCCGAATTACGCCAAATCACGATCACCGATGCGGGCATCACCCTCGGCGCCATGGTGCGCTGGCGCGATATTCTGCAGGATCCGCGATTGCGGCAGGCACATCCGCTTTTGGTCGCTGCGGTTGAACACATCGCCCATTATCAGATCCGCAATCGCGGCACGGTCGGCGGCAGCCTGGCTCACGCCGACCCAGCCGCGGAGTTGCCGGGCATTGCCGTCACCTGCGAGGCGGATATCGTTGCGCACGGCAGCGCAAAATCGCGCGTGGTCGCCGCCGGTGATTTCTTCCGCGGCGCGCTTATGACCGTATTGCGGCCCGACGAGATCGTCACCGAAATTCGTTTTCGCGCGTGGCCGCGGCAGCGCCGTTACGGGTTTCGCGAATTTGCCAGGCGCCGTGGCGACTTCGCCTTGGCGGCGGCGGCCGTGACGTTCGAGCAGCCAGAGCAGAAATTTCGCAATGTCCGTATTGGAGCGATCGGCGTTGCCGACCGGGCCATTCGTCTTGCCGCTGCCGAGCGAGTGCTCGAGGGCCGCGAGGTGACAGACGTGGCCATCGCTGAAAGCGCGGCTGCAGCGTCGGCCGCAACGGATCCCGCAGACGATATCCATGCCAGTGGCGCCTATCGGAAGACATTGATTGGCGTGATGGTCGAACGCGCATTGCGCGACGCCGTGGGCCGGACCATTGTCTAGGCTCGTACGGCGCGTTTCCTTTCAGATCGCGAGCAGGGAGTATCCGCCATGAGTGTTGCACGGCATCCGCGCCCCAAAGAACTTGAGGGCGTTCCACTCGACGAAATCATGAAAAAATACGTCGGACGGTTTAAAGACAAGAAACCGGACTGGGCGGCGTTCGAGGACGCCAAGATCGAGGGTTACAAACGCGCGCAGCATCGTTTCATTGGCGCCGGCGGTTCCGGCAAGCATGGCGATCCGACCGTTATCCCGGCGGGCAATTTCACGCTCTCGATCATGTATGTCGAGCCAGGCCAGGGTAACGCGGCGCACACCCATGAAGTTGAAGAGTGTTTCTTCGTGTTGCAAGGTTTACTCGACGTCTTCGTCGAGGACGAAAGCGGAGGCGAGTCACGACCCGGCTCGGGCCTTGGGAGTGCATTTCCTGCCCGGCGGGGGTCATCCACGGTTATCAGAATGACTCGCTTGAACCGGTCTATTTCCAGGTCATGCTCGGCCGCGGCAAACCGGATACGATGGGCTATGCCGATGATGAGCTTTACAAGCGCAGGGACGCGCACCTGAAAACCGTGTGAGACGGGTCGCCGAAAAGAATCAGCCGTAAGTCGTCGCAAAAAGCTTCTCGATCGGGATCGGCGCGGCGATGAGGCCCTGTTCGGCCATGTAGCCGACGAGCGCCTCGAGCGTCGAACGGTTCGGTTCGACGCCATAGGGCCAGCAATCGCCGCCAAACAGCGCGTCGATCTCTTCAATATCGGCCGGGAGCCAAGGCAGCATGTAGCGCAGCGTGCCGGGGTAGCGCATTTTCTGCCATGCCCAGTCCCTGGCTGCGCAGAAAGCGGCATAAAGGCTCGTCGCTACGAACGGATGCCGCTCGTATAGTTCCTTGCGGATGACGATCAAATGCATGATCGGAAAAATCCGCGTGCGTCGAAAGTAGTCGTGCTCGCGGGTTCGAAAATCCGGAAATAGTCGCACCACGTCGGGATGACGGCCGAGCGCGCGCGGCAGATTGGAGCCGACAATGGCGTCAATCTCGCCGGCTTCGAGGAGGTCGCTCAACGATCTGCCTGTGGTATTCGGCGTGATTTTGACGGGTTTGAGCAGTGGCATCAGCGACGGATGGCCGTAACTTCCCGCCTCGTTGACGGCGCCTTGCACCCATTCGATGCCGGACAAATCGATCCCGAGGTCGTGCTGCATCAGACCGCGCACGAAGATTCCGGCGCGCCATGGCTTTATTGTCGTAAACCGCCGCCGCGTGAACGCGGCCAAAGAGCTTGCCGGCAAGCGTATCGGCGTCCCGCTTTACACCCAGACCCGAAAGACCCTGGACGCGAATACCGGGAGCGCCACGAAGGGCAACTTCCCCGCCGCGAAGCGGCTGATATATTCCGAGCTCGACATCTCGCAGACGTCGAATTCCAGCCGGCCGGTCATGCGATCAAAAATCTCGCGAGGATTATCGAGAACCAGAAAATTGAGATCGATCCCGTCCGGTTTGACGTCGCCGGTATGGAGCGCCAGCATCCGGTCGTAGAGACCGCAGGCGAAGGTGATCGGCAGGGCAGGCATCTCAGTTGCTCCGCGGGATTTGCGAATTTCTTTTCATACTATTACACAGCGCCATCGGCGATGTCGCTTGACGGCCCATATCGGTTCAATTCATTTTGGATAGAACTTTTGGATAGAACGATGACAGATTCAGCATTGCTCGCCCGCTTCGACGGCCCCATCGTGATGATCGGCTTCGGCTCGATCGGCAAGGGCACCCTGCCGCTGATCGAGCGGCACCTTGCTTTCGATCACGAGAAATTCGTGGTCATCGCACCGGACGATGCCGATCGCGAACTGCTTGACGTGCGCCAGATCAGGTTTCTGCATCTGGCGATCACCCGCGATAATTATCGCGACGTCCTCAAGCCGCTTCTGACCTGCGGTCCCGGCCGCGGCATGATCGTCAATCTGTCGGTCGATACGTCGTCGGTCGATCTGATGGAGTTCTGCAAGGACGTCGACGCCTTCTACATCGACACCGTTGTCGAGCCTTGGCCCGGGCTTTATCTCGACGGCAAGCGCTCGCTGTCGGAACGGTCGAATTACGCGCTGCGCGAAGGCGTGCTGGACTTGCGGCGGCGGCGGCCCGGCGGCGTTACCGCCGTGAGCTGCTGCGGCGCTAATCCGGGCATGGTGTCCTGGATGGTCAAGCAGGCGCTGGTCGACATCGCCAAAGATCTAAAGCTCGATTTCATCAAACCCGGGACGCGGGAGGAATGGGGCCGCCTGATGCAGCGCGTCGGCGTCAAAGGCATCCACATCGCCGAGCGCGATACGCAACGGGCGAATGCGCCCAAGCCGCGCGGCAAGTTCATCAATACCTGGTCGGTGGAGGGGTTCGTTGCCGAAGGCCTGCAGCCTTCCGAGTTAGGTTGGGGCACGCATGAAAAGACCATGCCGCCCGGCGCACACCACCATAAATTCGGCTGTGAGGCGGCGATTTATCTGACGCGTCCCGGCGCCGGCACGCGGGTGCGCTCGTGGACGCCAACGGCGCAAGCCCAGCATGGTTTTCTGGTCACCCACAACGAGTCGATCTCGATCGCCGACTATTTCACGCTGCGCGAGAACGGCAAGGTGATCTACCGGCCGACGTGTCACTACGCCTATCATCCTTGCGACGATGCCATCCTGTCGCTGCACGAAATGGCCGGTGCCGGCTGGGTGCCGCAAAAGACCTGGCACATTCTCACCGAGGACGACATCGTCGACGGCATCGACGAGCTCGGCGTGCTGCTCTACGGACATGCCAAGAACGCGTACTGGTACGGCTCCCAGCTCTCGATCGAGGAGACCCGCAAGCTCGCGCCGTACCAGAACGCGACCGGCCTGCAAGTTACCTCGGCGGTGCTCGCCGGCATTATCTGGATGCTGGAGAACCCCGATCGCGGGGTTGTCGAGACCGACGAGATGGACTTCCGCCGCTGCCTTGATGTCCAGCTGCCGTATCTGGGCCCCGTGATCGGGCAGTACACGGATTGGACGCCGCTGTCGGAACGCGGCCGGCTATTCCCAGAGAACCTGGACCGTGACGATCCCTGGCAGTTCACCAACGTGCTTGTGAGCTGAAAAGCCTTCGCGGTGCGGCGAGCGCTTTATTTCAGCCGGCTTGCCGCCTCCTGGATCAAACTGAGATCAGAATGCGCCTTGACGTCGAAGCTCGCTTTGGCAAAGCCGAGTTCATGCGTCATGTCGACGTTTTTCTGTAGCGCATCGAGGTCAGGCATCAGGTTGGGATCGCGGTAATAATCGTTTTTACTGAAAATCCAACCAAACCGCTCGGGCGGCTGTTTAGTGAGTTGGGACCCGATTTCGGCTGCCGCATCGTGGTTCTTGGGATCAAGATACCAGTGCATAATGCGCAGCGAATCTTCGAGAAAGTCGACCAGCGCCGCGCGATGCGCATCGATAAACGGCTTGCGGGCGGACCACATCACAAATTGCGATCGGCCGATTGCGGCTTTCATATCGAACAGCGAGCGCGCGTTTTTCTTCAGCTCGGGATCGAGCATGAACGGCAGCACCGCCGGAATGAGATCGACCTTCTTTTCGATCAGCATCGACTTCATGCCCGGGAACGGCGCCTCGATGATGGTGTAGTCGCGATTGGGCTCGAGCCCGTGCTTGCGCAGCATGGCGCGCATGGCAATGTCGACGCCGGCGCCGGCGGCGTTGGTTGCCACCACCTTGCCCTTGAGGTCTTCGACTTTTTTGATCGGACCATCGGCGAGCACCTCAAAATCGTTCGACACATAGCCGCTTACGCCGTCCTGAAAATCGTCGCTGATGACGCGAATGTCATCCATGCCGGCGTTTTCGATTGCGATCGGCAGCGTCGAGAAAGCGAGATTGCCGATCTCGAGCTCGTTATTGGCGATCGCCGTGATCATCGGCGGCGTGCCGGCATAGCGCACCGGTTCGAACACGTAAGATTGGCCGAAATGGACGGCGAGGTCCTTCTTTTGCACCCAGACCGAGGCGAGATTGGCAAGCGGCGCCACCCAGGCGCCGCGAATTTTCAGCGGCTCTGCCTGGGCGTTAAGGCTCGCGCCGCCGACGCCCAAGGCGACAAGCGCGATAACGGCTGAAATGATTTTCCCACGCATGGTCGTCCTCCAGGATGCATTTTTATCGGCGCGTCGAACGCGGTTCGTGGCGCGATTGTGTGCGGAAACGCCTTTGCGAGGCAAGTCGGCAAGCAAGTCTGCAAGCAAGCCTGCGAGGGGTCGCCAATCGACTAGTGCTGCTCGGCGCTTTCCTGATGCCAGACCAACAGCCGGCGGCGGAGCAGCCCCATGGCTTTGATCAGCGCATAGCCTACGATTGCGATCTCGACGATACCGGCAAAAACGCCGCGAGAATCGGCAAAACGCGAAGCGCTCATCATGGCGCCACCGAGCCCGTAGCCGCCCATCGCCATCTCGGCAATGATGGCGAGGATGAGCGCGATCGGCAGCGCGACTTGCAGCCCGGTGAGAATTTGCGGCAGTGCCGCCGGCAGCGCGATTTGCCACATCAATTCGCGTTCGCTCGCGCCCATGTTTCGACCCGACCAGATCAGCTCCCTTTCCACGCCGGCCAAGCCGGCAAGCGTCGCCGTCACCACCGGGAAAATGGCATCGACGACGACGACGGAGATTTTCGAAACATCATAGACGCCGAGCCACAGGATGATGATCGGCAGGAACGCGATCTTCGGCATCGGAAACCCGACCGATATGATCGGGTCGAAGAACCAGCGCACCAGCCGGTTGCGCGCCATCGTCGCGCCGAGCCCGACACCGGCAATCGCGGCGATGGCAAAGCCGGTCAGGGCGCGAAACATCGTAGCGCCGAGATTGTGCCAGAGCTCGCCGGTGACGGCGTCGGCATAGATGCGCTGTGCGACCGCCGAAAACGGCGGCAGCATGAACGCGGTGACCTTGCCGCTGCGGGCAAACGCCTCCCAGGCGATCAGCAATACGAGAATCGAGAAAAATCCCGCGCCGCTGCGGAAGACCAGGTCGAGGCGCCGCGCCGCATCCCGGGAAATGCCGGCTTCGGCAGCCGCAAGCGAAGCGGTATCGTCTACTCGCGCCATGCCAGCAGCCATTGGATGAAGAGTTGATAAATCCGGTCGGCGGCAAAGCCGAGAAAGGCGACAGTGAGCACCACGGCATACATGCCCTCATAGGACCCCGTCGATCCCAGAAAGCCGATCAAATAACCAAAGCCCTGCTGCGAGACGATCAGCTCCGAACTCACCAAGAGAATGAAGGCGAGCGCAAGCGCGGTGCGGATGCCGTTGAGCAGTTCCGGCAGCGCGCTCGGTATGACCACGTCCCACATCATGCGCAGCCGGTTCGCCCCCATGCTGCGGGCGGACCACACCAGCGCATGATCGCTGCCGCGCGCGCCGTTATAGGCGCCGATCGTGACCGGGATCATGCAGCCGAGAAAGATGAGCAGTATTTTCGAGCCGTCGCCGAAGCCGAGCCACAGCACGGTGACCGGTATAAGCGCCGACTTGGGCAGCGGATAAAACAATTCCACCAGCGGATTGACGAAGATGTCGAGGAGCCGCCACCGCGCCATGAGGAGACCTAGCCCGCCACCGCCAAAAATGGCGAGGAGAAGCCCGACGGATCCGCGATAGAGCGAGACCTTGCCGTTGTCGATGAGTTCGCCGCCGCGCATCAGATCGATCCAGGCGGCCGCTACCTTGCTCAAGGGCGGCAGTGCTGACGTATCGACCAGGTTGAGCCGTGCCACCGCTTCCCAGGCCAGCGCCAGGAGGAGGAGCGGCAGATAGCGGAGGCCGGCTCGCATGACCGCTTGCATGATGCATCCCGCTCGTTGCGCGTTGCCTGTTCCTTGCGCTCAGGCGCTCGGTTTTTTTGCTTCGGCCTTGATTGCTTCCTCGCGCACCAGGTTCCAAATTTCGTCGACCTTTTCCACAAATTCCTTGCTGCGAGTGACGCCCGGATCGCGATGGTCGATCTTGTTTTCGATCACCGCCTTGATACGGCCGGGCCGCGCCGACATCACCGCGATGCGTTGCGCCAGATAGACCGCTTCCTGCACGTCATGGGTCACGAAGATCACGGTCTTTGGCGTGCGGTTCCAGATGTTGAGGAGTTCGGTTTGCATCAGCGCGCGGGTCTGCGCGTCGAGCGCGCCGAACGGCTCATCCATCAGGAGAATGTCGGGATCGAAGGCCAGCGTGCGCGCGATAGCGGTGCGCTGTTTCATGCCGCCGGACAGCTGCGACGGATAGCTGTCCTCAAATCCGCTTAAACCCACCAGATCGATAAAGGCTTGCGCCCGCCGCTCGCGCGCAGGGCGCGGCATGCGCTGCCGCTCCAGCCCGTAGAGAATATTGGCGCGCACTGTTTTCCATGGAAACAGCGCAAAATGCTGAAACACGATGCCGCGGTCCGGCCCCGGCGCCGTCACGGCCTGGCCTTTCACCGCGATGCGGCCGGCTTCGATCGGCAGAAAACCGCCGACGAGATAGAGCAGTGTGGATTTGCCGCAGCCGGAGGGACCGAGCAGCGCCAGGAATTCGCGCGGCCGCACCTGCAGCGAAACGTCGGCCAGCGCCAGCACGGGCCGGCCATGCGGCGGCCGATAGGTGTGGTTGACGCGCTCGATGACGATCTGGCTTTGCCCGTCCATTCCCGTGGCCATTCACGCCTGCCGCCTGGGCCGATGCGGCGCTTGGCGCCCAGCAGGCGGCACCCTAGCCGGAGCCATGGCGGACACAAGTCGCCAACGCCCGCTTGCGTTTGCTGCGGTTCTGACGCAAAGGCAATAGCCGCCGAAAAGACACGTCCCGGTCGCCCATCGCGGTTCACTCATGGAACGCTCATTCGCCAAAGAAGTCGAAGCGCTGCGGCTTGGCGCCGGCGAAAGCTTTCGCGGCGAAGGCATCCTCGCCGTCACCAAGGCGCTGCTGCAATCCGGCGTGAGCTATGTCGGCGGCTATCAGGGTGCTCCGGTCTCGCATCTCTTGGATGTCATGGTCGAAGCCAAGGACCTGCTCGCCGAGCTTGGCGTGCACGTTGAGACCTGCACCAACGAGGCCGCCGCCGCGGCCATGCTCGGCGCCTCGATCAATTATCCGCTGCGCGGCGCCGTGACCTGGAAATCGATCGTCGGCACCAATGTCGCGGCCGACGCATTGTCGAACCTCGCGTCTCCAGGCGTCATCGGCGGCGCCTTGATCGTGCTCGGCGAGGACTACGGCGAAGGCGCGAGCGTGATCCAGGAGCGCTCCTACGCCTATGCGATGAAGTCCTCGATCTGGCTCATCGATCCGCGGCCGGATCTGCCGACCATCGTGCATATGGTGGAAAAGGGCTTTGAGCTCTCAGAGGCGACCCACGCGCCGGTCATGCTCGACCTGCGCGTGCGCGCCTGTCACCTTACCGGCGAGTTCATCGCCAAAGACAACAAACCGGGGCTTTACAACGCGCGCCACCGGCTCGCGGGGCCGGTCCGCTTCGAATATGGGCGGCTTGCGCATCCTCCGGCGACTTTCGCGACAAAGGCGACGGCGTGCTGGTGATCATGCAGAACGGCTACGCCTCGGCCTCCGGCCAGCAATATTTGCCGTCGAGCACCGCGCATCGCACCGGCGCGC
>Ga0207693_10004298_pt1 | contig 12067 bp, 12 predicted proteins | sample LARL81metaG_FD_184347 | JGI IMG/M metagenome (GOLD analysis project Ga0207693, IMG submission 184347) | Corn, switchgrass and miscanthus rhizosphere microbial communities from Kellogg Biological Station, Michigan, USA - LAR L8-1 metaG... | ecosystem: Host-associated > Plants > Roots >...
ACGCCGGTGGCCAGGCTGACGCCCTGCCTGCCCTCGTAGCTACGACTAGAGCGGATGACGATGACGTCTCCCGGCTGGGCGACGGCCATGGCGGGTGCATGGAGCGCCCGCTCCCATTCATCGCTTACTCTGAGCATTTAACCATATCCTATCCGTGATGTTCCCTCTGACAGGTTATGGCTTAATGTATTCAGAGAGATACTCTCAGTAAGGCCAGTGTCGCCTGTCCTTCGAGTTAGATAGAGGTAACCCTCAGGTAAGCAAGGGGACCGCAGCGGCGGAGGTACCGGCCTCACGCGGCTCAAGCGCCCTGCCCTGGACTCCCCTCAGCCGCTCCCGGCACAGGAGTACGGGTCCAGCCCGTCCCGCGTCTGTCTCGCAACCACGGCGATGCCACATCGCGGTGGTCAGGAGCACATCAGTGTCACATCGCTGTGGTTATCCGTCCGGGCTAGCTGCAATGAATGAGGCTGAGGGGGCGGGCGTGGCGCAGGGGCCCAGCCCGGTCCCGCCGGGATCACGCCGAGGCGTGCCGGAGCTCGTCGAGCACCCGCTGGCGAGCCCGGGCCGGATCGATGCCCACATCGCGCAGGGTCTCGACGGTAAAGTCGCCGCGCGGATTGCGCCCGGCCAGGTCGAGCACGCCGAGCAGCAGGTGCTCGGTGCCGATGTAGCCGTGATGCAGGGCGCGGGCCTCCTTGACGGCCAGCGCGAGCACCTGCTTCGCCTCCCCGGTCAGGGCGATCCGCCCGGTCCAGCCGAGCGGGCCCGGGGGCGCGGGCGGCACCCGCTCGAGCGCGCCGGGCCCGAAACTCTCCTCGACCTTGCGCTTGATCTCGTCCAGGTCGATGCCGATCGCGGCGAGCGCCTCGGCGTCGTCGCTGGTCGCCGCGCCCTCGAGGGGGTGGCCCAGCGGCGCCGTGCGGTCCAGCTCGCGCTCGACCAGGCTGGCCTCGACCCCCAGGCCGGCCAGGGCCCGGGCGGCTACGCCGTCGGCGGACGTCAGCGCGTGCAGCAGGTACACCGGGCGGATCTGGTCGCCGCGCGCTGCGGCCGTAGTCCTGGCCAGGATCATGACTGTCCTGGCCCGGTCGGTGAATCGCTCGAACATCGTCGGAGCCTCCTCGGGTCAGTGTGCGCGGGCGCGGCGGGCGTGCTTCTTGTGGACGGCCTGGCGGGATACGCCGAGAATCTCCGCGATCTCCTGCCAGGACCAGCCGTGCTGCCGCGCGTTGTCTACCTGGAGCGCCTCGAGCTGCTCCAGCAGCCTGCGGAGCGCGGCCACGGCCCGGAGCCCGGTGCGCGGGTCTGAGCTGTCGGCCGCGACCGCCAGGGCGGGTGCGTTGTCCATGCTGTCAATCTACGTTGACAACTATCTAGTGTCAACTTGAGTTGACGCCGAGGGGCAGCAGAGCGGGCAGCAGAGCGGCCGACCCGATTACGAAGCGCTTACGGGTGCGGGTTGAACCGTGCAAAATCGCGCTACATAGTCATAACTGGGGAGACGAGGGCGGAATACTGGCCGTACGCGGAACGGTCATTCCGCCCGGCGGCGCATACGATTCCGGCTAGGCCGTCCTAAGGGGAGGTGCGGGTGACCAGCGTGGCCAGGCGATCCGGCCCGGCTCGCCATGCCGGTGCGGAAGCGTACCCCGGGCCGCGTCTCGCGTCCCGTCCTGGTCCGCCCCGGCGGCCGCAGACCCAGCCGGCGCCCGCGCGGCCGGGGAACCGCCCCGCCCGGGTGGGCGAGCGCGGCCTGCTCGCGGTCATCATCGCCGGCGCGGTCGTGGTCATCGCCCTGTGGTGGCATAGCACGCCCGGCGTCCACGGGCTCGGCGGCTGGCTAACCGGCGCCGGCGAGGTCTTCGGCCTGCTCTGCGGGTACGGCGTGGTGATCCTGGTCGCGCTGATGTCACGGCTGCCGCCGCTGGAGAGGGGCCTGGGCGCGGACAAGCTGGCTCGCTGGCACGCCATGGGCGGGCGGTACATCGTCAGCCTGATCGTCGCGCACGGGCTGCTGATTGTGTGGGGCTACGCGGCCACGGCGCACGCCAACGTGGTGAGCGAGAGCGCGACGCTGCTCACTCAGTACCCGGACGTGCTGATGGCGACCGTGGCCGGCTTCCTGCTGCTGGGCATCGGCATCGTCTCGATGCGCGCCGCGCGGCGGCGGGTCCGCTACGAGACGTGGTATTTCCTGCACCTGTACACCTACCTGGCCATCGCCCTGGCGTTCAGCCACCAGCTCGCCGACGGCGCGGCGTTCGTCGGCAACCTGGCCGCCCGGTTCTGGTGGTCGGCCATGTACCTGACCGTGCTGGTCCTGGTGCTGTGGTACCGGGTCACCGTCCCGCTGCTGGCGTTCGGCAGGTACCGCTTGGAAGTGGCCGGGGTGAAGGAGGAGGCACCTGGCGTCATCTCGGTCTACATCAGCGGCAGGCGGCTCGGCGAGCTGGCCGCCGAGCCCGGGCAGTTCTTCCGCTGGCGGTTCCTGACCAGGTCGCTGTGGTGGTCTTCGCATCCGTTCTCGCTGTCCGCCGCGCCAGGCTCCGATCTGCTGCGGATCACGGTGAAAAACCTGGGCGACCACAGTCAGGCGCTGGCCCGGCTGCAGCCGGGTACGCGCGTGTTCGCCGAGGGTCCCTACGGCTCGTTCATCCCGGACGGTTCCGCCCGCGGGGTGCTGCTGCTGGCGGGCGGGGTCGGGATCACCCCGCTGCGGGCCATCTTCGCGACACTGCCGGGGCACGTCACCCTGATCTACCGCGCCAGCAGCGAGCGGGACATCGTGTTCCGCGACGAGCTGGACGCGATCGCGGCCGCGCGCGGCGCGACCGTGCACTACCTGATCGGGTCCCGGGCCGAGATCGGCGGTGACCCGCTGTCTCCCCGGGTGCTCCGGTCCCTGGTGCCCGGCCTGGACCAGCAGGAGGCGTACGTCTGCGGGCCGGCCGGCATGACCTCGGCCGCGGTCCGCGCGCTGCGCGCCGCCGGGGTGCCGAGGCAGCGTATCCATGTCGAGTCGTTCGAGCTCTGAGGGAGAGGATCCGCCGATATGCGCCGGGTCGTCCTGACCGTGACCGGCACGATCGCCGGTCTCGTCGCCCTGCTGTCGTTCAAGTCGCACGTGCCGTCCAGCCCGGTGGCGGCGGCCAGCGGCTCGGGCGGCAGCACGTCTTCGTCCTCCTCCACGGCTCCGTCGTCCAAGGGCGGTGGGCAGACCGAGGTCGTCCCCGGGGCGTTCCCGCAGGGTTCGATAGCCAGGAACCTGCCGGCGGGCGAGACCGCGGTCGACGGGAACGTAGCCAATACCGCCTACGGCCCGGTCCAGATCCAGCTGATCAAGCGCAACAGCAAGATCGTCAAGGTGGCGGTGCTGAAGCAGCCGACCAACACCCTGCACGACATCCAGATCGGCGTGGCCGCCTTCCCCAGGCTGATCAGCGAGACGCTGACGGCGCAGACCGGCAAGATCGACGCGGTGTCCGGCGCTACCTACACCAGCGCGGGCTACATCCAGTCGCTGCAGAGCGCGCTGGACAAGCGCTCCTGAACCCGCGGATGACCGGTGGCCCCGGCCCGGAGCGGCGCAGGCACGCCGAGCCCGTGATGGGCACGGTCGTCTCCTTCGATGTTCCCGCCGACGCCGGCGAGCCGCATGGTGACGGCGCCCTGGGTGCGGCCGTGCGCTGGCTGCACTGGGTGGACGCCGCCTTCTCGCCCTACCGGGACGACAGCGACGTCAGCCGGTTCGGCCGCGGCGCCGTGCCGCTGGCGGACTGCGTACCCGAACTCGCCGAGGTGCTCGAGGCGTGCGCGGCCATCGGCGAGCGGAGCGGCGGGTATTTCACCCTCACGCCGGGCGGTGCGTTCGACCCCTCCGGCTACGTGAAGGGATGGGCCGTGGAGCGGGCCGCCGCGATCCTCACCGCGGCTGGCTCGGCCGAGCACAGCGTCAACGGCGGCGGCGACCTGCAGTGCGTCGGCGACCGGCGGTGGCGGGTAGGGATCGCCGACCCGCTGCACCCGGGCCGGCTGGCCCTGGTGGTGGCGGGCCGGGACTTCGCCGTGGCCACGTCGGGTATCGCCGAGCGCGGAGCGCACATCATCGACCCGCATACCGGGCTGCCCGCAGCGGGGCTGGCCAGCATCACCGTGGTCGGCGCCAGGCTGGCCGAGACCGACGCCTACGCCACGGCGGCCTTCGCCATGGGCGGGGCAGCCCGGGACTGGGCGGAGGGCCTGGACGGGTTCGAGGCGTTCGCCATCACCGCGGCCGGCGCGACCTGGCAGACCAGCGGCTTCGGCCGGTACCTGGGCTGACCCGCCGTCTTGCCCGCCGTCGCCGCTCAGAGCAGCGGCCGCTGGCCCGCGTCGTAGACGAGCAGGCCGTCGTCGCGACGCCGCAGGCCCGGGGACAGGCGGTGTTCCTCGGTCCGGCCGTCGTGCAGCAGGTGCCGGACCGGCACGCCACGGGCCGCCGTCACGAAGTCGGCGAGCAGCCGCCGATGGCATCGCCACCACAGGCTCTCCGCGCACATCACCGCCGTGGAGCCGGTGCGGGCCTGGTCCAGCACCTCGTCAACCGCGGCCCGGAATCCTTCGGTCCGCATGTGCGCGGCGTAGCCGCGGAACATGTCCTCGCGCCAGGCGGTATCCGGCGAGTCAGCGGAGGCCTTCCTGAAACCGCCCAGCCGCTTGTCCCAGCGGTAAGAGATGCCGGCCTCAGGCAGCCATCGTTCCAGCTCGGCGCGCGCCACGTGCGGATGGCGGCGGCTGCCAGGCGCCGTCCGCACGTCAACGAGCACGGCCACCCCGGCACCGTGGAGCAGCTCGGTCATCCGCTCGGCCGTGGCGGTCCCGTGCCCGAACGTCAGCAGCATCTCACCGCGATCATAAAGCCTGCCGGGCGGATCCGGCCCCGGACGGGACGGGAGGCAAACCGGTTCGCGCGCGCGGCCCGCGCCGGGATAGCATGCTCGTCGTGCACCGGTGTTTCCCCATCACCCCGCCCCCGCGCTCCTAGCGGGGCGGTAGTCCGCGCGCGTCCGGCCCGGTGCATCGAGCCAAGCCAGCCTGAGCACCACGGGCTGAGCTGACGCGCTTTCCTGACCGGCGGCCCCTCGCGGGCCGGCCGTCCGGCTGAGCCGGTGCGCCCCGCTTCCGCGACCCTTCCCTTCTCGTCGCAGGAGCGATGTCCCAATGCGTACGTTCACTGGGGCCGCGGCCGCTCGCCGCCGTCCCGTTACCGGCCTGCTCTACCTCGTGACATCCGGATTGCTGTGGGGGACAGGCGGCCTGGCCGGCAGCCTGCTCGCCCGGGCGACCGGCATGTCCGCGATCGCTGTCGCTGCCTGCCGGCTCACCGCCGGCGGCGTGCTGATCGTCGCTTTCCTCACGGTGACCGGGAGGCGCTGGCCAGCCGGGCGGGCCGCCTGGGGCCGGATCATCGTGATCGGCCTGCTGGCCGCGTTCTACCAGAGCTGCTACTTCACGGCCGTGGCGCTGACCTCGGTGCCGCTGGCCACCCTGGTCACGATCGGCGCCGCCCCGGTCATCGTGCTGGCCGCGGACCGGCTGAGCGGCCGGCCGGCGGGCCGGCTGGCGGCCGCCGCCGCCGCGCTGGCCGTGACCGGACTCGGCCTGCTCGTGGGCGTGCCGTCCGGGTTCCGCGAGACCGCGGTCCTGGCCAGCGCCGGCATGGCGGTGCTCGCCGCGGCGGGCTTCGCCGCGATCACCCTGACCGGGGCCCGGCCGGTGCCCGGCCTCGACGACCTCGCCGTGACCGGTTTCGGCTTCACCCTCGGCGGCCTGGCCTTGATGCCGCTGGCGCAGCTAGCGGGCGGCGTGGGCTTCCGGCCTACTCCGGCCGCCATCGGCCTGCTGGTGGCGCTCGGCACCGGCCCCACCGCCGTGGCTTACACGCTGTACTTCCGCGGCCTGCGGTCGGCTGCGGCCAGCACCGCCGCGCTGCTGGCCCTGCTCGAGCCCCTGACCGCCGCCATCCTCGCCGCCCTGGTGCTGGGCGAGCAGCTCAGCGTGACCGGGTTGGCGGGCGCGGCCATCATCGGCGCGGCCGTCATCCTCGCCGTGCGGGCGGATCGTGGAAGCGCGCTGCGGAGCCCGGAGCACGTGGCAGACGGCGCTGCCCCCGTTGGCGGCGACGATGGCGGCGATGCTCAGCCACTCCGCCCAGGACAGCGACTGACGCAGGATCACTAGGCCGGTGAGTGCGGCCAGCACCGGGTTGACGCTCATGAAAATGCCGAAGTAACTGGCCGGAACCCGGCGCAGCGCCAGCAGGTCGGCGAGGAACGGTACGGCCGAGGACAAGATCCCCGCGCTGGCCGCGCACGCCAGCGCGGCCGCCGTCGGCGGGTGCCGGACCAGGACCACGATCCCGGCCGGCACGAAGAACAGCGCCGACAGGCTGGCGGCCGCGGCCGGCCCCTGCGCGCCGGGCAGCCGGCGCCCGATCTGCCGGTTGAGCAGGATGTAGGCCGCCCAGCACGCAGCCGCCAGTAGGCCCAGGCCGATTCCGAGGTAATCGGTGGCCGGCCGCGGCCGGGTCAGCGCGACCACGCCGACGCCGGCCACCAGCGCGCACACCAGGTCGGCCCGGCGGCGGGACGTGGCCAGGGCGACGGCGAGCGGGCCGAGGAACTCGAGCGTCACCGCCAGGCCCAGGCCGAGCCGGCCGATCGCGCTGTACAGCGACAGGTTCATGGTGCCGTACACCGCTGCGAGCAGCAGCACCGGACGCCACTGCGCCCAGCTGAACGCGCGCCAGCGGGGCCGCCCGGTGGCCAGCAGCACGATCGCGGCGATCCACTGGCGCACGGCGACCACCCCGGCCGGGCCGATCACGCCGAACGCCAGCGCCCCGGTCGCCGCGCCGAGCTGGTTGGACAGGGCCCCGGCGAACATCAGGCCCGGGCCCGACCACGGGACCTGGCGGGCGGGCGTTTCGGGGGCGCTTGCCCCGGCGGATGCAATCGGCATACCGCCAGGGTGCTCCGGTCCTTCAGTTGCGCAAAATGCATGAAGTAAAGAATCTATACACTCTGGTTATGAGTGTGGATCTGCGGCACCTGCGCTGCCTCGTCGCCATCGCGGAGGCGGGCACCTTCACCGATGCAGCGATCGACCTGGGTATCTCCCAGGCGGCCGCGTCGCGCACGCTGGCGTCGCTGGAATCCGCCCTGGGCGTCCGGCTGCTGCGCCGCACCACCCGGGAGGTCACCCTCACCGCGGCGGGCCGCCGGGTCCTGGCGCCCGCGCGCCGGGCGCTGGCCGCGGCCGATGACGTGGTGCGCGAGGCGGCCGCCGGGCCCGTGCTGCTGCGCATCGGCTACGCCTGGTCGGCCATGGGCCGGCACACCACGGCGTTCCAGCGCCGCTGGGCGGCCGAGCATCCCGGCACCGAGCTCCAGCTGATCCGGACCAACTCGAGCACGGCCGGCCTGGCCGAAGGTGCCTGCGACATCGCGGTCATCCGCACCGATCCGGACCAGCGCAGGTTCCGCGATGCCATCGTCGGCCTGGAGCGCCGCTACTGCGCCATGGCCGCCGACGACCCGTGGGCCGCGCGCCGCTCCCTGCGGCTGGCCGAGATCGGGGAACGCGTCCTGGTCATCGACCGGCGCACCGGCACTACTACCCCGGACCTGTGGCCGTCCGGAGCGGGTCCGGCGATCGAGTACACCGGCGACATCGACGACTGGCTCACCGCCATCGCCACCGGCCGCTACGTGGGGATCACCCCGGAATCCACGGTGACGCAGTACCCCAGGCCCGGAATCGTCTACCGGCCGCTGCGCGACGCCCCGCCCGTTCCGGTCCGCCTGGTGTGGTGGCGCGACGACGCGCACCCCGCCACCGCGGCCGCCGTCGGGTTGCTCACCAGCCTGTTCCGCGGCTCGTAGGCCGCGGATCAGCTCGCCTGCCGGTACCGGTCCAGGATCGCGGTGCGCAGCTCCGCCGCGGGCGCGCCCGCGGCGGCCAGGATGGGCGGTACCAGGCCCTGCCTGATCGTGATCAGGGCGAGCGCGACGTGCTCGGCGCCGACGTGCGGCTGCTGCAACGCAAGCGCCTCGCGCAGGCCGAGCTCGAGGACCTTCTTGGATGCCGGGGTGAACGGGATGTGCCCGATGGGATGGGGGCCGGGAGCACAGTAGCGGCCGGTAGCCTCGGGATGCCGGGGATCCGGCGCCGCTGCCACGGCCCGCCGGGCCCGCCGCCTGCGCCGCCACTGGCGTACCATCCGGGGTGCCCTCGGGCCCCGGCTCCTGAGCGGCCCGTGGTGCGCCATCTGGGCGGCGTTGGCCAGCGCCTGCTGGCCGAACGACGCCTCGATCCTGGCCCGCACCGCGTCCAGGTCGATCCCGATCGTGGCCAGCGCGTCCTTGTCCAGGCCGCCGAACAGCCCGGCCCCGGCGCCGAGCCCGGCCCGCAGGACGATCTGCTCCTCGACGAAGTCCGGCGTGACGCCGTGCGCGGCCAGGACCGCGCTGGCCGGCTGGCCGGCCGAGGCGACGGCGAGCAGGAAGTGCTCGGCGCCCACGTAGCGGTGCCCGAGGCGGCGGGCGTGCGCGCTGGCCAGCCCGACGAGGTTGCGAGCGTCCTGGTTGAAGCGCTCGAACATCATGGCCTCCCGAGCCGCCGGCCGTACTTGCGGTGCACGGTCTGCTTGGTCACGCCGAGGCGTTCCGCGATGTCCTGCCACGACCAGCCGAGCTCGCGCGCCGTCTGCACCTGCAGCACCTCGAGCCGTTCGGCGAGCGCGCGCAGGGCCGCGACTGCGCGGAGACCGACATCGGGGTCGTGGCTGGTGGCGCCCTCGGCGATTTCACGTACTGGTTCCATGGCCGTCAGCATACGCTGACGGCCAGATCGTCGTCAACACATGCTGACGATACGTCTGCGGAGGGCAGAGCGCGACACTTCCTACATCACTGGTTACATCACCGGCACGGCATCACCGCTCGGGCGGGAAGCCCCACCTGGTGACCAGGCCGGGATCGCCGAACACCACGATGCGGGCGATGCCGGTCGCGGTCGCGGTGAGCACGGCCAGGCCGAACGCCCGGTGCACGCCGTCGGGCCCGCGCAGGTAGGCGGCCGCGGCGGGCTGCCCGTTGGCGGCCGTGGGGGTCATCTGCCAGTCGCCCGGATGGCCGAAGAACCGGGTCACGTAGGCCATGCAGGTATCGCGGCCGGAGAACCAGGTCAGGGCGCCGACCGGTTCCAGCGCCGCATCCTTGCGCAGGACCCGCTCCAGCGCGGCCGGGTCCGCGTTCTCGAACGCCGCGATGTAGCCCTCGAGCAGGGCTCGGACCTCGGGCTCGGCGGGCTCGGTGACCTCCTCGGGCGCCGGCGCCACCTGCCCGAGCCGGGCCCGGGCACGCTGCAGCGTGCTCTTGACCGCGACCGTGCTGGTGCCGAGCATGGCGGCGACCTCGGCGGCCGGGAAAGCCAGCACGTCGCGGAGAATGAGCACGGCCCGCTGCCGGGGTGGCAGGTACTGCAGGCAGGCGATCAGGCCGAGCCGCAGGCTCTCGCGCGCCACCGTGATGGCCGCCGGATCCTCGGCCGGCCCGGTGACCAGCGCGTCCGGGATCGGCTCCAGCCAGCTGACCTCGGGTCCGGCTACTGCGGGCGGTGCGGCCGGGTCGTCGCTGGGCGCGCCCAGGCCGGACGGCAGCGCCCGGCGGCCCCGCTGCTCCAGCGCGGTCAGGCAGGCGTTGGTGGCGATCCGGTACAGCCAGACCCGCAGTGACGACCGGCCTTCGAACCCGGCGTGCGACCGCCAGGCCCGCAGGTAGGTCTCCTGGACGAGGTCTTCGGCTTCGTCCAGCGAGCCGAGTATCCGGTAGCAGTGCGCCAGCAGTTCCCGCCGGAACGGCTCGGTACTGCGGGCGAACTCGTCCTGGTCCGGTATGGTTTCGGCCTGTCCCGGCATCGTCATCCTCCTCGGCCCTGATCTAGGTCCTACCCAGTGCAGACCGCCGGGCGCGCGGAAAGGAATCGCCTGGGCGGCACGGATCCGCGGATCGAAGAATCAGGAAGGCTGGAGAGATCGCTCAGCCGGCCTCCAGGCCGGCTTCCTAGGGTTCCGGTTAGACAGCAGCAGGAAGGGCTTGCATCGTGTTTGACAGGGTGATCATCACGTACCGGGGAGCCACCTACGAGATCGGGCGGGGGTGGGAGTTCTATGGCATCTGGATGAACGGAGCGCCGCGGTCCCAGCCGCTCGAGCGGTGGCCGGAGACCCCCGAGGGCTGGTCGGCGGCGTGGACCCGGTTCACGAGCATCGAGGCGCCGGGCACGATCGTGCCGGTGGGCAAGACCACCGCTCCGGTTGGCTCAGCGGCCGGGCAGGACACCATGACCGTCGGGCGGGGTGCCATTCCGGCAGGCCGCAAGATCGCCGCGGCGGCGCTGCTCGGGGTGGGCGTGGCGCTGGGGACAGCCGGGCTGTTCCCCGGGTACATCGGCGCCGCCAGCCTGGCCCAGCAGGCGGAGCAGGTCGTCCCGCACGCGATCTACCTGGCCGTCTGGACCGCGAGCGCCGTGCTCATCCTGCTCGGCGGCGCTCGCCTGCGCGTCGGCGCGCTGCTCGGCCTCGGGCTGAGCGCGGTCACGTTCGGCTTGTTCTTCGCGGACGCCGGCCTGGCCATCGCCGGGACCACTACCTCCGGCGGCGCGGGGCTCGTGCTGTCCTTCCTGGGCTGGCTCGCCTGCGCGGCGGGCTCCGTGCTCGCGTTCCTGATCCGCCCGGTCGGCGCGGCGGGCCGCCCGGTCCCGCTGGCCCGGCCGCGCGGCGCCAGGGTCGGCCCGTTCGTCCTGATCGTGCTGGCCGGGCTCGGGGTGGCCGCGGCCTTCGCTCCCGCCTGGGACACCTTCACGCTGCGGACGGCGACCGGGCAGGTGCAGTCGGTGACGGCGGGTAACGCCTTCGACAACCCCGGGCTAGTGGTCACCGGGGACCTGGTCGTGATGATCGTGCTCGCCGCCTTGGTCGTCATGGCCGCGCTCTGGCGCCCGGTCCGGTACGGCGCGGTGCTGCTCGCCGGGGCTGCCATCCCGATGGCGGCCCAGGCCATCTCGGCGCTCGTGCAGGCCGGCGGGACCCCTTCGCCCGCCGCGTTCGGCATCTCGTCCGCGCAGGCCTCCCGGCTCGGGCTCACCATCAGCGCAGGCCTGACGCCGGCGTTCTGGATCTACTGCCTGTTCCTTGTCGCGCTGATCGTCTCCTGCATCTGGATGCTCTTCCCGCCGCCCGCGGCCGCCGCTCCCGCCACGGTCGTCCCGGCCGGCGCAGGCGGCCAGGACCGGAACGACCCCGACCCCGACCCCGACCCCGGGCACGTCGACGGCGAGGCGTCGGCCGAGAGCCCGGACGGTACCGCGCCGCCGGAACTGGAGACGGCGCCCAGCGGCACCGCGCCCAGCGGCACCGCGCCCAGCGGCACTGCCGCCGGCGCCCGCGAAGCCGACAACGCGGCCGGCTGACCCGGCCGCGGGGCCGCCGGCTAAACAGGACCATATCCTGCTAGTTCAGTAGGACCGGTATCTCGGTGGCCAGATCCGGCGCGTCCGCCTCATACTGGCCCGAGATGGGTGAAACGCAGACGGCCTCCTCGCCGACCCGCCTGACCTGCTGCGGGCGTTCATCCGCCGCGGCTGGATCACCGCTCTGCCGGTCCGGCGCGCCCGCCGCCGCCTGCTGCTCGACCAGGTGGCCCAGGCCTTCGAGCCGGCCGCACGTACCCGGAATCCACCGTCAACGAGATCCTCAAGCAGGTCTTCGACGACCACTGCGCGCGGCGCCGCTACCTGGTTGACGAGGAGTTCATGTCCCGCAGCCCGGCCGGCCTGTACTGGCGGGTCGGCGGCACCGTCAGCTAGCCTTCCGGCCGGCGTCTCGCCAATCTCCCCAAAAATCGGGCGCGGATCCTCTAAGGTCACGCCTACATGGGTTGCCACGATTCCCGGACATCAGCGGTCGGAAGCGGGGACGGCCACGGACGGTCCGGCAGTTTCGACCAGCCGGGCGGCTGACATG
>Ga0207693_10004299_pt1 | contig 12062 bp, 9 predicted proteins | sample LARL81metaG_FD_184347 | JGI IMG/M metagenome (GOLD analysis project Ga0207693, IMG submission 184347) | Corn, switchgrass and miscanthus rhizosphere microbial communities from Kellogg Biological Station, Michigan, USA - LAR L8-1 metaG... | ecosystem: Host-associated > Plants > Roots >...
AGGAATATCTGGGCACCCGCGTGATTTTGCATCATGGCGAAAAACAGGGCCGAATCGAAATCGAATACTACGGCGCAGACGACTTGCAGCGCATACTGCAGGTAATCGGGCTTCCGCCGGAAAGCTAAGAGATTGTTGAAAAACGCAACGGACGTAGGCGCGCCAGCTCGGAATATAAGGCTGTGCCCTGTGCGCCCAGCGGACATGTTATCCGCTGTTTCGGCTTCAGCGGGTTGCAAACCCGCTGGACGCACAGACTGCAAGTCCATGTTCCTAACCGCGCGGTATTTCAACCCTCCGCTGAGCTGGCGCATGTGGAATTTTTTCCCACGCTCGCTCGGTCTGGCGGCGCTCGTTAGCGTTTACGGTTGTAGCTTTCGGACGGCACCGCTGTGGGAAGAGTTTTCCGGGGCAAAGGCGTTTGCTCATGTTCAGTATCTGGTTGAACTCGGCCCGCGGCCAGCCGGCTCAGAGGCGTTGGAAAAATCACGGATTTATATCGCCGACCAGTTGAAGTCTTTCGGTTGGACGACAACACGATCGGAATTTTCGGCGCCGACACCACGAGGAATGATGACATTCGTAAACTTGGTCGCGCGTTTCGGGAACCAAAAAGGACCAGCGCAGTTCCTTCTTTGCTCGCATTACGACACCAAAACATTCGACGCCATTCGTTTTGTCGGCGCGAATGATGGCGGTTCCAGTACCGGCTTACTTATCGAGATGGCGCGGGTCTTGGCGATAAATCCCGCCTTAGCGGCAAAGGTTGAGCTGGTTTTTTTCGACGGCGAGGAAGCATTCGAAACTTTTACTGCCACCGATGGTCTCTATGGCAGCCATCATTTTGCATCGGAGTTGCGTGAATTAGCGAAGAATTTTCGCGGCGGCATCCTGTTTGATATGATCGGGGATAAATCGCTCCAGGTAACACTGTCGCCAGATTCTCCCATCGATTTGGCTCGTAACATCTTTGCTGCTGCCGATGCTCTGGGGCAACGCGCGCATTTTACCTACTTTGGCGGTGGCATCACTGACGATCATACACCGCTTAACGAGATCGGGATTCCAGTGATCGATTTGATCGATTTCGATTTTCCGCCATGGCATACGGCGGAGGATACCCTCGACAAGATCAGCGCCGAAAGTTTGGAAATCGTGGGACGCGTTGCCCTCTACGATGTGGTGCAATTTGAACTGAAATGAAAAGTGCCGTTCTCGCGCTGGTCGCGCTTGCGCTCGGAATCGTGGCGGGCAGTTGGATTGTTCGCTATCCGGCCGTTCATCGGGTGACTGGTCGAATTTTTCAGCGCGGTGAACTGCTGGCGTTAGCCGGACAACGCGGAATTTTCGAGGCCGATGTCCAGGCGCGGGCGCAGCAGAAACAATACTGTTCTGGGATGACCGACGAACCTCTGGATTCGACGGAGAAAATCGCGGTGCGTGACGAGGTAATTGCCTCGGAGACATTGCGCGTGGTTGCCGGGAAATTGGATGACTCCGATGTGGCTGGTGAAGTCGCCGATTTGGAACATCAATTTGGCGACGAACGCCAATTTCGTGCCGCCTTGGGTCGCAGCGACGTTTCGCAATCGGAACTCGGACGGTTGGTGGCAGAGACGATCGGCGGCGAACGATGGATTGAAAAGCAAATCGCTCCGCGGTTGGCCGTGTCTGACGCGGAAGTGCAGCAATATTTTCAGCAGCACGAAGCTCAGTTCACTCAACCGCTGCGAATTCGTGCCCGTCACATTTTCCTGGCTGCGCCAGAGGGGTCGGCCCCGGACGTAGCGGAAGCAAAAGACCGCCAGATGCTGGATATTGCCGCGCGCCTGGGCCAGGGCGAGGATTTTAGCGAACTTGCGGCGACGGTGTCGGAAGACGAAGCGAGTAAAAAGAATGGTGGCGACCTCGGCTTTTTCGCGGCCGACCGTGTCCCGGTGGAATTTTTTGACGCCGCTGCGGAGTTGCAGCCCAATGGCCCTCCGCGTTTTGTGCGCTCGCATCTGGGTTTGCACGCGCTCCAATCCACCGATGCCCATCCGGCTCGCCTACTGGCACTTACAGAAGCTACCCCCGAGATCAGAGCACTACTTACCGCAGAGAAACGGCGCAATGCCGTGGCCGCGCTGAAGTCCGAACTGGCGCGCTCGACCTATTTTGTGGTGCAATGAGGAATTGCGCGCTCGCGGGTTTAATCGCAATTTCCAGACGGGAGGGATATGAAGCGAACCATCCGAAAGTCTGTTGGGATTATCGGCCTCGGTATTATCGGCCGCCGCATCGCTGATCATTTGCGGCACCAGGGACTGTCGGTCTTTGTCTGGAACCGGACTCCGAAACCAGTGCCCAACTTTGTCGGTTCCCCATCGGAGCTGGCGCAGACCTGCAATTACCTCCAGGTCTTCGTCTCCGACGATGATGCGCTGATGCGAATGATTCAGACCATTTCGATGGTGCTGACGCCGCGTCACATTGTGATTGCGCATCCAACGGTTTCACCAGAGACCATGCGCGAGGCCGCGGGGTTGGTTGAACGCCGCGGGGCGCGTTTAGTGGAAGCGCCGTTCACCGGAAGCAAGCTGGGCGCTGAAAAAGGGCAGCTAGTCTATTACGTCAGTGGTGACGAAGCCGCGATTGAAGAAGTACGGCCGTTACTCCAGGCCAGCAGCAAGGCGATTGTGAACATCGGCGCAATCGGCGAGGCCAGCATTATCAAAATTGCCACCAACATGGTGACGGCCGCAAGTGTGCAAGGCGCGGCTGAGGCGATGGCAATCGTTCATTACTCAGGCATTCCGCTGGAAAAATTTTTGGATGCGCTCAAGCAAAACGCCAGCAATTCCGGCACGCTCGACCTGAAGGTGCCGCAGATCATTGCTGCAGACTTCAAGCCGCATTTTTCGGTCAAGCACATGCTCAAGGATATGCAGATCGCGAATCGGATGGGCCGACACTTTGACCTTGATTTGACGGTTGCGGGCGCGACCCGCGATCGCCTTCTCGACGAAGCGAGCCAGGGCCGCGGCGACGACGATTATTCCTCGATTGCGCGACGATTTCTGCCCTTTGTGAAGACGCCTGATCTGGAGGAACGGCAGCCGGATTTGTTCTCGCCAAAACCGGTTGCTCCTGTGCCGAATGAGAATCCCGAGTTTATTGAGCAACAGCTGGCGGAATTGGAGAAGACGCAGATCCCGGTCCCGACTTTCGAGCAGGAGGAAATCCCGGAGGCACGCGCCTCTGACCTTGAGCCTGTCGAAACGGTGCGACCAGATGCCGAGGTCAGTCCGGAGCTGGAGCAGAAGCCGGTTGAGATGGAGACACCGCGTGAAATAGAGCCGGCGCCGGAGGAAGCCGAGCCAGTCAAGGCACCTGTGGAATCCAACGGCGATTCCGAACCGGAAGAGGAAAAGCGCGGATTTTTCAGTCGCTTGCTGCGACGCACCGATTATTGAACGCGCCTTCGCGGTTTTTCGATCTTTCCGCCCGGACGAAGCTGCGCGTGACCGGCGCCGATCGATTTCGTTTTCTGAATGGACAAACCACGAACGACGTTCGGAAAGCCAGTCCTGATGCCACGCAGGAATCATGCGTTCTCAACTCTAAAGGGCACCTGGATGCCCACATTTTTCTTTTCGCCGTACCTAACGAGATTTGGATTGACACCGAAGCGGAATTACGTGAACAACTGCAAGGCCGACTTGAGCGCTACATCATCGCGGATGACGTGTTAGTGGAAGATGCGAGCGAGGGCTTCGCTCTTTTCCATGTGCTGGCGGAACCGAGACCGGAAGGAACAGGGGCCAGGTTTTGCGTGAGATCGCGGCGGCTGGGATGTAACGGATGGGACCTATGGGTCGAATCGGGCGCAGCGAAGGAAGCGACAGATGCACTCACGGCCACTTACCACGCAGCAGATGAAAACGAATGGGAACGTTTGCGAATAGAGAATGGAATCCCGCGCTGGGGCCACGAGTTAACTCCCGATATTATTCCACCGGAAGCGAACCTGGCAGAGCGCGCAATCGATTACGAAAAGGGCTGCTATATCGGCCAGGAAGTGATCTCACGGATGAAAATGAGCGGGCAGGTCCGACAGCGATTATGCGGGTTAGTTTCGGAGAAAGGGCTGGACCCCGGCATGGAATTGCGCGTGGAGGAAAAAGTGGTTGGTCGTGTTACGAGCGCTGTTTTTTCCGCGCGAACGACTTCGAACATTGGTTTAGCGATGATCAAACGCGGCTACAACGATATTGGGACATCGTTGCTCGCGTCGAACGGAAAGGTGCAAACGAATGTTCGGGTCGTAGTGCTGCCCGTGAAAAGTGGATCGGCCGATCCGTCCGGCGATGCGGAAGGACGCGGCAAAGCCGGCTTGCTTGCATAAACGGTCCAACCGCCGGGACGAAACGCCGAACCCTTGTTCAGAAGGTTTGACCGTCTTAAGGCGTGCCCGCTAAATTTGCCAGCTAACGTCCCGGGGAAAATAAATGTCCAAAGTCACCGTTAATCACATCTACAAGATCTACCCCGGCGAAAAGGGAACGAATGTGACTGCGGTCGAGGATGTCAACCTCGAAATCGCAGATCGCGAGTTCGTTGTGCTGGTAGGGCCGTCTGGCTGTGGCAAATCGACCACCCTGCGGATGATCGCGGGTCTCGAAGAAATCTCGCGCGGCGATATCTACATCGGCGATCGACGAGTCAATGACGTTCCACCGAAAGACCGCGACATCGCAATGGTGTTCCAGAATTATGCGCTTTATCCGCATATGAATGTCTTCGATAACATGGCCTTTGGTCTGCGGCTGCGGAAGTACGCCAAAACCGAGATCAAGAAGCGTGTGAACGATGCCGCCAGCATTCTTGGGATCGAAGGCTTGCTCGACCGCAAACCCAAGGCGCTTTCCGGTGGGCAACGCCAGCGCGTCGCCGTTGGCCGCGCCATCGTGCGGCAGCCGAAAGTTTTTTTATTCGATGAGCCGCTTTCAAATCTCGATGCAAAAATGCGAGTGCAGATGCGCACAGAAATTACAAAACTACATCAGCGTTTGCAGGCGACGATGATTTATGTCACGCACGATCAGATTGAAGCGATGACGATGGGCGATCGGATCGTGGTCATGAACAATGGCAAAGTGCAACAAACCGATACGCCGCTGAAACTTTACAACGAGCCGGATAATCTTTTCGTTGCCGGATTTCTCGGGAGCCCGCCGATGAATTTTATCAACGGGGAACTAAAACAGGAACGCGACGCCGTCGTTTTCAAGGAAATGCAGGGCGGAACAATCGAGGTGCGATTCAAAGATCGACCGCGGGCGCGCGAGTTTTTTGGCAAACCGATGCTGCTGGGGATCCGACCGGAAGACATTGAGCTGGCGCAGTTTTCCAATACCGGCAACGCGTCCGCGAATTTTCCGGCAATTGTGGATATCGTGGAACCAATGGGAGCAGAAACAAATTTATACCTGCAGACCGGCGCGCATACCGTCGTGTGTCGAAGCCAGCGCGCGCTCGATCACCGGGAGACGGGCCATCGCTTACAGTTCGATTTGAATGCGAGCAAGGCGCATCTGTTCGATCCGGCGACCACAAGTCGTGTCATTTAAGGGCTTTACGAGAGCACGTTTTTACGCGATTTTGATTGCATTGCTTGACTTTTTACTCTTAAACTAGGCGCTTACCTCTGAGCTCATGAATCAACGATTGCTGGCAGAAATCGGCCGCACGCAGCGGCTCGAAATTGTTAACGCGCTCAAACGCAGCCGCGGCCTATCGGTCAACGAATTGGTCGATCGCATGCGGATGAGTTACATGGGCATCAAACAGCATTGCCTTACCTTGCAACGCGACGGTTATCTCGATACCTGGCGGCGTCCGCAAAAAATGGGGCGTCCGGAAATGGTTTATCGTTTAACCCGTCGGGCGCACGATCTTTTTCAAGCCGACAGCAATCGGTTTACTATCGAGTTGCTCGAATCCGTCCAACAGATCTACGGGCCGAACGGGCCGGAAAAACTGCTTTACAATTTGTTTGAAAGGAAGACTGCGAGCCTGAAGGAAAAAATCAAAGGTGCGACGGTCGCGGAGCGAGCTAAATCACTGGCGAAAGTTCGCGATCTGGAAGGTTATATGTCGCAGTTTGTGGTTGACGAAGGTGGGCCGCAGATTCTGGAATGCCACACCCCGCTCCAGAATGTTCTCGACAAATACCAAATTATCGGGCGTTTCGAGCAGGAAATGTTCGCGCAGGTTCTTAGCACGCGAGTGCGACGGCAGGAGACGCGCAATTCCGGTCTCTACGAGTGCGCGTTTTATTTCGACGCGTAAGGTAACGTTTCGCAGTGCCGTGCTGACCTAGGGCAGCATTCGCGGGGCGCCATCGCAGCACGCGATGGCGCGTGTGCTCCCCAGAAAGAGAATTTCGTCGCCCTATTGGCGTCAATCGCGGCGACTTGCCTTTCATCCAAATTCGTTTGATGGAACGACTATGCGTCGGACGTTTCCGAGCGCGGTCATTGAGAATTTGCAGCCGCTAATTGACGGCGGCCGTTACCCCGTCAAACGCGTTACCGGCGAAGATCTGATCGTCGAGGCCGATATTTTTAAGGAAGGCCACGATGTTGTCGCGGCGGCGTTGAAGTGGCGAACGGTGGGCGAAACCCGTTGGCACGAGACGCCGATGAAATTGATCGTTAACGATCGCTGGCGTGGGGCGTGTACCTTTTATGAAAACGCCATCTACGAATACACCGTGGAAGCCTGGATTGACGCGTTCACGAGCTGGCAACACGAATTTTCGACCAAGTTTAAGGCAGGCGTTTCTCCCTTGCGAAGCGAAGCGCTCGAAGGCGCCACGCTGATCGAAGAAGCGGCGAAACGTTCGCATGATTCGCACGACACAAAGCGGCTCTGCGAAATCGCGGAGGCGGTGCGAACAAAAGCGCCGGCCGAGGTCGCTACGCTGATTCATTCCGGTGAGCTTGAAGTTTTGATGGCGACTTATCCCGATCGCGCCGGCGCGACGCAATGGGCTCCGCCGCCGCATGTGGTGGTTGATCGGCTGCGCGCGCGAACCGCAGCCTGGTACGAATTCTTTCCCCGCTCAGCCGAAGGGAAAGGCGATCGCGGCTCCAAGCTCCGCGGTTGTCTGCCCCGGATCGAAGATGCCAAAGCCATGGGATTCAATGTCATTTATTTTCCACCGATCCATCCAATCGGCACAACCAACCGCAAAGGACGCAACAATTCGGTGACCTCTGAGCCGGATGATCCGGGAGTGCCGTATGCGACTGGTAACCGGCATCTCGGTTGTCCCCATGGCGGAGGGCACAAGGACATCGATCCCGCGCTGGGCACACTGGAGGATTTTGCCTGGCTGGAAGAGGAGACGCGTAAACGGGGACTGGAAATTGCCCTCGATTTCGCCATCAACTGTTCCCCCGATCATCCCTACGCGGCCGAACATCCGGAATGGTTTTATGAACGACCGGACGGCACCATTAAATTTGCCGAAAATCCGCCCAAAAAATACGAAGACATTTATCCGCTTAACTTCCACTGCGCCAATTGGCTCGAGCTCTGGGCAGAAATGAAGAGCATCGTTTTGTTCTGGGTCGAGCGCGGTGTTCGAATTTTTCGCGTCGATAACCCACATACCAAACCAGTGCCCTTCTGGGAATATTTGATTTCAGGGGTGCGGGATGAATTTCCCGACACGATTTTTTTATCAGAAGCGTTTACCCGCCCCAAGATGATGAAGGCGCTGGCTAAGGCCGGCTTTAACCAGAGCTATACCTATTTCACCTGGCGCAACTACAAGCACGAACTGATCGAGTACTTCACCGAGCTGACGCAGACCGAAATGCGCGAATATTTTCGCGGGAACCTGTGGCCGAATACGCCCGATATTTTGCCGCCGATTCTGCAGAACGGCGGGCGTCCGGCTTTCATGATTCGCGTCCTGCTGGCGGCAACGCTCTCGAGCGTTTACGGGATTTACAGCGGGTTTGAGCTTTGCGAAAACGCCGCCTTGCCCGGTCGCGAAGAATATCTCGATTCGGAGAAGTATCAGTTTAAGGAGCGCGACTGGGACGGGCCCGGAAACATCAAGGACTTTATCGCGCGCCTGAACAGGATTCGGCGCGAAAATCGCGCCCTGCAGTTTTATGACAACCTGCATTTCTACAATGCGGACAATGACGCGATTCTGTTTTACGGCAAAACGACACCGTCAGGCGACAACATCATTTTTGTGGTGGTAAACCTTGATCCATATCGCCGCCAGCATTCGATGATCGATCTGCCGATCGAGCTGTTCGGCTACAACGAAGGCCAGTCCTACGAAGCGCACGATTTGCTGGATGATTCCCGTTATACCTGGTATGGGCGGCGCAATTACGTCGAGCTCGATCCCTTTACCCGGCCGGCCCACATCTTCCGGATACGCCGATTTGACTGACTCTGGTTGCGCCGGAACGCTCGTCGTTTATCGTAGCGGCTGCCTGGGCATGAAAAAACTCTTGTGGCTGTTTCTAGCGCCGGCCAGCGCCTTGTCACTTCTAGCGCAAACGCAAACTCCAGCGCCGGCTACCCCCGAACTGCCGCGCACCACAACTACGATGTTGCACGCGATGTTCCAGGCCGGGCCGGTCATGGCCGTGCTTTTGGTGCTGTCGATTATTTCAGTCATGCTCGTCATTGTTTATTTTCTGAGCATTCGGCGTGGCGCCGTTGTCTCGCACGGGTTCATGGCCACGGCCGATGCGCTGCTGCGAAAACGCGATTATCTGGGCCTTCTCGCGGTGTCTAATCGCCACGGCGAAGCCATTGCTCGGGTCGTGCAGCAAATTCTCGACTTCACCACCAAAAATCCGAACGCCGACTTCGAGCAAATCCGTGAAATTGCCCAGACCGAGGGAACCCGAGTCGCTTCCAATTTGAATAATCGCGTCACCTACCTCGCCGATATCGGTATGATTGCGCCACTGTTGGGTCTGCTTGGAACCGTGATCGGAATTATTCGCTCGTTTGGAGCGCTGGGTTCCGACCTCGGCAGTCAACGTTATATGCAGCTTTCTCACGGCATCAGTGAAGCGCTTTTCAATACCGCAGCGGGGCTGGCCATCGGTATCCCGGCGATGATCTTTTATGCCTTCTTCCGCGGACGCTCGCAGCGATTGATTTCGGAATTGGAATCGGCCGTTACGCACATTCTCGCGGTCCTTTCACTGCAGTTCGGTCGCCGCACCGAACGCACACCCGCGCTCCTCGAATCGGAATTCTAATTTCGCAGGATTGCCATGAACTTCCGTAGTCGCACGGTGTCGCAGCATCCGGGAATTCAGCTGGCGCCGCTGGTCGATGTGTTAATGCTGTTGTTGATTTTCTTTTTGCTGACGTGGAGCGCCGCGCGCAACGAAAACGAGCTCGATGTCAAAGTCCCAAAAGCGTCGGCGGCGAAGGAGAAAATGGCGCCACCAGGCGATGTGGTGGTGAATGTGAAGACGGATGGGAGCGTGATTGTGAATCGCCGAACGATGACGGGGTCGGAGTTGGGCAAGCTATTGCAAGACCTGGTGAAATTATATCCGGAGCAGGCGGTAGTGATTCGCGGCGATGAGAGCGGCGCCTACAAAAACGTCGTTAACATTTTGAATATTTGCAGCGAAGCTGGAATTACCAACGTCGCGTTCGCGACCGCAAAATGAAATTATCCCGGCGTAGTGCCGGTCTCATCGTAGCCGCGCTCCTTGGTGCGAGTGGCGTCGTATCGGCGCAGGAGGTTCGTCGCGCTCAGCCGTTGAATGAACCGCCGGTTCCGCGGGCGCTACCGGTCGATGAGGGAACGCCGGCGCCGGAGGAACGCCCATCAACTCCTGAGCAACCGAGTGACACGCGCCAGCTTGAGTACGCCAACGCCCTGTTCGCCCGAAAGATGTACGACCTCGCCATCCCCGAGTACGAGAAATATTTGAGTGATTACCCCGGTGCTTCAGGACGCGGCAATGCGTATTTCGGGTTAGGCGAAAGCTATCGCCAACTCGGCAAGAACGGTTCCGCCCGGACGAACTTCCAGAAAGTGCTCGAGGATTTTGGGGACAGCGAATTTGCCGGCCCGGCAGCGTATGCACTCGCGGTCCTTGCCTTTTCGCAGAAGGATTTCAACACCGCGCAGCCTCTTTTCCACAAAGCCGCGGCAAAGTCGAAAGACGCCTCCGTTGCGCTCTCGGCAAAATATTTCGAGGCCCGTTGTCTCGAAAACACCAAGCGAGCGGATGACGCGCTCATGCTTTATCTGGAGGTGGCGGAAGCGAAGAGCCAGTATCGCGAAGACGCGCGCGCAACCGCCGGGGCGATGTTGCTGGTGCGCGGCAGCCGAGCCGAGGCTCTTAAACAATATGAAGCACTCTCGACCGAAGCCGAAAAAGCGACGACAAGAACGGAGGCCGCCGTCCGCGCGGGATTGATCGCGCTCGACCTTGCGGTTGCCGATCGCGCGAAAATTGACCGCGCCATGGCGGAGAGAGCGCGTGCGCTTCTGCAAAAGGGACGTGCTGATTCCGGGAAGTGGAAGGGTATTGCGCAATCCGGCCTTCTCCGGCTTGAATACCAGACCGGACAGTTCGCCCAGGTAGTTAGCGATTACAAAAAGTCGGCCGCGCAATTACCGGACGAAGCGAAACCGGAGGCCATGCTACTCGTGGCCAACGCGCAACGACAGCTGGGCCACACTCAGGAAGCGGAAGGCGCTTATCGCGAGATTATCGAAAAATTCCCCAACCGCGAAGAAGCAAAAGACGCGCGTTACCAGCGGTTGATCAATATCTACAATTCGGATCCGAATGCCGTCATTGCGGAGGTCGACGAATTTTTGAAGACCAATCCGGCGAGCGAACGAGCAGATCAGGCCAAGTTGTTAAAAGCGGAAGCGCTCTATAAACAACAGAAGTTCGGAGAAGCAGCGCCGTTTTACGAGGAACTTCGCGCATCCCAATTAAGCCCGAAGTTGCGTTCGGAAGCGGGCTACAAACTGGGATGGTGTGCGGTGCAAATGAAAGATCCCGCGCGCGCAGTGGATGCATTTAGCTATTTGATCAAGACATTTCCGGATGATCCACAGACACCGATCGCGTTGACGCAACGCGCGCTGGCGTATCAGCAGAGTAATAACGCCGAAGCGGCCATCGGCGATCTAAGCTTTCTCATCGCGAATTATCCAAAGGCAAAGGAGCGGGAGGCCGCGATCCAGCAAAAGGCGCTGCTGTTGGGCGAACAAAATCGCGAGCCGGAAATGGCACAAACCTTTCAGCAATTACTCAAGGAATATCCGAAGAGTAGCGCGGTCGCTCAGGCGAACTACTACATTGGGAAAGCCGCATTCGACGGCAAGGATTACAAGCGGGCTATTACTTTTCTCGATACCTCGCGCCGATTAAATCGGGAGCAATATTACACGCCTGCGACGCTCCGGATCATCCTCGGTCGTTACTATCAGCACGACCGCAAGGCGACCACGAGCGAGGTTGATGCATTTCTCGCCGCTAGCAGTAACGCCAGCATTCCAGCCGAAGTAATGGAATGGCTCGGGATCGAATATTACAACGACAAGAATTACCCGCTCGCCGAAAAATATCTTGCTGTTCTCTCGCGCGTGGAAAATGTCTCGGGCGTTAAGCCCGATTTCTGGTTTTATCTCGGCGATGTTGCCGGGAAGCTGAAGCATTACGATCAGGCGGAAAACGCTTATTCGCGTTATCTGCAAAGTTCCACCGACGCAGCCGGAAAAGCAAAAGTGCTACTTGCGCTTGGTGCCACGAAAATTGCCGCGCACAAACCGGATGATGCCGAGAAAATCGCGGCCGAGATCATGACCTTGCAGCCGGAAGGAAAGGTCAACGCAGAAGCGCGTCTGCTCGAGGGCGATGTTCAATTCGAGCGTCAACGATTTGAAGAGGCCGGTAAAGCTTACGCTGGCGTGGCTTTACTCTACGACGATCCTGCTATCACTCCGCGCGCGCTCGACAAAGCGGCCGACGCCTACCGCCGCGCCGGCAAAA
>Ga0207693_10004301_pt1 | contig 12057 bp, 10 predicted proteins | sample LARL81metaG_FD_184347 | JGI IMG/M metagenome (GOLD analysis project Ga0207693, IMG submission 184347) | Corn, switchgrass and miscanthus rhizosphere microbial communities from Kellogg Biological Station, Michigan, USA - LAR L8-1 metaG... | ecosystem: Host-associated > Plants > Roots >...
GGGTCAAAGCGATAGTCGCCCATCGCCGACCAGTGGAAGTAGTCCGACACGATCACCGACAGCGGCAGGTCGCGGCGGGCAAACTCGCGCGCGACTTCGAGCAATTCTTCCTGTGTGCGGTATCGCAGTTTCGACTGCCAGAATCCGCTTGCCCACGCCGGCAGTTCCGGGACGTGACCCGTCGCGTCAGCGTACGACGCGAGGATGGCCGCCGGTGTCTCCCCGGCGGTGATCCAGTAGTCGATCTGACGGCCCTGGCCGACCTGCCAGCGGGTGGCGTTAACGCCGAACTCGACCCGGCCGACGGCCGGGAGGTTCCACAGGAACCCGTACCCGCGGTTCGAGACCACGAACGGGATGTTGACCTCACCATTGCGCTGGATGAGATCGAGGCCGAGACCCTTCAGGTTCAGCCGACCGTGAGTTCGCTGGCCCATCCCGAACAGGAGCTCGTCGTCGTACGCCGCGAACTGCTGTTGCAGTTCGTAGTCTCCCGCGCGGTCGCCAAGATGGACGCGGGCGCCCGGGGCCCAAAAGTGCTGCCGTTCCTCCCGCAGCAGTTCTGTGCCGGTCGTCGCGTCGACGAAGGCGAGGTGCACATCGGGGATCGCTTGCGAACGATCAAGACTGGCGACGGCACGGATCTTGCCGTGAGTGACCTCCGCCGAATCACCATCGATCACCACTGAACAGGTGCTTGCGCCATGGGGTTCATCGAGCGCGCCGTGGCCGGCTGCCGAAATGGCATGGATCCCAGCTCGCACTCGAAGACTGTTCGCCCCCCAAGCCTGAACGCGAATTACTTCGTGTCGATAACGGATTTCGAGGCCGTCAGGCAGCGCCCGGAACAATGACATGGATGATGTGTCTCTCTTGTTGTGGTGTGCTTGTTATTGGTAGGGGCGTCGGCCGTCACTTGACCGCGCCGCGGAGCGTTCCTGCGGAGATGTACCGCTGGGCGAACACGAGCAGAATGATCGCCGGCACGGACGCCAGGGTTGCTGTCGCCATGACCGGGGCCCAGCTCTGAACGTTTGATCCGAGATAGTTGTAGATGCCGAGGGACAGCGGCCGGAACGTGTTTGAAGTCGTCATCGTCAGAGCGAACACGAAGTCGCTCCACGCGAAGAGAAAAGAGAACAACGCGGCCGTGATGATCGAGTTCCGGCTGATAGGAACGACGATCGACCAGAATGCCCGCCAATGGCCTGCACCGTCGACCCTTGCGGCTTCAACCAGCGATGACGGTATCGACTGCATGAATGCGTAAAGGATGAGAATTGCGAACGGGATCGCGGAACTCGAGTCGGCCAGCACGAGACCTAGAATACTATTGAGCAAGCCGAGCTTAACGTACACAGTGTACAGCGAGTTGGCGATCACGATACCGGGAATCATTTGGGAAATTAGAAGGGCAAGCAGGACACCGCGACCGAACGGCAGCTTAAACTTCGCCAGCCCGTAAGCCGCTGGCGTGGCGATCACCAGTGTGACGATGACAGTACCGAATGCGATGAGAAGACTGGTCTCCAGGTTGCCAAGCTGGTCGCTGATCGCCTGACGATAGGCCGCAAACGACGGGTGCAACGGAATGAAGGTCGCGTTGACCGCTGACGGGCCTGGCTGAAGCGACGTGTTGATCATCCAGTAGACGGGGAAAAGCATGATCGCCAGGAAAACGACGGCAAGGACCGTATACGCCAACTGCCGGTTCTTAGCAGGCTTCACTGTCGGGTACCTATTCATCAATCGCGCGTCGGTTCAAACGCAGGTAGACAAGGGTAAAGATCAGGGACGTGGCCACCAAGATGTTGCTGATCGCGGCGCCAGTCCCGAAGGAAAACTGGACGAACGACTGCTGGTATGAGTTGGTGGCGAGTGTCTGAGTCGCATTGGCGGGCCCACCGCCCGTGAGCCCCAGAATGATGTCGAGCACCTTCAACGTGTAGACAACGCCAAGCACAAGGACGACGCTCACCACTGGCCGCAAGTTGGGCCAGGTGATGTAGCGGAATGCCTTCCAGCCAGTTGCGCCATCGAGGGACCCAGCTTCATACAACTCTTCGGGAACACCTTGAAGCCCCGAGTAAAGGATGGCCACGTTGAACGGGATGCCTAGCCAGATGTTGACCATGATCACCGACGCGAGCGCGAAGTTCGGGCTGCTGAGCCACGGCACCGGGGATGAGATGATGTGGAAGGAGAGCAGGGTCTGATTCAGGACGCCACTGTCCTGGTCGAGCATCCATTTCCAGATTGAGCTCGACGCAATGAGTGGGAGCAGCCACGGGAGGAGCAGGAGCGAGCGCAGGATTCCGCTAAGCGGGAACCGGCGTTTGAAGAACAGCGCAAGAGCCATTCCGATCACGAACTGTCCGGCGATCGAGCCGACCGTGAACAGCACTGTGTTGATCACTGTCGTCTTGAACAGCGAGTCCTTGAATACGCTGATGTAGTTCGTGAAGCCGACCCATGGCGCATAGCCTGTGAAAAAGGTGCTCGTGGTGTAGCTCTGAAAACTCATGATGACATTCTTGGCGAGCGGGTAGCCAAAGAAGAGACAGACATAAACCACGGCTGGCAGCACGAACGCCGACTGCGTCACGCGCTCGAGCGACCACCGCCGCTTCCGCCCGCGGTCAACCCTCGTTTCCGCATGCGAAACGTTCCTCGCGACCTTCGAGACTGAAAATGCCATTTCTATGCTTTCCTCTCGGGCGTCCGTCGCGGCACCCAGGCCCGAAGGGGAGACCGGGTGCCGCGACGATGCCGGCGCGAAAAACAGCCTGCGGGGTTCTGCTTGAGCGCTAGCCGTGGGCAGTCACTTGAGCCAGTGCGGCCGCTCCAGTCGCCTTGCCGGTCAGCGCAAGCTGCTCAGCTTGGTAGATCTCGGTTCCGACCGTCGGCCACTTGGTGCCAAGTAGTCCCGTCCGCGAGCGGGCGTCAGCGACGATAGAAACGAAGGGAGCCAGGTCCGGGTGGGACTTCCCAAAGGCCGCCGCGATGGCCGGGTTCGACGGGATGTAGTTGTTCTCCGACGCGATCGTATTCTCGTTCGCCGCGCTGTTGATGCAGGCGACGATCTTGCCCGCCGCTGCTTCCTTGGCCGTGTTGCCCGTGTTCGGAACGGTGAACGTCTCACCCCCGAGCGGCGCCACCGACTTCTGCCCCGGGGCGCTCGCCGGAATCGGCACGTAGCCGAAGTTCAGGCCCTTCACCGCCTTGAGTGAGGGAATGTTCCACGGGCCGTTCTCCATCATGGCCGCCTTGCCGGCCATGAACTGGTTGAGAGCATCTCCCTGTCCCCAGCCGACGACGCTGGCCGACGCGGAGCCGTCCTTCACCAGGCTGGCGAGGAAGTCCAGCGCCTGGGCGTTCTGCGGCGAGTTCAGCTGTGTTTCCGTCCCGCCGTTGCTCCACATCCAGGGCAGGAACTGCCAGGTGCCCTCGTACGTGTTCGTCCCGGCGAACGCGAAGCCGTACCTGCCGTTTCCAGACAGCTTCTTGGCGTCGGACACCAGCTCTGCCCAGGTAGCCGGCGGGGTCAGGCCCGCGGCCGCGAACATGTCCTTGTTGTAGAAGAGCGCGAGCGAGTTGACGCCCGGGGCCAGACCGTAGAGCTTGCCGTTCAAGGTTCCGGCGGCGAGCACTTCCTGTTCCACACCCGTGCCGGTGATGCCGTAGTCCGACAGCGGCGTCAGGGCACCCGAGGAAGCGATCTGCTGCACATCCGGGTTGTCGAGCATCAGGACATCCGGCAGCGTCCTGGAGGTCTCCTGCTGCAGCACCTTGGTGATCAGGCTGGGCCCTGGGACGTGAGTCGACGTGATGGTGTCACCCTCGGCAGCCGCACACGCCTTGTAGATCTTGTCGTAGTTCGCGGACAGCGGCTCGGTGTAGTAGTCCTCGATGGTGAGGCTGAGACCCTTGCCGGCGGTCGCCGACGATCCGCCGGCGGGCGCCGACGAGCCGCACGCCGTGAGGGCGAGCGGGACAGCTGCGCCGATTGCTACCGCCGCAGCCAGTCGGTTAATCTTCATGTTCGGTGGCTCCTTTGTTGATGCACCACTCGGGATTCACTGTGGTCCTGGGGGCGTTGGAGCGCCCCCAGGGTCTGAGGGGCGTTGGAGCGCCCCCCGCTACCTTTCTGGCCTTAGCCTCTCGAATCGATTCGATAACGTGTTGTCGAAGCCGGGCCCCGGAAGTCCGGGAGCTGTCATGATGAAGGGTTACCTAGGGCTGGTCGGGGACCCCGGCCGGAGCCGGCGCGGTGGTGTCGCCGACTTTCAGCGTCGGCGCCAGGATCGTCACCGACGCTGCGGTTTCCCCGTTGGCCTGCGCCGCCAGCAGCCGGACGGCGGTACGTGCCAGTTCCTCGACGGGCAGGGATGCGCAGGTGACAGGTAGGTGAAGCCGCTCGGCCTCGTCGTCGGGGCAGATGGCGACGACCGAGACGTCCTGCGGCACCCGCAGCCCTAGACCGTTGAGGCGGTCTATCACCAGGGGCAGGGCCCGCTCGTTGTAGACGATCAGGCCGCTCAGGCCCGGGACCTTGGCCATCAGGTGGTCGACGGCGCGCACCACGTCGCCAGGCTGCCCGTCGCACGCCGTCCAGGCCCTGCGGGCCCGCGCCTCGCGCAGTGCGGCCATCGCCGCGTCTCTGGCGTGGACGGCGTATGCGACGTCTCGCCGGAAGGCCGCAGGGGACTGGCCCACGTACCCGACGGCGCGGTGCCCAAGCTCAAGCAGGTGCTCGGCACACAGACGGCCGGCCAGCGCCGTGTCGAAGTCGGTGAACGGCAGCCTGGCGGGATCGTCGGGCGTGCCGACCAGGACCGCGGGGCACTTGAGCGAGCTGAGCAGCGCCACCCGCGGGTCCTTGCGCTGGACTTCCATCAGCATGACGCCATCGACTTGCGAACTGGTCACCGTGTCCCTGATAGCGGACTCGCCGTCGTCGTCGGTCAGCATGAGCAGCTTGAAGCCGAGGTCCTGCGCCGCGGTCAGCGCCGCCCAGACGTACGGCATCTGCACCTGGTTGTGCGCGCCGTGCACCATGGGCAGGGCCATCGCGATGACCCCGTTGCGGCCGCTGCGGATCGAGCGCGCCCCGGCATGCGGCCGGAATTGCAGTTCCTCGATCGCCTCCTCGACGCGGCGCCGGGTCTCCGGCGAGATCGGGCGGCTACCGCTCAGCACGTAGGACACGGTGCTGCGGGACACTCCGGCCCGCCGTGCGACATCCGTGATGGTGACGGCCATCCGAGCACTCCCACTTCGTCGAACTGATTCGATGAGAGGACCGTACATCGGGATGCCTCGACCACGCAAGAGGTGCGGACGCGGCATTTGCGATGGACTCCGTGACGCGTCCGACGACGCGGTGGCGAGGGCTGTCTTCCCTGGTTCCTGCACGTGAGCACGCCATCGGAGCGCGCCGCAGGTTGCGATGAGCGCCAATCCCTCGCCTGGGTGGCGCGCCCACGCCCACAGCACACTATGCCGGAGACTGTTGAACCGATTCCACTCAGCTCAGAGCCGGCCGACACTGCGTGGCGGCGGCGCGCGAGCAAGTGCGGCTGACCGGGTGCGCCCGCCACCGGGCGCACCCGCAGTCGGTCACGAGCGGGCAAGGTCGCGGCTGATCACCATTCGCTGGATCTGGTTGGTGCCCTCGAAGATCTGCATCACCTTGGTCTCGCGCATGTAGCGCTCCACGGGGAAATCCCTGGTATAGCCGGCGCCGCCGAGCACCTGGACCGCGTCGGTGGTCACCTTCATCGCGTTGTCGGTTGCGATCATCTTCGCGATCGACGCCTGCCGGGAGAAGGGGCGCCCGGCGTCGCGCAGCCGCGCGGCGTACAGGTAGGTCGCCCGCGCGGATTCGGTGGCGGCGGCCATGTCGGCGAGCAGGAAGGCCAGCCCCTGGTGGTCGATGACCGGCTTGCCGAAGGTCTCGCGCTCCTTTGCATAGGTCACGGCCACATCGAGGGCGGCCTGGGCGACGCCGGTCGCTACCGCCGCGATGCCCAAACGGCCGGAGTCCAGGCCGGCCAGCGCGATCGGCAGGCCCTGGCCCTCCTCCCCCAGTCGCCGCCCGGCGGGAATCCGGACGCCGTCGAAGAGCATCGTCGCGGTAACAGAGCTCATCAGTCCCATCTTGTCCTCCGGCGTATCCGCGGACAGGCCGGCAGAACTGGCGGGCACCAGGAAGCAGGAGATCCCGCGCCCGCCGTCGTCACTCGTGCGGGCCATCACCTTGTAGAAGTCCGCGACCCCGCCGTGCGTGGTCCAGGCCTTCGACCCGGTGATGACGTAGTCCTCTCCGTCGCGGACCGCACGGGTGCGCATCGCGGCCGGGTCGGAGCCGGCGTGCGCCTCGGACAGGCAGTAGGCCCCGAGAAGCTCACCGCCGAGCATGTCCGGCAGCCACCGCCGCTTCTGCTCCTGCGTGCCTGCGTGGAAGAGCCCGAAGCAGCTCAGCGCGTGCACGCTGACACCGACGCCGACGGCCGCCCAGGCCGCGGCGATCTCCTCGAGCACCTGCAGGTAGACCTCGTAGGGCTGACCGCCGCCGCCGTACTCTTCCGGATAAGGCAGGCTCAGCAGCCCCGCCCGGCCGAGCGTCCTGAACGCCTCGCGGGGGAACGCGTGGGCACGCTCGGCCTCGTTCACCGCCGGGCGCAGCTCCTTGTCGGCGATGCTGCGCGTCAGCTCGATCAGTTCGGCGGACTCGCCAGTAGGCATCAGTCGCACGGCGGGCATGGCCGCTCCCATCGTCGGCACGATCCTTGACCCACAGAGTACGAGGCTCAGGGCTTGCGGCCCATCGCCCCGTAGTAGTACGCGGCCTGGACGGTACCGGGGGATCCCCTCAGGTATCGCTGTACGGCTCGCCCAACCCGCTGGGGTTCATAGACCTGCAGGACGTCCAGGAGCTGTCGAACTCCTTCGAGCGCCGCGTTTCCGCCTACCAGGTGGGCGTGACCGGCGAGGTCTCCTTCGAGGACGACTTCTAGGTACCGCCTTCGAGGAGTCTCGTCAGCAGGCCGGTCAGCACAGACCGCTCACCGGCCGTCAGTGGCGCGAGCACCTCGTCCTGCACCGCCGTGAGGATGGCGTCGAGCTCGCGCAGCCGGATCCGGCCGGCGGCGGTGATCGTGATGACGTTCCGCCGCCGGTCGCCGACGTCGGCGGCCCGCTCCACCAGGCCCGCGGCCGCCAGCTCGCCGACCGTCGCGGTGACGTCGCTGCGGTCCATTGCCGCGTGGCGGCCTAGCGCGGCCTGGCTGGCCGGCCCGAGCTCGGCCAGCGCCGCCAGCACCCGGACCTGGTAGCCGCGCGCGCCGGCGGCGCCCAGCCGGGCGGCCAGCACCCCGTGCGCGTGCGCGGAAACCTGGCCGAGCAGCCAGGTTGGCTTGGTCATCAGCAGGGCGGGCGTCGTCATGAAACTCATCGTAAAACAAACTTGTTGGCCGCGCCAACGAATGATATTGTTGGCCGCGCCAACGAAATAGTGACGCGCTAGTTCCAGGAGGAGTCATGCAGGCACCCGCTTACCAGCCCCTGAACCCGCAGATCATCGGCCAGACCGAGAGTGCGCTCGGCGCACTGCTCGGCCCGGTGCTGGCCGAGGCCGGCCGCAGCTTCGAGCAGTGGGTGGTGCTGGCCGTCACCGCGGACGGCTCCCCTGTCGACCGCGCCCGGCTCGTCGCCCGCGTGGTCGACGCCAGGAAGTTCGCCGCTGCCGACGTGGAAGCGGCCATCGCCCAGCTGGCCGCCGACGGCGCGCTGAGCGTCCAATCTGGCCAGGTTGCGCTTACCGCCACCGGCCAGGAGGTGCGGCGCCGCATCCGCGCTCGGATCGATGAGGTCACGGGCGGGCTGTTCGATTTTCCCGCGGACGACCTGGCAACGGCCGGCCGCGTCCTCGCCACCGTCACCGAGCGGGCCAACGCCTTCCTGGCCAGCCATGCCGCGAGCTGACAAAATAAGCGCTCGTTCGTTTATACTGGAGCGATGACCGCTACCGCATCAGGGCGCCGACGAGGCCGGCCGCCGAAGTCCGACGCGGCCGACACCAAGGAACTGCTGCTGCAGGCAGCCCTGGGGCTATTCGCGGACAAGGGCTACGAGGGCACCTCGGTTCGCGACATCGCCCGCTCGGTCGGGCTGAGCGAGAGCGTGCTCTACGCCCACTTCAGCAGCAAGCGCGCCATCTTTGACGCGGTTTTCGCGCGGCTCGGGCCGTTGAGCGCGACCAGCGCGCTCAACGACATCGGAGACCCGGACGCCGACCCGCCGGGCTTCCTGCGGGCGCTCGTCGCCCGAACGATGGAGGAGTGGTCCTCCCCCGCCGCCCGCCAGCTCATCAGCCTGATGTCACACGACAACATGCTGCACTCACCGGAGCTGCGCCAGGCGATCACGAGCGCGCTCGGCAGCCTGGCCGAACTGTTCGCGCGCTGGATGGCAGACGGCCGCGTGGACCCGGGCCTGGGGTCACCCGGTGACCTCGCCTACGCGCTGATGGCGCCCGTGGCGCTGACCCGGGTGCTGTGGCTGCATGACGGGGCCAGCCCCCAGGAGATCGAGGCCGCCCGCGAGCAGGCCGCCCGCCACGCCGAGCTGTTCGTCAGAGCGGTCTTCCGGACAAGCCAGTAGCGGCGGTGGCCGGCCGGGCACCGCCGCTACTGAGCCTGACCGTTACGCGCCGCCCACCATAGGGCCGTCGGCGTCCAGCCGGACCTTCGGCAGCCTGCTGGCCAGGATCAGGGCGAGCGCGAAGACGCCCACGTGCCACCACAGCGTGTTCTGCATCGACTGCGTGAAGTCGTCGAGCCGGGCGGCCGGGATCGCGTCCTTGTTGACGGCCGTCGCCACCGCGGCCTTGACCTTGGCCGGCGCTGGGCTGGCCGCGAGCTGCCGCTCGGTCTGGGCGCAGGCAGCCGGGGTCGCTGACGGGTCGGTGGCGTGCGCGCGGGCGGAGAAGCAGGCGCCGAAGTTGCCGGCGATCAGCGGCTGCTCGGCGGCCGGGACGCCAGCCACGGTGAGCTCATGGCGCAGCTGCGGCAGGGCGGACGCGGACGAGGAGCCCGCGTTCGCGCCGAGCAGGCCGAAGAAGATCACGCCGACCACCGCGATGCCGAGCGCCGCGCCGACCTGCTGGACCGTCGCCAGCGCGCCGGACGCGGCGCCGGAGTCCCTGGCGGTGATGCCGGCCAGCACCACGCTGGTGACCGGGGCGATGAAGAACCCGCCGCCGAGCCCGGCGACGAACATCGGCGCCAGCAGCTGCCAGCCGTCCAGCCCGGTGCCGGCCCAGTGCATGACGCCGATGACGCCGAGCTGTCCGGCGATCATCAGCGCGCACCCGACGAGCAGCACCCGGGTGCCGAGCCGCCTGGTGACGGCGGCGGAGCGAGCCGAGCCGATGGCCAGCGCGACGGCGAAGCCGAGCGTGACCGCCCCCGCCTTGACCGGGCTGTAGCCGAGCCCGGACTGCAGGGTAAGCAGCAAGATCATGAAGAACGACGGGATGCCGGTGAAGAACACCAGGCAGGCGATGAGGCCGACGGTGAACGGCCGCTGCCGGAACAGCGTGGTGTCGATCAGCGGTCCCGCATCGCGGCGGGTCCGCTGCCGCTCGTAGAGCGCGAACGCGGCGAGCACGAACGGGCTTACCGCGAGGCTGGCGAACGACCAGGCCGGCCAGCCCTGGTCCCGGCCGATCACCAGCGGCAGCACGAGCAGGAACAAGCCCGCTCCGAGCAGGCCCGCGCCCGGCAGGTCGATCCGGCGGCTCTCAGCCGACCGTGATTCGGGGATCATCGCGACACCGAGCGCTAGCGCGACGAGCCCGATGGGCACGTTCACGAAGAAGATCGAGCGCCAGCCCCAGCCGGCGATGTTCAGGTCGATCAGGCCACCGCCGGTGACCGGCCCGAGGATGGTCGCCAGGCCGACCGTGGCGCCGTAGAGGCCGATGGCCTTGTTCCGCTGCTCCGTGCGGAATACCACCTGGATGATGCTGAGCACCTGCGGGAACATCAGCCCGGAGCACATGCCCTGCACGACCCTGGCGATGACGAGCGTGAGCGCGTTCGGCGCCGCGCCGCAGACCGCCGAGGCGAGGGTGAAGCCCGCCATGCCCCACAGGAACATCCGCTTGCGGCCGTAGGTGCTGCCGAGGCTGCCGCCGGTGACGAGGACGCACGCGAAGGCCAGCATGTAGCCGGCCACCACGAGCTCGATCTCGCTATACGAGCTGTGCAGCGAGCTCTGGATCGACGGCACTCCGACCATCGTGATCGTCGTGTCGAGGAGCTGCATGAAGACCGCCGTCAGGATGATCGCCAGCACCGCCCAGGGGCTCGCGCCCGCCGGGCGCCTGGCGCCGTTCGCGGCCCTCGTATCGGCCCTGGTCGGCTGGGTGCACATGTTCATGGTGTCCTCCATCGCTCGATGTCATTTCAAAAATAATCGATCGTTCGTTTATTTTCAAGAGGCGCACAGAGAACTGGTATTAGGGAGGAGGGATTTTCAAGAGGGCAGGAAGAGCTGCTACCTGGAAGGAAGATTTATCCGTGGCGTGAGGTAGCAGGCAGGGCTGGCGCGGGATGGCTGGTGGCGGGCTGGCGCGGGGGCGGACTGTAGCGTTAGCCGGTGTGACGATCATCCCTGACACCAAGGACTGGACGTGGGTGCTGCGCCGCCCGTGTCCCGAATGCGGCCTCGATACGAGTTCCGTCACCAGGGCAGAAATCCCCACGATGATCAGGGCGAACGCCGCCGCCTGGCAGGAACCGCTCGCCACGCCGGACGCCGCGCGCCGGCCGCTGCCCGGCAAGTGGTCGCCGCTCGAGTACGGCTGCCACGTCAGGGACGTGTTCCGGCTCTACCACTACCGCCTCGGGCTGATGCTGACCGAGGACGACCCGCTCTACCCGAACTGGGACCAGGACGAGACCGCAGTCACCGAACGGTACGGCGAGCAGGACCCGGCGGAGGTCGCGCGGCAGCTCCGCGCCGCCGCGGACACGCTGGCCGGCCGGTTCGCCGCCGTCAGCGGCGACCAGTGGCGCCGGCCAGGGCGGCGCAGTGACGGAGCGGTGTTCACCGTCGAGTCGTTCGGCCGCTACTTCATTCACGACCCGGTGCATCACCTGTGGGACGTGACCGGGGTACGGTACGCGGCCGGGTGAGACGCCACGGGCCCGTTCGGGAAAACCTAACTCCATCAGCTCCGTGACGACCGATGCCAGGTCGCCGAGCGCGGCCAGCGCGAACCCGCCGCCGTCGTCGAGCGGCTGGATCACCACGTGGTCGGCGCCCGCCTCAAGGTGCGCGCGCACTGTGTCGAGCGCTGCCTGCGACCCGGACGGGATGACCGCCTCGATCAGCCGGTCGCTGCCGCCGTCCGTGAAGTCGGCCGGCGTGAAGCCGAACCGCTCCAGGTTGCGGGTGTAGTTCGGCAGCCGCAGGTAACGCGCCGCGTACGCGCGGCCCGCGGCCAGCCCTGGCGCCCCGGCCGCCTGGTCGCCGGTGAGCGAGACCGCCTGCTCCGGCACCAGCAGCGGCTCGGTGCCGAGCACCGACCGGGCGAACGCCGTGTGCTCGGGCGTGGTGAAGTACGGATGCGCGCCGGCGGTCTGGACGCGGGACAGCTCGAGCATCTTCGGCCCGAGCGCTGCGAGCACGATAGGCGGCAGGTCGCAGTCAGCCCCGTGCTCCGCCGGGTGGTCGAGCTCGTCGAGGAACTTCTCCATCTTCCGCAGCGGCCGCTGGTACGGGTGGCCCAGCGCGGTCACCGCTGGCTCGTGGCTGACGCCCAGCCCCAGGATGAACCGGCCGGGGAAGTCCGCGGCCAGGGCGGCCGCCGCGGCGCGCAGTCGCGCGGGATCCCATGCCCAGACGTTGGCGATCCCGGTCGCCACGATCAGGTTCTCGCTGCCCGTAAGCAGCGGCCGCAGCCGGTCCAGCGCGTCCGGGGTGGCGTTCCCGCCGCCGACCCAGACCGACGTGAACCCCGCTCCCTCGATGGCCGCCGCTGTCTTT
>Ga0207693_10004302_pt1 | contig 12057 bp, 16 predicted proteins | sample LARL81metaG_FD_184347 | JGI IMG/M metagenome (GOLD analysis project Ga0207693, IMG submission 184347) | Corn, switchgrass and miscanthus rhizosphere microbial communities from Kellogg Biological Station, Michigan, USA - LAR L8-1 metaG... | ecosystem: Host-associated > Plants > Roots >...
ACTACCAGCCCGAGGCGGCCCAGATCTCCGTCCTGAGCCGCGCGGCTTCCTGGGAGGCACCGGTGCGCCAGTCCTCGCCGGAGGAGCGGAAGCCGTAGATGACGCTGCGCGACGCTGCGACGAGCGCGCTTGCCGGCCCGCTCGTAAAAGCTCTGGCGACGTCGCCGGGAGAGGCGCCCTGTGCCCCGACGCCGGGCAGCAGGAGGATCGAGCGAGGCAGCAGCCGGCGCGCCTCGCTGACGGCGCGTGAGTGTGTGGCGCCGACGACGGCGCCGACACTCGAGAGCCCGCGCTCGCCGATCAGGTCCTCGCCCCATTCCGCGACCAGGCGAGCCACGTGCTGCCAGAGCAGCCCGCCGTCGCTCAGCCGCACGTCCTGGACATCCCCACCGCCCTCGTTCGAGGTCTTGACCAGGCAGAAGACACCGCCACCGTGACGACGGCAGGCGCCGAAGAACGGGTCGAGCGAGTCACGGCCGAGGTAGGGGTTCACCGTCAGCGCATCCGCCACAGGTCGCTCGCCCTCGAGGTAGGCGGCCGCGTACGCGCGGGCGGTCGAGCCGATGTCGCCGCGCTTGGCGTCCGCGATCACCAGCAGGCCGGCGGAGCGCGCGTACTCGCAGGCCTGCTCGAAGGCGCGCATCCCGTCCGCGCCGAGCGCCTCGAAGAACGCGAGTTGCGGCTTCACAGCCACGGCGTAAGGAGCAACCGCGTCCACGATCCCGCAGCAGAAGCGTGCAACCGCGTCGGCGGCTGCGCTACGAGCCACGTGGGCGTCGCCGCGAAGCTCGACCGGCAGCAGGTCGAGCCGAGGATCGAGCCCGACGACGAGCTGCGAGCGTTTGTGCTCGACCGCATGGGCGACGCGATCGGCGAAAGTCTTGGTCGCCGCGGGAGTCTCGACCTGCATCTGCATTCAGCCTAGCCCGCGGGTCGGATTCACAAAAGTCGAAGGCCGCCATTTCAGGCGGCCTTCGGAAGGAAGCGGAGGGAGCGCCCTCGTTCCGCTACATCATCCCGCCGTCGCCGCCGCCGCCCCGAACGGCCTGCTTGAGCGAGCTTCCAGCGGAGAACTTCGGCACCCACGCGGCCGGGATATTGACCTTCTCGGACGGGTTCCGCGGGTTGACCCCCTGGCGTGCCGCACGATGCTGCGTCGTGAACTTGCCGAACCCCGTGAAGGCGACTTCTTCGCGATTCTTCAGGGCTTCTGTGATCGAGTCGATCACCGCATCCACTGCCTCGCCGGCTTCACGACGGCCAAGGCCGCTCTTCTGCGCCACTCGCTCGACGAACTCCTGCTTGGTCACGTGCACTCCTCTCCTGCTGCTTTGACAGGGCTTGGACCGCGCCAGACCCTAACAGGGTAGGCGATTTGGCTCAACCATGCCGTTATTGCGGGGCTTTTTCAAGGTCAACGAGCTCCGACGCGCGAAACAGAGGCTGCAACCTGACGGCGACTCGGGCGAGTGCGTCCACTCCACCCTCCTCGCGATCGACAACGCACACCGCTGTTCGGCAGGTCAGCCCGGCCTCGCGGAGCGCCTCGATCGCGGAGACCGCGGCGCCGCCCGAGGTGACCACGTCCTCGACGAGGCAGACGCATTCGCCCTGTTCGAAGAGGCCTTCGAGGCGGTTGCCCGTCCCGTACTCCTTCGCGTCCTTGCGCACGATCAGGAAGGGCAGTCCCGAGGCGAGCGAAGCGGCGGCCGCGAGCGGCACGGCGCCGAGCTCCGGCCCGGCCAGACGGACGGCTTCCGGCTCATGTTCGCGCACGGACTGGGCGATCCGGTCGCCGAGCGGAGCGAGCAGGTCGGGCCGGGTCTCGAAGCGGTACTTGTCGAGGTAGTAGCGGGAGCGCCTGCCCGAGCGGAGCACGAAGTCACCCTCCAGGTAGGCGTGCTCGCGCAGCGCTGCGCCGAGCTCTTCGTGGGTCAGTGGCCGAGCCACTAACTCAGCTTGCAAGCTCGAGGATCCGGCGCGCTCGGCGCAGCAGCGGGTCCGCCTCGCCCGGCTTCGCCACCGAGACCATCGACCCGTCGCCGAAGTACACGTCGACCCGCTCGCGCCGGCGGGCCAGGCGTCGCCGGAAGAGCAACGTCCCGGCGACCGAGCCGGCGCCGAGCAGCACGCCGGTGAGGACGTTACGACTCCGCATCGGCTTTCTTTGTCCGCGTCGCGGGCTTCCGCCTCGGGGCCGCACGCTTCTTGGGGGCGGGCGGGGTCTCGAGATCGCGCAGGCAGCTCTTGAGGTCGTAGAAGACGAGCCCGACCGTCGGCTCCGGCTGAGTCGTCGCGGCGATCAGGCGGTCGCCGTCCCGGACGACGAAGACGCTCCCGGCCTGGAGCGCGACCTCGAGCTGCGCGAACTCGCCGGGTCCGTCGGCGGCGTCGCGCTGACGTTCGGCTTCGGTCAGCAGCGCCTCGGCCTCGCCGGCGACGTCCTTCGCCCGCTGTTCGTCTCCAATCGTCGAGCCGACCACCTTGCCACCGCGCTCGAAGATGACGGCGGCGCGGATCTGCGAGGAGATCTCCCGCAGGCGCTCGAGAGCGGCGGCGGCGTCCATGGGCTCACGCTAACACGGAGCCGTGATACTCAACGGCTGTGTACCGCCCGCTGGCCAAGTTCTTCCACGACCGCGGGCCACACTTGGCGGCGATGATCGCCTACTTCGCGCTGCTGTCGTTCGTCCCGCTGACGTTTCTCGCACTTTCGCTGCTCGGACTGACCGGACGTGCCGACGAGTCGAGCTACCTCGTGACCGAGCTGAAGAAGGTCTTCCCCGGCACGTCGGTCTCGTCGATCGTGAAGGCGGTCCATTCCGTGCAGCGAAATGCGGCGGCGCTGGGGATCATCGGCGCCGTCGCGCTGTTCTGGACGTCGCTCTCGTTCTTCAGCGTGCTCGAGTCGACGTTCAACATCGTCTACGGGCGGCCGAATCGGCCGTTCCTGCGCGGCAAGGTGCTCGCGCTGATCATGTTGATCGCGTTGCTTGCGACGCTGTTCGTCGGCCTCTTGGCGGGATCGGTCGGCTTCGACGTCCTCAGGCGCTACGCGCCGGGGATCGCCGGCAACGGCGCCGTCGCATACGGGCTCTCCCTCGTTGTCTCGCTGAGCGCGGTCTTCCTCTTCCTCGTCGCCGTCTACTACCTGCTGACCAACGCGAAGCTCCACCTCGTCGACGTACTGCCAGGCGCGGCGGTCGCAGCGGTGCTGCTCGAGGCCTCGTTTCAGGTCCTGCCGATCTACGTGCGGCTGTCGAGCATCTCGATCGCGCTGCGCGCATTCGGGGCCCCGGCGCTGCTGCTGGTCTGGCTCTACGTGATGGCGAATGCGATCGTCTTCGGCGCCGAGATCAACTCGTGCCGCTCGGCCCGCCGCGAGGCGGCGCTGCAGGAGGCTCCCGGGATCGCGTGAGGTCGTGCACGGGCGTGTCCCGGTGCCAGGCACGGGTGCACACGTCTCGAACCGCCGTCAGCGCTCGTTGAAAACTCGCAGCAAGTCTCGCGCGGCGCGGGCCCTGTGGGAGTTTTCCGCCTTCCACTCGTTGCCGAGCTCCGCGACGGTTCGCTCCTCCCCCGTGGGCACGAAGATCGGGTCGTAGCCGAACCCCTCGCTGCCGCGCGGCTCTTCCGCGATCCGGCCCTCGAGGACGCCGGTGCCGCGCAGCTCCTCGCCGTCCGTCGAAAGGGCAACAAGTTCGCAGACGTAGCGGGCACGGCGACCGTCGCCTTCGACGCCCTGGAGCTCGTCGAGCAAGCGCCCAACCGGGTCGCCGCCGCCGAAGCGCGCCGAGCGGATCCCGGGCGCGCCGTCGAGGCCCTCGACCTCGAGTCCGGAATCCTCGCCGAGCACCCAGCCGTCGTGGAGGAAGTTGAGGCCGTGGCGAGCCTTTTCCAACGCGTTCGCGAAGTACGTCGCGCCGTCCTCGGGCGGGTAACCGTCCGCGTCCAGCAGCTCGAGGCGCCACTCGCCGAGCACGCGTGCCAGCTCGCGCAACTTGTTCTCGTTCGTCGAAGCAAGCTTGACGACGCCTAGTCCGCCCAACGCACCTCGATCACGTCCTCGACGTCGGCGAGAGCCGACATGGCCTCCATTCGGCACGCAAGCGACACCTCAGCTGCGAGCAGCTGCAGCACCGACAGCTTCTTCCTGGGCCGCGGCAATCAGTTCGATTCCAACCGCCGCGAGCTCCAGCAGCTCGTCCAGGCGCTCGCGGGAGAACGGCTCCTGCTCGGCCGTTGCCTGGACCTCCACCAGCCTCCCCTCGCCCGTCATGACGACGTTCATGTCGACCTCTGCCCGCGAGTCTTCGGAGTAGTCGAGGTCGAGCAGGCCCTCGGCGTCGACGACGCCGACGGAAACGGCCGCGACCGAGTCGGGCAGCGCCTTCGACAGACCGAAGCGGTCGAGCGCCAGGCTCGCGGCAACGCAGGCGCCGCAGATTGCCGCGCAGCGCGTCCCGCCGTCGGCCTGGAGCACGTCGCAGTCGAGCCACAGCGTCCGCTCGCCGAGCGCCTCGAAGTCCGTCACCGCTCGCAGCGCCCGGCCGATCAGGCGCTGGATCTCGACCGTGCGGCCTCCCTGCCTGCCGCGCGAGGCCTCGCGCTGGGTCCGCTCGCCGGTCGACGCGGGCAGCAACGAGTACTCCGCGGTCATCCAACCCCGCCCCTTTCCCATCAGCCAGCGCGGCACGCCCTCCTCGATCGAGGCGGTGCAAAGAACCTTCGTCTTGCCCTGCGAGTAGAGCAGCGATCCGTGCGGCTGCTCGAGCCAGTTCGGCTCCAAGGTGAGTGGACGCAGCTCGTCCGGGCGCCGACCGTCGGTACGTGTCATGCGGCCCGTCTCAGCTTCGCGAGCTCGACGTGCTCGACCCCGGCGATCGGCAGCTGCAGGAAACGCTGGCCGAGCGCGCGAAACGCCTCTGGATCGCCGGTCGTGAGGAACCGGTACGAGCCTTCGCGTGCCTCGTCATTCTCGATCCCCTTGCGAGCGAGCGTTCCGGCGACCTCGCGGGCCGTCTCCTCTGCCGAGAAGACGAGCGTCACTCCGCGCCCGAAGACGCGCTGAAAAACCGGCCGGATCAGGGGGTAATGCGTGCAGCCGAGGATGACCGTGTCGACCCCCAACTCCTTCAGGGGCGCCGCGTACTCGCGCACCGCCGCCGTCGTCTCGGTGCCGAAGGGATCTTCGCCCTCGATCAGCGGCACCAGCCGCGGGCAGGCAAGAGCGGTGAACCCGGCGCCGGCGTCGAGCGCCGCGACGAACTCCGCATAGCGCCCGGCCTCGACCGTCGCCTTGGTCGCAAGCAGGCCGATCTTTCGGTTGCGGGTCGCCTGCACGGCGGCGTGCGCCTCGGGCTGGATGACGCCGACGACGGGAACCGAAAGCGCCTCCTGGAGCTGGGGCAACCCGGCCGAGGTGGCCGTGTTGCAAGCGACGAGCACAAGCTTGACGTCCTGCCGCTCCAGGTAGCGGCCGATCTCGAGCGCGAAGCCACGAACCTCGTCCAGCTCCCGCGGCCCGTAGGGCAGACGGGCGTGATCGCCGAGGTAGACGAAGTCCTCGTGCGGCATCGTCACCAGGCACTCGTGCAAGACGGTGAGCCCGCCGGTGCCAGAGTCGAAGACGCCGATCGGCCGCGCGTCCATCGGGCGATCGTACAAGCGTCCGGCGGGCGGGCGTGTTTCGCGATACAACTCTCGGGCCAAATTCGCCTCCGAGCAGGAAGCACTGCTGGCGACACCACCAAGGAAGGGGCCATGAAGAGATCCGTGCGTTTGACAGTTCTCGGCTGTGCTGTTGCGCTGGCACTCGCCGTCACAGCACTAGCGGCAGCGTCGTACACACCCTCGATGGGCATCTTCCAGGCGACGTACAAGCCGAGCGGCGGCGGCACGGTCACGATCGTCGTCGCGCAGGAGAAGGCAGACGACCCGACCGCGCGGATCGTCATCTACGCCCCTCTGGGCTACAAGGCAACGCTCACGCAGGCTCCGGGGACACAGATCGGTCAGGTCGCCGCCGACGTGCAGATCTTCGACCTGAGCAGCACGAACGTCTTTCCGCTCTCGGGCCCCGTCAAAGTCGACAACCCCGCGAACTATCCGGCGGCGTCGAACCTCTGCACGCCGGGCGTCACGCACGAGGCGGTCTGGACGCTGAATGCCGCGCTCGCGAATCAGCCGCCGAACCCGATCCCGGTCTACGTCGACCACACCACGGGCGCCGAGGCTGCGTTCAGCTCCGCGAAGATGACCGTCTGCTTCCGCGACCCGACGCTCCCGGCCGGCGACCCGCGGCGGTCGCCCAACGGGACGAAGTTCCTCGATGCGTCCTTCTCGGTGAAAGGCGTGTTCACGAATCCTGGCTCCGCCGGCAACGCGCTGTGGCGCTCGCTCTTCACCCCGTACACGCCGGGCACGGGCACGGCGAACGCGGCCGGTACGCGCGAGGCGCAGGGGGTCGTTCCGATGCCGTACGCGATCTCGATCAAGCGCATCCGCAAGGCGCGGGCGGGGTTCTTCCGGCTCGCCGGGACGGTCAACATCGCCGGCACGGCCCCGAGTGGTGTCGGACTGAAGCTGTTCGCCGGGGTCCGGGGCAGGGGCGGCGTCACCTTCAAGCCGGTGGCCTCGACGAAGACGCGCAAGGGGAAGTACGTCTTCAACCGGCGGCTGCCGAAGAAGGTGACCTTCCTCTTCGTCGAGCGGCCACCGACCTCGATTGCGTGCGCAGTCCCGCTCGTGACGTGCACCTCGGCGATCGTCAGCAACGCGATCAGCGGCGTCGTCCGGGTCGCGCCCCCGCCGAAGAAACGGCGCTAGCGCTCTTGGAGCGAGGCCCCTTCCGGCGGGGCCTCGCCGTTCAACGTAGAGTGGCCGCATCGACGTCCTCGCGGTCATCCATGGCGAGCAAGTCCGGGCCGGCACCTTCGGCGACGTCGTTCGGGAACGCGGGCACAGACTCGACGAGTGGAGCCTCGCCTGGGAAACTCCGCTTCCGCAGCCCCTTGATTCCTACGGCGCCGTCCTCGTCTTCGGCGGTGCGATGCATGCCGATCAGGACGAGCGGCATCCATGGCTCCGGGAGGAGAACCTCTTCCTCCAGCGCCTGCTGATGCTGCATATGCCGGTGCTCGGGGTATGCCTCGGCGCCCAGCTCCTGGCCAAGGCCGCAAATGCCCCGGTGTACCGCGTCGAGCGCCCGGAGATCGGCTGGTTCGACGTCGAACTGACCGCTGATGCCGCCGACGACCCAGTGTTCTCGCGGTTCCCACGTCGCTTCGATGCCTTCCAGTGGCACTTCTACACGTACGACCTTCCCGGCGGCGCCGTCGAGCTCGCAAGGAGCGCTGCCTGCACGCAGGCCTTCCGCCTTGGCGACAGCGCCTGGGGCATCCAGTTCCACGCCGAGGTGACGCTGCCGCAGGTGGAGAGCTGGCTCGAGCACCCGGACGAGCGCGAAGAGCCCGCAGACCCCCCCGCCGGGCTGGCCGAGCTGACGAGGACAAGGATCGAAGGCTGGAACGAGCTCGGCCGCGCGCTCTGTGGCTCCTTCGTCGAGGTGGCCGAGCGCGTCGCCGTCGCGGCGTAAAGCATTAGACGGACGCCCGGGCGAAGCCCGGACGTCCTCCCTGTCGGCGTCGCAAGCGACCGCCTTAGTGACCTAGATCACTTCGCGAGCGGCAGCTCCGGGTGGCGCGACCACTCGTGCCAGGAGCCCGCGTAGTTCCGTGCGTGGTAGCCGGCCGCGCGCAGTGCGAGGGTCGCACGGGCCGAGCGTGAGCCTGAGTGGCAGTAGGCGATCACCTCGTCGCCTTCGGGTACGCCGACGGCTGCACGAATCTGGGACCCGGTCTTCGGGAGGCCGGGGCCGTCGAAGAGCACCTCTTCGTCGATTCGCCGAGCGCCGGGGATATGCCCCTGGCGGGGATCGCAGGGGTAGCCGCCTCGCCCATGAAACTCCTCTTCCGTTCGAATGTCGAGCAGCGCGAAACCCTCTTCCCCCAGACGGCGCTCGACCTCGGCACGCGTCGGGAGCGCGTCGAGCCTAGGTTGCAGCTGCACCTTGACGGGCTCGAGCTCGACCTGGCCGACCTCGAGCTCCGCGGGCCAGGCGGCGATCCCGCCGAGCAGGACCGATACCTTCGAGTGGCCGGCCAGCTCCGCCAGCTGCGCCGATGGCATCGCGCCAACGCCGTCGCCACGGTCGTAGAGCACGAGCCGTTCCTCGCCCGTGATCCCGTGGCGACGGAGCCGAAGGCCGATCTCCTTGGCGAGTGCCTCGATCACCTCGGGATCGCTCATCGGCGGCGGCGAGCCGAGCACGAGCGGCCTCGAGCCGGGGATGTGGCCTCGCGCATGTGCGTTCGGACCGCGGACGTCGCCGACGACGAGGTCGGGCTCGCCAAGCTGCGCCCGCAGCCACGCCGCGTCGACGACCGCCGGCAGCTCAGACATCCGCAAGGAAGTTCGCGAGCGCCGCGTTGAACTCGCCGGGTTGCTCGAGGCTTGGCAGGTGCTTTGCCCCCGCGAAGACGCGAAACCGTCCGTGGCGCGCCCGGGCGGCGAGGTGCTCAGCTTCTTGTGGGGGGAAGAAGTCGTCCCCTTCGCCGACGGCGACGAGGGTCGAGCCCTCGAAAGACGCGAACGTGTCCGAGTTGTCGGCCCGGTCGCGCAGCGCGGCGACGGCCTCGGTCAGCTCGTCCACGCTGCGGGCGAGAACCAACTCGCGGGCTCGGGCGACAGCTTCCTCCGGCGCGCTTTGGAGCAGCAGCTTCGGCCGCTGGTTGTCCCATAAGCCCTCGGCGCCCTCGCTCTCGATCAGTTCGATCGTGTCGGCCCGGCCGGCGCGCCGCTCGGGCGAGTCGCCCTCGGCGCGCGCTCCAACGAGCGCCAACGCCCGAACGCGCTCCGGGGCGCGCCTCGTCATCGCGAGCGCCGCGTAGCCCCCCAGGGACGCTCCGACGAGGACGAGGTCGCCGTCGGCCTCGTCCAGTAAGGATGCGGCCCAGTCGTCGATCATCGGCCCGCGCCCGTAGAGCCGTGGGGTCGAGACCTCGTAATCGCGGAGTGACTCGAGCTGAGGCTCCCACATCCGCTCGTCGAGCGGAAATGCATGCAAGAGCACGACCTTCATCGGCCGAGGGCGGCAGTGAGCTCGAGCTCGGCGGCGACAGCCGGACGCTCGCTCTGGCGCTCGAGCCAGGCCGAGAGAGCCGCGTAAGGCTCGAGCTCGACGCCGAGGTTCGAGCGCGCCCGCAGGATCCAGGGGACATAGCCGATGTCGGCGAGGCCGTACTGGCGGCCGCTCAGGTACGGCTGCGCCTCGAGCGCCGCGTCGAGGTCGCGGAGGCGCTCCTCGAGCCGCGAAGGCTCGCCCCGCCGCAAAGCGTAGTAGTCGGAACCGAGCCGGACGTCGAAGCGGTCGAGCCAGAGCCGGCCGAGCGCGCGCTCCTCCGGATCGGCCGGCCAGAGGGGCGGCTCGGGAAAACGCTCCTCGAGGTACTCCATGATCACGAGTGATTCCGGAAGCACGAAGCCGCCGTCCTCTTCGAGCACCGGTACCGTCCCGCTCGGGTTCTTCGCGTAGATCCAGCCCGGACGGTCTGAGAGGTCGATCTCGACGGTCTCGTAGCCGAGGCCCTTCTCCGCGAGGACGATCCTGGCCCGGGCGCAGTACGGGCAGCGGGCTGCGTCGTACAGGATCACGTCGCTGAGCCTAGCGGTGCGTTACCTCGTGAGCGCCGGGCTCTGCGGCCGCCCCGTCGTAGCCGTGGCCGGCGCCGCTCAAACCCATCAGGCCGGCGATCTGCTCGAGCAGCTCCTGCGGGGACCCGAGATCCTCCGGCGCCGCCGCTGTTCGGGCTACCTGGCGGAACTCGTGTGGATCGGCGCCCGTCAGCCGCGCGACGACCGTTGGATTCGCGCCGAGCGCGATCGCGTCGCCGGGCGGCAGCGCCTTGTAGTACTCCGGAACCGAGAGGTACTCGTCGACGACCGAGCCGCGCTCGAAGATGTTGTAACGCACGACGGCGCCCTCTTCGAGCCCGATCGTCACCGCCACGGCGCCGGTCGCGTTCGAGAGCTCGCTGCCGAGCCGCCGCAGCGCGCCCGGCTCCCGGTCGCAGAGCTCGTCGTAAACCGCCGTCCAGCCATTGCGCGGCGTGGCGACGACGCTGCCGGCCGAGCGTCCGAAGCGCGGCACGTATTTCCGTACTGCCTGCTCGACGGCGTTTTCGTCGTCGGTCTGCACGTGGACGGAACCGAAGCTCGGGCCGCGCGGAGCACGCTCCGAGCGCTCGAGCAAGTGCTCGATCGAGGCGAACAGCCGCAGTGACTCGGGCTGGAAGCCGAGCCGCTCGTAGGCAGTGCGTGCGTCGTCGTTCGTCACCTGGACGCCGAGCGTGAGCACCTCCGCGTCCTCGCCGTCACGGAGCCGAATCGCGGCCTCGCGGATCAGCTCGCGGGCCGCTCCCTGCCGGCGCGCCCCCGGGACGACGTAGATGTCACTCAGGTGGCCGATGCCCGGGTGCTCGATCTTCGCGAGCGCGAATCCGACGACGCCGCCGCCGTCATCCTCGGCGACCAGCGCGACGTTCTGGTCGCCGAGGTAGTCGTCGAGCTCGCCGAGTTCGTGCTCGATGTCGACGGGGATCCCGGGCGGCGCGGGGATCTCGTTGACGAAGTGGGTGTAGAGCTCGCGCAGGCGCTCGCGGTCGCCGCCGTTGGCCTCGCGGATCCTCATGCGGGCGGGGCGGTACGGTAGCCCGTCAGCAGGTAATGGGCGGTCAGGTTCTGGAACGGGTCGAACCGTGTGCCGGCTTCGCGCACCTCGGCAATCGAGAGCTTCCGGCCGCCGAAGTAGAAGGCCGAGACTGCCTTGACGAGGCCGAGGTCGCCGGCGGGCCACGCGCGCGGGCGCGCGAGATGGCGGGCGAGGAACCAATCGGCACTCCATTCGCCCAGCCCTCGGATTGCGGTCAGATTCGTCTTCACTTCGTCGTCGGGAAGGTTACGCAGCGCCTCGAAGTCGACGTCAGCACGTGCGACGCCGAGCACGTACTCGGCCTTGCGGCGCGAGAAGCCGAGCTCGGTCAGCTGCTGTTCACTCGCCTCCGCCATCCGCTCACGGGTCGGGAAGGCGTAGGCGTGAACGCCGTGTACGCCGAAGCGCTCGACCATCCGGTTGCGGATCGCAAAGGCCGCGAATAAGGAGACCTGCTGCGCGCTGATAGCGCTGACGAGCGCCTCGTACGGGTCGGGCGCGAGCGGCGGCCGGAGGCCGGCGAGCCGGGGCACGAGTTTCCGCAGAACTTCGTCGCCCTGCGCCCAGGCATAGAACGGGTCGAGCTCGAAGTCGGCGCCGAGCATCGCCCGAGCGACCGGCTCGGTCTCCTCGTCCAGCGGCTCGACGTCGACGCCGCCGGTCGCCGCCTCGATTCGCAGCTCGCGGCCGCCGACGACGCGGTGGACGCCGCCCTCGTACCAGAGATTTGCGAGATCCGGCCCGAAGGCTCTGAACCGTTCGGTCGAGAGCTCGAAGTCGTAGGGGTCAGGAAGGACGACGAGCGTCACGCTGCGAGCGCGCGAGCGACGTCATCCAGGTCGTCAAAAGGCTCGTAGGCGACACCCTGCTCGTCCAGGTACCGCGCCAACGAGTCGCGCGCGAAGATCCGATCGGCGGCCTGCGCGGCGCAGCGGTCGGAGTAGCCGTCGCCGACATAGACGACCTCACCATCAGCCGGAAGGTCGGCGCGCTTGCAGGGCTCGCCGCAGGTCCCGCAAACATCGCCGTTGCGGAAAGTGGCCCGCCACCCGGCTGGGCTCCACGTGACGTCGTTCGCGCGCACCTCGAGCTCGACGCCCTCGCGCTCGAGGATCGGCTCGATCAGTTGACGGAAGTTGCTGGAGACGATCAGCGGCCGGTACGCCTCGGCGAGGTCATGGAAGCCAGGCCGCAGCTCGAGGTTTTCCCGGAGCCAACCGGCGACTTCGTCGATCGGCGCCGTGATCGACTCCGCGTCGCGGCGGATCTCCTCGTGCAGCGTGATC
>Ga0207693_10004303_pt1 | contig 12057 bp, 7 predicted proteins | sample LARL81metaG_FD_184347 | JGI IMG/M metagenome (GOLD analysis project Ga0207693, IMG submission 184347) | Corn, switchgrass and miscanthus rhizosphere microbial communities from Kellogg Biological Station, Michigan, USA - LAR L8-1 metaG... | ecosystem: Host-associated > Plants > Roots >...
TGACCCCGTTCCTGCTGGCGACCGTGCCGGTGCTGGTCGGGCTTGGCCTGATCCGGGCGGTGGCCTTGCTGCGCCGCGGCACCGGCGCCCACTGGCGGGACGCGATCGGCGCGTTCTTCATCTGGCAATCCACCTCCCTGGTCGTGGCGCGCGCGTCGGTGCTTGGCCTGTTCGCCCGCAAGGCGGCGTTCCTGCGCACGCCGAAGACCAGCGAGCGGGCCAAATGGTGGGAGGCGCTGCGGGCGAACTGGGCGGAGTCCACGCTGGCCGCCCTGGGCCTCGCGGGCATCGGCCTGGCGGTGAGCCAGATCACCAGGCTCGCCGCCCCGCTGCTGGCCGCCATGCTGGTCTTCCCCACGCTGGGCTACGCGGCGGCGCCGTTCAATAGCTGGGCCGCGCAGCGGGCCTCGCTGCCGCAGTGGCTGCGCGACCGCAGGCGTACCGAGTCCCAGCGCGACCGCCGTGCGTTCGCGGCCGGGGCGGCCACGGGCGGCGTGGTCGCGGTGGCCGCCGTGGTGGTGGGTGCGCTGGTGCTGCTGCTGACCCCGACCAAGCACCTGCAGACGCCGAGCCTGGTGGGGCCGGCTCAGGGGCACACGGCCACGCCCACGCCCACCCCGCACCACTCCCATACCGCCTCGCCCACGCCGACGCCGACGACCCCGTCGCCCAGCCCGTCGGCCGTGCCCACCACGACCTCCCCGTCGCCGAGCCTGTCGCCCACCACGTCCCCCTCGCCGACCCCGTCGCCCACGACGGCCACGCCGAGTCCCACCTCGACGTAGCCGACGGCGGTGATCGCTGGCCGGCGTTCAGCAGCGTCGCCTTAGCACGCTTCCAGGGGAGCCGCAGGACGGCAGGCAGGACCAAAGTGCCTGCCTGGGCCGCCTCAGCAGGCGCCGAGGCTGCCGCCGGAGAGCAGAGCGGAACCGAGCGCCTGCCATGCTCCGCCGTAGTAGGTCGGGTGGCCGCGCTGGGCGGCCGCGGCCTGCCGCAGCAACCGCTGGGACGCCCCGCGGTCACCGGCGGCCTTGGCCGCGGCGGCGGCAGCCACCAGCGGCAGCACCGAGGGTGTCCCGTTCAGTACGGTGCCGTCCGGGCGCAGGGCGAGCGCCTGGGCATGGGCGCCGGAGCGCAGCAGCGGCCACCATCGTGCGGCCAGCGCCCTGGCCTGCGGGTCACACGACGCGGCGAACCAGACCACGACGCGCTGCGCGTCCAGGCCATACTGCGTCTGCGGCTGGCTACCGTCGGGCGCCGGCTCCGGCCGCAGGACGCCGGTCGCGGTCAGCTCCGCCCAGTCGGGCGGGAGCAGCCGGCCGTTCCCGGTGAGCTGGCGCGTCAGCGCCACCGTGCCGGCCGCCAGGCGGTGCCACTGCCGGCCGCCGGTGGCCTGGGCGATACCTTGCAGCGCCTGCAGTGACCAGTAGCTGGGGTCGAGGGACGCGGGGCGGCCGGTGGCCCACGGTCCCGCCGCCAGGATCGGCGTCCCGCCCGGGCCTGTAGTCACCTCGTGTGCCAAGATCGCGGCGGCCACCTTGCGCCCGGCATCATGCATCGAGGCAGCGGACGGCCCGTGGTAGCGCAGCAGCGCCCAGGCGATGAGCAGGTCCGCGTCGCTGGCCGCCTGCTGGCTGACGACCTTGCCTGCGGCATTCGCATGGAACGCGAACAGGCCGTTCCGCAACCGCAGATGATCGTGCGTCCAGCCCCAGATCCGCCGGAACGCCGCGTCGTCACCGGCCACCTCCGCCAGCAGCATGCCGTATGCCTGGCCCTCGCTGACCGTGTCGCCACCCTGGTCAAGCCGAACCACCCGGCCGCCGGGCTGTGCGTACTTCGCCAGGAACCGCCCGGCCGCCTGCTGCTGGGGGCTGGCCGCGGTGGCCGCACCGCCACAGCCCGCCGCAGCCGCCGCGAGCCCGGAGCAGGCAATCACGGCCATGACGCGGGCGGCGGCGTTCATCCAAGGCATAGGTTGTGACTCTCCGGGTCGCACGCACACAAACCCCCTATCCCGTTTGACTTCCGGGGCACGGGTGAGGATTAAAGATCATGAATGTCGTGACCGTCGCCAACCGGCTGCCCGTCCGGATGGGTGACGATGGGTGGGAGCTTTCGCCGGGCGGGCTGGTCACCGCGCTGCGGCCGGTCATGGCGGCGCACTCCGGCGCCTGGGTCGGATGGGACGGCGGCACCAGGGGCGTCCCCGAGACCATGCCCGATCTCAGCGTCAGGCTGAGGCCCGTCGCGCTGACCGCCGGCCAGGTACGGCAGTACTACCACGGGTTCGCCAACGCGACGCTGTGGCCGCTGCTGCACGACGCGATCGAGAGATCCCGGTTCGAGCGCGCCTGGTGGCACAGCTACCAGAACGTGAATTCCCTGTTCGCGCAGACCGCGGCGGGGGCGCTGTACGACCGGCCGGGCTCCCTCGCCTGGGTGCACGACTATCACCTCATGCTGGTTCCGCAGCAGATCAGGCAACGGCTTCCCGAGCAGCCCATCGGGTTCTTCCTGCACGTGCCCTGGCCGCCGCCGGACATCTTCGCCCGGCTGCCCTGGCGGCGGGAGATCCTGCTCGGGCTGCTCGGCGCCGATGTGGTGTCGTTCCACACCGAGGGCTACCGCAGAAACTTCGTCCGGACCTGCGGCCGCCTGCTGGCCGACACCGGCGTCCACATCCACGGGTCGCAGATCACCCTGCCCGACCGCCGCGTTGTCGTCACGACCAGCGCGCCCATCTCGATCGACGTGGCGGAGTTCACCCGCCTCGCGAACGACCCTGAGACCGGCCGTGACATCGAGGCGCTCCGTGAGCAGTTCGCGGGCCGGACCCTGCTGCTCGGCGTGGACCGGCTCGACTACACCAAGGGCATCATCGAGCGGCTGCTCGCCATCGAGATGCTCCTTGACCGGCGCGCCGACCTGCGGCGGAGCCTCGCGTTCCTGCAGGTCGCCGTGCCCAGCCGGGACGATGTGGCGGAGTACCGCAACCTGCGCGCCACGGTGGAGCGTCACATCGGCCGGATCAACGGCACGTTCACCGAACCCGGTTCGGACGTGCCGGTCCACTACCTGCACCGGAGCCTGCCGCCGCAGCAGCTCGCCGCCTACTACGCGGCCACGGAGGCCCTGCTGGTAACCCCGCTCATCGACGGCATGAACCTGGTCGCCAAGGAGTACGTCACGGTCCAGCAGGCCCGGCGGGGCAGCGGGGCGCTGGTGCTGTCGGAGTTCACCGGGGCCGCCGCGGAGTTGCGCGAGGCGGTCCCGTGCAACCCGTTCGACGTCGAGGGGCTGTCCTACCGCATCGAGCAGGCACTGGAACTGCCCGCCAGCGTCCGCCGTAACGCGGTGGCTGCCATGGCCCGGCGCGTCCGCGGCCACGACGTCCATCACTGGGTGGACCGGCAGCTCGCCGAGATCGAGTCCCGCGGCGCCGGCCGGGCCGACGCCGTCAGCGCATGACCTGCCTCCCACCGTGCGGGACGAAGGTCCCTGCCCACAGGCCCGCGGCGTGCCTAAGCTGGCTGGCATGATCCGCGTGTTCCTGCTGGACGACCACGAGATCGTCCGCACAGGCGTCCGTGATCTGCTGGAGGCCGAAGGGGACATCAGCGTCGTGGGCGAGGCGGGCACGGCCGAGTCGGCCCTGGCCCGCATTCCCGCGGTGCACCCCGACGTCGCGGTGCTGGACGTGCGCCTGCCCGACGGCGACGGCGTGACCGTCTGCCGGGAGATCCGGTCCAGGATGCCGGAAGTCGCTTGCCTGATGCTGACCTCGTTCGGCGACGACGAGGCGCTGTTCGACGCGATCATGGCGGGCGCGGCGGGCTACGTGCTGAAACAGATCCGCGGCACCGACCTGGTCGGCGCGGTGCGCACGGTCGCCTCCGGCGGGTCGCTGCTGGACCCGCAGGCCGCCAGCAAGGTGATGGCCCGGATGCGCGACCGGGCGCAGCGCAGCGATCCGCTGGCCGGCCTGACCGAGCAGGAGCGGCGCATCCTGGAGCTGATCGGGCAGGGCCTGACCAACAGGCAGATCGGCGAGGAGATGTTCCTGGCGGAGAAGACCGTCAAGAACTACATTTCCTCACTGTTCGCCAAGCTGGGCATGGAGCGAAGGACACAGGCTGCGGCCTATGCGGCCCGGATTTTTGAAGACCAAGATCATGCAATACGAAGGCCCCACGGCGACTGATCCCCTGGCACCGGGGCCCGGGCCGGGGCAGGAGCCGCCGGGCCCCCGGAACCGTGGTGCCGTCTCAGCCCGTGACGGCGCGGATCAGGTCGTTGTCGGTGTCGGCGATCACCAGGCTGCCCCCGCTGCCGGCCGCGACCCCCATCGGCTTCAGCAGCCTGGCTCCGGTGGCCGGGCCGCCGTCCTCCATCCTGCCCTTCCCGCCGCCGGCCACGGTGTAGATGTCGCCGGCGGTCATGGAAACTCCGTAGAAGGTACCGGTGCTGGCGGCCACCACCCGGACTCGGTTGCTGTGGGTGTCGCCGATCAGCAGGTTGCCCGCCCGGTCCACCGCCACCCCGCCCGGGTGGGTGAGCCCGGCCGCGGTGGCGGGGCCGCCGTCGCCGATGAATCCGGGGCTGCCGTTGCCGGCCACGGTGTAGATGTCCCCGACGGTCATCGCCTGGCCGTAGAAGGTGCCGGTGCTGGCCGCCACGACCCGGATCCGGTCGTGGATCGTGTCGCAGATCAGCAGGTTCCCCGACCGGTCCACCGCCACCGAGGACGGATTGGCCAACTCGGCCTGCGTGGCCGGCCCGCCGTCCCCGCCGGTTCCGCCGCCGGCCACGGTGTAGATGTCCCCGGCGGTCACGGAAACGCCGTAGAAGGTGCCGGTGCGGACCGCGACCAGCCGGACCCGGTTGCTGCCGTAACCACCGGCGATCACCAGGTTGCCGGCCGGGTCGAAGGCGACCCCGCCGGGGAATCTGATTCCGGCCTTGGCCGCCGGGCCGCCGTCGCCGGTCTGCCACGGGGTGCCATCACCGGCCACGATATAGATGTGCCCGGCGGTCATCGCCCGCCCGTAGAAGGTGCCGGTGCGCGCCGCGACCACCCGGATCCGGTTGTTGTTGGTGTCGGCGATGACCAGGTTCCCCGCCGGGTCCGCCCGGGCCCCGTACGGCCAGAACAGCGCCGCCTTTGTGGCCGGGCCGCCGTTGCCGGAGAACCCCTGCGTACCGTTGCCGGCCACGGTGTAGATGTGCCCGGCGATCATGGCCTGGCCATAGAAGGTGCCGGTGCGCGCCGCGACCACCCGGATCCGGTTGTTGAAGGTGTCGGCAATGACCCAGTTGCCGGCCCGGTCCACCGTCACCCCGTGCGGCTCGTAGAGCTGCGCCTTGGTGGCCTGCCCGCCGTCGCCGGAAAACGTCACGACGCCGTTGCCGGCCACGGTGTAGATGTGATGGGCGGTCATCGCCTGCCCGTAGAACGTCCCGGTGCTCGCCGCGACCACCCGGACCCGCCGGTTGCCGAAGTCGGCGATCAGCAGGTTCCCCGCGCCGTCCACCGCGACCCCGAACGGGACGTTGAGTCCGGCTCTGATGGCCGGGCCGCCGTCGCCGGAGAAATCAAAGCTGCCGTTGCCCGCCACGGTGTAGATGTCTCCGGCGGTCATGGCCTGCCCATAGAAGGTGCCCGTGCGCACCGCCACTACCCGGATCCTGTCGTCGACCGTGCTGCTCCTATTGTCGATCGAGTCGGCGATCAGCAGGTTTCCCGCCCGGTCCACCGCCACCCCGCGCGGACCTGCCAGCCGGGCTTGGGTGGCCGGGCCGCCGTCCCCCAGCGGGCCGGTTCCGCCGTTGCCGGCCACGGTGTAGATGTCTCCGGCGGTCATGGCCTGCCCGTAGAGGGTGCCGGTGCGCGCCGCCACGACTCGGATCCGGTTGTTATCGGAGTCGGCGATCAGCAGGTTCCCCGCACCGTCCACCGCCACCCCGTCCGGAAGGTCGAGCTGGGCCTTGGTGGCCGGCCCGCCGTCCCCGGAGAATCCGAAGCTGCCGTTGCCGGCCACGGTGTAGATGTCCCCGGCGGTCATCGCCCGGCCGTAGAACCGGGCGGTGCGGACCGCCACCACCCGGACCCGGTTGTGCCCATAGTCGGCGATCACCAGGTTCCCCGCCCGGTCCAGCGCCACGCCGAACGGGAAGTCGAGGCTGGCCTGGGTGGCCGGGCCGCCGTCGCCGCCAGTTCCGCCGCCGGCCACGGTGTAGATGTGCCCGGCCGTCATGGCCTGGCCGTAGAACGTCCCGGTCCCGCCGGCCACCACCCGGACCCGGCCACTGCTTCCATCGGTGAACACGGCGTTGCGGGATTGATCGAACACCACCGCGCACGCGTCGATGGAGGCCCCGGTCGCCAGGAGGCCGTCGATGACCGGCCCGGCGATGCCGTTACCCGCGGGCGTCTTCAGCCAGTCGGTCTGCGGGTTCACCCGCCGCAGGGCGAGGCCGTCGCCGATGTGCAGGAAGCCGAAGGCGTACGACACGCCGCAGGGCGACAACAGCGACACGTTCGTGGCCTTGGCCGGGCCGCCAACTCCGCCCGCGACGGTCGAAATGATCCCGGCCGCCGCGGAGGCGCTGACCGCTTCCCGGGCTGGGTTTAAGCCCGCCTCCGCCCGGCCCGTGCCGAGGGCCGCCGCCGGCACGAGCACGGCGGCCGCCGCGACGATGGTCACCCGGCCGGCCCGCCCGGGACGAAGGTGACTTCTGGCCCCATTGGTTCCGTTAGTCATTCCGGCCACCCCCAAGATCCCCATATCGGCCGTGGGGCATAGCCAACCCTAGCCCTCGGGGAGCGGGACCCGCCATTCCAGCTCGGTGCCGCCGCTCGCGGCCGTGGTGGCGCGCAGCGTCCCGCCGAGTTCGGCGGCGCGCTCGGCGAGGTTGGCCAGCCCGCTGCGCCGGGTGGCCGCGGCCAGGCCGACTCCGTCATCCCGTACGGTCAGCACCAGGTCGGTCCCGGCCTCGACGGCCACGTCCACCCGGGCCGCCTTGGCGTGCTTGGCCACGTTAGCCAGCGCCTCGCGCAGCGCGGCAAGCATCTGGCCGGCGATCGCCCCGGGGACCTGCGAGTCCAGCGGCCCGGCCAGCCGCAGCGCGGGAGCGAAGCCCAGGGAGTCGGTCATCTCCTCCACCACACCGAGGATCCTGGTGCGCAGCGGCGCCGGCTCGGCCTCATTGCGCGACTGCAGCGAGAAGATCGCCGACCTGATGTCCCTGATCGTCTCGTCGAGCGCGTCGATCGCCTTCTCCACCCGGCCCGCGGCCTCGGGATTGCCCAGCAGCGCCATGGTGCCCTGCAGCGACATCCCGGTGGCGAACAGCCGCTGTATCACCAGGTCGTGCAGGTCCCTGGCGATGCGGTCGCGGTCCTCGAACAGCTCCAGGCGCTGGGCATCGCTGCGGTGCTCGGCCAGTTCGAGCCCGATACCCGCCTGCGCGGCGAACGTGATCAGCATGTCGATGGCGTCGGCCGACAACGGCAGCGCGCCCTGGTGGCGGCCGGCGGTCAGCACCCCGCGCACATCCCCGGCCGGCCCCAGCGGGACCAGCACCGCCGGCCCCAGCGCCATGTGCTCGCGCGCCACCTGGGCTACCCGTGGATCGCTGCCGAAGTCCGCCACGGCGAGCGGCTGGCCGCTGGCCATCACGATCCCCGACGCTGACCTTTCGGCGGGCAGCACCAGCCCGATTGCCTCGGCGGCACCGTCCCCGCAGGCGTGCTCGATCATCAGCGTGCCGCGGTTCCCGGTCGGCAGGGCGAGGACCACCAGGTCCGCCCCGGACATCTGCAGCGCCTGCCGGGCGACCAGTTCCAGCACGGCGCCGGGCTGGTCACCGGACAGCAGCCGCCTGGTCACCTCGGCCGTGGCCCGGAGCCACTGCTGCTGCCTGCGCGCCTCGGCGTAGAGCCGGGCGTTCTCGATGGCCACCCCCGCCGCGGCGGCGAGCGCCAGGACCAGCTCCTCGTCTTCCTCGTCGAAGTCGCCGCCCCGCTTCTCGGTCAGGTAGAGGTTGCCGTACACCTCGTCCCGGATCCGCACCGGCACCCCGAGGAACGATCGCATCGGCGGATGGCCGTCGGGGAACCCGCTGGAGCGCGGGTCCTCCGCGATGTCGTGCAGCCGCAGCGGCTGCGGGTGGGAGATCAGTTCGCCGAGCAGGCCGCGGCCCTCCGGCCAGTGGTGGATCCGGGCGATCTGCGACTCGTCCAGGCCGACGGGGACGAACTCGACCAGCCTGCCGCCCTCGCCGATGACGCCGAGCGCGCCGTAGCCGGCAGACACCAGTTCGACCGCGGCCTCGACGATCTGCCGGAGGACCACCTCGAGTTCCAGGTGGCTGCCGACGGCAACCACGGCTTCGAGGAGCGCGTGCGTCCGGTCCCTGGTGTCGAGAACCTGCTGGAGCCGCACCTGCAGCTCCGCCAGCAGGTCATCGAGCCGCAGGTGGGGCAGCAGCGGGCGGGAGTCCTGGCTCTCCACCAGCTACACCTGCGGGTCGCGGCGCGGCACGCCATGATCGTACGCCGCGGCCCCCGGATGCCAGGCCCCGGAGTGCCCGCCCGGACGAAGGTCCGCTCGTCCGACGGACGAAGGTCCCCCGGACGCATGACTCGCGGCCCTGCAGCCAGGACCCGTGCCAGCGCGAAGCTGAAGGCAGCCAAAGAGTCTTCGGCCGGGCCGCGGGGCCCGGCGAGATGTAAGGAGGCATCGAGATGCGCAGAAGGACATTCGACGCGCTGGCCGCCGTGGCAGGCCTGGTGCTTGCCGCCGTGCTGCTGGTCGCGGGCGGACTGCTGACCTGGGGCCACTCGTTCGTGACCAATGAGGTCCATAACCAGCTCGCCGCTCAGAAGATCGTGTTCCCGCCGGCCAGCAGCCCGGCGATCAAGGAACTGCCTGCCGCCGACGCCGCCGCGATGAGCCGGTACTCCGGTCAGCTCATGACCACCGGCGCGCAGGCGCAGACCTACGCGGACCACTTCATCGCCGTGCACCTGGTCAAGATCGGTGGCGGCCAGACCTACGCCCAGCTCTCGTCGAAGTCGCTGGCGCAGCCGAAGAACACCGCACTGGCCGGGCAGGTGCAGACCGTGTTCCGCGGCGAGACCCTGCGCGGGATGCTGCTGAACGCCTACGGGTTCTGGAAGATGGGCCAGATCATGCTGATCGCGGCCTGGGCCGCCTTCGCTGGCGCCGCCCTGATGCTGATCCTGTCCGTGCTCGGCCTGGTGCACCTGCGCCGCGCCGCCGCGGAGTCGGAGGTCTTCCCGAAGCTGGCCACCAAGGCCCAGGTGAGCGCCGCCTAGCTCACCCGGCTCACGCCCAGTGCACCCCTCGCCCACGTCCCCGGCGAGGGGCGCGCTCGGCATGTTGCCCAGGCGGAACGTTCCAGATGCGGGCGCAGCACCGGGACCAAGGTCCTCCCGTGACGTGACGGATCTCCCTACTGGCCGTACGGCCCTCGGACGGACGCTTGTGAAGATTCGCGCACCTCCCTGTTTGCGCGTACTTAAAAAGGAGCACCCGATGAGGACCGCGCTGGCGGCAGCCCCCCGTGTCGCTGCCATTGACCTGAATCATCCAGGCACCTATTTGCACTGGTCGATCTTTGAGATCTCGGTCGCGAACCTGGTGGTGATCGCCGTCATGGTCGCAATCTTCGGGGCGGCGCTGCTGCTGCCGTTCCCGCACCGCAGCCGCACGTTGCCCCCGGCGGCCGAGCCCGCCCCTGGCAGTGAGCCCGTTCCCGGCGCGATTGGCGACGACGCCGACGCGCGGATGTGGACGGCGCGGGCCAGGCGCTGGGCGCTGCGCACGCTCCCGCCGGGCAAGCTGCTGCCCGACCGGCAGCCCGCCTACGTCGCCTCGTGGGTCTACGTGTTCGGCGTGGCGGCGCTGGCGGCGCTGGGCCTGGCCATCCTCTCCGGTTTCGCCCTGGCGCTCGGCGGCACCGACTGGTGGCACACCAACCCGGTCGGCCATTTCTTCAACAGCATGCACCTGTGGAGCGTCGAGCTGTTCATGGCGTTCATGGTCATCCACCTGTGGGGCAAGTTCTGGATGGCCGCCTGGCGCGGCCGCCGGGCGCTGACCTGGATCACCGGCGTGGTGGCCTTCGGGGCGTCGATCGTGGAGTGCTTCACCGGATACCTGTCGCAGCAGAACTTCGACTCCCAGTGGATCGCCACCAACGGCAAGGATGCGTTCAACGCCGTCGGCGTGGGCGCGTTCTTCAACGTGCTGAACTTCGGCCAGATGCTGCTGTGGCACGTGGTGCTGGTCCCCATCATCCTGATCGCGCTGGTCGGCGCGCACGTGCTGCTGGTCCGGGTGCGCGGGGTCAGCCATCCGTTGCCGGCCAGGCGGATCGGATGGCGTGACCGCGCCGCTCGCCAGGCCGCCCAGGAGGCCGACGCCGGCCCGTGGCGCGGCCGGACCCGCCGCTACGACATCCTCAAGGAGGGCACGATCGCCACGGCTATCGCGCTTGCCCTGGTCCTGGTCATGGCGGCCGTGCTGTCGTCGCCGGACGTGCCGTCGGTCTCGGTGCAGAGCTGGGCCAAGGTGGCGCCGGCCGACTTCCTGGGCACTGCCGCCGCGGAACTCAACGGGACCGCGCTGGCCGCCTCGTACGGCCCCCCGTACAACAACGGAACCGCCGCCGTGCAGCAGGTGGGGCCCGTCAACTGGCAGAAGCTCTCCGGCGTCACCCAGCCCGTCAACGCCGCCCAGGACTTCGTGCTCAAGCCGCTGACGAAGCTGGCCCCGTTCAGCCCGGCGCTGGCCGCTGCGCTGACCACCTACACCAGCGCCCCGGCTGCCCAGCAGCAGAAGTGGACCACCGCCTACGGGAACGCGGTCACCCACGTGAAGTTCGTCAACGGCACCCCGGTGATGCCGCCCGCCAGCGACGGGCCCGTCCCGGCGATGATGGCCAACGAGCTGACCATGGCGCGCAGCGGCGCCCTCGACACCGACCTGCTCGCGCAGCGGCAGTTCTACGGCACCGACTTCACCAAGCCGCTGCTGTTCATCGCCGACGGCGAGTACTACGCCAGCCAGGCGCAGGCCATGCACCTGACCGGCGACCAGTGGGGGGTTATGAACGAGACCGGCAGCTACCCCGGCCAGCCCTGGCTGTGGCTGTACCAGCTCTGGTACCACGTGGCGCCGTTCAGCAACTCGGCCAGCGTGGACGTCTGGGCGGTCTACCTGACCGGCATCGCCACGCTGCTCCTGCTGGCCGTGCCGTTCATCCCCGGCCTGCGGGACATCCCCAGGCTGATCCCGGTGTACAGGCTCATCTGGCGCGACAAGGACTACGGCCAGCAACCCGCTCCTGAGCCAGCCGCGGCCGGCACCACCACGGCGGGACACTCGGCATAGCCGGCTGCGCCCGCACCACGCCCGGACGGTGGCCCTTGGGAGGGCCGCCGTCCGGGCTTTTGTCCGGGGCGCGGCCTAGGCTGGCGCCATGCCTGGCTTGCGCGTTCTGTTCCTCGGCGGTACCGGGATCATCAGCTCCGCGTGCTCGTGGCTGGCTGCCGAGCGCGGCATCGAGCTGTTCGTGCTCAACCGCGGCCAGACGGCCAGCCGCCCGCTGCCGCCGGAGGCGACCGTGCTGCGCGGCGACGCCCGCGACCCGGCCAGCGTCAGGGACGCGCTGGGCGGCCGGGAGTTCGACGCGGTGGTGGACTGGGTCGCCTACACGCCAGATCATGTGCGAGACGACATCGACGTGTTCCGCGGCCGGGCCGGGCAGTTCGTGTTCATCAGCTCGGCGTCCGCGTACCAGACTCCGCCGTCCCGGGTTCCGGTAGTGGAGTCCACTCCGCTACGCAACCCCTACCTTCAGTACTCCCGGGACAAGATCGAATGCGAGGAACTGCTCCGGGCCGCCTACCGCGATGAGGCGTTCCCGGCCACGATCGTCCGGCCCTCGCACACCTACGACAAGACGAACATCCCACTGCACGGCGGCTGGACGGCCCTGGCCCGGATGCGCCAGGGCAAGCCGGTC
>Ga0207693_10004304_pt1 | contig 12054 bp, 9 predicted proteins | sample LARL81metaG_FD_184347 | JGI IMG/M metagenome (GOLD analysis project Ga0207693, IMG submission 184347) | Corn, switchgrass and miscanthus rhizosphere microbial communities from Kellogg Biological Station, Michigan, USA - LAR L8-1 metaG... | ecosystem: Host-associated > Plants > Roots >...
AATCCACGGCACCGCGAGGTAATTGTCGAATGAGCGCGTGCCGAATGCGGTCCGGTAACGGCCAATATTCGCGCAACCCCTCGCTTTCGGGAACGAGGGACGCACGAATCGGATCAGGAAGCGCCCCCAGATAAGCTTTTTCCGCGTATAGGACGATGTTATAGCGATACCAATGCTGAACCTGGTAGTTCTCGATCACTTGCGGTCGGATGTAGTCAACCGCTGCATATCCCCGATGGTGGAACTTCTCCCGCCAATATTCAAGCGGTTGTTCGTTGATATGATGTTCGCCTCCTTGCCCGGGTACTGCGGCGGAGAACAACACGAGAGGGCCATGGGCAGTCAGCATTTCAACGAAACTGGCGGCGCTGTCGGGCGGCAGATGCTCGGCCAGCTCAACGCTTTGCACAAGGTCAAAACGCTGCCCGAGGTCAATCCCTCGGGTCAGGTCTGCAGCGCGGAACTCCTCCGCATTGATCATCAAATCTCGTTGCTGAACATAAGGGCCGTCGACGCCGACCACACTGGCCCCCGTCTTCCGCCAAACACTCAGCCAAGCGCCTTGACCACAGCCAAAATCGACGACATTGCTGATCGGCAGCAGCGCACTGAGCAACGGAACGATCTGCTCTGCCGAACGGACCGCAAACGATGCCAGGAACCGGTAGAAATCGTCGTTGTACTCGTGCAATTGGTTTTTCTGCCGCGTTCCGGTCGTTAAATTGAGTTCTAGAGTGCCAACATTGTTATTGTATCCTGAACGACGCTGACTGTCACGTGGAAACACGAACCTTCTACGTTGTGACAGGAGCGGAGCTTCAGTATCGAGAGTGGGCATCGACCTCAGCGTAATCTTGGCGATGCTGTACGCCGTCGCTTGACTTTTTTTAGTGGCGCACGCCTGGACAGCGCCGCAGCAAAGAAAGGAGCGCGAGCCAGTTGCTGGCAAGGGTAGGGGGCCAGCGACCATTGGGTCATTGCCGGCTAAATCGTCTAAGTCGCCGTGTTGTCCTCTTGCTTATCTGTCTGCTCCTCCTCGCTCCTGGAGCAGACTCCGCCTTAGCCCTGGTCCCAATTTCGGGGTCCGCTTCTCTCTGCCGCTTCCTGAACGGGCGCCTTGGGGCTAGACGGACGTCAACCAACAGCTCTCGGTCCTCAGTCCGAGGTGTCTCGCGATTCTCGATATAAATTTGCCTCTGACACGTGCCAATGCGAACCGCCACATTCTCGGCTTCTGGGAAGCCCGTGTCCGTGACCTGGAAGGATCTTTCGCCTGGCGGTGTAGCGTTACGGCGTCGGTATTGCCGTCAGCGGCTGCGGGGTCTTTTGGCAGAAATTGGCCCGCTTGGCGGGCTTTGCTCGGAGAGTGCATGCCGGCCTAGACCGCGGAGCCCGACCTTAACAATCATCGGCATTAGAGCGGCCCTTGCGCACCTGAAGCACGAAGAGCTCGCCTATTCGATCACGATGCGCGGCGGCGGGCGGCGAGCGGCGCTTTCGCCGGCAACCTTGTCCCAAATGCGGGCAGCCATCTGGCGGAAGACGAGAGCGTGCGGGTTGTCGGGCTCGGATACCGTGATCGGCGTGCCGCCGTCGGAGGTCTCGCGGATCTTTAGATCGAGCGGTATTTCGCCCAAGAACTCAGTGTCGAGGCGCTCGGCCTCTTGGCGGGCGCCGCCATGGCTGAAGATCTCGCTGCGGCCGCCGCAATGCGGGCACAGGAAATAGCTCATGTTCTCGACGATGCCGAGCACCGGCACGTCGACCTTCTTGAACATGTTGAGACCCTTGCGGGCATCCAAGAGCGCGATGTCCTGGGGCGTCGAGACAATGACCGCGCCGGCGAGAGGCACCTGCTGCGCCATTGTCAATTGCGCGTCGCCGGTGCCGGGCGGCATGTCGGCGATCATGATGTCGAGTTCGCCCCACTCGACCTCGCGCAGCATCTGCTGCAGGGCGCTCATGACCATCGGGCCGCGCCAAATCATCGGCGTGTCCTCCGGCACGAGAAACCCCATCGACATGCATTTGAGCCCGTAATTCTCCATCGGGATCAGGGTCTTGCCGTCACGCGAGCGGGGCCGGCCGGAAATTCCGAGCATGCGCGGCATCGACGGGCCGTAGATGTCGGCGTCGAGCACTCCGACACGCAGCCCGTTGGCCCGGAGCCCCAGCGCCAGATTGGCTGCCACCGTCGATTTGCCGACGCCGCCTTTGCCCGAGGCGACCGCGACGATCGCGCCGACGCCGGGCACGGCGCCGCGGGCCGTGCGGACGCCTCCCGATGGTGCCGCCTGCGGTGCCGCGCCGCGCCGCGGCGGCGCCTGCGCCGTCAGCACGGCGGTCACCGAGAGCACTCCGGGCAGCGCCTCTACGGCCTTTTCCGCCGCCTTGCGCAACGGCTCGAGGCGCGGGCCGCGCTCGCTTTCGACCTCGATCGCGAAAGCGACATTGCCGTCCCGAATGACCAACCCAGATACCATGCCGAGCGAGACGATATCGGCGCCCTTGTCGGGGTCCGTGACACGGCCGAGTGCGTCGAGGATTTGTTGTTTGGTATCAGCACTCATCTCATTCTCCTCGCGCGGCGGACCGAAAGATCGCAGGTGGTCGATGGCGCTTGGTTCGTAACGCCGGATGAGGCAGAGTGGCGATCGAGTAAGCCGGTGGCCGGTTCACGGGAGGACGCGCTCCGTTCATCGTGACCGGACCATGAGCGCCGCCGGATATGCGGGATTTGGGACCGGCGACCCGACTTGACAACACCCGCGCCTGCTCTCTATCGGGTCGCGCATCTCGCGCGTCGCAGCCGATGGGGAGCCCGATGGAAAGCGGACCCCAGCGATATCGCGGAAAGGTTCAGGTCGATGTTCTGGAAAAGTCAGGGCGGTGGCCCCTGGGGCAGCGGTCCACGTGGCGGCGGTCCCTGGGGCGGCAACCGCGGTAGCGGCGGCGGACAGGGCCCTCGGCGGGGGCCGCAACCTCCCGACTTCGAGGAGCTATTGAGGCGCAGCCAGGACCGCTTCCGGCGCGTGCTGCCGGGAGGCTTCGGAACAGGTACCGGCATCGCCATAGTGGCGATCGCGATACTCGTCATCTGGTTGGCGAGCGGCTTCTACCGCGTGTTACCCGACGAGGTCGGGGTCGTTCTGCGTTTCGGCGCCTACAATCGGACGACTCAGCCGGGGCTCAACTATCACCTGCCGACCCCGATCGAGAAGGCGCTCACGCCGAGCGTGACCCGCGTCAACCGGACCGAGATCGGCTACCGCGCTGGCGAGGGTACGACCGCCCGCGGGGGCGGGGCGCGCCAGGTGCCGGAAGAGGCGCTGATGCTGACTGGCGACGAGAATATCGTCGACATCAACTTCACCGTCTTTTGGGTGATCAAGGATGCCTACGCCTATCTGTTCGACATCCGCGACCCGGACGCGACGGTCAAATCCGCCGCCGAGAGCGCGATGCGCGAGGTGGTCGGCGAGACACCGATCGCCCAGGCGCTGTCGGAAGGGCGGGGCAAGATCGAGACCGACACGCAGCACCTGCTGCAGGGCATCCTCGATACCTATCGCGCCGGGGTCGAAGTCACTCAGCTGCAGCTGTTGAGGGTCGATCCGCCGGCGCCGGTCATCGACGCCTTCCGCGACGTGCAGCGCGCGCTTGCCGACCGCGAACGACTGCGCAACGAGGCAGAGTCGTACCGCAACGACATCGTCCCGCGGGCGCGCGGTGCCGCCACGGCGATCAAGCAGGAGGCGGAAGCGTATCGCCAGGAGATCATCGCTCGCGCGCAGGGCGATGCCGATCGTTTCCTGTCGGTCTACCACGCCTTCAAGGTGGCGCAGGATGTCACAGTGCAGCGGCTCTACCTCGAGACGATGGAGGAGATCCTAAAGAACAGCAACAAGGTGATCATCGACAAATCCGCGCAAGGCGGGAACGGCGTGCTTCCCTATCTGCCGCTGCCCGCCCTGGGCAACACCCAGGGGGCAGCGGGCGCGTCGCCATCGGGTAACTCGCCGGGAACCAGCTCCGGGACGCCGCCGCCAGCCGGTTCGGGACAATCGGCGACGCCGGCCATCCCGCCTCTGCGCGGGCGTCAGTGAGGAGGGAACGGTGAACCGTCGGATCCTTACCGTCGTGGCGATCGTGCTCGTGGTTGCGGGCATTTTTATGATGAGCTCGCTGTTCATTGTCGACCAGACCCAGATAGCCTTGGTGCTGCAGTTCGGCCAACCGCGACGCGTAATTCGCGAGCCCGGCATCGAGGCCAAGCGGCCTTTCATCGAGAATGTCATCTACTACGAGAACCGTCTTCTCGATTTCGAGCCGCCGCCCGAGGAAGTCATTGTTTCCGATCAGAAGCGACTCGTCGTCGACACCTATACGCGTTATCGCATCACCGATCCGTTGTTGTTCTATCAGACGGTAAGCTCGGAGGCCGCGGTTCGCGCGCGGCTGAACGCAATGGTCAGCGGCAGCTTGCGGCGTGTGCTCGGCAACGTGACCTTGTCAGCCCTGCTGTCGCACCAGCGTTCGGCGATCATGGGGCAGATCCGCGATGAGGTTAGCGCCCAAGGCAAGTCCTTCGGCATCAACGTCGTCGATGTGCGTATCCGCCGCGCGGATCTGCCCGAAGAAAACAGCCAGGCGATCTTTGCCCGCATGAAGTCGGAACGCGAGCAGCAGGCGGCGCAGTATCGGGGCGAGGGCGCCGAGGCGGCACAGACGGTTCGCGCTAACGCCGAGCGTGAACGCACGGTTATTCTCGCCGAGGCGCAGCGGGACGCTCAGCGCGTGCGCGGTGAAGGCGATGCGCAGAGCATCAAAACCTATGCCGACGCTTTCGGACAGGATAAGGAATTCTTTTCCTTCTACCGCTCGATGCAGGCCTATCGCGACGCGCTCAACGGCCGCAGCACCTCGTTCGTTCTGACCCCCGACAGCGGCTTCTTTCGGTACTTCGAGAATCTGGACGGGGCGGCAGGCAAAGCCGCGCCGGGGCCCACAGCCGGTCCGAAATGAACCGCACGACAAGTAGGGCCTTGATTGCCTTTCGTACGCCGCTTGGCGGGCAATGAGGGATTTGACGACGGCGCTCGCTCTCGTCCTGGTGATCGAGGGTGCCCTCTACGCCCTGTTCCCCGAAGGCATGAAACGGGCCGCGGCGCGCGCTCTTGCCGTTCCGCCGCAAACCTTGCGGCTGGCCGGGCTGGCGGCCGCCTGCGCGGGGGTCGTTCTTGTCTGGCTGGTACGGCGATGACGTTGGCGGTACTATCGGCCGATTTTGCGAGGCTTGCCGAGTGTCGGACGTGGCTCGCAACGATGCTTCAGTGACTGCTCGAAAAACGATGGTCTACTTTCGCTCCGAGGAGTTGACTCCGGTGCCTTCCCTGTACTTGCACTTGGCCCACCGTGCGGCTGCGAGCGCGGCCGCTGTTTTCTTGATCGTGGTTTCGGCGGCCTTCCTGCCACCGGCCGAGGCTCGGCCGGCGCCCGACAGTTTCGCCGATCTTGCGGCGAAGCTGCTGCCCTCCGTAGTCAATATTTCGACCACACAAACGGTGAAATCGGAACGCGGGCGCGAGCGCAGCGGGCCCGAGATCCCTCAATTCCCGCCGGGCTCCCCGTTCGAGGAGTTCTTTCGGGACTTCTTCGAGCATGGCGTGCCCAAGGGAGGCCGTCCGGAGGCTCAACCCCGCAAGGGCACCTCTCTCGGTTCCGGTTTCATCATCGATCCGGCAGGCTACGTCGTGACCAACAATCATGTGATTGCCGACGCCGACGAGATCACCGTCATTTTGCATGACGATACCAATCTGAAGGCCGAACTCGTCGGTCGCGACACCAAGACCGACATCGCAGTGCTCAAGGTCAAGACCGACAAGCCGTTGACGGCGGCAAGCTGGGGAGACAGCGACGCCTCGCGGGTCGGCGACTGGGTTCTGGCGATCGGCAACCCCTTTGGGCTGGGCGGCAGCGTTACCGCAGGGATTCTGTCGGCGCGCCAGCGCGACATCAATTCCGGCCCCTATGACGACTTCCTGCAGACCGATGCCTCGATCAATCGCGGCAATTCGGGGGGACCGATGTTCAACATGGACGGCCAGGTCATCGGCATCAACACGGCGATCTACTCGCCGTCTGGCGGCTCGATCGGCATTGGTTTCGCGATCCCCTCTACCCTTGCCAAGGCGGTTGTCGCCGAGTTGCAGAATGAGCCGGACCACAACGTGCACCGCGGCTGGCTCGGCGTTCGAATCCAGGCGGTGACGGATGAAATCGCCGAGAGTCTCGGCCTCGACAAGGCCAAGGGCGCGCTGATTGCAAGCGTCAACGACAACGGGCCCGCTCAGGTCGCCGGAATTCAGGCCGGCGACGTGGTGTTGAGCTTTGACGGCCGGGAGGTGAACGACATGCGGCGCCTGCCGCGGCTCGTTGCCGAGACGCCGGTCGGCAGGACCGTCCCGGTGACGTTGTGGAGGAAGCGGAGCGAAAATACGGTGCAGGTCACGGTCGGCAAGCTCGACGAGAGCGACCAGCAGCAGGCGAACGCACAAGATTCACCCAAGAAGCCCACCAAGAGCGACACCGGAGTGGTCAAGACGCTGGGCCTGACGCTGTCGGGGATCACCGCGGATCTGAAGGATAAATTCTCCCTCGCCGACGGTTCTAAAGGGGTCGTCGTCGTCGATGTCGCCAAGGACAGCCCGGCGGCTGTCAAAGGGGTGCGCCCAGGCGACCTGATCATGGAAGCCGCGCAGGAGGAGGTGAAGAACCCGGGTGAAGTCAGCGGCAAGATCGAGGAAGCAAAAAAATCGGGACGGAAATCGATCTTGTTGCTGGTCGAGCGGCAGGGGGATCTCCGCTTCATCGCCCTTCGCCTCGATCAGGGGTGAGTAGAGTTGCTCCTCCGGTGACGACCGCCGCCAGGCTTCACCCGACGATTTCGTCCCGTCGATAACCCTGGGCGTAGAGGAGACCGGTCAGATCGGCATGGTCGAGCCGCCATCGCGCACGGGCGGCGACCAAAGGTTTGGCATGAAAGGCGACCCCCATTCCAGCGGCCGTCAACATCGACAAATCGTTGGCGCCATCGCCTACGGCCATCGACTGCTGCAGCGGGACGCCATGCTTGGCAGCCAGTGCGAGGAGGATTTGCCTCTTGGTCTCGCCGGTCACGATCGGCGCGGACACTGTGCCGGCGATGCGGTCCGCAGCGAGATCTAGCCGGTTGGCTTCGACGTGATCGAAGCCGAGTTCGGCCGCGACGCGCTCGGCAAAAATCATGAAGCCCGACGAAACGAGCGCCGTCACGGCTCCGACGCTTCGCATCGTCGCGATCAGTTGCCGGGCCCCGGCTCTCAGCCGGATCCGCTCGGCTGCCCTTTCGAGCGCGTGATCCGCCACGCCTGCCAACAAGCCGACCCGCTCTTTGAGCGATGTGGCGAAGTCGATCTCGCCATTCATCGCGCGGCGGGTGATTTCCGAGACTTGCCGCCGACGCCCGATGAAATCGGCGAGTTCATCGAGCATTTCATTCTCGATGATTGTCGATTCCATGTCGGCGACGAGGAGGCGCTTGCGCCGGCTCGCGACCGGTTGGACGAGGACATCGATTTGGGCTGCGCCGATCGCGGCGCGCGCGGCCGCTTCAGCGGGTCCCGGGCTGTTTGCATCGAAGACAAGATCGCAGGCGTCGTCCGCCAGCCAAGTCGGCTGGCCCGAAATCCCGACGGCGCCGGCGACCGCATCGGCTAGGTGGGGAAGAGTTTGTCGCCTACCGACACCAGCGATCAGGGTGAGGACCATCGTCATGGACCGTCCTCCTACCGCGCCTGTCGAGCGGGTCACAAGCGGGCTCGCGCCAGCCCCGATGGTGCGCCCCCCGTCCTTGTTATCGCCGGCCCCACGGCGAGCGGCAAATCGGCGCTCGCGCTCGAACTGGCCGATGCGTTGGGCGGCACGATCATCAATGCCGACAGCCTGCAGAGCTATCACGATCTTCGGATATTGACAGCGCGGCCCGACGAAACGGCGCAAGCGCGTGTGCCGCACCGGCTCTACGGCTTCCTCGACGCCGCCGAGCGCGGGTCCGTTGCGCGATGGCGGGACCTTGCACTCCGCGAGATCGCCGGGACGACAAAGGCAGGTCGCCTGCCAATCCTGGTCGGCGGCACCGGCCTCTACTTGCGCGCGATCATGGAGGGATTGGCGCGAGTTCCAGAAATCCCCGCGGAGGTCAGGCAAGAAGCCATCGAGCTTCATCGGGCGCTGGGCGGCGACGCGTTTCGCGAACGGTTGGCCGGGCTCGATCCGGCGGCCGCGCGGCAGCTGTTTCCGGGCGACAAGCAGCGGCTCGTTCGCGCCTATGAGGTGGTGCGCGCTACCGGAATGGCTATCGGGAGCTGGCAGCAACACGCAAAATCGGAACCCGCATACCGCTTCGGGACGATCCTCCTCGCGCCGCCGCGAGATCGACTCTATGCCGCGTGCAATGCCCGGCTCGTTCAGATGATCGAGGCGGGCGCGCTGAGCGAGGCGGCTGCGCTCGTCGCGCGCCGCCTCGATCCGAGCCTACCGGCAATGAAGGCGGTGGGGCTTCCCGAACTTCTGTCTTACCTGCGGGGCGATCGCCCGCTAGAGGCCGCGATTGCTGCAGCGCAACGATCCACCCGGCGATACGCGAAACGCCAAATGACTTGGTTTCGCCACCAAACGAACCCGGACCTGATACTCGCCGCGCAATTTTCGGAAAGTTTGCTGCGCTGCTCACGTCATTTTATTGACCAGTTTTTGTTGACCCGATCGGCATAGCTGACTACGTTGCGCGCCCGCCCGGGGGCGCAACTCCTCGGCGGCGCGCGTAATTTGTGTCCGATGTTGCTGCCGATGGAGGTTGTCATGCCGGCCGAGCCGTTGAGCGGAGCGGATATCGTCATCAAAGCCCTGGTCGACCAGGGCGTCGATGTCGTGTTCGGCTACCCCGGCGGCGCGGTCCTGCCGATCTATGACGCGCTGTTCAAGCAGAATTCGCTGCGCCACATCCTGGTGCGGCACGAGCAGGGTGCGGTGCACGCGGCTGAGGGTTATGCGCGTTCGACCGGGCGGGTCGGCGTCGTGCTGGTGACGAGCGGTCCGGGAGCAACCAACGCGGTCACCGGCTTGACCGACGCGCTGATGGACTCGGTGCCGATCATCTGTCTGACCGGCCAGGTACCGACCCATCTGATCGGGAACGATGCGTTCCAGGAAGCCGACACGACCGGGATCACGCGGCCCTGCACCAAGCACAATTATCTGGTCAAGGACGTCCGCGAGCTGGCCCGCATGCTGCACGAGGCCTTCTATGTCGCGAAGAGCGGCCGCCCGGGGCCGGTCGTCGTCGATCTGCCAAAGGATGTCCTGTTCGCGCCCGGCCCTTATTGTGCGCCCGAAGAGGTGCGTCACAAAAGCTACCGCCCGCAGTTGCGGCCCGATCCGGCCAGGATCAGTCAAGCCGTCGAGATGATCGCCCAAGCCAAGCGACCGCTGTTCTACGGCGGCGGCGGATTGATCAATTCCGGCCCCGAGGCTTGCGCCCGCTTCACCGAGCTGGTGCGGCTGACCGATGCGCCGTGCACTCTGACTTTGATGGGGCTCGGCGCGTTTCCGGCGGCCGACCCGCATTTTCTCGGCATGGTCGGCATGCATGGCACCTACGAGGCAAATCTGGCGATGCACGGCTGCGATCTGATGGTCGCCGTCGCGTCGCGCTTCGACGACCGGGTCACCGGGCGTCTCAACGCGTTCTCGCCCGGTTCCAAAAAAATCCACATCGACATAGACCCGTCCTCGATCAACAAGAATGTGCGCGTGGATTTGCCTATTATCGGCGATGCCGGCGAGGCGCTATCAGCCATGCTGGCCGCTGGACCGGCAGCGTTGCGTTGCGAGGACAGTACGGCGAGAAGCGAATGGTGGCGTGCGATCGAGAAGTGGCGGGCGCGGGATTGCCTTCGTTACGACCGCGGCCGACGCGACCTGATCAAACCTCAATATGCAATCGAGCGACTTTATGCGCTGACCCGCGATCGTGACGTCTACATCACGACGGAGGTCGGCCAGCACCAAATGTGGGCCGGCCAGTTCTTCAAATTCGACGAGCCGTTCCGGTGGATGACGTCGGGCGGTCTCGGCACGATGGGATACGGCCTGCCGTCGGCGATGGGCGTGCAGATCGCCCATCCCGATGCGCTGGTCATCGACATCGCCGGCGAGGCTTCGGTATTGATGAATATTCAGGAGATGTCGACGATCGCCCAGTACCGGCTGCCGGTCAAAGTCTTCATTCTGAACAACCAGTACATGGGTATGGTGCGGCAGTGGCAGGAACTGCTGCATGGCGGCCGCTATTCCGAGAGCTACACCGCTGCGCTTCCCGATTTCGTCAAGCTGGCCGACGCCTTTGGCGCGGCCGGTCGGCGGGTCGAGGATCCGGCCGAGCTCGACGATGCGATCCGCGAGATGCTGAATATCGACAAGGCGTTCATTCTCGATGTCGCGGTCGACCCGGCCGAGAATTGCTTTCCGATGATCCCGTCGGGCGCCGCCCACAACGAGATGCTGCTCGGGCCGGAGGACGAGGCCGAGAAACCCGTCTCCGAAGAAGGCATGGTGCTCGTCTGAGGCGCATGTGGCAGAAATCGAGCGACACACGATCGCCGTGCTCGTCGACAACGAGCCGGGTGTCCTTGCCCGTGTGATCGGATTGTTCTCCGGGCGCGGCTACAACATAGAAAGCCTGACGGTCGCCGAGATCGACCGCGTAAACGGCCTATCGCGGATCACGATCGCGACCACTGGAACCCGCATGATCATCGAACAGATCAAGGCGCAGCTATCGCGGCTGGTGCCGGTGCGCAAAGTCCACGATCTGACCGACGAAGGGCCCTTTGTCGAACGCGAGATGGCGCTGATCAAGGTCGCCGGCCAAGGCGACTCTCGGATCGAGAGCCTGCGGCTCGCCGACATCTTCCGCGCCCGGGTCGTCGATTCTACGACGGAGAGCTTCGTCTTCGAGATGACGGGCTCAAGCGAAAAGCTCAACGCCTTCATTGCCTTGATGGAACCGCTCGGCCTGGTCGAGATCTCGCGCACCGGCGCGGTGGCGATCTCCCGGGGTGCTGCGAGCTTTTAGGAGCGCGGGGAGCCGCTTCCGTCATCCCGGCGAAAGGCGGGATCTATTGGTGCCTGGACCCCGGCCTTCGCCGGGATGCCGAGGTGGATCGTGGAGGAGGACACCGATATGCGGGTGTATTACGACCGGGATGCCGATGTGAACCTGGTCAAGTCGAAGAAGGTCGCAATCGTCGGCTATGGCAGCCAGGGTCACGCGCATGCCAACAACCTGCGCGACAGCGGGGTCAAGGAGGTCGTCGTAGCGCTGCGGTCCGGCTCCGCTTCGGTCAAGAAGGCCGAGGAGGCCGGACTGCGCGTGATGACCTCGGCGGAGGCCGCCAAATGGGCGGACATCGTCATGGTGCTGACCCCCGACGAACTACAGGCCGCGCTCTATGCCGGCGAGCTTCGCCCCAATATGCGTGAGGGTGCGGCGCTCGCTTTCGCGCATGGCCTCAGCATCCACTTCCGGCTGATCGAACCGCGCCCGGATATGGACGTGTTCATGATCGCGCCAAAGGGACCGGGCCACACGGTGCGCTCTGAGTACTTGCGGGGCGGCGGTGTGCCGTGCCTCGTCGCGGTCGAACAGAACCCGTCCGGGAACGCGCTCGAAATCGCGCTCTCCTACGCTTCGGCCATCGGCGGGGGCCGGGCCGGCGTCATCGAGACGACCTTCAGAGAGGAATGCGAGACCGATCTCTTCGGCGAGCAGTCGGTATTGTGCGGTGGCCTGACCTCGCTCATTCTCGCGGCCTTCGAAACCTTGGTCGAAGCCGGCTATGCGCCGGAGATGGCCTATTTCGAGTGCTGCCACGAGATGAAGCTCATCGTCGATTTGATCTACGAGGGCGGCATCGCGAACATGCGCTATTCGATCTCGAATACCGCGGA
>Ga0207693_10004307_pt1 | contig 12051 bp, 9 predicted proteins | sample LARL81metaG_FD_184347 | JGI IMG/M metagenome (GOLD analysis project Ga0207693, IMG submission 184347) | Corn, switchgrass and miscanthus rhizosphere microbial communities from Kellogg Biological Station, Michigan, USA - LAR L8-1 metaG... | ecosystem: Host-associated > Plants > Roots >...
TCGAAGGTCTCCTCGAACTTCTTGACGAACTCAGAGAGCTCGAGCAGCGTCAGTTCCTTGAACGCGTCGAGCAGGTCGTCGGTGGACAGCTTGGCCATGGTGTGGTCCTTCCTGATTCTTCTTCTTGGCTAGTGGGGGATGTGAAATAAGGAAGCCTCTACGCGGCTTCTTCGTTGGCCTTCTTCTCTTGCAACGCGGCTGCCAGCCGGGCGACCTGCGACGCCGGAGCGTTGAACAGGGCGGCGGCCTTGGACAGGTTCGCCTTCATCGCGCCGGCCAGCTTGGCCAGCAGCACCTCACGCGACTCCAGGTCGGCGATCTTCTCGACCTCGGAGACGCTCAGCGGGCGGCCGTCCATGTAACCGCCCTTGATGACCAGCGCCTTGTTGTCCTTGGCGAAGGTCTTCAGCGCCTTGGCGGCGTCGACGGTCTCGCCTTTGACGAACGCGATCGCCGTCGGACCGACGAACAACTCGTCGAGCCCGTCGATGCCCGCCTCCGCCGCGGCACGCTTGACCAGCGTGTTCTTGGCGACCGTGTAGGTGGCGGAGTCACCGAGCGACCGGCGCAGCTCCTTGAGGTTGGCGACGGTGAGCCCGCGGTACTCGGTGACCAGGGTGGCCGTCGAGTCCTTGAACTGCTCGGCGATGTCGGCAACAGCGGTGGCCTTGTCAGCCTTCGCCATGCATGCCTCCTCGTGGTTGGTATTCGGGTGTCCCACTTCAGCGCCGCATGAGGGGCCGGAAATGACGAACGCCCCGACGCAGACAGGTCGGGGCGCGAAAATGGCACCGGCCTACGCCGGCGCTTGCCTCGTCCTCCTGCGTGGGCCGCCGGGTAATCCCGGACCTTCAACCGATTTCTCGGTGACCGACGGTCTTCGGTGGAACGGGTCAAGAATAGCGTGCCGCCCGCCGATCAGCCAAAACGGTGCGATTTCGGCGCGCTGACGGACGCTGAGCGGGCGTGAGCGCGCCGAAATCACACGACGCCGACGGCCAGTGCGACGCCATGAGCGCGACGGCCGCGATCGTCAGCACGTTTCGCGACAGGACAGCGCCGGCGATCAGCACGACGAGGGTGCCGATGTACCAGGACGGCATCAACGCGCCGAGCAGGCGACTTCCGCCACTGCGGAACACGCGATAGGCATCGTCGGGCAGTTTGGCGACGAGCGGATTGGTGAACGCCGCCACTCCCAGTTCAACTCCTACGAGCGGCCCGGTGAGCACGAGAGCCACGATTGCGATCACGTGTTCCATATCGTCGACCCTGCGGCTTATGCTGACAAAAAACAAGGTACTGACAAATTAGTCAGCGTCGAAGGAGGTTCCGATGGCGGTGTCGAAGAAGGGGATCAACGAGTGCCCGATCGACACTGCGCTGTCCGTGATCGACGGGCGGTGGAAGGGCACGATCCTGTGGCGACTGCAGGACGGCCCGATGCGCACAGCGGAGTTGCGCCGCAGCATCCCCGACATCACCGAGCGGATGCTGATCCGCCATCTGCACGAACTGGTCGACGCCGGCATCCTGGTACGCCACGACGCGGGCACCGTCCCACCGTGTGTGCACTATTCGATCTCGGATTACGGCACGACGCTGGGGCCGGTTCTTCAGAGTTTGTGCGATTGGGGCCGAAAGCACATGGCGCGCAAGCCCTCTCACGCGTCGAGCAGAGATGCCGCGCCGACCAGGCCCGCCTCACCGCCGAGTTCGGCGGCCAGCACCCGTAACCCGCGCAGGAAATCCAGCCCGGCGTAGGTCGATAACGCCTCGCGCAGCGGGTTGAACAGCAGCGCACCGGACTTGGCCACCCCACCGCCAATGACCACGAGATCCAGGTCGCAGACCGCTCCCACCGACGCGATCATTGCCGCCACCGCAGTCGCGCCGCGGCGGAACGCCTGCAGCGCAATCTGACTGCCGCCAATTGCCGCGTCCGCCAGTTCCTTCGCGTCGGCATCGGCAGGCGCGTCCCAGCCGTTCTCGCGGGCCCATTGCGCCATTCGCGGTCCCGCGGCGATCGTCTCGACGCAGCCACGACCACCGCATGTGCACGGTCCGCCGTCGGGGTCGACGACGACATGGCCGACGTGGCCGGCGTTGCCGGTGCGCCCGTCGTAGGGCGCGCCGTCGAGCACGAGCCCGCCGCCGACTCCGGTCGACACCACCATGCCGAGCAGAAACCGGGCGCCGCGGGCCGCGCCGCGCCACCGCTCCCCCAACGCCATGCACAACCCGTCACCGCCGAGCCGCACATTCGCACCGGTCAGCGTCGACACCCGTTCGATGATCGGAAAGTCCTGCCACGCAGTGATATTGATCGGACTGACGGTACCAGTCGGCAGGTGGATCGGACCGGCTGAGGATATGCCGACGCCGCGCACACGCCCGCCCGCCGCCGCAAGCGCCTCGGTGACCAACGTGTCGACCACTGCCCACACGTCTTCGGCGTCACCGTCCGGCGTCGGCAGCTTCGCGTGGTGCGCCAGCGCGCCGTCACCGTCGACGAGCCCGGTGGCGATCTTCGTTCCACCGATGTCGAGCGCAAGCGTGACGGCCATCAGTGCCTGTGGGTGTTGTCGGGCTGACGCGGGTCACCGGGATGTTCGTAACCCGGTGCGAGCTGGACCACTTCGGCGCACCGGGTGTCCAGCCAGAGCCGGAACGCGCGGCGCCGGGCGGCGCCGCGAAGGTGGTCGGCGATCTCGGCGGTGCTGCCGAAGCGCCGCGGGTTGCGCTCGCCGTAGTCGTGCACGTCGGCATCGGTGATGTCGACGGCCGCGGTCACGCTCACGAACAGCGCCCTGGCCAGCGGATCGGCAAGCACCGAGGCCGCGACGCTGCCGATCTCCAGCCGGGCCGTGGTGTCCGGCAGCAGCTCGTCCTCGCTCGGCGCACCGTCGGCCGTCAGTCGCCGCGTCTCCGCCTCCCCGGCGGCCACGCGCTCGGTCACCAGCAGCTGTGTCAGCCAGCGGCGCAGCTGCCTGCCTTCGCTCGTGTCGCGGCGCGGCAACGACGACGCGAGCCTGGATCCGCGCAGCCGGTCTTCGCGGGCGTCGACCTCGTCCACCAACACCGGCGTGCCGTCGACCGTCGCGGCGACATTCATCGGACCGTCACCTTCACCGCGGGCGAGTAGACGAGCCGTCCCGCGCAGCCGACCCGGATCAGCGCCCACCACTCCCCGGGCTCCACCCACAGGGGCGGCGTGACGTCGAAGCCGAGTTCCACCGTTCCCCGGGCGGGGAGTTCGCGGCCGAAGGCTGCAGGCCCGATCCACTCCCATGTCCCCCACGGGCTGATCAGATGCGCCTCGACGGCCAAGTCCGCATGCGCGTCGGTCCCGACGGTGACGGTGAGCCGAGCGGTCTCGCCGGCCGTCACCTCCACCGGCTCCGGCTCGGTGATGAGCCGCAGCATGTCCATATCGGCTGAGGCTGCGACCGACACCACACACACGTCCTCAACCACCTGGCGCCAAGCGGGCGGCATCGACGCCGCGTCGCTTCCCGTCACCGCCAGTTCGGCGCGCACCGGATACAGCCCCGGCGGCGGGTCGGGCGGCATCGTCACAACAACGTCCGTCTCGAGGTGCTTGCCGGGCGGCAATACGAACGACAGTTCGGCGGGGTCGGCGCTCCAGCCCTCGGTGCACCGCAGACGCACCTTGCCGTGCAGCGCCGCGTCGCTGCTGTCACTTGACACGGTAAGCCGCAGTGCCACTTGCGAATCCGACTCAGCCGCGACGTGCTGCGGATGTAGATGCGCGACGGCGGGCAGCCCGCCGAGGGCTGCGGGGCCGCGGTTGTGCAGCCAGTAACGTGCGTACAGCGGCTGCGCCGCTTCGGCGTCGGGTGCTAGCACCGTGTGGTCCGCCTCGAGCACCTGCGGCATGTTGAGCCGCGTCAACACCGTGGCGATCTCATAGCCGTGCAACCTCAACGTGTCCGAGGCGAATCCCTGAATCCGTGGCTGCTCGAGCAGGTCGACGCGGGAGGCGGCGGAGATGCGACGCAGCCCCGAGCGGACCACGACGTCGGTGGTGGCGCCACATGTTTCGACCAGCCGGACGGCGACACCGTCGGCGGGATCGACTTGCAGCCCGCTGCCCGCGGCCAGCGGGTTGCCCGCAGCCTTGAGTGCGCCGAGTGCCACCTTGCCCGCAGGCTCGATCTCCAGCAGCGATCCCCACGCCGGCAAACCCCCCGCGGCCCTGGCGTTTTCGGCCACAGCCAACAGCGGCCGTGAGTACTCCGCACTGCGGGCGGGGATCTCCGCTTGCCGCCAGTCTCCATCGCCGGAGACGAGCGCGTAGTCGAAGGTGTGCGTCCAGTGCTGCAATTGGAAGTTCGAACCGTCAGGCGCGGTGCGCCGCGGCGGGTCGATCCATGTGCCGCACGGCCAGCCGGTGCACGAACGCATGAGCGACATGTGCAGCGTTCCGTCGGACTCGACCGCGAAGCCTGGCATGCCGCGATTGAGCACCGCGACGGTCCGAGCCTCGAAGGGCTCGAGCTCGGATGGGGCGTCTTGGGTGACACCGATCTCGAAGTCGGCGAGATCCTCGACGAGGGCGGCCACCGCGGCGTCGAGGTCGGCGCCCGCGACGATCAACACCGGAAGTGCGCGCACGCCACGCAGGTTCGCGCCCGGCACCCATTGCTCGGCCAACGACGAGACGGATGGCACCCACACCCGCGCCTCGCCCCTGGTGTAAAGCTGCCGCTTTAGCTCCTCGGTATAGCCGGGGTCAGCGTCCGCGAGAACCGCTGTGGTGAAACCATTTTGGTCCGGGCCACCCAGCGCGATCCGGGCATCGGGCAGGTTGGAGTCGACGGCCAGGTCACCGTACCTCGGCTTGTCGGCGCTGCTGCAGGTGGCGGTCACACCGGCGCGGACGAGCGCGACCATGAGCTCCCGCGCCAACGGCGCCGACGCCGATTCCGTCGGCGAAACCACCTCGGCCACCGAGACTGCCCGCACGCCCTGGTTGTTCGTACTCCTCGCGTCCGCACCGCCGACGCGCACGCGCGCCGCCGAGGACAGCCCGAACCAGCCGTAGGCCGGGTTGTCCAGCGTCCACGGATGTTGTGCCGAGTCGACGGCCTCCGCAGAGCCGCGCTTGTGCGTCAAACCGAAGCCACGACCGATCACCGCGTCGCCGACCTCGCTCACCGGCAGTGCGCCCGGCACCGGGCACGGCCAGCGCAACCGCAGCAACCGGTCTGCGCCGGTGAATTCGTCGACGGTGGTGCGGCAGTCCACACGGGCCACGCCGTCCCACAACGTCACGATCTGCGTGTAGCGCAAGACATCACCGATGCGGCCCCGGATCACCAGCTGCTCGCCCAGCGGCCCGCGGTAGCCCTGCACCGAGGCAGGTTCGGCGGACGACGCGACCACCGGCCCCTTCGGCAGCAGGTGCCATGGGCCCTCGCCGGCCTGCGGATGTGCGGGGTACTCGTCATACACCGCCAACTCGTTGCCGACTCCGCCGTCGGCGATCAGCTCGCGACCAGAGGCGACCTCGACCAGCGAGCTGACCCCGCCGCCGCGCAACGGGTCGAGCTGAAGCCGGTAGTGGTCATTGGCAATTGCCGGAAACCCACCGCCGTCCAACGGTTCCCAGCCCGGCGATTCGTTGTCTGCTACCAGTCGATACGACTGCCAACCGACCGACGGCACATCGCGGGCCGGCCAGCTGACCGTCCTGCCGCCGTGCTCGACGTGCGCCGCCAGCTCGGCGCCGTCGGAGTCGAACACCCGCACGCCCGGACCGATTGGACGGGAGAGCCGGGCCGTCACCACATCGGACCGTTTGTGCGCCAACGTGTTCCACACCACCACCGAGGCGTCGACGGCGCTGGACAGCAGCCTCAGCGCGTTGTTGCGAGCCGTGCGCCCGAGTTCCCATGCGTCGCGCCATCCCGTGAGCAGGTCGAGGTACACCTGATCGGATTCCGATCCGGTGATGGCGTCGTGGTGTGCGCCGTAGGCCAGCTGCACCCACGCCTTGGCCAATGCCGCCTGCGGATACGTCGCCCCGCCGAGCAGCCCCGCGAACACCGCGAACCGTTCGGCGTCGAGCACCGCGTCCTCCGCGGCCCGGTTGGCCTGCTTGGTGTCGATGTACGACACGTGGCAGCCGGTGTAGATCGGGTTCATGTCCCGGGTCTGCGGCGAAGCCTCGATACCGCGGGCGTCGAGTTCGGCGCGCACGGCGGCGAAGAACTCGCGAGGCAGCGCGCTGACGAACCGCGGCCAGGTGTAGCGCGCATTCCAATCGCGGTGGATATCGGTGACCCATTTGTTCGGCGGTGTGTAGTCGGTGCCAACCGGAAGCAGCACGTTGCGGGTCAGCGCGACGGTCTTGAGCGACGCGAACAACTCGTAGGTCGCCTGCTCGGCCTCCGCCAGCGTCGCCGCCGAGTCCATCCACCAGCCCGCCGAATAGTGAGCGGGCATGTAGTGCGTCAGCAACCCGCGCCCGGACGGTGCAATCCACTCGAACTCGCTGGAAAACTGCATGCGCCGGGGATCGCCCTGGCTCTGCATCGGACCCCACTGGTGATGCGGGCCGCGCGCCCACGAGCTCGACGTCAATCCGGCATCGGCAGCCATTCCGGGAAACTGCGGATCGTGGCCGAAGACGTCCAGCTGCCATGCGGTGCCAGGGTTCGCGCCGAGGATGTCACGCTGAAAACCCATGCCGTGCACGAAGTTTCGGATCGTCGTCTCGGGGCTGGTCAGGTTGGTGTTTGGCTCGTTGTAGGTGCCACCCATGATCTCGACGCGGCCATCGGCGATGAACCGGCGCAGGTCGTCGCGGTCCTCCGGGTGGGTGTCCCAATAGGGCTTCAGGTAGTCGACCTCGGCCAGCACGAACTTGTACTCCGGCTCGCGGCGAGCCATCTCCAGATGCGCGCGCACCAGGTCGAGCCCGTTGGTCTGACGGCACCGGCCGGGCGGGTCCTCGCTCCACACGCTGGTGTAGGCCGCCTGAGTGTTCCACCAGACCGGGTCGTAGTGGAAGTGGCTGATCATGTACATCGTCCAGCCGGACTCGGCGACGGTGAACACGAAGGGCGTCTCCGCGTCACCGGCCAACACCCGCGCCTGCCGCTGCTCCCCGACGACCGGTCGCGAAACCGCCACGGGGACTTCGATAGTCCCAGCGCCCGCCGCGATCGCGGCCGTCGGTGTGGTCAGACCCTCGCCCTCGACGCGAACCTCCAACGCACCGCCCGTATGGGTGACCCGCACCAGTTGCAGCGGTGCGTCCGGCGGCCCGGTGAACAGCTCCGTCGACTCCGCGGAGATGACGTGCACCCCAAGAACACTACGGCGTTGCGGCGGCGAACGATGGGTCCGTCGCGAACTGCCTAGCGATGGCGATGTGGCCACGAGCATCGAGCTCTTCTGCGAGCTCGAGGTACCGTCTCACGACCCGTGTGTAAGTCGTCGCGTCCCCGACCGCCGCGGCTAATCGTGCCCGGCAACTCAGCGGCCACAGGTCCAGGGCCGCCAGTGCCACGCTCGTTGTCAGGTTCTCCAGCAGTGCGACGAGCTTTTCCGCTCGGGCCAGGTCCCCGGGCACACAGCGCTCGACGAGCAACCCGACCAAGACGGAGATCGGATAGCCGGCGAAGAGAATCTGGCCCAGTTCGACCTCCGACCGCACGGCCTCTTCCAGAACGTCGATCTGGTCGGCTGGACGATCCTCGGGTGCCTTCGCCACCGCGAGGTCCGCCTCGATCACGGCGCCGCCGATGTCGATGCCACCCGAACGCGACAGCTCAAGAAGGTCTATCCCGAGCGCTCGATGCGAGTCGCCGGTCTTGATGAGGGCCGTTCCGTGCGACAAGCGTGCTAGTGCGATTCCGTAGGCGTCGCCGAATGCCTCCGCTTGAACCAGGGCGTCGCGGGTGTCAGTGACCAATTTCCCATCTGCCGGGTCGAACCCAAAGTCGACAAGGTCGGTTTTGTTGGCCACCGCGATGGCGTATGTCACCGGGTCGGTCTCACGTCCCCCAACGATGGCAGTCCGAAGGTCTTGAAGGCCTTCAGCCCGGCGACCCGTCATGACCTTGATGACACCGGCGAGAGATATGGAAGGGACGACGTCGTCCGGATTGGCTTCCGGAATCGCGCACAACCGTTCTGTCGTGCGCAGAGCTTGATCAAATGCGCATCGCTCGTAGTGTGCGTACGCGATGTGCGTCAGAATCTCGGCTCTCAACGCGGGTGGACTGTCGATCCGACCGATCAACTCCTCCAGCTCAGCAGCCATGACGCCGCCATCACGGATGCGCCCTTCAGTGACGACCAAGGTTGTCAATCTGCCCGACATTCCAACTGCCAGCGGCAGCCAGTCATGCGATCGCGTCGTCAGTTCTCGCAATTCGGCGTAGCACTGCTCGCTGTCCGCTGCGACCAGCCAGGCTGTTGCCGTCAACTGTGCGCGAGGCGCGATTCGCTTCCCGCACAACCCGTCGTCTGTCTCAGGCAGCCGATCGGCGATCACCTGCGCCCGCTCCCAGCATTGGCGGGCGGCAATCACATCACGGTGCTTGAGCCAGTCTCCTGCCCTCATGTACCACGCGTAAGCGTCGAGGTGCTGGCCAGCGGCCTCGAGGTGGTGAGCGATGAGGGCCGAATTTTCGTCCAGCGCGCTGGAATTGCGCTTCGCCATGGCAGCCGCGAGCCGACTGTGGCTGGCGGTTCGGGTGGCACTCAACTGGGACTCGTAACACACAGCGCGCACCAAAGGGTGCCGAAATGCATATCGGATCTCAGGGACGAGCTTGATTTGGTCGATCAGTTCGGCGGTGACGAGACCATGCAGATGACTCGCCTCCACATCGGGTATCAATGCCCGTAGGTCGTCAACGCCGACGCTGGTCCCAATGACCGCTGCCGCGTTGAGGATCGATTTCTCCACAGCCGTCAGCCGGTCGATGCGGGCGGCGAGCACCGTCTGCACCGTTGCAGGCACCGCAATCGAGTCGACGCTGCGCGCGAGCCGATAATCTCCACGATTGCCGCTCAACACCGACCGACCGACCAGATCTCGAACGATCTCCTCGACGAAGAACGGATTGCCGGCGGAGGGCGCTGCGATCAGTTCTGCAGCACCGCAGACGGTGGGCTGTTCGCCGATCAGCTGCGCGACGAGGGCGACGGTGGTCGACGAATTCAGTGGTGACAGCGCGACAGTGGTGTCCGACAGATCGCGAAGTCGGCCTTGGTACTCGGGCCGGAAGCTCACGGCAAGCAAGGAATCTGTCGACCGCAGCATCTCGGCGAGCTCGCCGAGGAACTCATCGCTGGCCGCGTCTATCCAATGCAGGTCTTCAATGATGAGGACGGTCCTGCTACGCGAGGCCTTCAGAGCAGAAGTCAAGAGGGAGACGAGCATGCGCCGACGCGCATCCGTATTTGTCGTCGGCATCGGTGTTGCGGTATCGCCGATCCCCAAGACGTCGAACAGGACCGCGATCTCGTCGGAACCTTTGTCGGCGGCGTCACCCAGCTCACCGATGATCTGCTGGCGGGCCGCCGCCGCCTCGAGCCGGCGCACACCAAATACGGCTCGCATCATCCGTGACAACGCTCGCAACGGCACGTGCGCGGTGTGCGCCTCGCACCGCGTGATAACGACGTGCGCGGCGTGTCCTGTTGCGTGAGAGGCGAACTCGCGAAGCAGTCGGCTCTTACCGAGTCCAGGTTCACCGGACACGCTCACCACGCAGGCCGATCCGCTTCGGAACGACTCGATCAATTCACCAAGCTCGTCGTCCCTGCCCATCAGCGGGCCGTCATCGCGCGGCATCACGAGGCGATCGGAATCTATCGCTTCCAGGCGCCGCGCAGACACCGGCGCGTCGAACCCCTTGACCACGGCGTCATTCCACGGTCCGAGCCGTGCCGAGTGCTCGACGAGGTGGGCAGTCGACGCCGAGCACAAGACCTCGCCTGGGCCGGCCGCTGCTTCCATTCGCTGAGCCATGCCCACCGTGTGCCCGGTTACGGTGTATCCCGCGGTGGCGGATCCGAAGTCTCCCGCAATCACCTCTCCCGAGTTCAGCCCGACCCGGATGCGGAGATTCATGCCGTCGCGTTCTTGTACAGCAATGGCGAGTTCGCCTGCCAGTGACTGCAGTTCGAGGGCGGCAATGCATGCGCGTAGCGCATGGTCCTCGAGTGCCGCTGGTGCGCCGAAGATCGCCATCAACCCGTCACCCGTGAAACTGTCGACCGTTCCTTGATATCTCTGCACGACGGAAGCGGACCGATTGAACAGGTCGTGCATGATCTCGCGCAGTCGTTCGGGATCAAGCGCCGCCGACATCTTCATCGACCCGACGACGTCAGCGAACAATACGGTGACGTGTTTGCGTTCCTCTGTCGGGTGGGGGGAGTCGACGGGAGCGCCACAACCATCGCAGAAGCGGGCCGATGAGCGAAGCCCGTTCCCGCACATCGCGCAAGACAGATGTGACCCGCCAGCCGCAGGGTCCACGTGATGCCCTATCCGCCGCTAACCCGTCAGGGACACACTAACAATCCGGCGTGGTCTCCGGATCGCAAACAGCCGCGATGGGATCACACCCGCGAAATGTCGACGACAAGCGCCCGATGATCGGAGACCGGCAACCGCGGCGCCGAGCAGTTCTCGACCCGCAAGGTGTGGTCGTCGGTGAGGATGTGGTCGAGCTGTTGGCTCGGCTCGTCAGCGGGAAATGTCGGCGCCCCGCCAAGCGACCGCATGTGGGTCCATCGAGTCGGCGTCGGGGGCGTCATGTTGAGATCCCCCATCAGCACCCGTGGACCGGGAAAGCCATGCAGGTCGCGGATCAGCCGACGCAATTGCACCCGGTTCCATCCGGGCACGAACGACAGGTGGGTATTGGCGACCGTCAGCGGGCCGAGCGGGGTGACGATCCGTGCGACCATCGCCGCGCGCGGCTCCTCGTGCACGACCTGCACGCGACGCGGGCCGGGCAGATACATCGGGAACCGCACCGGAATGCGCGGCAAGTGCACGACCTGCCAGCTCTCGGCCAGATACCGGGACAGCAACGCGATGCCGTACGCCGCGGTGCCCGGCTGCTCACGGCCGGTCGCAGCCATCCAGGTCGCCCCGGGCGTGCCGGAGATCGCGGCGACGAACCGGTGGCTGACCGCTCCCATCGCTTCGGCAGCGACGGCGGTCAGGTCCGCCTTGCCCGAGCGGGGCTGATCCAGGTCAACCTCCTGCAGCGCCACGATGTCGGCGTCGAGCCGCTTGATGGAGTCCGCCAGCCGGTCCAGCTCGACGCTGCCGTCGTGAACACTGCGTCCGTGCAGGATGTTGAACGTGGCCATCCGCATGGGTACTCCATACCCACGATGACCGATTCCGATGTACCCGCCCGAAACGATGAGCTGCGCGACGCACTCAAGCGCGCCGCGTCGGCGCTCAAGGCGCAAGGGCCCGAGTTCGCCCTCGCGGGCAGCTACGCGCTGTGGGTGCGTGGCGGCCCGGAACCCGTGCACGACGTCGACTTCGTCGTCGCCGAGGAAGATGCCGACACGGCGGCCAAGACGCTCGGGGAGGCCGGCTTCCGGATCGACCGCCCGCCGGAGGACTGGCTGTTCAAGGCCTGCATCGGGGACGTTGTCGTGGACGTGCTGCACCGGCTCAACGGTGTGCCCGTCGACCCATCGACGATCCGCGGTGCCGACGACGTCGAGGTGCTGGCGATCGCGATGCCGGTTCTGCCGCCGACGCAGGTGGTCTCCGAGAAGTTGACCTCGCTCAACGAGCATCACTGCGATTTCGCGGCCCTGCTGCCCGGCGTGCGCGCCGTGCGCGAGCAGGTGAACTGGGGCGTGGTCCGTCGCGAGACGGCCGACAACGAATTCGCCGCGGCGTTCCTGTTCCTTACCGACCGCCTCGGGATCACCGCCTAATGGGAACCGATCAGCGTGTCCTTGCCGGGGATCATGGTTTCTGGGCAGGAGGCTGATCACCGAGCCGCTGGCCGGTGAGCACTGTTGCCG
>Ga0207693_10004308_pt1 | contig 12047 bp, 4 predicted proteins | sample LARL81metaG_FD_184347 | JGI IMG/M metagenome (GOLD analysis project Ga0207693, IMG submission 184347) | Corn, switchgrass and miscanthus rhizosphere microbial communities from Kellogg Biological Station, Michigan, USA - LAR L8-1 metaG... | ecosystem: Host-associated > Plants > Roots >...
GAGAGCCCGGCTATTCCGCTGACTCTAATGGTTTCCTTGGTCATCCCGGTCCCTGGGCGAAGCGAGCAAGCCCGGCGGGGTCACAATATTCTGGGCTCTCAGGGGCCGGGAATGATCTGGGGCCGGGAATGAGCCGCAAAGTCTCGTCCACTGAATAGCCTGGCTGCCTCTCGCTTGTTGCGTGCGCAAACTGTCGCAAGTTTTTGAGTTATTGATGTTTTTTGTTCGGCTATGCTGGAGCGTGCTGCTCCTCGAAGAAATCACTGAAATTCATAACGAATCCCCTTGGCAAGCAGGCCCTGAGGCGTTACATAGGCCATGGGCGTGCCGGCCCAGAGTGTCGGCGCGCTTTCGTGCGCTTTTCGGAAAGATCGCATTGGACGCTCTACTTCTTCCTCCACGAGCGGCTACATGGAAGGAGTACGGGGCGGCTTTTTTGCGAAAGCTCATGCAAGCTCAGCGATTCTTTCAAAATGCCTGCGATTTGAACACAGGTAGAGCGTGAGCGTCAGCCAAACGCAAGGTTAAGAGCTTCTAGTGGATCGAGCAGCCAAGAAAGAAGTCGTCACCGCACTCAACGGCGTCTTGCGGGACACCAGCGTGGTGGTCGTTGCTCATTACTCCGGCCTCAATGTCGCCCAGATGCAGACGTTGCGCAAGCAAATGAAGCTTGCAGGCGCTCAGGTGAGGGTCGCAAAGAACCGTCTGGTGAAGATCGCTGCGGAAGGCACTGAAGCCGCGGCGATTGTCCCGTTGCTCAAGGGCCCGACGCTGATCGCCTATTCCGGCGATCCGATTGCGGCACCCAAGGTTGCCGCCGATTTCGCGAAGGGGCACGACAAGTTCGTGATCCTTGGCGGCGCGATGGGCCAAACCGCGCTCGATGCCAACGGCGTCAAAGCGCTGGCCGCGCTACCATCGCTCGACGAATTGCGCGCTAAAATCATCGGCCTCATTCAGGCGCCGGCAACGATGATCGCGCAACTGGTCAATGCTCCCGCTGCCAAAGTGGCGCGGGTGGTGCAGGCATACGCCAGCAAAGGCACGGCTGAATGAAGCGCCGAAAATGAGTGACCGCCCCTGAACCCATAAGGATGTCCCATGGCAAATCTGCAAAAACTCGTGGATGATCTCTCCCAGCTCACGGTACTCGAGGCGGCCGATCTCGCCAAAATGCTGGAAGAGAAGTGGGGCGTGTCCGCCGCCGCTGCGGTGGCGGTAGCAGCCGGCCCGGGGGCTGCGGCCGCCGCGCCGGCCGAGGAGAAGACGGAATTCACCGTGATGTTGACCTCGCATGGGGAGAAGAAGATCGAGGTCATCAAGGAAGTGCGCGCGCTCACCGGGCTGGGGCTGAAGGAGGCCAAGGAACTGGTCGAGGCTGCGCCAAAAGCGGTGAAAGAGGGGGTGAGCAAAGACGAAGCCGAGAAGGTCAAGGCTCAACTCGAAAAGGCGGGAGCCAAGGTGGAGTTGAAGTAAGATCGCAGTTGGACGGCAATCTTCGGACTGTATTCGGCGCGTGAGACAGCACACCGCTCGGGAAGCGGGCAGCTCAAGCAGGCCATTCCAAGCTCAAGATGCTGGAAAGGCTGATTTTGCGCATCTGGCGGCGAGAGAGACGCAGCGGTTCGGCACAAGGCGGATCGCGTGGATGGAAAGCACGGGCAGCAACGCCTGTCCTGATGGCCGCGATTGATTGCGGCTTTCCGGAGAGGTTGTTTCGCCCGGCAAGGACGAAAGAGAGATAGAGATGGTGGCGCAGACATTTACAGGTCGCAAGCGCGTTCGCAAGTTTTTCGGAAAAATACACGAAGTGGCGGAGATGCCGAACCTCATCGAGGTTCAGAAGGCCTCGTACGACCAATTCCTTCTGGTGAAGGAGCCTGTCGGCGGCCGACCGGATGAAGGCCTCCAGGCTGTCTTCAAATCGGTCTTCCCGATCTCCGATTTCTCCGGCACGTCGATGCTCGAATTCGTCAAGTACGAATTCGAGCCCCCGAAATATGACGTGGACGAGTGCCGGCAGCGCGGCATGACCTATGCCGCGCCGCTCAAGGTCACCTTGCGCCTGATCGTGTTCGATGTGGACGAGGAGACAGGCGCGAAGTCGGTCAAAGACATCAAAGAACAAGATGTCTACATGGGCGACATCCCGCTCATGACCAACAACGGCACCTTCGTAGTCAACGGCACGGAGCGCGTGATCGTCTCGCAGATGCATCGTTCGCCGGGTGTCTTCTTCGACCACGACAAAGGCAAGACACACTCGTCGGGCAAGCTGCTTTTTGCTGCGCGCATCATTCCCTATCGCGGCTCCTGGCTCGATATCGAATTCGACGCCAAGGACATCGTCTACGCCCGCATTGACCGGCGCCGGAAGATTCCGGTGACGTCATTGCTGTACGCCTTGGGTCTGGACGGGGAGGAGGTCCTCAACACCTTCTATCGCAAGGTGGGCTACAAGCGGCAGAAGGAGGGTTGGCGCGTGCCTTTCGATGCCAATCGTTTCCGCGGCTACAAGGCGGTGAACGATCTTGTTGATGCAGATAGCGGCAAGGTGGTGCTGGAGGCTGGTAAGAAGCTGACCGTCCGTCAGGCGCGTCAACTCGCGGAGAAGGGGCTGCGGGCTCTGCGGATGACGGATCCGGAGTTGATTGGACGCTATCTGGCGGAAGACCTGGTGAACCCGAGCACGGGAGAGATCTACGCCGAAGCCGGCGAGGAGATTACCGAAAAGAACCTGAAGCTACTGAACGAGGCTGGCTACAAAGAGCTGCCCTTGCTCGACATCGATCATGTGAATGTCGGCGCGTATATCCGCAATACGCTCGTTGTCGACAAGAATATGACCCGCGAGGACGCGTTGTTCGACATCTATCGGGTCATGCGACCAGGCGAGCCGCCGACGCTCGATACGGCGCAAAACATGTTCCACTCCCTGTTCTTTGATCCGGAACGCTATGACCTCTCCGCGGTCGGCCGGGTGAAAATGAACATGCGGCTCGATCTTGATGCGCCGGACACCATGCGGGTGCTACGCAAGGAGGACATCATCTCCGTCATCCGCACTCTGGTCGACCTTCGTGACGGTAAGGGCGAGATCGACGACATCGATCATCTCGGCAATCGCCGGGTTCGATCCGTCGGCGAGCTCATGGAAAACCAGTATCGCATCGGGCTGTTGCGCATGGAGCGTGCAATCAAGGAGCGCATGTCCTCGGTCGATATCGATACGGTGATGCCGCAGGATCTGATCAATGCCAAGCCGGCGGCAGCGGCAGTGCGCGAGTTTTTTGGCTCCTCGCAGCTCTCGCAATTCATGGATCAGACCAATCCGCTGTCCGAAATTACCCACAAGCGAAGGCTCTCCGCGCTCGGTCCGGGTGGCCTCACGCGCGAGCGCGCAGGTTTTGAGGTGCGCGACGTGCATCCCACCCATTACGGTCGCATCTGTCCGATCGAGACGCCCGAAGGCCCAAACATTGGCCTGATCAACTCGCTTGCGACCTACGCGCGCGTGAACAAGTACGGTTTTGTCGAGACGCCTTATCGCAAGGTGAAGGACGGCCGCGTGACCGACGAGGTGCAATATCTCTCCGCCATGGAGGAGGCGCGCTATACGGTTGCGCAGGCGAATGCCCCCGTGGACGCCCGCGGACGCTTCACCGAGGACATGGTCGTGTGCCGTCATGCCGGCGATGTTTCGCTGGTCCCGGCCGCGAAGGTCGACTTCATGGATGTCTCTCCGAAACAGCTCGTGTCGGTTGCGGCTGCTCTCATCCCCTTCCTGGAAAACGACGATGCCAATCGCGCGTTGATGGGCTCCAACATGCAGCGTCAAGCGGTTCCGCTTCTGCGCGCTGAGGCGCCGTTTGTCGGAACGGGGATGGAAGGGGTAGTTGCGCGCGATTCCGGCGCTTCGATCGGGGCACGCCGGACCGGCATCGTTGATCAGGTCGATTCCACCCGCATTGTCGTACGCGCCACTGAGGAATCCGATCCGACCAAGCCAGGAGTCGACATCTACCGGCTGATGAAATTCCAGCGGTCAAACCAGAATACCTGCATCAATCAGCGCCCGCTGGTGAAAGTAGGCGACCAGGTCAAGAAGGGCGACATTATTGCAGATGGGCCGTCAACCGAGCTCGGCGAGCTCGCGCTGGGGCGCAATGTGCTCGTCGCCTTCATGCCGTGGAACGGTTACAACTTCGAAGACTCGATCCTCTTGTCCGAACGCATCGTCAAGGACGACGTCTTCTCCTCAATTCACATCGAGGAATTCGAGGTGATGGCGCGCGACACCAAGCTGGGTCCTGAGGAAATCACCCGCGACATTCCCAACGTGTCCGAGGAGGCGCTGAAGAACCTGGACGAGGCTGGCATCGTTTACATCGGCGCCGAGGTCCGTGCGGGCGACATCCTGTGCGGAAAGATCACGCCCAAAGGCGAAAGCCCGATGACGCCCGAGGAAAAGCTCCTGCGCGCCATCTTCGGCGAGAAGGCCTCCGACGTGCGCGATACGTCATTGCGCGTCCCGCCCGGGGTGCAGGGGACGGTCGTCGAGGTCCGGGTGTTCAATCGTCATGGTGTAGAGAAGGACGAGCGCGCGCTTGCGATTGAGCGTGAGGAAATCGAGCGGCTCGCCAAGGACCGCGACGACGAGCAGGCCATCCTCGATCGCAATGTCTATGGGCGATTGGCCGAAATGCTGGAAGGCCGCCAGGGCATCGCCGGCCCGAAGGGCTTCAAGAAGGATTCCAAGATCACGCGCGCCGTGCTCGAGGAATACCCGCGCTCCCAGTGGTGGCAGTTCGCATCGCCCAACGACAAGCTGATGGCGGAGCTCGAGGCCATCCGCAAACAGTACGACGAATCCAAGAAGGGGCTCGAGCAACGTTTCCTCGACAAGGTCGAGAAACTGCAGCGGGGCGACGAGCTGCCGCCCGGTGTCATGAAGATGGTCAAGGTCTTCGTGGCGGTGAAGCGCAAAATTCAACCCGGCGACAAGATGGCCGGCCGGCACGGCAACAAGGGCGTCGTATCGAAAATCGTGCCGCAGGAGGACATGCCCTTCCTGGAGGACGGCACTCCGGTCGACATCGTGCTCAATCCGCTGGGCGTCCCGAGCCGGATGAACGTAGGGCAAATCCTGGAGACCCATCTGGGATGGGCCTGCGCAGGTCTCGGCCTGCGTATCGGACAAGCCGTCGATTTGTACAACTCCAAGCACGATACCAAGCCGCTGAAAGAGATTCTGCGGAAGGTGTATGGAGATGATGAGACGATCAAATCGCTGGGCGAGAAGGATCTGGTCGAATTGGGAGGCAACCTGCGCCACGGTGTGCCAATTGCCACGCCGGTGTTCGATGGAGCCAAGGAGGCTGATATCGAGCACATGCTCGACCTCGCCGGGCTCGATCATTCGGGCCAGGTGAGCCTGTTCGATGGCCGCACGGGAGAAACTTTCGATCGCAAGGTGACCGTTGGCTACATCTACATGCTCAAGCTCCACCATCTCGTCGACGACAAGATCCACGCCCGCTCGATTGGGCCCTACAGCCTGGTCACGCAGCAGCCGCTGGGCGGAAAGGCGCAGTTCGGCGGGCAGCGGTTCGGCGAAATGGAGGTGTGGGCGCTCGAAGCGTATGGAGCTGCGTACACGTTGCAGGAGATGCTGACGGTAAAATCGGACGACGTCGCCGGCCGCACCAAGGTGTACGAGGCGATCGTGCGGGGCGACGACACGTTTGAAGCCGGAATTCCCGAGTCCTTCAACGTGCTCGTCAAAGAGATGCGTTCGCTCGGTCTCAATGTCGATCTGCACAACTCGAAGCAGCAGCGACAGATTCCGGGGGGCGAGGCGGCGGAAGCAGCGGAGTAGCAGTCCGACATGCAGTCGCGTGACGGTCCAAATCGCGATCGGGCGCAAGGCCGCCCGATCGACTAGGTCCGAGCGCCCGTGGTCGAGCTGATGCTCTCCATGGCGCCATTACGGTCAGGTTTTCGGCCGCTCAAGCGGCCAAGGAGAAGATGATGAATCAAGAGATCATGAACCTATTCAGCCCGCAGGTGCCGGCTCAGGTCTTTGATCAGATCCGGATCTCGATCGCTAGCCCGGAAAAGATCTTGTCGTGGTCCTACGGCGAGATCAAGAAGCCAGAGACTATCAACTATCGCACCTTCAAGCCGGAACGCGATGGTCTGTTCTGTGCGCGTATTTTTGGTCCGATCAAGGACTACGAGTGCTTGTGCGGCAAGTACAAGCGCATGAAATACAAGGGCATCATTTGCGAGAAGTGCTCGGTCGAGGTCACGCTGTCGCGCGTGCGGCGCGAGCGCATGGGCCACATCGAGCTCGCCGCCCCGGTCGCTCACATCTGGTTCTTGAAGTCGCTCCCCTCGCGCATCGGGCTTTTGCTCGACATGACGCTCAAGTCGCTTGAGCGCATCCTCTATTTCGAGAGCTACGTGGTGCTCGAGCCAGGTCTCACGCCCCTTGCAGACCGCCAGCTCTTGAGCGAGGACGAGTACCTCAAGGCGCAGGAGGAATATGGCGCGGACAGCTTTACCGCCACCATCGGGGCGGAAGCCATTCGCGAGATGCTCAAGGCGCTCGATCTCGACAAGATGCAGGCTGACTTGCGGGCCGAAGTCGCGAGCTCCGATTCGGACATCAAGAAGAAGAAGGCCGCGAAGCGGCTGAAGATCGTCGAGGCATTCCAGCAGTCCGGCAACAAGCCGGAATGGATGATCCTGACGCAGGTACCGGTCATTCCGCCTGACCTGCGACCGCTGGTGCCGCTTGACGGCGGCCGCTTTGCCACATCCGATCTCAATGACCTCTATCGCCGCGTCATCAACCGCAACAACCGATTGAAGCGGCTGATCGAGCTGCGCGCGCCGGACATCATCATCCGCAACGAAAAGCGGATGCTGCAGGAGGCGGTCGACGCGCTGTTCGACAATGGTCGTCGCGGCCGCGTCATCACCGGGGCAAACAAGCGGCCGCTGAAATCGCTCGCCGACATGCTCAAGGGCAAGCAGGGCCGCTTCCGGCAGAACCTGCTCGGCAAGCGGGTGGACTACTCCGGTCGGTCCGTCATTGTCGTCGGCCCTGAGCTCAAGCTGCACCAGTGCGGCCTGCCGAAGAAGATGGCGCTCGAGCTGTTCAAGCCGTTCATTTATTCGCGGCTTGATGCCAAGGGGCTGTCGACCACCGTCAAGCAGGCGAAGAAGCTCGTCGAAAAGGAAAAGCCGGAAGTCTGGGACATCCTGGATGAGGTCATCCGAGAGCATCCGGTTCTGCTCAATCGTGCTCCGACGCTGCACCGTCTCGGCATTCAGGCGTTCGAGCCGGTTCTGATCGAAGGCAAGGCGATTCAGCTGCATCCGCTGGTATGCGCGGCGTTCAACGCCGATTTCGACGGCGATCAGATGGCGGTACACGTGCCGCTGTCGCTGGAGGCACAGCTGGAAGCGCGCGTGCTGATGATGTCTACGAACAACATCCTGCACCCCGCAAACGGCTCGCCCATCATCGTGCCGTCACAGGACATCGTGCTTGGGCTCTATTACCTCTCGATCATGCGCGAGGGCGAAGAGAAGCAGCGGCCTCCCAAGGCTTTCGGCGATCTCGCGGAGATCGAGCACGCGCTCCACAGCAGAGTGATCGATCTGCATACCAAGATCAAATACCGGTGGAACGGAGTGGACGAGAAGGGCAAGCCCATTCGTAAATGGTACGACACGACTCCCGGTCGTGTAATGCTCGGTCAAGTGCTTCCCCGGAGCTCCAAGATACCTTTCGACATCGTCAACCGGCTTATGACGAAGCGGGAAATCTCGAGCATGATCGATCAAGTCTACCGCCATTGCGGTCAGAAGGAGACGGTCATCTTTTGTGACCGGATCATGGCGCTTGGTTTCCATAATGCCTTCAAGGCGGGTATCTCGTTCGGCAAGGACGACATGGTGGTGCCGAGCAGCAAGTGGAAGATCATCGACCGCACGCGCGCGCTCGCGCAGGAATTCGAGCAGCAGTACAACGATGGCCTCATCACGCAAGGCGAGAAGTACAACAAGGTCGTGGACGCCTGGTCGAAAGCGACCGATCTGATAGCTGATGAAATGATGCATCAGATTTCGGCGGTCGAGCGCGTCGAGCGGGGACGGTCGGCGGAGGTCAATTCAATCTACATGATGGCCCATTCCGGCGCGCGCGGGTCGCCGGCGCAGATGCGCCAGCTTGCCGGCATGCGTGGGTTGATGGCTAAACCGTCGGGAGAGATCATCGAGAGCCCGATCATCAGCAACTTCAAGGAGGGACTCTCGGTCCTCGAATACTTCAACTCGACTCACGGTGCGCGCAAAGGCCTTGCCGATACGGCCCTGAAGACGGCCAACTCAGGTTATCTTACGCGCCGCCTCGTGGATGTCGCGCAGGACTGCATCATTACCACCGAAGACTGCGGCACCAGCTCCGGAATCAAAGTGCGTGCCATCATAGACGCCGGAACGGTGGTGGCCTCGCTTGCCAGCCGCATTCTCGGTCGAACTGCGGCTGAGGACGTGCGCGACCCGTCTTCTCACAAGGTGATTGCGAAGAGCGGCACGCTCCTGGAGGAACCGCAGGTCGAGGCGATTATGACGGCGGGCGTGCAGGAGCTACGGATCCGCTCGGTACTCACCTGCGAGACGACGTCCGGAGTCTGTGCGAAGTGCTATGGGCGTGATCTGGCCCGAGGCACGCCTGTCAATATGGGCGAGGCCGTGGGTGTTATTGCCGCGCAGTCGATCGGCGAGCCCGGCACGCAGCTGACGATGCGGACGTTCCACATCGGCGGTGCGGCACAAATTTCCGAACAATCGATCATCGAGTCGAACTTCGACGGGAAGATCAAGATCAAAAACAAGAACGTCGTGAAAAACTCAGATGGGCAAACCGTCGCAATGGTGCGCAACATGATCGTGACGGTGCTCGATCCTGACGGAACGGAACGGGCGGCGCATCGCATTCAGTACGGGGCGAGAGTGGTGGTGAGTGATGGCGACACGATCAAGCGCGGGCAGCGTATTGCCGAATGGGACCCATATACCCGGCCGATCCTCACCGAAGTCGACGGCGTCATCGGTTTCGAGGACCTGGTAGAGGGCCAATCGATGTCCGAAACGCTCGACGAGTCGACCGGTATCGCCAAGCGCGTGGTCATCGACTGGCGTGCCAACCGCGGAACTGACCTGCGCCCGGCCATCGTGGTCAAGGACAAGCATAACAAGATTGTAAAGCTCCCGCGCGGTGGGGATGCGCGCTACCAGTTGGCGGTTGACGCAGTACTCTCCGCTGATACCGGGGCGCACGTGAAGGCGGGCGATGCGATCGCGCGTATTCCGACCGAGAGTGCAAAAACCCGCGACATCACCGGCGGGTTGCCGCGCGTTGCTGAGCTGTTCGAGGCACGCCGTCCGAAGGAGGCCGCGATAATTGCCGAAATCTCCGGTACGGTGCGCTTCGGACGCGATTACAAGAACAAGCGCCGCATTATCATCGAGCCAAGCTCCGAGGGTGAGGAACCGAGGGAATACCTGGTGCCCAAGGGGAAGCACATCCATCTGCAGGATGGTGATGTGATCGAGAAAGGCGACGCTATTGTCGAGGGGAACCCGGCGCCGCACGATATTCTGGCGATCAAGGGTGTCGAAGAGCTTGCAGCCTATCTGGTCAATGAAATTCAGGACGTGTATCGCCTGCAAGGTGTCGCCATCAACGATAAGCACATTGAGGTGATCGTCCGCCAGATGCTGCAGAAGGTCGAGGTCCAGGACGCAGGAGAGACGGAGCTGATCGAAGGCGAGCAGATCGACAAGGTCGAGCTCGACGAGGTCAACCTGCGCGCCAAGGAGGAGGGCAAGAAGGAAGCCACTGCCCATCCGGTGCTGCTCGGCATCACCAAGGCTTCGCTGCAGACGAGGTCATTCATTTCCGCGGCCTCGTTCCAGGAGACCACGCGCGTGCTGACCGAAGCTGCGGTGAACGGCAAGGTCGATACTCTTGATGGCCTCAAGGAAAACGTCATCGTGGGTCGTCTCATTCCCGCTGGAACGGGTGCGATGATGAACATGCTCCGCGAGGTGGCAGGCAAGCGCGATGCCCTCATTCTACAGGAGCGCGAGAAGGAAGCGGCCGCCAAAGCCGCTGCTGCGGAAGCCCTGGAGCCGGCCCAATTGCCTGCTGCGGAGTGACGCCACGATTGCAGGGGGCCGCCTTCCAGGCGGCCTCTTTTTTCTGCGTTTGCGTTACAGATCCTGAAGAGAAAAGTTTTTACCCCAATTCCGGGAGAATATTGACCGGAACGATCGCTGCCGATTCCTGGCGATAGTTGCCTAAGTGTCGCACTCGCAAGGCTTATTGCGGCTATATTTCCCGCCTGAAGGAACCAAGCTCTGCAAAAAGCCATTTTGTAGCGCTGTTTTAGTGCGGATTTGCCGCCGCCCTTCATGCGAGTCTCCCGCGAAGGCCCATGGAAACGTTGCTCGTCAAGATCTTTGCGACTGCACTTGCGCTTAGTCAGGTGACGACGGCGCCGGAGGCGATTACCACCCGGTTCGAGCGGGAGACGGACCAGCCCCGGGTGGCGGCGCTGTTGCGTGCCGGCTGCACGCATATGCGCAAGGCCTTCGACATCGAGGATATCAACCTCGACGAGCTCATCGCGACCGCCATGGACGACCCACAGGCGATGGGCGAGAGCAAGACGTTCCGCGGCATCAATTTTGCCGATCTGCTGACCGCGTATCGGGAGTTCTGCAAGAACGAGCAGGTGCCGACCCCGGCGGTCAACCTCGCCGAGGTGATTGATTTCTACAACAAGGCGCTCACCGACCTGCCCGATCACAGCAAGCTCAAGGGCCTCAAGCTTCCCGGCGCAAGCGTGGTGCTGGACCGGCGGGGGGAGCGCTTTGCCGAGGTATTCGAGGAGAACCAGCGGCGGGTTTGGGTGGTGCTCGCCGACATTCCGGACCAGGTGCAGAAGGCGTTCGTGGCGGCGGAGGACAAGCGCTTCTATGAGCACAAAGGGATCGACGAGCGCGGGCTGATCCGGGCCTTCATCGGCAATCTCGCCCAGTCCGGCCGGCCGCAGGGGGGCTCGACCATCACCCAGCAGGTGGTCAAGAACCTGCTGGTGGGGGAAGAGCTCACGTATGAGCGCAAGATCCGCGAGATGGTGGTGGCCTCGCGGGTGGAGCACGCGCTGAGCAAGGCGGAGATCCTCGAGCTTTATCTCAACTCGGTGTATCTGGGGCGGGGCTCGTGGGGGATCGAGCTTGCGGCGCGCAGCTATTTCGGGAAGTCGGCAAAGGACCTCAGCCTGGAAGAGGGCGCGCTGCTGGCTGGGCTGACCAAGGGTCCAAACTCTTTTTCTCCCGATCGGCACCCCGAACGGGCGCAGGAGCGCCTAGCCTATGTCTTGAGCCGCCTGCGGGAGGACGGGGTCGTCGAGTTCCTGGGCCGGTGGGACGCTCAGGTCAAAGTGAGGGGATTTCGCGTCGAGCCGGCCGAGGTCGAACGGGCGCTCGAGGAGCATCCCGACGTCCTCGAGGCCATCGTCGAAGCCCGGCGAGACGCTCGCGGGGAACGCACCCTCGTCGCGTGGATCGTCTCCGCGGAAGGGCGGCGCGTTTCGGAGGAAGAAATCCGGCGGTGGACGCTCGGCCGGCTCCCGGCGCATCTGGCTCCGTCGCTCTTCGTGCCGGTCGAGGCCCTCCCCCTCACCGCGCAGGGCAAGATCGACCGCCGCGCGCTCCCCGAGCCGGCCGCGGCAAGGGAGGAAGGAATCGTCTCCCCTCACGACGGGATCGAGCTCGCGCTCGTCCGGATCTGGGAAGAGGTGCTGGGAACCCGGCCCGTCTCGGTCCGGGACAACTTCTTCGCGCTGGGGGGACACTCGCTGCTCGCGGTGCGGGTCTTCGCGCGAATCGAGAACGTCCTGGGCCGCCGCCTTCCTCTCGCGACGCTGTTCCAGGCCCCGACGATCGAGCAGCTGGCGACCGTC
>Ga0207693_10004314_pt1 | contig 12040 bp, 12 predicted proteins | sample LARL81metaG_FD_184347 | JGI IMG/M metagenome (GOLD analysis project Ga0207693, IMG submission 184347) | Corn, switchgrass and miscanthus rhizosphere microbial communities from Kellogg Biological Station, Michigan, USA - LAR L8-1 metaG... | ecosystem: Host-associated > Plants > Roots >...
GGACGCTGGCCGGGTCCGCCTGGTAGCTGGCGGTCGGCTGGAAGTGGGGTTGATCAGCACTCACGGGTGGGCAAGTCTGCCACGCAGCCCTTCTCGAAGCCCCCTGACCAAGCAGAGCAAGGACGCAGGGAGCGTGGCGTGCTTTGCACGCGAGCGACTGAGGACGCAGCAATGCGCAGTGTCAGGGGGCTTGGATTCCCCCGCTGCCGCCTTCTTCTTCCGGCGGGACCGCTTCTTCGGCTTCTTCTTCCGGCGCTTCTTCCTCTTCTTCGGGCGGAAGTTCTTCTTCTTCGGTCGTCGTCGATTCCGTCGTCGTCGTCGTGGTCGAGCTTTCGGTCGTCGTCGTCGGTTCGGAGGTGGATTCGAGCGTCGGCGTCGAAGTCGTTTCGCCGCCGTTGTCGTTGTTGGCGATCACGACCACGGCGATCAGCAGGCCGACTATCACCGCGATCAAACCGGCGACGAGGAGCCGCATGTTGCCGTGGGGACGGCCGTCGCCCGGCTCTCCGCCGGGACCGCGGTCTTCGGGCCCCATCAGTCGCGTCGGGTCCTCGTGCATCGCTCAGCGCTCCTCCGGTCCAAGGATGGCGTCGAGGATCGCGTCGGTGTCCTCGATCTCGAACCCGTTTCGAAGCTTCTCGGCGATCTCCTCTCTGCTGCTGCCGGAGACGGCCAGCTGCGTCGCCAGCAGGCGGGCGCCCGAGGCGTCGGGGCGTCGGGTCTCGGGCGCGCGCGGCGGGGGAGCCGGCTCCGGCTCCACGGCACGCAGCCGCGGGGTCTCGTGCCGCTCCTCGCGCTCGGGCGCCGCAGGCGGATCTCCTGGATCTCCAGCGAGCTGGCCCCTCGCCGCTTCGAGCGTGGCCTGCAGCCGTTCCGCCTCTTCGCGCAGCGAGACTGCCTGGGCGAGCAGGGTGTCGACCATCTTGCCGAGCTGGTCGACCCGGCCGGCGCCCATTCGCTCGGCTTCAGCCTGCGCCTGCGCCAGATAGCGGCGCGCCTGGGCTTCGGCGTCGTCGATCACGCTTTCGGCGGCGCGCTCGGCGGCTTCGACGATCGCCTCGAGCCGCTCCGCCGTGTCGGCCCGCAGCGCCTTCTGCTTCTTCGAGATATCTATGGGCTTGCCGGGGCGGCGGCTCATCGCTGGGAAAACCCTAGAAGCGATTCGCCGATCAAGCCAACCGCGTGGTCGACATGGTCGGAATCGATCACCAGCGGCGGCAGCAGCCGCAGCGTGTCGGGCCGGGGCGCGTTGACGACGAGGCCGCGCTCGAGCAGGTCGGCGCCGATGGCGGCGGCATCGATCCCGTCCGCCAAGCCGACGCCGACCATGAGGCCGCGGCCACGGGTCTCCTCGACGCCCTCGAGCTCCCCCAGCTTCTGGCGGAGGTATGCGCCCAGCTCACGCACGTGCCGCAACAGGACCGGGTCCTCGACGAGGTCGAGGACGGCGATCGCGGCGGCGGTGGCGACGGGGCCGCCGGCGAAGGTCGAGCCGTGGTCGCCGGGCTCGAGCACCTCGGCTGCGCTCGGCGCGGTGATGCAGGCGCCGATCGGGAAGCCGCCGCCGAGGGCCTTGGCGCTGGTGATCATGTCCGGGCGCACCGGCGTCTGCTCATAGGCCCAGAGCGAGCCGGTGCGGCCGACGCCGGTTTGGATCTCGTCGAGGATCAGCAGCGCCCCCACCTCGTCGCAGGCCTGCCGCGCCGCCAGCAGCGCCTCCTCGGAGATCGGGAAGACCCCAGCCTCGCCCTGAATCGACTCGATCAGGACGGCGGCGGTGTCGGCTCCGACCGCCTCGCGCAGCGCCGCTGCGTCGTTGCGGGGGACCGAGCGGAAGCCGGGCAGCATCGGGCCGAGCGCCTCGTTCGCCGCCAAGCCGGGCGTCGCCGCGAGCGCGCCGTAAGAGCGGCCGTGGAAGTCGCTCTCGAAGCTGACGATCTCCGGCGCGCCGACGCCGCGCCCGTGGGCGTGCTTGCGGGCGATCTTGATCGCGCACTCGTTCGCCTCGGTGCCGGAATTCGAGAAGAAGACACGGCCGCCGAGGCTCGACTCCGAGAGGCGCTCCGCCAGCCGCGCCATCGGCTCGGTGTAGAAGAGGTTGGAGACGTGCATCAGGCGCCGCGACTGCTCGTGGACCGCCCGCACCACATCGGGGTGGCAGTGGCCGACCGAGCAGACCGAGATCCCGGTGAGGAAGTCGAGGTAGCGCTTGCCCTCGGCGTCCCATAGCAGCGCTCCCTCGCCGCGGACGAAGTCGACCGGCGCCCGCTTGTAGGTCCGCATCAGGTAGCGCTGCTCGAGCGCCCGCGCCTGCTCGAAGCCGATCTCCCGGGTGGCGTCGGTCACGGCGTGACCATCGTGCCGATGCCCGCGTCGGTGAAGAGCTCCAACAGCAGGCTATGTGGGATCCGGCCGTCGATGATGTGGGCCGACTGGGCGCCGCCGCGGATCGCGTCGGCGCAGGCCTGCAGCTTCGGCCGCATTCCCCCTTCCAAACCCGGAAGCTTCTCGTCGACTTCCTCGACCGTGGCGCGGGAGATCAGCGAGCCCTCCTCCGCGGGGTCGTCGAACCAGCCTTCGACGTCCGTGAGGAAGACCGCCTTGTGGGCGCCGATCGCGGCTGCGACCTTGCCGGCGGCCTCGTCGGCGTTGACGTTGTAGGACTGGCCGGAGCGGTCGGAGGCCGAGGAGGCGATCACCGGGATGTAGTCCTCGGCGATGTGCTGGAGGACGTCGACGTCCACTCGATCGATCGAGCCGACGAAGCCGACCTGCTCGGCGTTCGCCACCGGCGAGACCTCGAACAGGTTCCCGTCCTCGCCCGAGAGCCCGACCGCGGCCTGGCCGTGGCGGTTCAGCCTCTGGACGATTTCGGAGTTGAGTTTCCCGGCGAGGACCATCTGCGCGACCTCGACCGTCTCGGCGTCGGAGACGCGCAGCCCCTCGTGGAAGCGGACCGGGAGATCGAGCCTCTCCATGTAGCGGGTGATCTCGGGGCCGCCGCCATGGACGATCACAGGGTTCAGCCCGACGTACTTGAGCAGGACGACGTCGGTGGCGAAGGCTTCGCGCAGCTCATCCTCGAGCATCGCCGCGCCGCCGTACTTGATCACGATCGTGCGGCCGTGGAACTCGCGGATGTAGGGAAGCGCCTCCAGCAGGGTGGCGACGCTGCCGCTGTCGTAACGGGTGTTGTCGGTGGGGCTCACGTCGTGTATTCCGCGTTGAGCTTGACGTAGTCGTGGCCGAGGTCGGAGAACCAGACGTGGGCGGCGTGGTCGCCACGGCCGAGCCGCAAGCCGATCTCGGCCTCGGCGACGTCGGCCCCCAGCTCGGAGGCGTCGATGTTCTCGGCGCCGAGTTCGTCCAAGTCCTCGCCGACCAGGGCGGCGCCGGCGGCCTGGGCGATTCGGCCCCAGTTGGGGTCGCGGCCAAAGAGGGCGGTCTTGACCAGCGGCGAGTTGGCGATCGCCCGGGCGACCCGCTCGGCCTCGGCTTGGGTGGCGGCTTCGGTGACCTCGATTCGGGCGGTGCGGGCGGCGCCCTCGCCGTCGCGGACGATCTCGATTGCCAGCTGCATAAGCACCGCCTCCAGCAGGCCCTCGGGCAGCGGCTGCCCGGCTTTGCCGGAGGCCTGCAGCAGGACGGTGTCGTTGGTGCTCATCTGGCCGTCGACGGTGATCCGGTTGAAGGAGCCCTCGACGGCGGCGCGCAGGCGGGCGTCGGCGTCCTCGACGACGGCGTCGGTCTGGACGAAGCAGAGCATCGTCGCCATCTTCGGCTCGATCATCCCCGCCCCCTTCGCCTGGGCGGAAAGCGTCACGCCGCCGGCGCGCAGGGTGCAGCGCTTCGGCCAGCGGTCGGTAGTGAGGATCGCGTCGGAGAAGGCGCCGCCACCGTCGGGGGCGAGCGTCTTCACGGCTTCCGCGATGCCGACGAGGACGGCGTCGACCGGCAGCGGCACGCCGATCGTCCCGGTCTCGGCGACGGCCACCTGCGGCTGAGAAAAGCCGAGCTGCTTGGCGGCGACGCTCGACATCGCCAGCGCGTCGGCGAAGCCCTGCTCGCCGGTCTCGGCGTTGGCGTTGCCGCTGTTGACGACAGCGGCGCGGATGTCGCCGGCGTCGCAGCGTTCGCGGCAGACCCTGATCGGCGCCGCGGCAGAGGCGTTGCGGGTCAGCAGCAGCGCTGAGTCGACTTCCTCGGCGTCGCAGACGACAAGCCCGACGTCGGTGCGCCCGCCTCCCTTCAGCCCGCAGTGAGCGCCGCCGGCCCGGAAGCCGGGTGCGAGCCGGTTGGGATCGAGCTCCTCGACGCCGTCGGGGGCGTCGACCCACCTTGACCGGAAGAAGCCATCACTCGCGGGAATGCTCCGCTTCGCGTCCACTTCCGGCGCCTTCACTTCAGCCCCTCCGTCTCGTCCAGCCCCAGCATCAGGTTGAGGTTCTGCACGCCCTGGCTGGAGGCGCCCTTCCAGATGTTGTCGATGGCGGAAAAGGCCATCACGCGGCCACTGTCCGTGACGGCGACATGAATGTGGCACTGATTCGTATCGCGGACCGCCCGCAGGTTGGGCGGGCCGTCGAGGACGTGGACGAACGGCTCCTCGCCGTAGCGGCGGTCATAGAGATCGCGGATCGCCTCCTTCGAGGCGCCCTCGGAGAGCGTGGCGAAACAGGTCGCCAGCTCGCCCTGGTCGAGCGGCAGCAGGTGGGGGACGAAGGTGACCGGGGCCGGGCTGCCCAGCGCCGCCAGCTCCTGCTCGATCTCGGGCCGGTGGCGATGGCCCTCGGTCTTGTAGGGGAAGGCGTTCTCGGTCATGTTCGAGAAATGGACGAGGTCGTCGCTGGAGCGGCCGTAGCCAGAGGTGCCCTGCATCGCCGAGACGAAGACCTCCGAGAGCAGGCCCTGTTCGGCCAGCGGGGCCAGGGCCAGCACGCTCGCGGTCGGGTAGCAGCCGGGAGTGGCGACCAGCGTCGCCTCGCGCAGCTCCTCGCGGTAGAGCTCGGTGAGCCCGTAGACGCCGCTGCCGAAGAGGTCGGGGGCGCCGTGCTCGCCGTACCAGCGCTCGTAGACCCCCATGTCGCGCAACCGGAAGTCGGCGGAGAGGTCGACGACGAGGATCCCCCGCTCGCGCAGGGCGGCGTCGGTCGGAGCGGCTGCGCCATGGGGGTAGGCGACGATCGCGGCGTCGACCTCAGGCAGGTCGTCGAGGTCGAGCTCGGTCAGCTCGATCGGCACCCGGTAGCGCGGGTAGAGGTCACTCAAGCGTTTGCCGGCGTCGCCGCGCGAGGTGGCGGCAACCAGCTCCAGGCTCGGGTGGTCGTGGACGATCTGCGCCGCGAGGGCGCCGGTGAAGCCGGAGGCGCCGGCGACGAGGACGCGTTTCCTAGCCACGGAGGATTCCCCCGATCTCGCCCAGCTTCGCCTCGATCCGCTCCCGCAGGCCGGCGACCTCCTCGTCGGTGAGGGTCCGGTCGGGGGCGCGGAACTCGAGGTTCAGCGCCAGGCTCTTGCGCCCCTCCCCCACCTGCTCGCCTTCGTAGAGGTCGAAGACGTCGGCTGCCCGGAGGAGATCGCCGCCGGCGGCGAGGATCGCCTCGCGCACCGCGCTCGCCGAGGTCTCCGCCGGCACGACCACCGCCAGGTCCTGGTAGACGGCCGGGAAGGTGGTGACGTCCTCGTAGGTCTCCTCGCCAAGCGTCGCAGCGGCCAAAAGCGGGGCGAAATCGAGTTCGAAGGCGACGGCTGCGTCGAGGTCCCAGGTCCTGCAGACGAGGGGGTGCACCTCGCCAAGCCAGCCGGCGGGCGCGCCGCCGACGGAAACCGCTGCCGAGCGGCCCGGGTGCAGGAAAGGCTCCTCGGCTGGTGCGGAAGCAAGCTCCACCCCCAGCCCAGCGGCCAGCGCTTCGACCACGCCCTTCATCCCAAAGAAGTCCGCAGCCTCGCCGCCGCCCCGCCAAGTGCGCTGTGCGAGCGACCCCACGGCGATCGCCGCCAACCGCTGCGGCTCCGCAAAGGGCGCCGGCTGGTCCCCGGCGAAGTGCCCCGCCAGCGGGTCGACGGGACGATTTCCCTCCATATGGGGGTAGTTTCGTCCCGTCGGCGGCTCGGTTAGGTAGACGCGGGCGGACTCGAAGAGGTTCAGATCGCTGCCACCACGGGCGACGTTCCTCGCGGCGATTTCGAGCAGGGAGCCGAGCAGGGTCGTCCGCATCGCCGACTGCTCCTCGGAGAGCGGGTTGGCGAGAAGCACCGGGTTCGCCCGCGGGTCGTCGCTCGGGATCCGGAGGCGCTCGGCCTCTCCGGGGTCGGTGAAGCTCCAGCCGACGACTTGGTCGAAGCCGAGGTCGCGGAGGCCGTCCTCGGCCCGGCGGCGCAGGCGCTGCTCACGGCTGAGGCCGCCGACGGCCTCGCTGGTCGAGGGCAGCGTCGTCGGCAGGTGCTCGTCGATGCCGTGGACCCGCGCCACCTCCTCGATCAGGTCGACCTCGCGGGTGACGTCGTAATGGCGGTCGGGCGGCACCGTCACCTGCAGGTCTTCCCCGGCGGTCTCGGCCGCGAAGCCGAGCCGCTCCAGGTAGGTCTTCTGCTCCTCCTGGGAAATCGCCATCCCCAGCAGCCCCGAGACCCGCGTCGCCCTCAGCATCAACCGCCGCGGCTCGGGGATCTCGGCTGCGACGTCGATCGTTCCCGGGACCAGCTTGGCGCCGCAGAGCTCGACCAGCAGCCGCGAGGCGATCCGCTGCGCCCGCAGGCAGAGCTCCGGGTGCAGCTGCTTCTCGAAGCGGGCCGAGGCTTCCGAGCGCAGCCCCAGCATGCGGGAGGTGCGGAGGATGTTGGTCCCGTTCCAGCAGGCGACCTCGAGCAGAACCCGGGTCGTCCCCTCGGAAACCTCGGAGACTTGGCCGCCCATGATCCCGGCGATCCCGGAGGGGCCGTTGCGGTCGCAGACGAGGACGGCGTCGGCGTCGAAGGTCCGCTCGACGCCGTCGAGGGTGGTCATCTTCTCGCCCTCGCCGGCCGTGCGGACGATCAGTTCACCGCCCGGGACCTTGTCGAGGTCGAAGGCGTGCAGCGGCTGCGCGGTCAGCAGCATCACGTAGTTGGTGATGTCGACGACGTTGTTGATCGGGCGCTGTCCGGCGGCGGCGAGTCGCGCCTGCAGCCAGAGCGGCGAGGGGCCGATCGTGACGTCGGTGAAGACGCGGGCGGTGAAGCGGGGGCAGAGCTCGGGAACCTCGACCGCGACCGAGGCGTAGTCGGACGCCTCCCCCTCCCCTTCGGCCGGCGCGTCCTGCGCCCAAGGGTCGGCGGCAAGCGGGGCGCCGCTGATCGCGTGCACCTCGCGGGCGACGCCGTATACGCCGAAGCAGTCGCTGCGGTTCGGGGTCACCTCGATCTCCAGCACCGCCTCTCCCAGTGGCAGCGCCTCGCCCAGTGGCGTGCCGGCGCCGAAGCTCGGGTCGAGCTCCATGATCCCCTCGTGGTCGTCGCCGAGCTCGAGCTCGTCGGCGGCGAGGATCATCCCTTCGGAAGGCAGGCCCCGAAGCTTCGCCTTGCGCAGCTTCATCCCGTTCGGCATCGTCGCGCCGGGCAGCGCCACCGCCACCGTCTGGCCGGCGGCGACGTTGGGGGCGCCGCAGACGATCGGGCGCTCGCCGTCGCCGGTGTCGACGATGCAGGCGCTGAGCCGGTCGGCCTTCGGGTGCTTCTCGCATTTGACGACCTTGCCGACGACGAAGCCCTCGGCCGAGGGCGGCCCGACGGTCCCGATCCGCTCGACCTCGGTCCCGGTCATCACCAAGCGGTCCGCGAGCGCCGCCGGTTCCATCCCGGGGTCGCAGTACTCGCGCAGCCATGAGTACGGGACCCTCACGAGAACTGCTCCAGCATCCGCACGTCGTTGTCGAAGAAGCGCCGCAGGTCGGGGACGCCGTGGCGCAGCATCGCCACCCGCTCGACCCCGATCCCGAAGGCGAATCCCTGCACCTGCTCGGGGTCGTACCCGTGCGGTTCGACGAAGCCGAGGACGTTGGGGTCGACCATGCCGGCGCCGAGGATCTCGATCCAGCCCTGGCCCTTGCAGAGGTTGCAGCGCTCGCCGACGGCGAGCTCGCCGCTGCCTCCGCACTGGAAGCAGGAGACGTCGACCTCGACGCTGGGCTCGGTGAAGGGGAAGAAGTGCGGCCGCAGGCGCAGCTCCCGGTCGCCGCCGAAGAGCGCCCGGCACATCGCCAGCAGAGTCCCCTGCAGGTCGGCGAGGGTCAGGCCGGCGGCGATCGCCAGCCCCTCGACCTGGTGGAACATCGGGCTGTGGGTGGCGTCGGAGTCGCGGCGGTAGACCTTGCCGGGGACGACGACGAAGATCGGCGGCGGCTTCGCCTCCATCGAGCGCACCTGCATCGGCGAGGTGTGGGTGCGCAGCAGCACGTCGGGGTGCGACTGCACGTAGAAGGTGTCCTGGAGCATCCGCGCCGGGTGGCCGGGCGGGTGGTTCAAGGCGGTGAAGTTGTAGTAGTCGTGCTCGATCTCCGGGCCTTCGGCGACGTGGTAGCCGAGGCCGACCATCGTGTCCTCGATCAGCCGCGTGGTGCGGGCGATCAGGTGCGGGTGGCCGACCGGCCGCGGCGGTGCGCCGGGCAGGGTGACGTCGATGCGGTCGCCAACCAGTTGCGCCTCCAGCTCCGCAGCCCCCAGCGTCTCGGCGCGGGACCCCAGCAGCGCTTCCAGCTCCTTGCGGGCGCGGTTGGCGGCGCCGCCGACCTGGCCGCGTTCCTCCTGGGGCAACTCAGCGATCCCGCGCAGGACTCCGGTCAGCTCGGCTTTGCGGCCGAGATAGCGGACCCGCAGCTCCTCCAGCTCGGCGGAGTCGGCGGCGCCCTCGATCGCGCCCGCCGCCTCGGCCCTGATCTCCTCGATCCGCTCAAGCATCCGCCTGCACCTCCCGCATGGCGAGCGAAGATAGCCGCTGAGCGGCGATCGCAGCCGCCGCAGCGACGTTGAGGGAGTCAGGGCCGCCGGACCGCAGCGGGATCGTGACCTTACGGGCGCAGCGGGCGACGACCGCGTCGGGCAGCCCCTCCCGCTCCGCGCCGAGGCAAACCGTCGCGGCCCCCGCGAGCGTGTCGAGTTCCTCCCCCCCGTGCGCGACTAAAGCGACACGCGGTTGCGGCGTCGCGTCGAGACCAGCTTGCATCGGCGGCGAGGAGAAGATCGACCCCATGGAGGCGCGGACAGCCTTGGGCGAGAAAGGGTCGGCGCAATCGGGGCCGAGGACGATGGAGGTGCCGATAAGCGCGTCCACGGTCCGCACGATCGTCCCGACGTTGCCGGGGTCACCTACCCCGTGGAGGTAGAGGCACGGCGACTGGACGCAGTTCTTCCCGGTATGCGGGAACAACTGCGTCCGATCCCAAACCGCGATCACGCGAGTGCCGGAGCCTAGGGACGAAACGTCGGCCAAGAGCGCCGGATCAACTTCCTCGCCCTCGAGAGTCGACCCCACAGCCACCAGCACGAAGCGCGGCTGCGCGCCCGCAGCCAGCCCCGCCTCGAGCAAATCCTCGCCCTCGCTCGCGAACAGCCCCTCGCGCTCGCGGTGCTTGCGGTCGCGCAGCTTGCGAACCAGCTTCAGCTTCTCGTTCTGGGGGCTCTCGATCATCGGCGATGTCTTCGTGTTGGCGGTTTCTTCTCCTGGAACGAAAAAGCGGGCCGATAAACGGCCCGCCCGGGAGAGAGGAATGTCGGTGAGCCGTCAGGCGGCCGCACCCTCCCGGGCTAGCTCCACAAATCGGCGGAAGGCGTCGCGGTCGGAGACGGCGATCTCGGCCAGCATCTTCCGGTTCACCTCGACCTCGGCTTTGTTGAGGCCGTGCATCAGTTCCGAGTAGCTCATGCCCTCGAGCCGCGCGGCGGCGTTGATGCGGGTGATCCAGAGGCGGCGGAAGGTCCGCTTTTTGTTTCGCCGGTCGCGGTAGGCGTACATCCCCGACCGCTGCACCTGCTCTTTGGCGAAGCGGTAGGAGGAATGCTTGCGGCCGAAGTAGCCCTTCGCTTCCTTCAGCACCTTGCGGCGCTTCTTGCGCGCGTGGACGGAGCGCTTGACGCGGCTCATTTGCCGCCTCCGAGCAGGGTCCGCACTTTCTTCTGGTCGCTGGGCGCAATCTCGACCGGCTTCGCCATCTTCCGCTTCCGCTTCGGCGACTTTTTCTCCAGGATGTGGCTGGAGAAGGCGCGGCGGCCGCGCAGCTTGCCGCTGGCGGTCTTCTTGAAGCGCTTCTTGGCGCCGGAATGGGTCTTCATCTTCGGCATGCGGTCCGCTATTGAAGCAGACAGGCGCGCCTGTTCGTTTTCTGTTGCCTATATGTGGTCTATCCGTGGCTTTTCTGTCGGATGGGCCCGGGTACGCTGGCGCCGCGATGCGGATCCTCTACGTAGTCGGCACCCGGCCCAACTTCGTCAAGACCGCGCCGGTGATCGGCGCCCTGCGCGCCCGCGATCCCGAGGGGCGCCACACCATCGTCCACACCGGCCAGCACTACGACCGGCTGATGTCGGAGGTCTTCCTCGAGGAGCTGGGGGTGTCGGCGCCCGACTACATGCTCGAGGTCGGCTCCGGCAGCCACGCGGCGCAGACGGCACGGACGATGGAGCGGCTGGAGCCGGTGCTGGCCGAGGAGCGGCCGGACCTGGTGATCGTCCCCGGCGACGTCAACTCGACCCTGGCAGCCGCCCTGACCGCGGTGAAGATGGGGATCCCGGTCGCTCATATCGAGTCCGGCCTGCGCAGCTTCGACATGACGATGCCCGAGGAGGTGAACCGGATCGTCGCCGATCGCTTCGCCGAGTGGCTCTTCCTCCACAGCCCCGAGGCGGTGACCAACCTCCGCGCCGAAGGGATTCCGGACGAACGCATGCACATGGTCGGCAACACGATGATCGACACCCTGGTGGCGCTGGAAGCGCGCTTCCGCGCCGCCGGGTCGGCGGCGCGCCTCGGCGTCGACCCGGGCTCCTACCTGCTCGTCACCCTCCACCGCCCCGCCCTCGTCGACGGCCCGCTGCTGGGCGAGACCGTCAGCCAGCTCGCCGCCCTGGCGCGGGAGATCCCGGTCGTCTTCCCGGTCCACCCCCGTACTCGCAAGATGATGGAGGGGCTCGAGCCCGACCATCCGGGCCTGCTCCTCACCGACCCGCTCGGCTACCTCGACTTCCTCTCCCTGATCGCCGACGCCCGCGCCGTCCTCACCGACTCCGGCGGGATCCAGGAGGAGACGACCTACCTTGGCATCCCCTGCTTCACGCTCCGCGACAACACCGAGCGGCCGGTCACCGTCACCTCCGGCACCAACACCCTGCTCGGGCTGGACCCCGCGGCGATCGCGCGCATACCCGTCCTGCTCGGTGAGCGCGACGGGGCGTCGACTGAGCCGCCGCCGCTCTGGGACGGCTGCGCCTCGCGGCGCATCGCCGAGCTGATCCTCAGCTAGCGTCGGCCGCGGCGTCGCCGGCGGCGGTGTCGTCCGCCACAGGCTCGTCCGCCTGGTCGCCAAGAAGCTTGTCGACCTCTTTGCTGGGGCCGAGCAGCATGCTCATGTTGCGGCCTTCCTGCAGCGGCGCCGACTCGATCGTGGCGAGCCCGTCGAGGTCCTCGAAGAGCTTGTGCAGGAGGTCGCGGCCGCGCTCGGGGTGAGCCTGCTCGCGACCGCGGAACATGATCGTCACCTTGACCTTGTCGCGGTGCTTGAGGAAGCGTTCGACGTGGCCCTTCTTGGTCTCGTAGTCGTGGCTCGCGATCTTCGGCCGCAGCTTGATTTCGCGGATGTTGACCTGCTGCTGGTGCTTGCGGGCGGCCTTCTGCTTCTGCTCCTGCTCGTACTTGTACTTCGAGTAGTCGAGCAGGCGGGTGACCGGCGGCTTCGAGCCGGGGGCGACCTCGACCAGGTCCAGTTCGGCCTCCTGGGCGCGCTTCAGCGCATCGCCGATCTCGACGATCCCCAGCTGCTCGCCGTCGGCGCCGATCAGGCGCACCTGGGGG
>Ga0207693_10004317_pt1 | contig 12032 bp, 5 predicted proteins | sample LARL81metaG_FD_184347 | JGI IMG/M metagenome (GOLD analysis project Ga0207693, IMG submission 184347) | Corn, switchgrass and miscanthus rhizosphere microbial communities from Kellogg Biological Station, Michigan, USA - LAR L8-1 metaG... | ecosystem: Host-associated > Plants > Roots >...
CGGTGTTGCCCCCGCGGCCGGCAACGACGGGGAGCCCGGCGCGGGCGCCGGCGAGGAGCTGGCCGCCGCGGCGTGGCCGCCAGGCGCGCGCACCGGGGTCAGCCCCGCGCTCTGCGACGGCCGGGACCTCGCCACCGTGTTCCCGCCCGGCTTGGCCCCCGGCGCCAGCCCTGCGGGTGGCGATACATGGGAGCTGGAGCTGGCCACCGCGCCACGGGGCAGAGCGGCCTTCAGCTCGGCCAGGTCGGCGCTGATCTGCGCGGCGGTGCCGGCGTTGGTGAACGTATAGAGCATCTGCTCCTGGACCGGGGCACCAGCCGCGCGCAGCCTGGCGATCTCACTGGGCACCACCCACGCATCCTCGGGGTTCACCTGCTCATCGCCGTACCCGGTCACGGTCAGCGACGGCCGGCCCGGCGCGCTGGTCACGGTGAGCTTGCTGCCCACGGGGACGCGGATGATGGTCTTGACGGCCAGGGATATCTCACCAGGCTTAGTCGGCCACCTGCTGTGGCCCTCGCCGGCCATGATGGGGGGGTTGGCGTCAATGTCATCGAGCGGGCCGGATGGTGAGGCCCGGCCTACCACGGTCAGCTGCGTCGGGGGCAGACCGCCGCGCCCGCCGGCCGCGGCCGGGCCCGTCGCGACGGTAATCGTGGCCTGCGGGTATGGCCCGGCGTCCTGGGTCACCCCGGGCAGGTGCCGGGTCGCCGCCAGCTGCGCGGCGGTGACCTTGGCCGCGTTGATGGTCACCGCCAGGTCCGCGCCGTGCGTGACCGCGATCCCCGCGGCATATCCCGCGTTCGCGGCGAAAGCCAGGGTCAGGCCGGTCACGGCCGCCGCGGACGAGACGGCCAGCACCGCGAACACCACGAGGGACTGCACCAGCCGGCGGGCCGCCCCGGCCCAGGCCGCCCGCACCACCGGCGCGGCCCTCACGGCCGCGTTCCCGGCCGTGCGGGACCTGGCTGCCCGGTGGGCACACCCGTGCCGGTGTCGCTGATCACCCGCCCGTCGGCGAGCTGGATCACCCGGCTGGCATACCGCTCGGCCAGCTCGGGGTTGTGGGTGACGATCAGCAGGGTCTGCCCGGCCGCGTTCAGGTCCACCAGCAGCTGCCCGATCGCCCGGCCGGCCGCGGTGTCCACCGCCCCGGTCGGCTCATCAGCCAGGAGCACCGCCGGGTTGTTGACCAGCGCCCGGGCGATCGCCACCCGCTGCCGCTCCCCGCCGGACAGCCGCCCCGGGTAGGTGTCCCGGTACCGGCCGATGCCAAGCTGGGCCAGCAGCTGCTCCGCCCGGGCCCGGGCTGCGCGGCGGCCCACCCCGGCCAGCCGGGCCGGCAGCATGACGTTGCCGGCCACGGTCAGGTCCTCCACCAGGTTGAAGAACTGGAAGATCATCCCCACCTGGGTGCGCCGGTACCGGGCGGTCCTGGCCTCCCCGAGCGTGTCGACCCGCTGCCCAGCCACCGTGACCGCCCCACCCGACGGCTTGTCCAGGCCGGCTACCAGGTTCAGCAGCGTGGACTTGCCACTGCCCGACGGCCCCATCACCGCCACCGCCTCCCCGGCCGCTACCTGCACACTGACCCGGTCCAGCGCCGGCGCCCCGCCAGGCGCGTACCGCTTACTCACCTCACGCAGCTCGATCAGCGCATCCACTGCCGTATCTCCTGTGCCTCGCGCTGCCTGCGAGTTCGTCCCGCATGCACCAGCAACCAGTTGTAGGGGACCGGCGGTAACACGGGTCAAACAGGAGCTGTTAACACCCTGTTACCTGCGGCAGGGCATCCTCGAAGGTGACATCGCTGTATTGTCGGCGCGCTCCTGGACTGGCCGCGCCGGACGCAGGCAGGGGAGTGCCGATGAGCTTGCTGCATCATCTCGGCGGCCCGGCCCGGTGGGCGGCTCTGCCGCGCCGTACCGTGCGGCTGCGGCTGACGGCCTTGTACGGAGCGCTGTTCCTGGCTTCAGGTGCCGGGTTGCTGGCGATCACCAACGTCCTGGCCCGTGGCTGGCCCTGGCCTCAACCCCACGGCATAGTGACTCCGGTTGGCAGCAGCCCCGCGCACATCTCAGCGGTTTCGCAGCCGGCGGCCTTCCTAGCCCGGCTCGCGGCCGAGCGCACGGCGGCGCTGAATCAGTTGCTGGCCGAGTCGGCTGTCTCGCTGGGCATCATGATGGTGGTTTCGGTGGCGCTGGGCTGGCTTGTGGCTGGGCGGGTACTGCGCCCGGTGCGGGTGATGACCGCCACCGCGCGGGCGATCTCGGCGGAAGACTTGAGCCAGCGGCTGGCTGTGCCCGGTCCTGGTGATGAGCTCAAGGACCTCGGTGACACCATCGATGAGCTGCTGGAGCGGCTGGAGACCGCATTCGGCGCGCAGCGCCGGTTCGCCGCCAGCGCCTCGCATGAGCTGCGCACCCCGCTGGCGATGATGCGCACCTCCCTGGACGTGGCCACCGCCAAGCCCGCACCGGTCCCGCCCGAGCTGACCGTGCTGGCAGGCAAGCTCCGCGAAGGGCTCGACCAGGCCGACCATCTGGTAGAGAACCTCCTGCTGCTGGCCCGCGCCCAGCACGGCGCCCGCGACAACCAGAAAACCGTCCCCCTCGGCCCGCTGCTCACCGGCGCCATAGAACCCCGGACCGACCTGATCGCGAGCATGGGCCTGGACGTGCGGCACGCCCCCGCCGGCGGCGAGCTGGTCACCGGGAACCCAGTCCTGCTGGCGCAGATGACCGCTAATCTGATCGACAACGCCGTCCGCCACAACGACCCGGGCGGCTGGATCCGCACCCAGATCACCCGTGATGGGCCGGTGGTGCGGCTGCTCGTGGAAAACGGAGGGCCTGTCCAGGATCCCGGCAAGGTCGCCACGTTGACCCAGCCCTTCCGGCGGATCGGCGGCGACCGTACCGGGTCAGCGGCCGGAGCCGGCCTGGGACTGTCCATCGCCGACGCGATCGCGGCCGCCCACGGCGGCACACTGCACCTGCACGCCCGCCCAGACGGAGGCCTGCAGGCGGTCATCGAGCTGCCCGCCTCCGGGAGCACCGGGCCGCCAGCACAGCTGGCCTTGGCGGGAGGCGCCCGGTGAGGGTGCTGGTCGCCGAGGACGTCCGGCGGCTGGCCGACGACATCGCCGAGGGCCTGCGTGATCAGGGCATCGCCGCCGACGTCGCCTACGACGGCGCCGACGCCACCTTCAAGCTCGACCTCAACCACTACGACGTGCTCATCCTGGACCGCGACCTGCCCGGCATCCACGGCGACACCATCTGCCGCACCACCACCCAGGCCGGCAACCCGGTCATGATCCTCATGCTCACCGCCGCCGGCACCCCCGGCGACCGCGTCACCGGCCTGGCCCTGGGCGCCGACGACTACCTGCCCAAGCCCTTCCACTTCCCCGAACTCGTGCTGCGCATCCGCGCCCTGGCCCGCCGCAAGCCCACCGCCCGGCCCCGCATCCTGCGCGCGGCCGGGATCGAACTCGACCCGCTGCGCCGCACCGTCACCCGCCACGGCCACGCCATCGACCTCTCGGTCAAGGAATTCGCCGTCCTCGAAACCCTCCTCAAAGCCGCCCCCGCCACCCTCAGCGCCGAAGACCTCCTCGCCCAGGCCTGGGACGAGAACACCAACCCATTCACCAAAACCGCCCAGGTCACCATCAGCCGCCTACGACGCAAACTCGGCGACCCACCGCCCATCCAGACCATCCCTGGCGCCGGCTACCGCATCACAGACCCCAGCCACCAGCCCAACCCGTAACACCATTAGCTCTGCGGGGCGGGGGGAGTCCAGCCCTGCCCCCGCGATCACTGCAAAGCCAGGCGGGCCGGACTAGCAGACATCCCCGGCGCCGGAAGAGCAAGAACCGGTGTTCTGCACATGGCACACAACCCATCCAGCATCATGGCGGCCGGTGCCGAGTCGGCGATCTGGCCGCCCTCGGATGGGATCAAAGCACTTGCCTCTATGGCTCCAAAGGAATCACTTACAGCGATGATCATGCTTATCCACGCATAAGCATCCGTGAGGGCAACTCGCTCACATCGGCCAACTCGAGGTCAGCGTAATGTGAAGTGATCTGAGGGCTCGGCTGCTGCGGGGGGACTGCCTGCCAATTCGGGCCGCCATGTGAGGGCGGCTTCCAGTGGCTGTTTGACCAGGTGAAGGGTGGTATCGGCGTAGTCAGCCCTGGGAGTTGCGCGGGAGTTCACTGGTGTCGGCGCGGTTGAGCAGTGGTTGAACTTGGCCGCTCTGGAGGGCGTGGCCTGGGCATCCAGATGATGAGCGCTGACTCTAGCTGGCAAAATGCTGCGGCCATGTCGGCCGCGGGAGCGAAGTTCAAGACCGTCGGCTGTCGGCGACCGGCGGATGACACCGAAACAGCGGACTCGCTGGCGGCTGATCTTCCGGCGGCTAGCTGCGGACGCCGCGGTCTACAGTCCTGACACTCTGGGCATCAGCCTTCCTCCATTTCCGCCAGCCGCTGCAGCGCCCGCGGCGCCCCCGGCCGAAACCACGCGGGTCACGCTGGGCCTTCGGCCCGACCGCCGCCAACACGAACACCTCCCCGACCTGCCGGTACAGAGCCCTGGTACAGGCTCCGTTCCGCCCCGCGGCCGAAGCTCATGCAGCCTGTCTGCGTTACGCACGGCGCTCGTATGCGGGTAGCCGGGCCGCGGCCCGCAGGCGGCGAAGCTTGCCGTCGGCGTTGATCAAGCGCGCCCGCTCCGCCTTGGGCAGGGCCCGCCCGCTCCTCTCAGCCTCGGGCAGCTAGGCCACAACCCACATCAGCCAACCCTCGGTATAACACCGCTTGTCAGGAGGACTGCAATGTGCCGAGCGGTAACCGGGCCTCGCCTTCAGCGGCGGGCGCGCTGGCCGCCCGCATAGCGCTGGCCCGGATGAGTTCCGACAGCGTGATACCGCGTGACCGTGCCGTCTCGGCGAGGACGTCGCGCTCCTGCGGCAGGAGGCGGACAGCCACCAGGGCGGTGCGCTGACGGGATTCCGAGCGCGGCCGCGGCGGTGCCTGAACGCGAGTCTCTGCATCGCTTTCGGCGGCTTGGCGTTCTGACGCGGGCGGACTGCTCATGGAGCGCATCCGATCACGCATGCGTGGTGGACGGTATAACCGCGCCGGCGTGTCGCGGCGGTTATACCGCCTTGGCGTGCGACGATCGAAGCAGCACGCTGGATTGGCAGCCGCTGCGTGCTCGCTGATCAGGTTCGATGCCGCAGGTTCGGAACTTATGGCTGTGGTGCTTGGCAGATCCATCGTTCCGTCAGCCAGTACCTCACCAAGCTCGGGCAAAGCACAACGCGGGTCGGCACCTGCTCCCAGGCTGATTCCGCCGTGCGCCACAGAATGTCAGACCTGCACGTCAAACTTCGATTTGACGCTCACTGGTTAAGGAGAACTGATGGCCCATGTCGGGTCTTGAGCCGGGCCGTGGACAGCTCGGCGATGAGCAGCGAATCGCGTACGTTCTGCCGGCCGCGTACAGCAGGATGTAGCGGTGGCTAGCGAAATCGCCCAGGCGGCGCATGACCGGGGCGAGCCACAACCATTCACGCACCTGAGCGTCCCGAACGCCGACCTTTACCGGAGCCTGCTGCTCACCTTTGCGCGGGCAAAGGAGCGCTTCATCGTGCATCTGCGGCCAGAGGACCTGGCGGCCGAGCTCCGGACCGACGCCGACGAGCAGCTGACCCTGGCTTTGGAGCGGCTCGTGGTGTGGGGGAACCTGCGCGCGGACGTCGACACCAGCCGCGTTACCACGGTGGAGGACTTCCATCGCAAGCGTTGCCTGTATCAGCTCACCGCCGCTGGGCAAGCCGCCGAACAGGCGATCGCGTTCTACGAGGAAGCCATCGGCCGCCGCGGCCAGCTCCAGTCCGTCGCCCTCGCCGACATCGCCGAGCGGCTTCATTCGCTCAAGGTCATCGCCTCACAGCCAGACCCTGACCTGGCCAAGACGCATCTGCTGCTGCTGTCCCTAGCCGAAAGGTTTACGTCGCTGGCGGACAACGCGCAGGCGTTCATGTCAGCGTTGCGGCGCGCGATCGACTTCTCCGACGGGGACGTTGATGGCTTCCTCGCCTACAAGGAACGGCTGATCGACTACATCAACAAGTTCATCGCCGACCTGGCGAACTCGGGCGGCCAGATCGCCGTGCTCTTGGGCGAGCTTGAAGCCGCCGGCCACGAACGGCTCCTTGCGCTCGCGGCGCGCCGGGAGGCAGCCGACGCAGTCCCGGAGGGCGCGGACGCTGCTGGCTCCCGCGAGCGGGCGGAGAAAGAGGCGCTTGACGCGTGGCGGAACCGGTGGCGGGGGCTGCACGACTGGTTCATATCCCGTGACGCCGGCCATCCGTCTCAGGCGCGGCTGCTGCGGCAGGCCGCGGTGACCGCGATCAAGCAGCTCATCGACGCGGTGGGCATGCTCAACGACCGGCGCTCGGGGCGGTCGGATCGCTCGGCAGACTTCCGCGTGCTCGCCCAGTGGTTCGCCGCGGCGCCGGACGACGAGGCCGCCCACCGCCTGTGGCGGACGGCGTTCGGTCTGTGTCCCGCGCGGCATCTGTCTCTTACCAGCGAGACCGCCGACGCCTGGCGTGACCTTCCACACGGAATGGCGTGGCGAGATGCACCGCCCATCCGCATCTCCCCGCAGCTTAGAAAGACTGGGAACTACGAGCGGCGCGGCAAGCCCAGCCAGGTACGGGACAGATCGGCGGACCGGGAACTCCTGCGCAGGCAGGCAGAGCGCGAGGCGGCCGAGACCGCCGCGGCGCGGCGGCGCCTCGGCACCGGGGGCCCGAGGCTGCTGTCCGCGCTCGACATGCTGGACACCCGGGCCTTCCGGCTGTTCCTGGCTCTGCTCGGCGACGCGCTGGCCGCCCGCATGCCCGGTGACACCGAAGTGAAGACTGTGACGAGCGACGGCACGCTCGAGGTGCGGCTCTCGCTGGTCCCAGACGGCGGGACCGCCATCATCCGCACCGCCGACGGCCTGCTCACAGGCCCGGAGCATGTCATAGAGATCACGGACCTGACGGCGTCATGATCCCGGCCGAGGAACAGGCGCAGCGCAGGTCCGCGCTCCGGTCCCTGCTCGCCAAGCCGTTGCTGGTCGCCGACACCGACGGCGAGACGCTGGTCCTGGTCCGGCGGCACCTGGCCGAGCTACGTGCATGGCTCAGCCGCGAGACCGGATGGCGTCTCGTCGCGGACTCGGAGACAGCGCGGCTGTTCAAGACCGCCCCTGTGCTGTCCGACGCCTCGCATCCAGCGCGCGGGCACAACAAGGAGCCGTTCGGCCGGCGCCGGTACGTCACCTTGTGCCTGGCCCTGTCGGCACTCGCCCGCGCCGACGCGCAGACAACGCTCGGCAGCCTCGCCGACGACGTGCTGACCGCCGCCGCCGAACCGGCGCTGGCCGCAACTGGCTTCACGCTGACTCTGGACAGCCGGGTGGACCGGTCCGACCTGGTTGCGGTGGTCCGGCTGCTACTTGGCTGGGGGGTGCTGAGCCGGGTCGCAGGGGACGAGGAGGCCTACCTGTCGGCCGGGGCGGACGTGCTGTACGACGTGCGCAGGCCGGTGCTGAGCGTGCTGCTGTCCGGCACCCGCGGGCCGTCCACCGTCACCGCGGTACCGTTCGAGGACCGGCTCGCGGAGCTGACCGCCGAGCCCGTCGCCGAGACCGACGAACTTCGCAACCAGGCGCTACGCAGGCGGCTCACCCGGCGATTGCTGGAGGACCCGGTCGTCTACTACGACGAACTCGACGAGGACGAACGCGCCTACCTGCTGTCCCAGCGGCATGCGATCACCCGGCGGATAGCGGACGCCACCGGGCTTGTCCCCGAGATGCGCGTTGAGGGGATCGCGATGGTCGACCCGGAGGACGAGCTGACCGACGTGCGCATGCCCGAGCAGCGCACCGACGGGCACGTCACGCTGCTTGTCGCCGAGCACCTCGCCCGCCGGGACCAGGCCACGCTCGACGAACTGCACGCTTTCGTACGGCAGGCGGCTGCCGAGCACGCCACCTACTGGCGCAAGGGTGTGACCGAGCCGGGCGCGGAAACTGAGCTGCTCGCCACGGCGCTGGAGAAGCTGTCGGCGCTCCGCCTGGTCCAGGTCGACAGGTCCGTGGTCCGCCGCCGGCCGGCGATCGCGCGTTTCGCCCTGGATGAGCCGACCATCCGCGAGACGAGAAAGGCGACAGCCAATGCTGCCAGCGCCCTCTTCTGAGCGGTGGAAACCGCTGCGTGCCGGTCTTGTGGATTTGTTCCATTACGACGCCGAAGAGTTCTGGTTCCACGACGGCCGGCTACTTCTGCGCGGCAACAACGGAACCGGCAAGTCCAAGGTCCTCGCGCTGACGCTGCCGTTCCTGCTGGACGGGGAACTCGCACCGCACCGCGTGGAGCCGGACGGCGACCGGCAGAAGAAGATGGAGTGGAATCTGCTGCTCGGCGGCAAGCACCCCAATCCCGAACGCCTTGGTTACACGTGGCTCGAGTTCGGGCGCCGTGCTACCGACGGGACCTGCGAATTCCGCACCATCGGCTGTGGGCTGAAAGCTGTCGCGGGCCGTGGCATCGCGCGCCACTGGTTCTTCATCACAACACAGCGCATAGGCGAGGATCTGCATCTGCTGTCCGCCAACCGGGTTCCGCTCACCAGGGAGAAGCTGCGGGAGGAGATTGACTCCCGCGGGCTGTTGTACGACCGGGCCGCCGACTACCGGAGGGCGGTGGACGAAGCCCTGTTCGGATTGGGTGAGCGCCGCTACGAGGCGCTGATCAACCTGCTGATCCAGCTCCGGCAGCCGCAGCTTTCCAAGAAACCCGACGAGAGGCTGCTGTCCCGCGCGCTCACCGAAGCGCTGCCGCCACTCAGCCCGGGCTTGGTGACAACAGTGGCCGAGGCGTTCCGCGGGCTGGATGAGGAGCGCGACGCGTTGCGAGCCTTGGCGGAAGCCCGCCAGGCTGTGGCCGACTTTCTCCGCTATTACAGCAGGTACGTAATGGTCGCGGCCAAGCGCAAGGCCGCGGGGCCGCGGCAGGAGCAGAGCCGGTACGAGCAGCTCGGCCGGGATCTGATCGCGGCCGAGGAGGCATACGCGGCGGCGGACGCGGAACTGCAAGCGGCCCAAAGCGAGCTGGAAGAACTCGAGGGTGAGCGGACCAGGCTGGAGGCACGGCGCGAGGCCTTGCGGCAGGACCCCGCGATGCGCGACGCCGGGGAGCTGGACCGCCGCCGCAAGGATGCGAGACAGCAGGACGAGACGGCCCAGGAATGGGAGCAGACCAGGGACCGGCTGACTAGGGGAATGACCCGTCGCTCGGCGAAGGCCAGCGAGGCCGCACAGCACGCGTCGGCCGCGGAGAACGAACTGCACGCCGCACAAGACACCGCGGGCGTGGCGGCCGCGGCAGCGCGATGCGCACCCGGTCATCGTGAGGCAATCGAGGGCTGGCGTGAGGACTTGCCACGGGCCCGGAGCGCGGCGCAAGAGGTTGCCAACCGGCAGGCCAGGGCGATCGGGCAGCTGGAGCGCCTGCTCGCCGAGGTCGCCACTCGCAACTCTGCGCTCGAGGCGGCTCGCGCCGAGGTGGACCGGCTCACCGCGGAGATCCAGTCGGCCACCGACCGGGTCGCCGCGGCGGAGCAGGTTGCGGTCACGCAGGCCGTGGAACTGGCCGTCGCCTACCGTGCGTATCTGGCCAGGCTCAGAGAGCTGAGAGTTGATGATCCGGACGAGCTGATCGAGCTGGTCAAGGAATGGGCGGCGACCGGCGACGGGGAGAACCCGGCCCGGCGGGTGATCGACGATGCGGCCCGGTCCGCGGTGGACGCGCTTGGCCGTGGGGGCATGCAGCTGTCCGCCCGCCGGGACGCCTTCACAACGACCGCCGCCGAGCTGACAGCGGAGATTGAACGCCTGGAGGCCGGCGGCCACGACGCCCCGCCAGCGCCCCATACCAGGGATCCGCAGATCCGTGAGGCCCGCCCGGGAGCGCCGCTATGGAAAGTGACCGACTTCGCAGCTGACGTGCCCGAAGAACACCGAGCGGGCCTGGAAGCCGCTCTGGAGTCGGCAGGGATCCTCGACGCGTGGCTCACACCCGACGGTGACCTCATTGCGGGCGACGTCGTCCTGGTCAGCGGGCGCCACCCAGTCACCGGGCCGTCCTGCGACACGGTGCTGGTCGCGGCGGTCAACACCGGCGACCCACGAGCGGCCGCCCTGCCGGAGTCCGCCGTCCGCGCCGCGCTGTCCGCGATCGGCCTGGGTGAGGGCACCGGAACCACATGGGTGACCTCCGGTGGGCGCTGGGCGAACGGGGTGCTGGCCGGAGCCTGGCACAAGGACGCCGCAGGCTACATCGGGGAGGGCGCGCGGGAGACGGCACGCCGGGACCGGATCGCCCGGCTGAGCGTCGAGCTAGCCGAGGCAAACGCTGGGATCGCCGCGCTCGACGAGGCCCTCGGCAAGCTTGACGGCCGCAAAGACCAGCTGGCCGCCGAGCATCGCGCGGTACCCCCGGATGCGGGGGTGCGCGAGGCGCATACCAAGGCCGCCGAACAGCGCAGGCGCCGCCGGGAGCTTCGGGATTCGTACGGCGAGGCGGAACGGGTAAGCACCGCACGCCAGGCGGCGCTGGAGGCCGCACGGATCGCGGCGAACGAGTTCGCCGCCGATACCAGTCTGCCCGCCGATCCGGAGGAGCTGGCCGCCGCCAGGACGGGACTGGGGGACTACCGGGTGGCCCTGGCCGCGCTGTGGCCGGCTGCAGAAGCGTTCGAGACGTCGCGCCGGCATGTGGTCGAGGCCACCGAGGAGCTCGCCGAGACACAGGTACACCTCACCGAGGCCGCCGAGCGGGCAGCGGCAGCGCGGGAGACAGCGACCGCCGCTCAGGCTCTGTACGAGGCGCTGCTGGAAACCGCCGGCGCCGCGGTCGAGGAACTGAACCGGAAACTGGACGAACTCCACAGGGAGACCGGACGCCGCAACGCCGACGAGAAGGCAGCCCGCGAGCTTGAGCAGCAGGCGATCAGCGACCGCGGCAAGGCCGAGGGGACACGGGACACGCTGCGCGCCGAGATCGAGAAGGCGACCCGGATGCGCGACGCTGCAGTCGCGGAGTTCCAGTCGTTCGCCGCGACCGGGGTGCTGCGGATCGCGCTGCCGGATCTGGAGATACCCGATGTCACGCAGCCGTGGGCCGCGACGCCCGCCGTGATCCTGGCCCGGGCAGTCAACGCGGCGCTTGAGGACACCGACGACGCGGATGCTCACTGGGACCGGATCCAGAAACGGGTCACTGAGGAACACAAGCTGCTCGCCGATGCCATGGCTCGGCACGGGCATTCGGCGGGCCTGACGCTGCATGACGGGATCATCGCGGTGGATGTGGTCTTCCAGGGCCGCGGCCATGACATCCCCCGGCTCGCCGAGACACTCCGCGAAGAAGCCGAGCAGCGGGCGCGGCTGCTGTCCGCCAGGGAACGGGAGATCCTCGAGAACCATTTGCTCAACGAGGTGGCTGGCACGCTGCACGAGCTGATCACGGCCGCCGAGACCGAAGTGCGTGGGATGAATGACGAGCTTAAGTCCCGGCCGACGTCGACTGGGATGAAGCTGCGGCTTGTCTGGCGGCAGGCGCGGGACGCCCCGGACGGGCTCGACCGGGTCCGGCACAAGCTCCGGCAGACGGTCGACGCCTGGTCCGCCGATGATCGTGCCACCGTCGGGTCGTTCCTTCAGCAGCGCATTGCCACCGAGCACGCCAGCAATCCCGCGGCCGGGTGGGCCGAGGCGCTGACCGCCGCATTGGACTATCGCAGGTGGCATGAGTTCGTGATCCAGCGGTACCAGGACGGCCAGTGGCGCCCGGCGACCGGCCCGGCCTCTGGCGGTGAGCGGGCCCTGGCCGCCTCCGTTCCGCTGTTCGCCGCCGCGTCGGCGCACTACAAGTCCGCCAGCAACCCGAGC
>Ga0207693_10004319_pt1 | contig 12030 bp, 9 predicted proteins | sample LARL81metaG_FD_184347 | JGI IMG/M metagenome (GOLD analysis project Ga0207693, IMG submission 184347) | Corn, switchgrass and miscanthus rhizosphere microbial communities from Kellogg Biological Station, Michigan, USA - LAR L8-1 metaG... | ecosystem: Host-associated > Plants > Roots >...
CCGGCAGCGTCGGGCGGGGGCCGATCAGCGACATCTCCCCGCGCAGCACGTTGAAGAGGTTCGGCAGCTCATCCAGCGAGCCGCGCCTCAGCCATGCGCCGACGCGCGTGATGCGCTCGTCGCCGGCGTCGACCCTCAGCCCGGCCCCGACTCGCTCGGCGCCCTCGATCATGGTGCGCAGCTTGTACACCTCGAAGCTCCTGCCACCCAGGCCCACGCGCCGCTGCCGGTAGATCACGGGCCCGCGAGACTCGAGGCGGATCGCGACCATCGCGAGCAGCAGCAGCGGGGCGCTGAGCGCGAGCACCAGCGAGGAGACGACGACGTCGAGGATGCGCCTGATCACCGCGTGCCCTCTGCCGCCTCCCACCACGCGACGGTCCCTCCCCGCAGCCAGTCCCACAGGCCCGCGGCGGGCGAGGCCGTGGTCAGCACGTAGTAGCGCGCCAGCAGCAGCGGGCGCGCCGCGAACACGCCGGCAAGCAGCGCCGCCAGCAACAGCGCCGCCTGCGCCGACAGCGTCGCCACGTACAGCGCGGTCGGGCGGTCCGCCACCAGCGCCACGTTGGCCGCGAGGGCAAGCGCGTGCAGAAGCGGCGTGCAGTAGCGCAGGACGCGGTGAGAGAACATCATCGCCGCATACGCCGGCGGGTAGCCGCGCGGGGACAGCATCCCCCCGCGCACGACAATCGGCCACGTGTGGCTCATCATGCGGCGCTTGCGCGCGAACTCGCCCATCAGCGACGGCACCATCTTCTCGCTGGCCTCGGCGCCCGGCACGTAGACCGCACGCAGCCCGCGCTTGACCATGTTGAAGGGCAGCGAGAGGTCGTGGCCCATGATCGGGTCGACCACGATGTATGCGTCTCTGCGCGTGGCATAGATCGCGCCGTTACCGGCAGTGATCGAGCACAGGCGCGACTCCAGCGCGCGCACCTTGAGCTCGTAGCGCCAGTACACCCCCTCCTGATTGGCGCCCGAGCGCGCTCGCAGTGGGCGCTCGAAGCGCACCTGTCCGCACGCGTAGCCGACCCTCGGATCGGCGAAGGCAGCCGCAAGCGCGCGCGCCGCGCGTGCATCCCATAGCGCGTTGGCGTCGCAGAAGGCCACGAGCTCGCCGCTCGCGCGCTCGACCGCGAGGTCCTGTGCGCGGATCTTCCCCGCACGCGGGAGCTCCAGCACGAGGTCGGCGCCAGCAGCGCGAGCGCGCTCGGCCGTGGCATCGGCGCACCCGTCGCAGGCCACGATCACCTGCAGCTGCGCGCGCGGGTAATCGAGCGCCAGCGCGCACTGCACCGTCTGCGCGATCACGCTCTCCTCGTCGTGCGCCGCGATGATCAGCGACAGCGACGGCAGCGCGCCGGCCTGCTTTGTCCCTGCCCGCGCGGGTGCGCCCGCCGCCCTCGCGCGCTCGCGTCCGGATCCGCGTCCGCGCCGTCGAGACAGGTCCGCGAGCCCAGCCAGCGCTGCGAGCGTTGCCGCGTAGCCCACGTGCGTCCACACGATCAGCGCAGTGCACACCCAAAAGACGACTTCGAGCGCGCTCCTCACGAGGGCACATCCTGCTGCAGCAGCGCCTCGTACAGCTCGAGCGTGCGCTGTGCGATCGCGCTCCACGCGTACTCGCCGCCGGCGAGCGCGCGCGCCCTGCTCGACATCGACTCGCGCGCAGCGCGATCTGCGAGCAGCTCCACCAGGGCTGCGTGCAGCGCCGGCGCGTCGCCCGCCGGGACCGAGCGCGCAGCGCCCGTGCTGGCTATCTCCTCAAAGCCGCCCGCGTCGCTCAGCAGCAGCGGCTTGGCGCACGCCAGCGCCGTGAACAGCGCGCCCGACTGGTCGATCTCGCGATACGGCAGCACCACCAGCGTCGCCGCCTGAAGGCATGCCCGCAGCTCGCCGTCGCTGACGAAGCGCGTCAGAAAGCGCACGCCGGCGGGCGCGAGCGCGCGCAGCGGGGCGAGGTTCATGCGCGGCATGCCGACGATCCACAGCTCCGCATCGCCGACCCCGCGCCACGCCTCCAGCAGGACGTCGAGGCCCTTGTACGGGCGCAGCAGCCCGAAGAACAGCACCAGCGGCCGCGCGGGAGCGAACGGAAGGCGGGCGGCTGGCGCTTCGCAGAGATGGCTGAGCACGCCGTGCGGGATCACGTGCACGCGCTCGCCGGCCACGCCCAGCTCGCGCGTCAGCCGCGTGCGCCCGTGCTCGGTGTGGACGACGATGGCGTCGAAGTGCTCGTACAGCCGGCGCTGCGCCGCGCGCTGGCCGGGGCGGGGCTCGCGCGGGAGCACATCGTGGGCGGTCAGCACGAGCGGGCGGCGTCGCCCGCCGTCGGCGCGGCGGGCCGGCAGCAGGCGCCCGTCGAGGTGCTGCACCGCCAGCCACTGGAAGTGCACGACGTCGGCAGCGCGCGCCGCGCGCCTGTAGCGCAGCATGTCGGGCACGTGCTCGAGCAGCTTGGATGCGCGCCGCAACGGCGAGCCCGCGGCGAAGCGGGCGCCGCGATAGAACAGCTCGCACCGCGCATAGGAGCCGGCGTGCTGGGCAGGCCCATAGGCGAAGCGGCTCGTGTACAGCGAGACCTCCGCTCCCGCCTGCGACAGCGCGCTGCACAGCGCATCGTCGTAGGGCGGCGTGTACGCCGAGGGGTCGACCACGTGGACGCGCATCGGCAAGCACAATAGGCGCACGTCATGTCCCCGACGCAGCGCCAGCGCCACGACCAACCCACGGCCAACCACGGCGCGAGCGCTCGCCAGGAGGAGGAGATCGAGCTGACCTACTGCGTCGTCAACACCGGGCAGCGCGAGCTGCTGCTGCGGTGCCTGGACGCGATCGCGTGCGAGCGCGCTTCGCTGCCATTCGCCACCGAGGTGCTCGTGCTCGACAACGACTCGCGCGACGGATCCGCGCGTGCCGCCCGCGAACACCCGGCGGTGGACGCCGTGGTCGCGCTCGCGCAGCGGCGCGGAAAGGCGCTCAACGACTCTGAGCTGCTGCAGCGCGCGCGGGGGCGATATGCGCTGCTCCTCAACGAGGACTCCGAGCTGCGTCCGGGCGCCACGCTCGCCTTGCACGAAGCGCTCGAGCGCCATCCGGACGCGGCCTGCGCCGGAGCGCGCCTACTGCGCGCCGACGGGAGCGCGCAGGCGTGCGCGTGGCGCTTCCCGACGCCGCTGAGCGCGCTTGCAGGCGCGCTGCTGCTGCATCGCGTGGTGAACGTCCAGAGCCGTGGGACGCGCACGCGGGCGGTCGACTGGTGCCAGTCGGCAGCGCTGCTCGTGCGTCGCACGGCGGCCGAAGAGGTGGACTACCTTGACGGCGACTTCTTCGTCTACTCCGACGAGGTCGACTTCGCGCGGCGCCTGCGCGACGCCGGCTGGCGCAGCCTGTACGTGCCAGCGGCCGTGGCGGTGCACCACGAGCAGCTCTCCACCGGAGCGCTGGGCGAGCGCCGGATCGTGGAAATGGCGCGCAACCGCGATCTCTACATGCGCAAGCACCACTCGCCCGCAGCCGCAACCGCCGTGCGCTGGCTGACCGCCTGGGCCTACGCGCTGCGCGCGCTCGCCGCGCTGCTCATGCCTGAACACTCGCCGCGGCGCTACTGGCTCCACGTGATCGCGACGCTGAAGCCCGGCCGCGGCGAGGGCCTGCGCGAGGCCGTCGAGGAGCACAACCGGCAGCCGGCCCTACCGGGATAGGCGCTAATAGCGGTCGAGCTGCTCGGCCAGCTCGGCCTCGAGCTCGCCGCCTCGCACGCGACGCGCGCGCGCCAACGCCGCCGCCACCAGCGAGCGCGCCTGGGCGAGCTCGTGCGCCCCAAAAAAGCGAGTCAGCAGCAGCAGCACGGGGATGAGCCCGAGCCACAGCACGCGCAGCGTGATCCCGGCGAAGCCCTCGCCGGGCAGCAGCAGCTCCCCGCTGACGGCCACGCCCCCCAGGACCGTCGCGCCCAGAGCCAGCCTGCGCCATTCGAACGGAACCGGGAACACGCGTCTGGTGACCGCGTGCATGACGACAAGCATCGCTGCGTACGCACCACACAGAGCGATGCCCGCGCCCACGATCCCCAGGCCCGCACCGGAGCGCGGAACGAGCAGCACGAGCAGCACCACGTTCAGCGCCAAGCCCACAGCCGCGGCGGGGAGGCTGCGGGCCGTCGCGCGCGAGCGCGCGATGATCACCAGCATCACCAGGTAGAGCCCGTACAGCGTCCAGCCGAGCGCCAGCCATCCGAGGGCAGTGTGGGCAGCGAAATAGACGGGCGCCGCCAGCACACGCACGATCGTCCGCGACAGCAGCGCGACCGCCGCCGCGACCGCTCCGGCGGCGAGCAGGAAGTAAGTGCACACGAGCGCATACAGCCGCGCGGCCTCGCGGTCGTTCTCGATCGAGTACGCCAGTGGCGGCCACGCGTACTGGAAGCCGCGCACGACCACGAACACGATCGTCGCGAGCTGCACCGCCACCGCGTACTCGCCTGCGGCGGCGTGCGAGTAGCTCCGGAACAGATACAGGCGATCGGCCACCTGGAGCGCATAGACGCTCGCGTCGGCCGGCACCGTTGGCGCGCCGAAGCGCAGCATCGCGAGCAGGTCGGTGGCGCGCGCGCGCAGGCTGAAGCGGCGGCGCAGGAGCACCCACAGGCCCAGCACGACGAGCCCTGAGGCAGCGAAGTTCCCGAGCAGCAGACCCCGCGCTCCCTGCCCGGCGACGACCACGAGCAAGACGGTGAAGGTGACCGTCATGACCACGTTGGCGCCCGAGGCCCACATGTACGCGCGCACGCGTTCGTCGACGCGCAACTGCGCGTAGGCCATCTCGAGGTTGGTGAACGCCCACAGCCCGACTGCCGCGCAGTCCAGCAGCAGCGGGTCGCTGAAGCCCAGTATCAGGCGCGAGAGCGGCGCCGCCAGCGCAAACGCGGCGATTGTCGCCGCGGTCGTCGTCCATGCCACCGCCGCAGTCGCGGTGCGCGCTATGCGGTCGCGGCGCTCCGCGTCGCGGTCGTCGAAGTAGAAGCGCACGAACGCCTCGCCGATACCGGCGCGCAGGAAGATGCTCGCGAGGATCACCGCCGTCAGCAGCGAATTGGCCGCGCCGTAGGCGCCACGAGGGGTGTAGCGCGTATACAGCGGGATCGTGACCAGCGCGATGCCCTTGGCCAGTATGTCGCCGAACTGGTAGGCGGCGCCCGTCGTCAGCAGGCGCTTGAGGTAGTCGAGCACTGACGCGAGAACCTACTGTCCGCCAGGGGCAGCACCCTCTCGGGCACAGGCGGCCGGGGCCGCGAGGCCCCCGCTCAGGGCCGCCGACGCGGCGCGCCGGGGACGCTCGCTCGCGAGCGCCACGCCGAGCGCGAGCAGCGTCCACGTCAAGGGGTCCTCGAGGAAGGCTGCATACGTCCACGTGTGAAGCACCAGCGCCGCGAAGCACGCCGCCACGATGATCCGCGGTGGCGAGCGCCCAGCGCCGCGCAGGAGCACGACGAACGCAGCGGCGAGCAGGGCCACGTACAGGGCGAGGCCGACGATCCCCTGCTCGGCGGCAACGGTGACGGGGATCGTGTGCGAGGCCGAGGTCGCGTTCTGGACACTCGCGCGGCGATGGCGCTCGAACTCCTTCTGGAAGGAGCCCGAGCCGTAACCCTCCAGGGGCCGCTGCGCAAACAGTTCAAGGCCGCCTCCGATCAGCTTCGTGCGCCCGCTCGTCGCGTTGCTGGTGGACCCACTCGAACCCTTCAAGCCGAAGTGCAGGCTCGCGGGCGCCGCCAGCACGATCGCGAATGCTGCCGCGATCAGCGCAAGCGACACGTACAGCGTCTTGCGAGCGTCCCAGCGCCACCCGGCGAGCACTGCCAGTCCGAGCAGCAGCGCGGCGATGCTCGACTGAGAGAAGCTCGTGATCAGGCCGCCGAGCAGCCACGCCAGAATGAGCCCTCCAGCCAGCACCTGCTCGCGGCGTGCGCTGAGCATCAGCACGCCCGTCACCGCAACCATCACGAGCGCGAGAAAGCGCCCGTAGATGTTGGGGTCGAAGAACAGCGAGTTCACGCGGAAGTAGTTGTCGTACTGGTTCGCCGCCACCACCTTTGGGTTCAAGAACAGCGACTTGCGTGCGTACTCGACAAAGCCCACGCCCGCGAACAGGACCCCGAGGACGACCCACACGGCAAGACAGCGCAAGAGCAGCTCACCGCTCCAGTCCACTTCGCGCAGCACCATGTAGAGCAGCGCGAAGGGCAGATAGAAGAACGCGATGTTCTCGCCCGCGCGCGCCGGATCCGACGAGTAGATCGTCTGCAGCGCATACAGCCCCACCGACGCGAGCAGCAGCCACTCGAGGCCTCGCAGCCGGCGCCACTCGCCGCGATACAGCCGCGGCAAAAGGTGCGCGAGCGTGCCCGCCGCGATCACCAGGTAGAGCGGCACGAGCAGGTTCACGGTGCGTCCCTCGAGCGCTATTGGAACGCGAAACGGCAGCGCCATCGCGACCAGCAGCGGAAAGGCGTCGTCCCGGCGGCGCATGATCCATGCCAGCGCGAGGACCACGAGCAGCCCCCCGGCGAGCGCCAGCGCGACCACTCCAAGGCTGGGCGAGCTCGCGAGCACAGCCTCCCTCAAAGACGGCCAGCTCATTCCGTGCCGGCGGACGGGTTGGGCACGACCAGCTCAAAGCTGCGCGGCGAGCGCACCGAGCGATGCTGCGCGCGCAGCGTCACGCGCACCCGGTACTCGCCCGCAGGGGCAAGCGCGCCCGCGTTGGCGGGCTCGATGAAGGTGTGGCCGTTTGCATCGCGCCGCGTCCTCGAGCTCTGGGCTTCGCCGAGGCGGCCGTTCCAGCGCAGCGAGAACTGTTTGTAGCGCGGGACGGGGCGGTCCTTGACGAGAGTCGCCACGGTTGCGCCGGAGGAGTCCAGGATGACGACCGTGACGCGGTCGGCGCGCGCGAGCTTGAAGGAGATGTGCTCCTCTTTGATGTGGCCCGCCGGAGTGGGCGAGAAGCGCGGCGTGAGCTGGAAGGCCTGGACCGCCGTGGGCGTGTGCTTGAGCCGCTGGGTGATGAAGAACGCCGCGAAGCACGCGATCACCAACAGCGTGAACACCCCGCGCACGGAGCGATCGACGCCGGTCAATCGCTACCCGTCCTGCGGCGGGGAGGCGCCCGGCGAGGAGTCGCCCTGAGCGCCCCCGCGCGCGAAGCGCTCGAGCGTGTCAGAGCGCAGCCCCAGGCGCAGCGTCTCCAGCGAAAGCACGTCGTACGGCGCGATGTTGCCGAGATTGCACTCCGTGCCGAAGCGCTTGAGCAGCCACACCTGCTGATGCTGCTGCGGCGCGTCGAAGATGATGCGCTCGGGTTCGATCACGTGCGCGATCTCGTCGATCAAGCCCGTGCGCGGCTCGCCGTCGGCTCTGTAGATGCCGGCCGTGCCCGACTCGCGCGCCTCCGCGATCACCTTCCACGCGCCTGCCTCCAGATCGCGCTCGATCTGCTCGACCCAGATGTAGGGAGCCATGATGAACTGCGCGTCCTTGCTGCCCACCTCCGCGAGCACCGTGAACTCCTTCGCCAGGGATTCGATCAGCTCGCGCTTGACCTCAGGCTCGATCGCGATCGTGCCGTCCGAGATCTCGACATGTCGCAGGCCGAGCTCCCGCAGCCACGCCACCAGGCCCTCGACGCGACCCTGACGGATCGCCAGCTCGGTCAGCGTCCCGCCGAGCACGACCGGGATCCCGCGAGCGGCGTAGCGCGCGAGCTTGGGCTCGAGGTTGGCCGTCACGACCGCCGTGCCCCACCCCAGCTTGACGATGTCGACGCACTCGCCCACGACCTCCAGCAGGTTGTCCACCTCCGAGACCGAGAGTCCGCGGTCGATGACGTGCGTCAGCCCCCCCTCGCGCGGCTTGCTCGAGCGCTCAGGAATGTCGAGGAAGCGCGCTATGGGGTGGCCGCAGCCTTGTCCAGACCGACGATCACCACCACCGTCGCAGCGCCCGCCAGCGAGGCAACAGTCCCTTCCATCGCTTCCACGTGCGCGATGCCCAGCGCGCGTGCAACCTCCGACGCGTCGGCATGATGGCCGCGCGCATACTCGACCACGCTCGCCGAGTTCGCACCCGGCGGCCGACCCGCCAGCGGCGTCGCCCGTTCATAGCCACCCTGGCGAAGTTCGCCCGAGACGTGGTGCGCGAGCCCCGCCGTTTCAGTGCCATTGAGGACAGCCACGTTTACTTCGCCCGGGCTCGCCGCCGCTGCCCCCGAGCTTGCACCGGCGCCGCTGGAGCGCCGGTTCGACGATGCCTTCGTGTGCGCCCTGTGCGAGCCGACCGAGGTCGCCGAGCCGGTGCTCGCGTGTCGCGCCGCCGATGGCGCGCTCCCACCGCCACCGATTGAGGAGAGCACGATGATCAGCACCACGATCCCAACCACGACCCCGCCCACGATCAACGCCGTCGTCTTGCCAGGCGACCCTTCCCTGCCACTCGTGCCGCCCGCTCGGGTGCGCTTGCGGCGCCTTCCCAGTGCTGGGTCTGCGGTCGCCGGCCGTTCGCGCTGCGCGGACACCCCAGAGGCGACGCCAGACGCGGCCGCCGCAGCTCTAGCTCCGGGTGCGGCCCGTCCGCCTGAGCCCGTCCGGGTCTGCCCCAGAGGGTGCTCGGTCAGCGGCGCCGGCGGCACCGGCGGGCGTGACGCCCTCTGGGGCCCAGGCGGGCGGCTCGTCGGCGGCGACCCCACAGCAGCGCTCGAGGCGCCGGCTTGCCTGCCTGCCTGGCTGCCTGCGCCCGCTCGGGTGGACCCGCTCGGGTCTGCTGCAGAGGGTGCCGTCGCCAGTGCTGCCGCCGTGGCTGGAGCCGCAGCCGAGGTCGCGTGTGCCCGCTCGGGCGCGCCGGCGGCCGCGGTGAGCGGCGCTGCCGCAGGCGCCGGTGCGACCGGCGCACCCTGCCGACTGCCCGAGGGTGCAGCTGCCTGCGAGCCCTGTCCCGCGGCACCCTCTGGGGCAGGGGCGGACACCGCGCTCGCGGCGGGGGCGTTTGCGCGCGCCGCAATGGTTGAGCCTGCGGCCGCTGCGGGGTGCGCCCCCGAGGGCACGGCGGTGGCCGGCGCACTCCCGCTCGCCGCCTGCGCCGCAGAGGGTGCAGCGGCGGTCTTCGCCGGCGGGGGGACCGGGAGCGGCGGTCTTGCAGTCGCGGCAGCGGTCGCCGGTGCCGGCCCGCCGGCGAGGCTCGCGGCTGCGGCGCCGGTGGAGGCAGCCGCACTGGGCACGCTCGGGTATGCCCCAGAAGCTACCGCCGGCATGGCGCGCGCGGCTGGTGCCGGCTGGGCGGCTTGCACGGGCTGGGCCTGCCCCTGCCCGCTCGGGTATGCCGCAGGCTGCGCCGGCTGGGGGCGAATGGGCTGGGCCATCCCGCGCGGCTGCGAGAGCCGCGCGGCGGCCTGCGCGCTGACCCGCTGCTCGAGCTCGGCCGCGCGCTCGGGGGCGCGGCCAGCCCATTCACGCAGGCGCTTGATCTCGCGCGCCTGAGAGAAGACGAGCAGCGACAGCACGGCGATTCCGAACAGCGCAACGAACGCGACGACCGCTCCAAGTTCGGTGAACTTGCTCGAGAGCGACAGCGCGAGCGGCAGCGAACTCATGAATTTCGAGAGTGTAGGAGCGCAGCAGGCGCCTTTGGCGCTCCTGTGCCGAGCGGCGCGCGCCGCCTCGCCACAGGAGCGGGAGCATGCAGCTGGGCTGCTGACAACTCTGCCACCTTCCTCGCCAGTCCCGCTGCGTCGCCCTCGAGCACGAGCAGCCCGATCTCGTCGAACATCGACTCGACCGCTGCGGCGGCTAGCGGATCGCGCTCGGCGCGCATGATCTTCTCGGCGCCCGTGGGCACGGAGCGCTCGTAGCCGTTGAAGAGCTCCTCGTTCAGCTTCTCGCCGGGCCGGCGTCCAACGATCTCGATCTCGATGTCGCGGTCGGGATCGAGGCCGGAGAGCTCGATCATCGCGCGCGCGAGATCGAGGATGCGCACGGGCTCGCCCATGTCGAGCACGAACACCTCGGCGCCCGCGCGGCGCTCGTCTGGCCCTCCGTCTTCGTGCCCGTCTCGATTCCCGTTGCGCAGCCGCGTGGAGAGCGTGCCCGAGGCCGAGCGCGCTGGCTCGGGCTCCGGGCACGCCAGCGAGCCCGCCCTGATGATCAGCTGCACAGCCTCGGGGATCGTCATGAAGTAGCGCGTCATGCGCTCGTCGGTAACCATCACCGGGCCGCCCCGTTCGATCTGGCGGCGGAAGATGGGGACTACGCTGCCCGACGAGCCGAGCACGTTGCCGAAGCGCACCGCCGCGAAGATGGTCGCCGCGAAGCGCGCCGCCGCCGCGTCGAGCGCGAACTCGGCGAGCGCCTTGGATGCGCCCATCACGGTTGCCGGGGCAACCGCCTTGTCGGTCGAGACGAGCACGAAGCGCGCCACGCCGGACTCGCCTGCCACGTGCGCGACCACGCGAGTGGCGATCGCGTTGTTGCGGACCGCCTCCACGGGGTTGGCCTCCATGAGGCCGACGTGCTTGTAGGCGGCGGCGTGGAACAGCACGGTCGGGCGGTGCTCGGCGAGCACCTCGCGCATCCGCTCCTCCTCCTTGCAGTCGGCCAGCACCGCCGCCAGCATCGACGGCGAGACGTGGCGTTCCTCCGCCAGCTCGCGCTGGATCGCAAAGAGGTTGTCCTCAGCGTGGTCGAGCAACACCATGCGGTGGGGCTCGAGGCGCGCTATCTGGCGGCAGAGCTCAGACCCGATCGACCCGCCCGCGCCGGTGACCAGCACCGTCGCTCCAGCCACGTACGAGCTCACCCCGTCCAGCTCCATGACCACCGGCTCGCGCCCCAGCACGTCCTCGACCCGTACCTCGCGCATCTGCCGCGCGAGCGCGCCTTGAGTCTGCAGCAGCTCGAACACGGTCGGCAGCGTGCGCACGGGGATGCCCCGCGTGCGGCACGCGCGGACGATGCGCGCGCGCGTCGAGCCCGGCGCCGAGGGGATCGCGATGATCACTTCGTCGGGTTCGGACTCGTCGAGGATGCGAGGGAGGTGGTCTTCGGTATTGCCGCGCACGCGCACGCCGTCGATGCGAAGGCCGCGCTTGTCTGGATCGTCGTCGAGAAACCCGACCGGGGCCAGGCCCAGCCCGCGGTTGCGCAGGATCTCGCGCAGGACCAGACGGCCGCCTTCGCCAGCGCCCGCTATCAGCACGCGGCGCTCGCCCTTGCGCCCGCCGCGGAAGGCGGCAAGCGGCCGCCGCTCGTACACGCTGCGCGCGATCGCGCGTACGCCGAGCAGGAACGCCAGCGACAGCAGCGCGAACAGGACGATCACGCCGTTCGGCAGCCCGATCGCCGAGGTGCCGTGGTGGGTCGAGCGCTCGACCGGCCTCAGGATCGCGACCGCAACGACCGTGAGCGCGACGACCGCGAGCACCCCACGCACAACCGCCTCGTAGTCGCGTTGGCCGGAGTAGCGCCAACGCCGCTGGTACACGCGCGCGAGCACCAGCACAGGCAGGCTGCCGGCCAGCACCCACCAGATCGTGCGGTCGCGCAGGTGCGCGTAGTAACCCGTCGGCCCGTTGTTGAAGCGCAGCTGAAAGGCGAGGTAGTACGCGAGAGCAAGCAGCGTCCCATCCACCGCCAGCCGTACGAGCGTGTGACGGTGCAGGGGAGGAGCCGCCGAACGGATCCGTCGGCGCATTTCCGCGGATTGTAGGCGTCGGGGCGGCTACGCGTGCTTCCCGGCCCGTGTTTGCGGGACTTACGCCGGACGAGCTGCTGACTGATCTCCAACCGTGCGCCGTCGAGATCGAGGCTCGCCAAGGAGATCGGACCACGATCTCCACGTCCTCCTGCGATATCGCCACTCCCGTTCGACGCGCCCGGCGGCCCGACCGTGGTGGGCGGGCCGCCGAGGACTCTGACCGTCCGCTGCGGTGCGGTCTGTCGTTTAGCTGTACGTGAACTTGTCTTCCGTGACTATCGGGCTGGTC
>Ga0207693_10004320_pt1 | contig 12028 bp, 9 predicted proteins | sample LARL81metaG_FD_184347 | JGI IMG/M metagenome (GOLD analysis project Ga0207693, IMG submission 184347) | Corn, switchgrass and miscanthus rhizosphere microbial communities from Kellogg Biological Station, Michigan, USA - LAR L8-1 metaG... | ecosystem: Host-associated > Plants > Roots >...
CTACGGCGGCGCGTTTACCCCGCTGATCGTCCAGTACGCCGTCGAGCAGGGCGGCATGGACGCCGCCGACGCCGCCGAGTGGAAGGCCGAGCAGGACCAGCTGGCCGCCCGTGACGAGTTCTACTTCGCATGCATCCAGCTGTGCTTCGGCGCCCGAAAGGCCGGCGCGTGAAACCAATGGAGCGCTTCACCTCGCCAGATGGCACGGTGATCGCCTGCCACACCGGGGCCACGGGCCGCCCCTTGTGCTGGCCGGCATAGCGACGCGGGCGGTACACCGGCGAGTTCTTGCCACTGGTCGGCAAGAGCGTGCCCGCGGCGCAGCGGGTCGCTACGGTCCAAGAATGCGTCGGTCGATCGCCACGGTCTCGCTGTCTGGCACCCTCAACGAGAAGCTCACCGCGGTGGCAAACGCCGGGTTCGACGGCGTCGAGATCTTCGACCAGGACCTGCTCTGCAGCCTGTGGACCCCACGCCGGATCGGGGAGCGCTGCGACGAACTCGGTCTCAAGATCGAGATGTTGCAACCCTTCCGCGACCTGGAAGGCATGACCGAGGCGCAGCACGCGCGGGCGATGCGGCGCTTCGAGGGCAAGCTCGAGATCATGGCCGAGCTGGGTACCGACCTGGTCCTCGTCTGCGCGAGCTGCCAGCCCGACGCCATCGACGACGACGAGCTGTCCGCGGAGCAGCTGCACGAGGCCGCCGAGCTGGCACACGAGCGCGGCATGCGGATCGCGTTCGAGGCCCTGGCCTGGTCGACTCACATCTGGGACTACCGCCGCGCGTGGAAGATCGTGCGGATGGCCGACCACCCGGCGCTGGGTACCTGTCAGGACACCTTCCATGTGCTTTCGCGTCGGCTCGACCCGTGCGGCATCCGTAACATCCCGGGCGAGAAGATCTTCTTTGTCCAGCTCTCGGACGCGCCCGAGATGGCGATGGACATCCTCCAGTGGAGCCGGCATTACCGGGTCTGGCCCGGTCAGGGTGCGTGGGATGTCGCCGGCTTCCTGGAGCACTGCCTCATCGCCGGGTACACCGGCCCCCTGTCGCTGGAGATCTTCAACACCGTCTTCCGCCGCGCCAACGCCGAACGTAACGCCCGTGACGCCCTGCGGTCCCTGCTGTACGTCGAGGACGCCGTCGCCCACCGGGGAAGTATGCCGCCCGGCTCGCTCGACAGCGCGCCGCCGGCGCCGCGCGTGTCCGGCCTGGACTTCGTCGAGGTCGGCGTGCTGGAACAGCACCCGTTGACCGTCGGCGCGCTCACGGCTTTGGGCTTCCGGCACACCGGGAACCACCGCGAGAAGCCGATCGAGCTGTGGGAACAGGGCCAGGCGAAGATCCTGCTCAACACGTCGCCGGTGGGCCGCGGTGGCCAGGTCGGCCCCCATATCGCGGCGCTCGCCGTGGGCACGCCCGACCCGGTCGGCGCATTCGAGCGTGGCGCCTACCTGCACGCGACGGTGGCCGCGCCCGGCCGAGGCCCGAAGGACGCCGCCGACACCGCGATCGAGGCTCCCGACGGCACCGCAATCTTCTTCAGCCGCTTGGCCGAACACCCAGAGCACTGGGCCGGCAACTACGACCGGGCCTCGGGCGAGCCCGGCGAACAGAACGACCTCGACCTGCGCATCGACCACGTGAGCCTGGCCCAGCCCTTTGACAACTTCGAGGAGGCGGCGCTGTTCTTCAAGTCCGCGCTGGGGCTGCAGACGCACGAGGACATCGAGATCCCCGCGACCTACGGGTTGTTCCGTTCGCGCGCGGTGAGCAACCGCGACCGATCGGTGCGCGTCATCACCACCGTCGCCCTGCTCGACGACGATGCCGGTGTCACGGAAGACGAATCGCGCAAGAACTCCGTCGCCTTCGAGGTGCCCGACATCTTCGAGGCGTGCGAGCGAGTGTGGGCCCGTGGCGGCGAGCTGCTGCGCATCGGTCACAACTACTACGTCGACCTGGCGAATCGCACGGACTTTGACGCCGAGACCATCGAGCGGATGGAACGCCTCGGCATCCTGTACGACCAGATCGGGTCGGGGAAGTTGCTGCAGGCCTACACGCCGATGATCGGCAACCGCCTCTTCTTCGAGCTGTGCCAACGGATCGACGGATACGACTCGTACGGCACCGCAAACGCGCCGGTGCGGATCTCGGCCCACCGGGGTGTGACCCCGGGCCTACGCACCAAGGCCGTCGACGAGACCTAGCTGGTGGAGCGGGCGACGGGAATCGAACCCGCGTAGCTAGTTTGGAAGACTAGGGCTCTACCATTGAGCTACGCCCGCATGTGCAGCACCAGCAGACTGTACCGGCGCCGCCTGAATCAAATCCAATTGAAAGCATCGCGTGTTCAGCCCGTAGTATCTCGCGTGGTCAGGTCTGCGTTCGAGGGTCGGCCACAACGGCGCGGGGTGTAGCGCAGCTTGGTAGCGCATCCGCTTTGGGAGCGGAAGGCCGCAGGTTCAAATCCTGTCACCCCGACTCCAGACGCGTACCACTACAGACACGAGGAGCATCAGCGTGAAGAGCACCGTCGAGAAGTTGAGCCCGACGCGGGTTCGCATCAACGTGGAGGTGCCCTTCACCGAGCTGCAACCCGACATCGACACGGCCTTCAAGCAGATGGCCAAGCAGATCCGCATGCCAGGCTTCCGGCCCGGCAAGGTGCCGGTGAAGCTGCTCGAGGCCCGCGTCGACAAGCAAGCGATGTTCGACCAGGTCATCGGCGACGCGGTGCCCGGCCGCTACACCGAGGCGGTGACGAGCTCCGAAGTGCGCCCGCTCGGTCAGCCAGAGATCGAGATCACCAGCAAGGAGTACGGCCAGGACCTGACCTTCACCGCGGAGGTCGACATCCGGCCCGAGATCGAGCTCCCGGACCTGGAGGGGCTGAAGATCACCGTCGACCCCATTGAGGTGACCGACGAGGAGGTCGACACCGAGCTTCAAAATCTGCGCGCCCGCTTCGGCACGCTCAAGGGCGTCGAACGCGCGGCCGAGAACGGCGACTTCGCCTCGATTGACCTGTCGGCGACTGTCGATGGCGAGGACGTACCCGAGGCCAAGACCGAGGGCTTGTCTCACGAGGTCGGCTCCGGTCAGCTGATCGAGGGTCTCGACGATGCGATCGTCGGCCTCAAGGAGGGGGAGACCCGCGTCTTCACCACCACCCTGGCCGCCGGTGACCACGCGGGTCAGGAGGCGCAGGTGACCGTCACCGTCAAGTCGGTGAAGGAACGCGAGCTCCCCGAGCCCGACGACGAATTCGCGCAACTGGCAAGCGAATTCGACACGATCGACGAGCTGAAGAACAGCCTCACCGAGCAGGTACAGCGGGTGAAGCGCGTCCAGCAGGCAGAGCAGATCCGCGACAAGGCGCTGGAGGTGCTCCTCGAGCAGGTCGACGTGCCGCTGCCGGAGAACATCGTGCAGGCGCAGGTCGACGACACCCTGCACAACGCCATCCACGGCCTCGAGCACGACGAAAAGCGGTTCGAGGAGGCGCTCGAGGCGCAGGGCAGCAGCCGCGAGGAGTTCGACGCCGACAACCGCACCAACGCGGAGAAAGCCGTCAAGACCCAGCTTCTGATGGACACCATCGCCGACAAGCTCGACATCCAGGTCGGGCAGAACGACCTGACCGAGCGGCTCGTGCTGATGTCGCGGCAGTACGGGTTGGAACCGCAGCAGCTCCTGCAGTATCTGCAGGAGAACAACCAGTTGCCGGCGATGTTCGCCGACGTGCGTCGCGGCCTGACGGTCGCAGCGGTGGTGCACGGCGGCACCGTCACGGACACCGACGGCAACGCGATCGACACCACGGAGTTCTTCGGTCCGTCGGGTGAGCAGGCCGCCGCCGCGCCAGCCGAAGCCGCTGATGACGCCGCCGAGGAGACCACCCCCGGCGAGGTGTCCGCCGACGCCAAGTGACGCTGTGAGCGAACGGGCGCGTTCTAGGGAGTGCACGACGGCGCAGGTTAGTTAGTGTCATTTGGAGACGGACACTCCCACGTTCAAGTCCGCAGACTTACACAGAAAGCAGGTATCCAGTCGTGACTGACATGCGTGGCGCCGCGCAAGGGCTCAACCTTGTCGACTCGGTGTATGAGCGGTTGCTGTCCGAGCGGATCATCTTCCTTGGCTCCCAGGTCGACGACGACATCGCGAACCGGCTCTGCGCGCAGATTCTGCTGCTGGCCGCCGAGGACTCCGCCAAGGACATCCACCTGTACATCAACTCCCCGGGCGGATCGATCAGCGCGGGCATGGCGATCTACGACACCATGGTGCTGGCGCCGTGCGACGTCGCGACCTACGCGATGGGCATGGCCGCGTCGATGGGTGAGTTCCTGCTCGCCGCGGGCACCAAGGGCAAGCGCTATGCGCTGCCGCATGCGCGGGTCCTCATGCACCAGCCGCTGGGCGGCATCACCGGCGGCGCGGCCGACATCGCGATTCAGGCCGAGCAGTTCGCGGTCATCAAGAAGGAGATGTTCCGGCTCAACGCCGAATTCACCGGCCAGCCGATCGAACGCATCGAGGCCGACTCCGACCGCGACCGCTGGTTCACCGCCCAGGAAGCCCTCGAGTACGGCTTCGTCGACCACATCATCACCAACGCCAACGTCAACGGAGTCAAGCCATGATCGATCACACCGATTCGCGACTGCAGCCGCAGGCACGCTACATCCTGCCGTCGTTCATCGAGCACTCGAGCTTCGGCGTCAAGGAGTCCAACCCGTACAACAAGCTGTTCGAGGAGCGCATCATCTTCCTCGGTGTCCAGGTTGACGACGCATCGGCGAACGACATCATGGCGCAGCTGTTGGTGCTGGAGTCGCTGGACCCCGACCGCGACATCACCATGTACATCAACTCGCCCGGCGGCTCGTTCACGTCGCTGATGGCGATCTACGACACCATGCAGTACGTGCGCGCCGACATTCAGACGGTGTGCCTCGGCCAGGCCGCGTCGGCGGCCGCCGTGCTGCTGGCCGCGGGCACCTCGGGCAAGCGGCTTGCGTTGCCGAACGCCCGCGTGCTGATCCATCAGCCGGCGCTGTCGGGCGTGATCCAGGGCCAGTTCTCCGATCTGGAGATCCAGGCTGCGGAGATCGAGCGGATGCGCACGCTGATGGAGACCACGCTGGCCCACCACACCGGCAAGGATCCGGCGGTCATCCGCAAGGACACCGACCGCGACAAGATCTTGACGGCCGAGGAGGCCAAGGAGTACGGGATCATCGACACGGTCCTGGAGTACCGCAAGCTGTCGGCGCAGACGGCCTAGCTGGCGCCGAGCGCACGGTTGTTTACGGGTCCACTCGCGACTTGGTTACAACAACCGAACTCTCGGCGATGTTGCGTGCGATAGCCGCAATATCGTCTGGCCGTACCCGGCAACACCCGCCGATGATGCGTGCGCCTGCCGCCGCCCATCGCGGCGCGAGTTCGGCCGACCAGCCTGACTTTCCGATCCACGTTCGGCGGTCGCCGTCCCACTCTTCGCCGCTGTTGGGGTAGACGATGACGGGCTTTCCCGTCGTCTTCCTGGCCACCAGGACCGCGTGCTCGACGTCCGCGGGCGCGCAGCAATTCACCCCCACCGCAACGACTTCCGGCACGTCGGCGGCCACCGCGAATGCGTCGGCGAGCGGCTGCCCTGCGCGCGTCGTCGTTCCGGCGATCGTGTAGGACAGCCACGCCGGAACACCGAACTCGTGAACGAGGCTGACGAGCGCCTCGGCCTCGTCGACGTCGGGCACCGTCTCCAGCGCCACCACGTCGGCGCCGGCGTCGGCGAGGATCTCCAGCCGCGGCCGGTGCCAGTCCGTCAGTTGCGCGACCGAAAGGCCGTAGCGGCCGACGTACTCCTCGCCGTTGGCCAGTGCCGCGCCGTACGGCCCGACAGACGCGGCTACCCACCGTCCCCCTCGCGATGCTGGGGGCGCCCCCAGGCCGGTCACCTCGTCGCGGGCGGCTTTCGCCAGTTCGACGCTGCGACGCAACAAGCGGGTCGCGTCGTTTCGTCGGATTCCGCGCTCAGCGAACCCGTCGAAGGACGCCTGGTAGCTCGCGGTCGTGGCGATGGAAGCTCCCGCGCGGAAGAATGCGCAGTGCACGGCGACAATCTCCTCCGGTGCGTCTACCAGCAGCCGGGCCGACCAGAGGTCGTCAGACAAATCGTGGCCACGGGCCTCCAATTCGGTCGCGAGGCCACCGTCTGAGATCAGCACGGTATCGTGGGGCGCAGCGAACACCACATCGCAAACTCTACGGACACGCTCGCCGTCGCCCTTCGCGCAAGCGCTCATCGGCCGGGCGCAGGTACTCTCGGTCCGATAACGGCGGCGACACGCCAGGGACACAGTGACGGGTTGCACGGGGTCGCGGGGCGAGTCAGGCGATATGTTGGCGCGAACACAGATAAATACCACCGACGCGATTCGGCTTTATCGGTCGCATCGCGCCGGAACATACGGGTAGCGTCGGGACCAACACCCGAGAATGACTCGTGAACAAGCTTCATTACCGACTGCGAGAAAGTAGGACCCCACCACCATGGCGCGCATTGGAGACGGCGGTGACCTGCTGAAGTGCTCGTTCTGCGGGAAGAGTCAAAAGCAGGTCAAAAAGCTCATTGCGGGCCCGGGCGTCTATATCTGCGATGAATGTATAGACCTGTGCAACGAGATCATCGAAGAGGAACTGGCCGACGCTGACGACGTCAAGCTTGACGAGCTGCCCAAGCCCGTGGAAATCCGCGAATTCCTCGAGGGCTACGTCATCGGTCAGGACACTGCCAAACGCACGCTGGCCGTCGCCGTCTACAACCATTACAAGCGCATCCAGGCTCAGGAGAAGACGCGCGACTCCCGCGCGGAACCCGTCGAGCTGGCGAAGTCCAACATCCTGATGCTCGGCCCCACCGGCTGCGGCAAGACCTACCTCGCGCAGACGCTGGCCAAGATGCTCAACGTTCCGTTCGCGATCGCCGACGCCACCGCGCTGACCGAGGCGGGCTATGTCGGCGAGGACGTCGAGAACATTCTGCTCAAGCTGATTCAGGCCGCCGATTATGACGTCAAGCGCGCCGAGACCGGCATCATCTACATCGACGAGGTCGACAAGATCGCCCGCAAGAGCGAGAACCCGTCGATCACCCGCGACGTTTCCGGTGAGGGTGTGCAGCAAGCGCTGCTGAAGATCCTGGAGGGCACGCAGGCCTCGGTGCCTCCGCAGGGTGGACGCAAGCACCCGCATCAGGAGTTCATCCAGATCGACACCACCAACGTGCTGTTCATCGTTGCGGGCGCGTTCGCCGGTCTGGAGAAGATCGTCTCGGACCGCGTCGGCAAACGCGGTCTCGGCTTCGGCGCCGAGGTTCACTCCAAGGCCGAGATCGACACCCAGGACCACTTCGCCGAAGTGATGCCCGAGGATCTGATCAAGTTCGGGCTGATCCCGGAGTTCATCGGCCGGCTGCCCGTCGTGGCCTCAGTGACGAACCTGGACAAGGACTCGCTGGTGCAGATCCTGTCCAAGCCGAAGAACGCGTTGGTCAAGCAGTACACGCGGCTGTTCGAGATGGACGGCGTGGAGCTGGAATTCACCGACGACGCGCTGGAGGCCATCGCCGATCAGGCCATCCACCGCGGCACCGGTGCCCGCGGCCTGCGCGCGATCATGGAGGAAGTCCTGCTGCCGGTGATGTACGACATCCCCAGCCGCGACGACGTCGCCAAGGTGGTCGTCACCAAGGAGACCGTGCAGGATAACGTGCTGCCGACGATCGTGCCGCGCAAGCCGTCTCGGACCGAGCGGCGCGATAAGAGCGCCTAGTTCCGGCGTGCGTCAACAATTGAGGACGACTTCTATCGGCATGTGCGGGCCCGGCGACGCTCACACGTCCTGATCTCTTTTAGTCCCCGATCCCGGCGGCTAAGTTGCGTGCGCCTCCGGCGCCGGGTCGATCGGCGGGCTGGCCGAGGCGACGGCGGTGTGGTCGGACACGAAGGCCGCCGTGGCGTGATCGTGCTCCGACGTCGGGGCTTCTGGCTTGCTGTCCCGGTGGCGCCAAACCAGCGCCGCGTCGGGGTCGGCGGTCAGCACCCCGCAGAGCGATGCCACGAGGCCCCAGATCAAGAAGACCGCTACCGCGACGAACTGCAGTTCGGTAACCATGGCTCGAGACTCCTCCGAATGGTGGCGGTACACGCGAGTAGCCGACTACGCGACTTTCTGTATTCACTACGGTTCGCGTGTTCGGCAGGTTCAACGGGTGGGCGGCCGAAGGGGTCGGCACACGCGCTCATCGCTGCGCCACCGTGCGGTGTTCACCGATGACCTCGTCGACGAGTGCCGCGATCTCGGCGACGCCGTCGCGCCGGGCGAACGCAGTCTCGAGCTTGCGAGCGGCACCCAGGAAGCGGCGGTTGTTGAGCACGTCGCGCACCGCGGCCCGCACCGCGCCCGGTGTCGGCGTTCCGGTGCGCAGGTTGATGCCTGCGCCGGTCCACGCCACTCGCGCGGCGACCTCAGGCTTGTCTTCGGTGTTGCCTGCGACGACGAGCGGAACGCCCATCGACAGTGCGCGTTGCACCGCGCCGTAGCCGCCGTTGGTGACCATCACGTCGACCTTGGGCAGCAACAGGTCATGCGGAATGTATTCGGCGACAAACGTATTCGTCGGCAGCGCCACCTTCAGCTGCGACGCGTCGCGGCCGCCGGTGGTGGCCACTACGATGACGTCCTCGCCGCCGAGTGCCTCGATCGTCGGCTCCACCAACCTGCCAAAATCGGCGTTGTCGATGGTGCCCTGGGTTACATGCACGACGGGTCGATGACCGTCGAGTTCGTTCCACCATGGCGGCAGCCGGAAGCCGTCCGATGGCGTGGGATGGACGGCGCCGACGTAGCGCACGTGGGCGGGCAGGTCGCTACGCGGATAGTCGAACTCCGGGACGGTCGGCGAGATGTAGCGATCCGCGAGCAGCCCGGCATCCAGAATGGACGTCGGCAGCGGGCGGCTGTTCATGTGATCGAGCAGGTAATTGGCAGCGTTCTGCGAATGGCGCAGCAAGACCTTCTGCGACAGCAGGTTCAACGTGCGGTTGCGCAGCCGCCCGAGCGCCCTCGACGACGGCTGCAGGCCCATGCCGCTCGGTGCGGTGTCGCGGCTGCTGATCATCAACGGGGTTGTGGTGTAGACCAGCACCGGCGGGCGGGCCGCGCGGTCGCCGAGCAGGAACGGCAGGATCCCGAAGAAGCCCGCGTCGACGATGATGGCGTCGAACTGTGTACGGGCCATCAACCGGGACAACACCCTGGTCTGGTGCGGCATCGGCTGCACGAACAGTCGGACGATGTCGAAGTTGACGCGCTTGATGCCAGAGGTGTCGGCGCGCCCGGGCAGGTCGATGTCGAGGTTGGTCAGGTCGAAGTCGGCCTCCGGCGGAATGGCCTGCGGGGTGGCGCCGACGTTGCGGATCTTGGCGGCGTGATCGGCAGAGCCCAGGACCGTGACACGGTCGCCGCGGTCTACCAGACCCTGAGCGACGTTCAACAGCGGTGCGATGTGGCCGACCGGCGACAGCGATGCAATGAGGATTTCTGGCATGGCCTCGATGCTCGGCGACTACCTGCGTCCGAGCTTGGAGGTTTTGTGGAGATCGGGTGGAGATTGCAGGCAGCGCCACCACGCCCGGAGGGCTTACCCGGCGGGTAGGAAACCCTTGCCGTTCAGTAGTGAAATCTGGCGTCCCGACTATTACGGAGCCACTACCAGATCCATGACTATTTCGTCATGGCTACAGCAAGCGCGGCACCCAGCGCCCCGGTTTCTCTGGGGGCAGCAAGTTTCCTGCGTAGCCGCCCGCGCGCTGAGCGCACCGGACGTCGGCACCCCGCGTGCACCGAACGAATCGTCACCGTCCGCGACGGAGTGCAGTTGGCAGTGCGGGACCAAGGGCCGAGCCGCGCCGAGGCCACGGTCGTGCTCCTGCACGGCCTTTGTCTTGAGAAAGGATCATGGGCTGGCCAGATCCGTCACCTAACCCGGCAGTGGGGCGACCGGATTCGGATCATCAGCTATGACCACCGCGGTCATGGCAGGTCGGGTTCGGCCCCGAACCGCACCTACACGGTAGAGCAACTCGCCGAAGACCTCGCCGATGTCCTGACAGCCCTTCGCGTGACCGGCCCACTCACCCTCGCTGGACACTCGATGGGCGGGATGGTCGCCCTCGCCTACCTTGGCCGGCCTCCAGCTGATCGGCCCGTGGAGCCGCACGGACTGGTCCTCGCGGCGACGGCTGCCGGCCGACTCGCTGAGCGCGGCGTTGCCCGCCTCCTGGCCAGTCCCGCGACGGACATGCTGTGCGGGCTCGCCGCCGTCACGCCTCAGCGCGCCATTCGGCTGCTTACCAAGCCTGTGTGCGCCACGTTGGCCCTCCAGGTCGGCGGCCACGCGCGCTCCACACTTAAGGCGCTGTTCACTAATGTCCTGGTCGCCACGGGATCCCTCGACACCGCCGTCGGGTTCCTGCCCGGCCTGCGGTCCTACGACCAAACCTCCACGCTCGCCTCCATCCGCGCTCAGACGACCATCCTCAGCGGCGGAGTCGACCTCCTCACCCCACCTTCCCACTCGCGCGACCTGGCCAGTGCCATCCCCGGCGCCGCTCACGAGCACCTTCCCACTGCCGGGCACATGCTCCTCCAAGAGGCCACCCACGCCGTCACGGATGCCATCAGCCGCACCGTCGCCACGCGCATCAGCGCCCGTCCGCGACCTACAGCTTTGGTTCACCCTCCCGGACAACGGTATTCGGCGCACCCGAGGACAGCGTGATCGACTCAAACGCATCGTCGCACCGCTCGACTGACAACCTCGTCGAGCAGCTTCGATCCCAGTTTGAAACCCATGGCGATAGCCGCACTTTCACGTTTCTCCACGAGTCCGGACGAACCTGGTTGAGGAAGTAGCGGCTTTCCACGACCTCGACCGTGGAGCGCGCGCGGTGGCTGCTTGGCGCCTGGGAGCGGATGTCCGGGTCGGCTGCCGGATTCTCCGGTTCGAAAGCGCTTACCACACAACGGCGCCCGCGCGGCAATCCGCCATCCGATGCTACGTATCGACGAGCCGCGGCCGAGGATTGATACGCGTCCGGCGAAATCAACGCCCGGATTTCGCGACCGACATCCCGCGCGGGGTTACCCGGTCGGGGCGGGTGTAGACGTTCATTGAGTCGCCTCGTAGGAACCCGACGAGGGTGAGCCCGGACTGGCTGGCCAGGTCGACGGCCAGCGACGACGGCGCCGACACCGCGGCCAGCACCGGGATCCCCGCCATCACCGCCTTCTGGGTGAGTTCGAACGACGCGCGCCCGCTGACCAGCAGCACGGTTCCGGTGAGCGGGATGCGGTCGGCTTCCAGGGCCCAGCCGATCACCTTGTCGACGGCGTTGTGGCGGCCGATGTCTTCGCGGACGGCCAGCGTGCTGCCGTCGGCGCCGAACAGCGCCGCGCCGTGCAGCCCGCCGGTGCTGGCGAACACCTTCTGCGCGGCCCGCAGCTTCTCCGGCATCGCCGATAGCGTCTCGGCGGCCACCGTCGACGGATCGTCGCCGGGGCAGTGGCGGCTGATCAGTCGCACGGCGTCCAGTGACGCCTTGCCGCAGACGCCGCACGACGAGGTGGTGTAGAAGTTGCGGGTGACGTCGACATCGGGCATCTGGACGCCGGGCGCCAGTGTAACGTCGAGCACGTTGTAGGTGTTTTGCGAAAAACCTGAACCGTCTTCGGTGCCGCCCTTGCAGTACCGCACGGTGAGCACGTCGTCGCGTCGGCCAATGACGCCTTCGGTGAGCAGGAAGCCTTGGGCCAGTTCGATATCCGAGCCCGGCGTGCGCATGTTGACGGTGATCGGGGTGCCGTTGACCCGGATCTCCAACGGCTCCTCGACGACAAGCGTCTCCGGCCGAGCGACGGCGTCGTCGGCGGTCACGTGCCGCACCCG